>Ga0209794_1001416_pt1 | contig 18500 bp, 19 predicted proteins | sample EBPBio232013_DNA_FD_185869 | JGI IMG/M metagenome (GOLD analysis project Ga0209794, IMG submission 185869) | Wastewater treatment Type I Accumulibacter community from EBPR Bioreactor in Madison, WI, USA - Reactor 1_5/23/2013_ DNA (SPAdes)... | ecosystem: Engineered > Bioreactor > EBPR >... | reverse complement strand
CAGCATCTTCCACGAGAAGGCGCTGCAGGACGCGCTCGGCATTCCCCACCATATCGTGCCGATCGCCTACCTGTGCATCGGCCACGTCAGCCATTTCAACGACCGTCCCGAACTGGAGAAAGCCGGCTGGCTGCCGCGCCTGCCGGCCGCCGACCTGCTCTATTTCGAACAATGGGGCAGCAGCGATCCGAACCGGGAAGACAGCCTGAGCGCGATGCTGGCCGAGATGCACCGGACTGCCCAGGAACTGGGGCGCTTCCCCGGATGACCCTGATCGACGGCCCCTTCGCCATGCCGCTGGCGGCACTCGCCGCCGTGCTGCTCGACCGCCTGTTCGGCGAAGTGCGGCGTTTTCACCCGCTGGTCGGCTTCGGCACGCTGGCGGCGGCGATCGAGAAACGGCTGAACCGGCGCACGATTGCCGGCGGCGTGCTCGGCTGGGCGCTGGCGGTGCTGCCCTGGGTGGCGCTGGCGCTCGTCCTGCGGCCATTGGCACCGTTCGCGGTCGACGTGTTGCTGCTCTATTTTTCGCTCGGCGCGCGCAGCCTGTGCGAACACGCCGAAGCGGTCGCCCGGCCGCTGCGCGAGGGGCGGCTCGACGAGGCGCGGCAGCGCGTCGGCTGGATCGTTTCCCGCGATACCGCAGCACTCGACGAATCCGGCGTCGCCAAGGCCGGCGTCGAATCGGTGCTGGAAAACGGCAACGACGCGATCTTCGGCGCGCTGTTCTGGTTCGCCCTGCTCGGCGGCCCCGGCGCCCTGCTCTTCCGGCTGGCCAACACGCTCGACGCGATGTGGGGTTACCGCACCGAACGCTACAACCTGTACGGCCGCTGGGCCGCCCGCGTTGACGACGCGCTCAACTGGCTGCCCGCCCGGCTGACCGCACTGAGCTACGCCCTGCTCGGCCGCTGGCGCGACGCACTGGCCTGCTGGCGCACCCAGGCACCCGGCTGGGAAAGCCCGAACGCCGGCCCGGTGATGGCTGCCGGCGCCGGCAGCCTCGGCGTGCAATGCGGCGGCGCCGCCATCTACCACGGCCGCGAGGAAATCCGCCCGCCGCTCGGTTGCGGCCCGGCGCCGGTCGCCGCCGACCTCGGCCGGGCGATCACGCTGATCCGGCGCAGCCTGTGGCTGTGGCTGGCCGTCCTTTTCCTGATCGGAGCCCTGCATGCTTGACCATGGCGGCCGCCTGCGCGAAGCCGCGGCCCACTACGACATCCCGCTCGCCGACTGGCTCGACCTGTCCACCGGCATCAACCCACAAGGCTGGCCGGTACCGCCGCTGCCGGCGGCGGCCTGGCAACGCTTGCCGGAAGATAACGACGGCCTGGAAGCAGCGGCCGCCGCCTACTACGGCAATGCCAACCTGCTGCCGGTAGCCGGCTCGCAGGCCGCCATCCAGTGGCTGCCGGCATTGCTGCCGCGCGCTGTAGTGGCCTGCATCGCGCCGCTCTACAACGAACACCCGCAGGCCTGGCAGCGCGCCGGCCACAAGCTGCGCTTCCTGCAGAACGCGACGCTGCCGCGCGCGCTGGCGGCGGCGACACCCTACGTGCTGCTGTGCAACCCGAACAACCCGACCGCTGATCGCCATCCGCGCGAGCTGGCGGTCGACGCCGCCGCGCAACTGAAAAAGCGCGGTGGCTGGCTGATCGTCGACGAGGCCTTCATCGACGCCACGCCCGAGCACAGCCTGACGCCGCTGGCCGGCACGGCGGAGGCGCCGAATCTGATCGTCTTCCGTTCGCTGGGCAAGTTCTTCGGCCTGGCCGGGCTGCGCGTCGGCTTTCTGTTCGCTGCCCCCGAACTGCTGACAAAGATGGCCGAGGCGATCGGCCCGTGGAGCATCGCCGGCCCGTCGCGCGCCGCGGCGACGCTGGCACTGGCCGACAACGCCTGGCAGACAACGACGCGCCAGCGCCTGCACGCCGACGGCGAACGCCTGCGCCAGTTGCTGGCGCCGCTCGGTGAAGTCAAGGCAACGCCGCTGTTCGCGACGCTGAACGCAGCGGCCACCGGCGAACTGCACGAACACCTGGCGCGCCGCGCCATCCTCACCCGCCGCTACGAAGCCAACCCGCTGTTGCGCGTCGGCCTGCCGCCCGACGAAGCCGGCTGGCAGCGTCTGAAGGCAGCCCTTGCCGACTGGAAGCCCGCATGAAAATCCGCCTGCTTGCCATACTGGCAGCCTTCAGCCTGAGCCCGATGGCCCAGGCCGAGCTGCTGGTCAAGGACGATACCGGCCGCGAAGTCAGGCTGGCCAGACCCGCACAGCGCATCGTCGCCCTCGCCCCGCACATTGCCGAAACGCTATTTGCTGCCGGTGCCGGCGACAAGCTGGTGGGCACCGTCGACTACAGCGACTATCCGCCCGCCGCCAAACAGGTCAGGCGGGTCGGCGGCTATTCGCGCATCGACCTGGAAGCGGTCGTCGCCCTCAAGCCTGACCTGGTGCTGGCCTGGGAAAGCGGCAACAACATGGCGCAGGCCGACAAGCTGCGGGCGCTCGGCCTGACCGTTTTCATTTCCCAGCCCAACCACATGGAAGACATCGCCGGCCAGGTCGAACGCTACGGTCGGCTGGCCGGGACGGAAGCGGTCGCCAATGCCGAGGCGCGCCGTTTCCGCGAACGCATGGCGGCCTTGCGCACGGCCAACGTCGGCAAGCCCAAGGTGCGCACCTTCTACCAGATTTGGAAAGCACCGCTGGTCACCGTCGGCGGCCCGCAGATCATCAGCGACGCGATGCGTATCTGCGGCGGCGAGAACATCTTCGGCCACCTGACGCAGATGGCGCCGCGCGTCGGTATCGAGTCGGTGATCGAAGGCGACCCGGAAGCCATCGTCGCTACCGGCATGGGCGACGCCAAGCCGGAATGGCTGGACGACTGGCAGCAGTGGAAGCGGATGACCGCCGTCCGGCGTGGCAACCTTTTCCATATCAATCCGGACATCATGCAGCGGCACACGCCGCGCATCCTCGACGGTACGGCGAAACTTTGCGACCACCTCGATGTCGCACGCAGCCGTCGCCCCAAGTGAGAACGCCATGCCCCGCCTGCCCCAGCGCATCGTCTGCCTGACCACCGAAACCGTCGAAGTCCTCTACGCCCTGGGCGAACAGGACCGTATCGTCGGCATCAGTGGCTATACCGTGCGGCCACCGCAGGCGCGCAAGGAAAAACCCAAGGTTTTCGCCTTCACCACCGGCGACATCGAGAAGATCCTCGCCGTCAAACCGGACCTGGTACTGACTTTCTCGGACCTCCAGGCCGATATCGCCCGCGACCTGATCAAGGCCGGCATCGCGGTCTACGCACTGAACATGCGTAGCGTCGACGACATCCTGGCAATGATCGAGACAGTCGGCCGTCTGGTCGGCGCCGAGGATCGCGCGCAGGCGCTGGTCGCCGGGCTGGAAGCGCAGATTGCCCAGGCCCGGGCGCTGGCCGAAGCCCGTATCGCGCAGCATGGCCGCCGGCCACGCGTCTATTTCGAGGAATGGGACGATCCGCTGATCAGCGGCCTGCGCTGGGTGTCCGAGTTGATCGAAATCGCCGGCGGCGAAGACGTCTTTGCCGAACGCGCGCGTTCGCCGTTGTCCCGCGACCGTCGGCCCACACCGGAGGAAGTGATCGCGGCGGCGCCGGAAATCATCATCGGCTCCTGGTGCGGCAAGCACTTCCGCCCCGAACGCGTCGCCGCCCGGCCCGGCTGGGCGGCCATTCCGGCGGTCAGCCAGGGACGCATGCACGAGATCAAGTCGGCGGTCATCCTGACGCCGGGACCGGTTGCCATCAGCGAGGGCCTGCCTGCCTTGCTGGAAATACTCTGGCCGACAACTCCCTGACGGAAAACGCTTATTGCGGTCGCATGTCGCCAGCCCCTATAGTGACGGCATGTTGCGTCCACTCCTGACTTTCGCGCTGTTTCTGCTGTTCGCCCCCGCTGTATGGGCCGGACAGCTTGCGCTGATTCTGACCGACAACAACGCCCCCTACCTGGAGTTCGCCAGCAGCCTGCAGAACAACCTGAAATCTGGCTGGAAGCTTGCCTATACGGACAAAACGCTGAGGTCGACAGAGAGTCACCCGGTCGATCTGATCATCACCGTCGGCAGCACCGCGCTGCGCAGCACGCTCGCCGGCAACCCCAAAACTCCGATCCTTGCCACCCTCCTGCCCGAACACAGCTATCAAAGCATCCTGGCAGAAGCCCGCACACCGCCCCCTGTATCGGCAATCTATCTTGATCAGCCGCCAGCCCGCCTGACGCGCCTGATCCGCCTCCTGCTCCCGGACGTGCGCCGCGTGGGGATAATGGTCGGTGAACAATCCCGGCAGCAACTGCCCGCATTCCGCTCGGTACTGGCGCAGCAGAAGCTGCAGTTGGTCAGCGAACAGGTGGACAGCGAAGCGCAGATCCTGCCGGCACTGGAAGGTCTGCTGGCCAATAGCGAGGTCCTGCTGGCGCTGCCCGACTCTCTGGTTTATTCGCGCACCAGCATCCGCCCCGTGTTGATGACCGCCTTACGCTACCGCCGGCCAGTGATCGGTTTCTCGTCCGCGATAGCCAAGGCCGGCGCCCTGGTCGCCTTGTATTCAACGCCCGCACAAATCGGACGCCAGGCCGGCGCGCTTCTGTCCACCCATGGCGCACGCTTGCCGCCACCGCGTGGTCCGGCCGAATATTCCCTGAACATCAACAAAAGCGTTGCCGAGGCCTTCGGCCTGCGCCTGCCCGAAGAATCCGAGCTGTTCCAGAAACTGCTCACCAGCGGGACTGAAGAATGAACAACCTCACCCTACGCCAGCGACTCCTGATGCTCACGCTGCTGCCCAGCGCGCTGATCACCACGGTCCTTGTCTTCTACTTCTCGATGAGCGGCATCAACGCCATCGAAAGCCAGCTGCGTGGAAAGGGGCTTGCCACGGTCCGCTACCTGGCCCCGGTCAGCGAATATGGCATCATCGCCGGACAGATGGACAGCATCTACGGCCTGGTCCAGGCAGCCATGCAGGAGCCCGGCGTCAAGGCCGCCATCATCGTCAATCCCAAAGGCCGTACCCTCGCCGTCAGCGGTCGCGTCTCGCTGTCCGCGGAGATCATTCGGCGGCAACTCGACAAGCCCACCCTGGTTGCCGAAACCGATACCTGGATTGCCTTCGGCGCGCCTGTCGTCCGCACCCACAGCGACAGCGATCCCCTGTTCGACATTGCCGGCCTGGATGAATCGCCGCAGGAGACGATCGGCCACGTTTACATCGAACTGGACAAGCAGGACCTGATCCATCGACAGCGCCAGTTGATCCAGCAAGGCCTGATCGCCGTTCTGATCGGCCTTGGCTTGATGGCGTTACTGGCAATCGCCATGGCTTACCAACTTGCCCAGCCCCTGCAAAGGCTGGCCGAAGCGGTCAGGCGGATGTCTGCGGGACATCTCGACACGCGCGTTTCCGCGAAATCGAGTGGCGAACTTCGCATTCTCGAAGACGGTTTCAACGACATGGCCAGCCACATTCAGGAAGCCCACCAGTCGATGCAGGCGCGTATCGAGGAAGCCACCGCCCAACTCGTCTTCCAGGCCAGGCACGACGCCCTGACCGGGCTGGTGAACCGGCGAGAATTCGAACTGCGGCTGGACAAGGCATTGAATGCGGTACTTGCGGGCGGCGAAGAGTTCAGCGTCCTGTTCATCGATCTGGACCGTTTCAAGGCGGTGAACGACGCCTGTGGTCACCTCGCCGGCGACGAACTGTTGCGTCAGATCGCCCTGCTTTTCCAGGGACGCCTGCGCGAGGAAGACACGCTGGCCCGGCTGGGAGGCGATGAATTTGGCATCATGCTGAGCAATTGCACGCTGGCCAGGGCCAGACAAATTGCCCAGGACATCTGCGCGCTCTCCGCCGAATACCGTTTCGTCTGGCAGGACCGGATTTTCGCCATCGGCGCCAGTATCGGTCTGACGCCGGTGACTCGCGACATTCGCGAAGTTCAGGAAATCTTCGCACTCAGTGATGCCGGCTGCCTGCGCGCCAAGGAACTGGGACGTAACCAGGTGTGCGAAATGGCACCGGCAACGCATACCGAACGCCGACGCGACCGCGGCAATTGGGCCAGCCGCCTGTCCAGCGCCCTGTCCGAAGGGCGTCTGAGCATTGAAGCAGTTCCCATCCGCGCCCTGCAGCCCGGCCTCCCCGGCGGGCCGATGGTCGAGCTCAGCGCCCGGCTCAACGAACCCGGGCAGGCACCGATCGCCCTGAGCGCCCTGATCGATGCGGCAGAACGTTACGACATGGCCAACGTCTTCGATCAGCATTTCCTCGAGACGGCGATCACCGCGCTTTCACGAGCCAAAGCCCAGCAGCACTCGATGCGCTGCCTGGTGCCACTGTCCCGGGCGGCGATCAACACCCCCGAAACCGCCAATTTCATCGCCACCCAACTGGCTGCAAGTGAAATCAGCGGCGAGGGGCTGTATCTGATGTTTGCCGAAGACGTCAGCACCCACCACACCAGCCAGTTGATCGAATTTTCCAGGCGTATTCGGGAGTTGGGTTGCCAGATCGCCCTGAGTGAGTTCGGCGGCGCCATCTCGTCCTTCGCCCAGTTGCGCACCCTCGCCCCCAGCCATGTCTGCCTGAGTCAGAGCCTGACCCGGGACATCGGTGATGGCATGACATCAACAGCGCTGCTGCGGGCGATTCTTGAAATCACCAGCGAACAGCACATCTACCCGATCGCCGAGGACGTCGACGACACCTTGCTGCTCGAGCACCTGCGCAAGCTGGGCATCGCCTATGCCTACGGCAAGGCGATCGGACCAAGGGAACCCTTCGACGCCTGGTTCGAAGGCGTGGTCATGCGCGGCAGCAAGCGCTGAAAGCAGTCGCTAGAAATCCAGTCGCAGGGAAAGCCAGTGGCGACGGTCGACAAAACGGCCGTTCGGCCTACGGGAACTATGCTGGCGCTGCTCGGCGTGGCTCCCGTCCAGCGACTGGGCCGTGTAGGTAACCTCACCGCGTTTGCCACCCAGCTTGAAGGTGTAAGCCAGGCGGGCATCGGTACGCTGATAGCTTTCAGATTGTGTGTTGCGGGTCCATTTGATCGTGTCGACCCAGTAACGCATCAGCGAAAAGTCGAATCCCCATGGCAAGCGCTGCATCCACATCGCCGAGCTCGACTTGCGCGGCGCCGAATATTCCGCCAGACGCTGATAAACCTCGTACTCCGGCTCAAGCGCACCAGTCGGCCCGAGAGTTATTCCTTCAAAATGGCTGCCAGGCGTGGCGGCAATCAACCATCCATTCCCCGACAGGCTGCTGTGCGCTTTCAGACTGACATGGTTCAGCAACAGCCGGGTGGAATCGAACGGTTGCCATTTCCACTGCAGTTCATAGCCGGAAATCCTGATGTCCTGAATGGACTGCTCGGAGTCTGCAAGCCCTGCGGCAGGGCGCACCGCCATCAAGCGATCGCTGATGCGTTCCTGAAAATGACGGACATCCAGGCTCATTCGCCAATCCCGCCAATTACCAAGGTAAGCCAGCTCCCAACTGTCAAGACGTTCGGCGGGAAGATTCGGATTCCCGGCCAGCTCCGCACTGCCATCGGGCGCCAGGTGATTGGCCCGGTAGGCAAGGATGCTGGCGGTTCGCCAGGCCTGGGTATAACCGATCCGGACCGTGTTCTCCGGCGTCAGGTGGAACGCGACGCTGGCGCGTGGCGACAGGTGATTTCCAGCCAACGTGTCGTACTCGCTGGAGGCGCCGAGATTTGCCGTCACCCTGGCCGAAGGCTTCCATTCCCCGTTGGCAAACGCTCGCCAGACCTGACGGGATTCCTTGCCACGACCACGCATCATGGTTTCTGATTCCATTGAGTCGTAACGCCAGCTCAGCCCCCAGACCAGACGCGTGTCGCGAGCCGGCACAAAATTGTGGATTGCCTCGATTTCATGACGCCGGCCCACCCCACCGGACGTGTTGTTGACGGGATAGGGAACAACAAGCTTGCAACTCACGGGGTCGATCACGTAGGCGTTATCACCGCGATCCTCGCTGAGCGCGTAACGCAACGAGAAATCGGCCGATCCCGAGAGGCTGCGCAGCCAGCGGCCCTGAAGCCAGGTCGAGGATTCCTTGCGGTCGCGCAGTGGATCGTCGCAGGGATCTGACAAACGCGTGACCCGATCCAGCGAACCCGAAAGAAATCGCCCTTCGATCTTACCGAAGGAAATTTCGAGACTGTCGCGAACACTCAAGGCATAACCCAGTCTGCCCTCGATACGCCGGTTCAGGTAACCGTCTTCCCAGTCATAACGGCCCTCGAGGCCATCGTCGCTGGTTTCCTGATAGGCCAGTCGAAAATCACCGTCGTCCCCCAGTTTTCCGCCCCCTCGGAGAGTATGGTCCCTGACATTTTGCGACCCGTTGCTTGTTGAAAGCGAAACACCCCGGACCAGCGAGGGGTCCATCGTCACGATGTTCACCACCCCCATGAAGGCGTTGTTGCCGAAGGAAACGCTGTTGCTGCCCCTTACCACTTCGATCCGCTCGATGTCTTCGAGTGCAACCGGAATCAAGGCCCAGTTTACGCCCCCCCGGAACAAGGGCGAATGCAGGGAACGTCCGTCAACCAGAACCTGCATTCGGGGTGAGAAGTCATTGTCATCGGTGATGCCGTGATAGTTCACCCGCGCCGCCACATCGCTGTGGGCAAAGGTCTGAAAGCCCGGCACCAGGCGAAAGAGATCGTTCAAGGAACGGGCACCCGAGGCACGGATCATGTCGCGATCGATCACGCTCACCGAGGCAGGCGCATCCGCCAGTCGCTGCGGCAGGCGACTGACCGATGCCACCACCGGCAGCTCGGTGAAAAACAGGTTCTCTTCCGCAGATACCGGCAGCACCAGAACCATCAACAACAAAGCGCTTGAACGACGCATCCGCAACTATCCCGATCAGACATTGACGCCATGTGGCTGCGCCATGGCAAATTTCCAGGCTTCGGCAAAACAGGCCGATTGCGTGCCCAGGGCAACGCCATGCCGGGTGGTGGCAACCAGGCACAGGGCCAGACCGGCCTGTTCGACCCGGGTCACACCGGCCAGATCGATTTCATCGACACCGACACGCGTCAGCGCGTGCATGAAATCGTTACGCAAGGAGCCGCAAAGCCCGCCGGCAATGCGCATGATCTTGCGCCCGCCGAGTTCATGCATGGACAGCACGGAGGCCTGCCCACCGGCGAGTGCCGCCCGGATGGCATCGTCAAGAACGACCTGGTTGATCAGACAGGTCTGGAAACGCCCCCCATAAAGATCACCAAGCCGACTAACGACGGTTACCACCACGTCAATCAGCGGTGAGCCGAACAGGGAGAACTCGCATCCGGCAGGCTGACCGATCTCCAATGGCAGGTCACAACGCAGCATCAACCCCGACATCGACAGATTCTCGATTCCGCCCTGCCCCATCCTGCCGCCGGAACCCACACGCACTGCGGGCGGAACACCGAAGCGGACGCGTTGATGTCGCCGCTGCTCGACCATGCCTTCCCCCTCAGTGTTTATTGACCGGGCGTCAATGGTACCAAAGTCCCATTTACTTTCCTCATCCATGCAGCGAATTGACTTTTCCACGGTCACTGGGTATCTTCAGGGCGCTCGGAGCAATCCGGCGGCGCCGATTTATCTCAGATTGCGGGCGCCTAAAAAATGCCGCTAAAACGGGGACCCCAGTTCGCGTTTTAGCCAACTGGGTTTTTTGTTTCTGGAATCATCATGCCGGGTATTGGCGTAGTCGAATCACAACGCATCCACTTCAGCGAACCACTGCATCTGCGTAGCGGCGGCATCCTGCCGGCCTACGACCTGGCCGTCGAAACCTACGGCACACTCAACGCCGCCCGCTCCAACGCCATTCTCGTCTGCCACGCGCTCTCCGGACATCACCACCTGGCCGGCCATTACGCTGACGCACCGGACAACGTGGGTTGGTGGGACAACATCATCGGCCCTGGCCGGCCGCTCGATACTGACAAGTTCTTCATCGTCGGCCTGAACAACCCTGGCGGCTGCCACGGCTCGACCGGCCCGTCGTCGATCAACCCGGCCACCGGCAAACCCTGGGGCGCCGACTTTCCGATCATCGCCGTCAGCGACTGGGTCACCGCTCAGGCCCGCCTGGCCGACCGCTTCGGCATCGACAGCTGGGCCGCCGTGATGGGCGGTAGCCTGGGCGGCATGCAGGCGCTGCGCTGGACCATTTCCTACCCGGAGCGGGTGCGCAACGCGCTGATCATCGCCTCCGCACCCAAGCTCACGGCACAGAACATCGCCTTCAACGACGTCGCCCGCCAAGCCATCCTGACCGACCCGGATTTCCACGGCGGCCACTATTACGAGCACGGCACGCGCCCCGTACGCGGCCTGCGCCTGGCCCGCATGCTCGGCCACATCACCTACCTGTCCGACGACCAGATGGGTGAGAAATTCGGCCGCGAACTGCGCAACGGCTCGTTCGCCTTCGATTACGACGTCGAGTTCGAGGTCGAATCCTACCTGCGCTATCAGGGCGACAAGTTCGCCGGCTATTTCGACGCCAATACCTACCTGTTGATGACCAAGGCGCTGGACTACTTCGATCCGGCCCGCCTCGACGACGGCGATCTGGTGAAGACGATGGGGCGCACCCACCCGAACACCAATTTCTTCGTCGCCTCGTTCACCACCGACTGGCGTTTCTCGCCGGCCCGCTCGCGGGAAATCGTCGCGGCGCTGCTGGCCAACGGGCGCAAGGTTTCCTATGCCGAAATCGACCTCAATTTCGGCCACGACTCCTTCCTCATGGAAGATCCGCATTATCACGGCCTGGTCGCTGCATTCCTGGGGAACATCGCCTTATGACCCATACCCTCGGACGTCCGGATTTTGATCTCATCGCCGGCTGGGTCGAACCCGGTCACCGCGTGCTCGACCTCGGCTGCGGCGACGGCGCCCTGCTCAAGCTGCTGATCACCACCCGCAACGTTCAGGGGTGGGGGGTAGACATCGAGGACGCCAACGTCCTCGCCGCCATCCGCAACGGTATCAACGTCATCCAGAGCAACCTGGAAAAGGGGCTCGCCGACTTCGCCGACGATGCCTTCGACCACGTCGTCCTGTCGCGCACATTGCAGACGGTGCGCCACACCGAGCACATCCTGCGCGAAATGCTGCGCGTCGGGCGCGAGGCGGTCGTTTCCTTCCCCAACTTCGCCTACTGGCAGAATCTGCGCTCGGTACTCGACGGCCGCATGCCGGTGTCGGAGGATCTACCCTACCAGTGGTACGACTCGCCCAACGTCCGTTTCTTCACCCTGCTCGATTTCGAAGCCCTGTGCGGGCAGATGGGCCTGACCATCGTCGAGCGGCGCGTCCTCGATGAAGCCGGAGAAATCGTCCTCGCCGACTCGCCACGCGACCTGAATTTCCTCGGCAGCCTGGCCGTTTACCGCTTGACGCGTCCACGCTGATGCCCGCCTGGTTGAACGCGATGTGGAACCGGCGGATGCTGATCTGCATCTTCACCGGTTTTGCCTCGGGCCTGCCGCTCTACCTGTTGCTCAACCTGGTGCCCGCCTGGTTGAAGACCGAAGGGCTTTCGCTGCGCGCCATCGGTGCCTTTGCCCTGATTCAGTTCCCCTACACCTGGAAATTTCTGTGGGCGCCACTACTCGACCGCTACGGCATCCTGCCCTGGCTGGGACGACGCCGCAGCTGGATGTTCGTTTCGCAGATCGGGCTGATTGCCGCCATCGGCTGGCTTGGCCAGTTGTCGCCGGTAGAAAATCTTTCGCTGGTGATCGGCCTGACCGCCTTGCTGGCTTTTCTCTCGGCCACCCAGGACATCGCGCTCGACGCTTTCCGGCGCGAAATCCTGCCCGACCATGAACTCGGTCTGGGCAACGCCATCCACGTCAATGCCTACCGCATCGCCGGGCTGGTTCCCGGCTCGCTATCGCTGATCCTCGCCGACCATCTGCCGTGGAGTCAGGTGTTCGTGATCACCGCCGCCTTCATGATTCCCGGCCTGCTGATGACTCTGTCGGTCAAGGAACCGCTCGCTGCCGCGAACACCCCACGCACGCTACGCGACGCCGTGGTTGAACCCTTTCGCGAATTCTTCGGCCGTCATGGCGTGCAATCGGCCTTGCTGGTGCTCGCCTTCCTGTTCTTCTACAAGCTCGGCGATTCATTGTGCACTGCCCTGGCCACCCCGTTCTACCTGGACATGGGCTACACCAAGACCGAAATCGGGGTGATTGCCAAGAACGCCGGGCTGTGGCCGATGGTTATCGGTGGCATCCTCGGCGGCATCTGGATGATCAAGCTGGGGATCAACCGCGCCTTGTGGCTGTTCGGCCTGGTCCAGTTCGTCACCATCCTGGGATTTGTCTGGATGGCCTGGATCGGTCCCGGCGAATCGAATCCAGCCCGCCTTGCAACGCTGGCCATCGTCATCGCCGGCGAGGCCGTTGGCGCCGGACTCGGCACCACTGCTTTCGTGGCTTTCATGGCACGGACCACGCACCCGGCTTACACGGCCACCCAGCTCGCACTATTCACCAGCCTGATGGCGGTTCCGCGCACCTTCATCAATGCCACTGCCGGCTGGTTGGTCGAAGCCATGGGGTGGACGCAGTTCTTCTGGCTGTGTTTTTTCCTGGCTATTCCCGGCATGCTGCTGTTGCTGAAAGTAGCACCCTGGTCGGAACAGGACGAGCAGCGCCAGCCAGCAAACTGAAGCGCGTCAGAGTCGCGCCAGGGAATTGCGCACGGCCTTCCAGCCGCGCCACATGAAGAAGCCGCGGCGCGCCCAGCGCAGGGCTCGCCGCGGGCGCAGTGCCACGGCGCCAGCAACCGCAGTGCCAACCGCCAACGGATGTTGTTTGAGCCAATCAATGCCGCGCAGGACAGCATCGCCGGCAGAAAACACGCCGCTCAGGGCATCGGCTTCGCGGGCCAGCGTCTCGCGCTGCTGGACAATGCGCGCCGCCAGGGCACCGCGGCGGGCTGCCAGCTCAAGCAGTTTCTCGTTCATTCCCGGTTCGCGCCGCGCAACTGGGCGATGTCGGCATCGAGTTCCGACAGACTGGTGCGGAACAAGCGGCTCGGGGATTTCGCCTGCTGGCGCAGGGAAAACACCAGCACCGCAGCGCCGACGAAGAACAAGGCGGCGAACAGTCCGAAAACCACTACCCGCTGCTCCCAGAACGCCAGCGCCAGACTGAATACCGCCATGATCACGCCGAGGGCAATCAGGAAGGCCGCACCGATGGCCTTGCCCCACATCGCGATCAAGCGGTACTTCTCTTCCTCGATTTCGACAGCAAGCAGTTCCGCTCGCGTCCTGCCGATCGACAGGAGCGTGGCGAGAACATTCTTGAGGGACGAGAACAGTCCCGCGCGAGCCGCTTCTTCGGGAGGCAACTGACCGGACATCCGATTAACGGCGACCGATCAGCACACCCAGAGCGAGACCGACAACAGCAGCGACGCCAACCGCTTTCCACGGCTCGTCATGCACGAAATCGTCGGTTGCCCGGGCAGCCGCCTTGGTCTTGTCGATCACGGCGTGTTCCAGGTCAACGATACGTTCCTTCGCGTCGCGCAAACGGACGGTAAGGCGCTCACGCAACTCACCCACCTTCTCGCCGGCGACACCGGTGGTGGCGCGCAGGAGCTCTTCGGTATCGGAAATCACGACACGCAGGTCGGAAACCAGTTTGTCCTTGTTGGCGGTGGTCATTTGTTCTGACATTTTCGAACCTCGTCTGCATGCGGTTATGGGAATTACAGGTTAGCCCTTCCGGCGCCTTAAATCAATTCGCATTGCACGCCGGAACCCAGTCGTAGTCGATGATCAGCGGCGCATGATCGGAAAATCGCGTGTCCTTGAACACACTCGCCTGGCGGGCGCATGCGGCAATACCCGGGGTGGCAATCTGGTAGTCGATACGCCAACCGACATTCTTGGCCCAGGCCTGTCCGCGGTTGCTCCACCAGGTGTAGGACTCGCCAGCAGCCTCGGGATACAGGCGCCGATAGACGTCTACCCAGCCCAGCTCATCGAAGACACGGGTCAACCAGGCCCGCTCTTCGGGGAGAAAACCGGAGTTCTTCTGGTTCGATTTCCAGTTCTTCAGGTCAATTTCCCGATGCGCTATGTTCCAGTCGCCGCAGATCACTATTTCCCTGCCCTCGGCTCGCAAGGCCTGCATTTTTGGGAAAAAAACTTCGAGAAAGCGGAACTTTGCTTCCTGCCGTTCCGGCGAGGACGAGCCGGAAGGAAGATAGAGGGAAATCACCGACAGATTGCCAAAATCAGCGCGCAGGTAGCGACCTTCGCTATCGAACTCACCACCGCCGAAACCGGCGACAACGCCGAGTGGCGCTTCACGGCTCCAGATACCGACACCGCTGTAGCCCTTTTTTTCGGCGGGGTGGTAATTTGCATGCATGCCATCGGGCGAGCACATTTCCGGGCTCAGGTCGGCAAGCTGGGCTTTGAGTTCCTGCACGCAGACGACATCGGCATGCTGTTGCTGCAGCCAGGGCAGGAGGTTTTTGTTCCAGGCGGAACGGATGCCATTGAGGTTCAGGGAGATGATGCGTAACATTGCGCGGTGTCGGTCGTTTCCGGACCGGAACTGGAGATTTATGGATTTTCGTCAGGAGTTCATCGAGTTCGCCTTGCAGTGCAAGGTACTGCGTTTTGGCGAATTCAAGACCAAGGCCGGGCGGCTGTCGCCCTACTTCTTCAACGCCGGCCTGTTCAACGATGGCGCTTCGCTCGGGCGGCTTGCCGAATTCTACGCGAAAGCCGCGCAAGCCGGCAGCGTCGACTTCGACATGCTGTTCGGCCCGGCCTACAAGGGCATCCCGCTGGTTGCGGCAATATCCATCGCGCTGGCCAGGGCCGGCAACAACTATCCCTTTGCCTTCAATCGCAAGGAAGCAAAGGACCACGGCGAAGGCGGCACCATTGTCGGCGCCCCCCTGCAGGGCCGCGTTCTCATCGTGGACGACGTGATTTCCGCCGGCACCTCGGTCCGCGAATCGGTCGAGCTGATTCGTGCTGCTGGCGCCACGCCGGCCGGCGTATTAATCGCCCTTGACCGACAGGAGCGGGGTCAGGGCGAGTTGTCGGCCGTCCAGGAGGTTCAACGCGATTACGGCATCCCGGTGCTGGCCGTCGCCGGCCTGCGCGACCTGTTGCAATTCCTTGGCCAACATGACGAATTCGCCGACCATCGGGCGGCGGTCTCCGCTTACCGGGAACGCTACGGTGTCGATGCGTAACTACCTCGCCCCCCTCCTGCTTGCCCTGCTGGCTACGCCGGCCTGGGCGGCGTCGGGCGAGCTTTACTGTTGCAACGAGCCGGGTGGTGGTCGTCGCATTTGTGCCGACACGCTGCCGCAGCAGTGCCGGGGGCAGGCCTACCGGATTTACGACCGGGCCGGCAACCTGACCCGCAATGTCCCCGCACCACTGACCGCCGAGCAAAAAGCTGCCGCCGCCGCAGAAGCCGAACGCAAGCGCGAGGAAGAGGAAAAACGGCTGGAGCAACGGCGGATCGACCAGGCTTTGCTGACCACTTATGCCACCGCCGAGGACATCGACATCGCCCAGCAGAAGAGCGAAAGCGACGTCAAGCTGAGCATCCAGAACGCCACCGCGAAAATCCGCGATTTGCAGCAACGCCAGCGCAAACTCGCCGAGGAGGCCGAGTTCTACAAGCGCGGCACGGTGCCGGCCGAACTCGACGTCAAGCTGCGCACGGTCGGCCACGAAATCCGCTTGCAGCAGGAGCTGATCCAGGTCAAGCGCAAGGAACTCGACGCCATCCGCGCCAAGTACGACAACGACCGCCGGCGCTACTTCGAACTGACCGGGCGCCTCCCCAGCCAGCCAACGCCGCCTAGCCCGCCAGCTTCCTCTTCAGCAGCTCATTGACCTGCTGCGGGTTGGCCTTGCCCTTGGCCGCCTTCATCACCTGGCCGACCAGAGCATTGAAGGCCTTTTCCTTGCCGGCCCGATATTCGGCAACGTTCGCCGCATTCGCCGCCAGCACTTCGTCGACCAGCGCCTCGATGGCGCCACTGTCGGTGATCTGCCGCAGCCCCTGCTTCTCGATGACTTCGTCGGCCGTTGCGCCCTCTCCACTCCACAATGCCTCGAAAACCTTCTTGGCAATGTTGTTGGAAATGGTGCCATCGGCAATCCGCTGGATCAGCCCGCCCAGTTGTTGCGGCGACACCGGGGCAGCTACGATCTCACGGCCTTCCTTGTTGAGACGGGCAGCGAGGTCGACCATCACCCAGTTGGCACAGGGCTTGGCATTGGCCAGCCCGGCAACGGCCAGGGTCGCTTCGTAATAAGCGGCGATGTCCTGACTGGCGGTCAGCGTTGCGGCATCGTAGGCCGACAGGCCCAGCTCGGCGCAGAAGCGTTCGCGCATCTGCTGCGGCAATTCGGGCAGCTCGCCACGTACGCGGGCGATCCAGGATTCGTCGATGACCAGGGGCAGCAGATCGGGATCGGGGAAGTAGCGATAGTCGTGCGCATCTTCCTTGGTACGCATGGTCCGCGTCGCACCGGTATCGGGGTCGAACAGCACGGTGGCCTGCTGGATCTTGCGCCCTTCTTCGATTTCGTTGATCTGCCACTGGACTTCGTAGTCGATGGCTTCCTTGAGGAAACGGAAGGAGTTGAGGTTCTTGATCTCGCGCCGCGTACCGAACTCGGCCTGCCCCCTGGGGCGGACCGAAACGTTGGCATCGCAGCGGAAGGAGCCTTCCTGCATGTTGCCGTCGCAGATACCGATCCACTGAACCAGGGCATGGAGGGCGCGGGCGTAGGCGACAGCCTCGTCGGACGAACGCATGTCCGGCTCGGTGACGATTTCAAGCAAGGGGGTACCTGCCCGGTTGAGGTCGATCCCCGACTTGCCGTGGAAATCCTCGTGCAGCGACTTGCCGGCATCTTCTTCGAGATGGGCGCGGGTCAGCGTGATGGTCTTTTCGTAAGCCTTGTCGCCGCTACCCACCTGGACCGTCAGCGCACCACCCTGGACCACTGGCAGCTCGAACTGACTGATCTGATAGCCCTTGGGCAGGTCAGGATAGAAGTAATTCTTGCGGGCGAACACCGATTTCGGCGCGACCTGGGCTCCGATTGCCAGACCGAAGCGGATTGCGCACTCGACGGCCTGGCGATTCAGTACCGGCAGGACGCCAGGCAGGGCAAGATCGACGGCGCAGGCCTGGGTATTCGGCGCCGCGCCGAAGGCGGTCGAAGCGCCGGAGAAAATCTTCGAAACCGTCGCCAGTTGTGCGTGGGTCTCGATACCGATGACAACTTCCCATTGAGTCATGCTTGATTCCGTTCAGTGACAGCGACCGTTGCGTGCGTCGACGACGACCGGCCAGAGATAGTCGAATGCCTTGCCCTCGCAGGAGTTCCGACAACTGTTGAAGGCGATGGTCACGTTGTGCCCCTGCTCCCACATGCGGACGGTACAGTTGTTATCCTTCTTGTGCCGCAACAGGACCTGCGGCAACTTGGCGTCCTGGGCAAAGTCCTGCATGTTGAAGGAGCAGGTGCCGTGCCCCTTCATGCTGACCCGGGCGTCAAAGGATTTGACTTCGGCCTCCTTGACCAGCAGGTTGAGCCGGGTGACGGTCCCGATCGCATCGCTGTGCGAACACCGCGAGCGGACATTCAGCGGCCGCGTCGGCTGCGGCTTCAGGTTGCGGTTGGCCAGGTATTTCAGCGTCGAATTCTTGAACTTCGGCGTGGACTCGGCCGCTGACGGGGCCGTCTTCGCGGCTGGCTCAGGGACGGAATCCGGCGCCGACGGCGGCGTTGAACAGGCAGCCATGAGCAGGCTGAGAAGCAGGGCGGAAATCGTTAAGCGCATCTTATTCGATGCCTCGCGGTGAACGCAGGTGCCAGTCGGTGGCCTGCTGATAGCGATGGGCAACGTTGAGCAGGCGGGCCTCGTCGAAATAGTTGCCGATCAGTTGCAGGCCGACCGGCAGGTCGCCGGCGAAACCGCAAGGCAGCGCCATGCCGGGCAGACCTGCCAGGTTGACGGCGATGGTGTAGATGTCGGAGAGGTACATCTGCACCGGATCGGCGGACTTTTCGCCAAGCTTGAACGCAGTCGTCGGCGAGGTCGGCCCGAGGATCACGTCGCAGGATTTGAAAGCCTCGACGAAATCGTTGGCGATCAAGCGGCGGATACGCTGCGCCTGCAGGTAGTAGGCGTCGTAGTAGCCGTGCGAGAGGACGTAGGTGCCGATCAGGATGCGACGCTTGACCTCCTCGCCGAAACCCTGCGCCCGCGTCTTCACATACATGTCGTCGAGGTTGCCGTAATCCGGCGCGCGGTAGCCATAGCGAACGCCGTCGAAACGGCTCAGGTTCGAGCTCGCCTCGGCCGGCGCA
>Ga0209794_1001414_pt1 | contig 18512 bp, 15 predicted proteins | sample EBPBio232013_DNA_FD_185869 | JGI IMG/M metagenome (GOLD analysis project Ga0209794, IMG submission 185869) | Wastewater treatment Type I Accumulibacter community from EBPR Bioreactor in Madison, WI, USA - Reactor 1_5/23/2013_ DNA (SPAdes)... | ecosystem: Engineered > Bioreactor > EBPR >... | reverse complement strand
GTCGTGGGCGCGGGCGGCGCGGGTCTGCGCGCGACCCTCGGCATGGCCGAGCAGGGCCTGCGCACGGCCTGCATCACCAAGGTCTTCCCGACCCGCTCGCACACGGTTGCGGCGCAGGGCGGCATTGCTGCCTCGCTCGCCAACATGGGTCCGGACAGCTGGCAGTGGCACATGTTCGACACCGTGAAGGGGTCGGACTGGCTCGGCGACAACGACGCGATGGAATACCTTGCGCGTGAAGCCCCGGCGGCGGTCTACGAGCTTGAGCACTACGGCGTGCCGTTCTCGCGTACCGAAGAGGGCAAGATTTACCAGCGCCCCTTCGGTGGCCACACCACCGAATACGGTGAAGGCCCGCCCGTGCAGCGCACCTGCGCCGCGGCCGACCGCACTGGCCACGCCATTCTCCACACGCTCTATGGCCAGTCGGTCCGCAACAAGGCCGAGTTCTTCGTCGAGTATTTCGCGCTCGACCTGATCATGGGCGATGACGGCGCCTGCCAGGGCGTGATGGCCTGGAAGCTCGACGACGGCACCATCCACCGCTTCCGCTCGAAGCTGGTGGTGCTCGCCACCGGCGGCTATGGCCGCGCTTACTTCTCCGCCACCTCGGCCCATACCTGCACCGGCGACGGTGGCGGCATGGTGGCCCGTGCGGGCCTGCCGCTGCAGGACATGGAGTTTGTGCAGTTCCACCCGACCGGCATCTACGGTTCGGGCTGCCTCATCACCGAGGGTGCGCGCGGCGAAGGTGGCTATCTCACCAACTCCAACGGCGAGCGCTTCATGGAGCGCTACGCGCCGACCTACAAGGATCTGGCCCCGCGTGACTTCGTTTCGCGCTGCATGACCATGGAAGTGCGCGAAGGCCGCGGCGTGGGCAAGAACAAGGACCACATCTTCCTGCACCTCGATCACCTCGATCCCAAGATCCTGCACGCGCGTCTGCCGGGCATCTCGGAATCGGCCAAGATCTTCGCGGGCGTGGACCTGACCAAGGAGCCGATCCCGGTCATCCCGACCGTCCACTACAACATGGGCGGCATTCCCACGAACTACTGGGGCGAGGTCCTCAACCCGACCGCCGGCAACGAAGATGCCGTGGTGCCGGGCCTGATGGCCGTGGGCGAAGCGGGCTGTGCCTCGGTGCACGGCGCGAACCGCCTCGGCTCCAACTCGCTGATCGACCTCGTGGTGTTCGGCCGCGCGGCCTCGATCCGCGCCGGTCAGGTGCTCGATCGCAAGGCTGCGATCCCGGGCATCAACACCAAACAGGACGAGCTGATCATGGGCCGCTTCGACAAGGCGCGCCACTCGAATGGCGCGATCCCGACCGCCGAGCTGCGCCTTGAGATGCAGCGCGCCATGCAGGAAGACGTGGCGGTGTTCCGCGACGGCCCGACCCTCAAGAACGGCTGCGAGCGCATGACCAAGGTGTGGGGCAAGAAGGCCGACATCAAGGTTTCGGACCGCTCGCTGGTGTGGAACTCGGATCTGGTGGAAACGCTGGAGTTCGACAACCTCGCCATCAACGCGATTGCCACCGTTTATGGTGCGGAAGCGCGTCAGGAAAGCCGTGGCGCCCACGCCCGTGAGGACTTCACCAAGCGTGATGACGTCAATTGGCGCAAGCACACCGTGGCGCGCGTCGGCGAGGACGGCAAGGTCGACCTCTCCTATCGTGCCGTGCACACCCAGACCCTGACCGGCGAAATGCCGGACGAGAAGATCGCCCCGAAGGAGCGCAAGTTCTAAGATGGCCGAATTCAATCTTCCCAAGAACTCCCGCCTCACCGAAGGCAAGACCTGGCCCAAGCCCGCGGGTTCCAATATCCGCGAGTTCAAGATCTATCGCTGGGATCCGGATGGGGAATCCAATCCGCGTATGGACACCTATTTCGTCGATTGTGATGATTGCGGCCCGATGATTCTGGACGCGATCCTCTGGATCAAGAACAAGGTCGATCCGACGCTGACCTTCCGCCGCTCCTGCCGCGAAGGCATCTGCGGCTCCTGCGCGATGAACATCGATGGTCTCAACACCCTCGCCTGCACCAAGGGCATGGATGAGATCTCGGGCCCCATCAAGATCTACCCGCTGCCGCATATGCCGGTGGTGAAGGATCTCGTGCCGGATCTGACGCGCTTTTACGCCCAGCACGCCTCGATCGAGCCGTGGCTCAAGACCGACACTCCCGCTCCCGAGAAGGAGTGGCGTCAGTCCCCGGCCGACCGCGACAAGCTCGACGGCCTCTACGAGTGCATCCTGTGCGCCTGCTGCTCGACGTCGTGCCCGAGCTACTGGTGGAATGGCGATCGCTACCTCGGCCCGGCGGCCCTCCTTCAGGCCTATCGCTGGCTGATTGACAGCCGCGATGAGTCAACCGGCGAGCGCCTCGACAACCTCGAGGACCCGTTCCGTCTCTATCGCTGCCACACCATCATGAACTGCTCGAACGCTTGCCCGAAGGGTCTCAACCCCGCCAAGGCGATCGCCGAGATCAAGAAGATGATGGTCGAGCGCCAGTACTGATCCTGACAAACCCTGTCAGCCTCAGTTCTTAACGAACCCCCGTTGGAAACAGCGGGGGTTTTTTTATGCTCGATCATATTGGTTACACGGTGCGCGACTATGCGCGTTCGCGCGCCTTCTTTCTCCAGTGCCTTGCGCCGCTGGGCTATGGCTTGGTGATGGAGTTCCCCAAGGGGAGCATCCCCGGCCATGGCGCACATGCCGGGTTCGGCACGCCCGATGCGCCGGCCTTCTGGATTTCGGAGGACGGGAAGCCGCTCGAAAGCCGTCTTCACATTGCTTTTGCAGCGAAAGACCGGGCGCAGGTCGATGCGTTTCATGCTGCGGCGCTGGCAGCGGGCGGGGTCGATAACGGTCCGCCCGGGCTTCGCCCGCATTACCATGCGCAGTATTATGGGGCCTTTATCATCGACCCCGATGGTCACAACATCGAAGCTGTATGCCATTCAGCGCCTTAGTCACGCCTTGTTCACCCTTTTTCTGCACTAGTTATTCATCTATGCCGGAACTTCGGCGAAGGACGAAATGCGGAGGGGTGCATGGCCGCCAAGATGAGCAAGGCCCGTGTGGTGATGACATTGCCGGTTCTGCTGACACTGGCAGCGTGTGAATCCAGTTCGCGCCTTGGTTCCATGTTGCCGGGCGGCAGCGTGGGCCCTTCGCCGCGGGTGAGTTCACGCGGTGCGCCCTCGCCCCTGACACCCGCGCCCATTGGTGATGTGCAGACCTCCGACCTGAGTGGCGGCAGTGTCGCCTCCTCGTCTTTGCCGCCGCCTTCCAGCCCGCCCCCCACACCGGCAAGCCCGCCGCGTTCGGGCGGGCTCGGCGCGCCGGGCAATTTCGGGACTGCGCCGATTGATCCGCCGCCCGCGCCGCCTGTGGCTGCGCCCGCGCCCTCTGCTCCGGGCTCGCCGACCTATTATCCCTCGGGTTCTGCGCCCGCACCCGGGGCCAATCCCGCGCCGCCGCGCGTTGCCACGGCTCCTGCCGCGCCCGTTGCGCCGCCCAGCCGTACGGCGGTGATCGGCAACTGGTCGGTGAGTGAGGCGCAAGGCTCCAGCTGCCGCATCACGCTCTCCAGCGCGCCCAAGCTTGATCTTTACGGCGCCGGTACGAGTGGCTGCCAGACCAAGGAACTTCAGCGCGTGAATGCCTGGGAGCTGTCGGGCTCTGAACTGCTGCTCTATGAGCCGGGCGGTGGTGTGGTGGCACGTCTGCGCCAGTCGAGCGGGGGCTATTCCGGGGCGACAGCCCGCACCGGTGCCCCGGTCAGCATCTCCAAATGACAAAAGCCGCCCTTCGGGGCGGCTTGTTTGGCCGGCTTTTGCTTAATGGCGGGCGACGCGGGAGTTTTCGTCCACGCCCAGCGGCTGGCGACGGCTCAGCGCCTTGCGGTGCCATTCCCACGCCTGATGGGCGTAGGCGGTGGCATCGTCGATAACCTCCCGCATCAGCGAGATCATTGTGCGATGCGGCGTTTCGACCATGGCGACCGATTCATCCATCTCCACCACGATTTCGGCCGAGAACTTGCGCGCGAGATGACGCATCGGCGCATTGTACTTCAGGCAGGTCATGTAGAGCTTGTGGTAGCCGCGGTTGCGGGCCGAGCGCAGCAGACGTGCGAACAGCTCGGTGCCGACACCGCAGTTGCGCCAGTTCTGGTTCACGGAGAAGGCAGCCTCAGCCTCTTCGGCGAAGAGTTCGCCGATGGGGCGCAGTTCGGCCACGCCAATCAGCTCCTCACCCACAAAAGCGCCGTGCAGCACCGCGTTGAGCGTGAAGCAGCGATCCGCGTATTGCTTGAGAAAGGCATCGGTTGTGGCCATGCCGAAGCGCGTGCGACGGCACTCGGGATCGAGGGCGAGCAGGTGCTTCTCGAAGGCGAGATGATCAGTGATGTGCAGCTTGCGGTAGGTGAGCTGGCTCAGGCCTGCGCTGGGCATGTCAGATCTTCCTCATGGGCGGTGCCTCGCACCGCGAAAAAAACGACGAGCCCCTCACTCGCCTGTCGATTCACCCCTTATTGCTGCAATGCAATATAATTCACTTGTGACCAAATATTGGCAAAAACCGCGCCTGTGCCGCGCATGACAGTTATGCAGGAGTGCATACCACCAGCGCTCCAAGCAAAGCCGGGCGGCAAATGGTTCGTATTTCGACGTTTATCGCTCTTTTCCTCGGGGCTTGCCTCCGTTAAGGGGGCTTTACGAGGCGGGGAGCTGATATGTCCGGAGTGATTGCGTCGCGCTATGCGGCCATGGTGGCGGAAGGGCGGATCGAGGCCGATCCGGCGCAGGCGCGCATTGTCGCCAAGCTGGATGCTTTGGCGCAGCGGCTGGAATCGCACCGCCTTGCGCGCAAAGGCTCCGCGCTTGGCTGGCTTTTCGGCAAGAAGCAGCCGGATGCGCCGATCAAGGGGCTTTATCTCTGGGGTTCGGTGGGGCGCGGCAAAACTATGCTCACGGACCTGTTTCACCAGAGCCTGAATGTGCAGCGCAAGCGCCGTGCGCATTTCCATGCCTTCATGGCCGATGTGCATGCGCGCATCCATGCCTGGCGCCAGCTCTCCAAGGCGGGCAAGGTGAAGGGAGATGACCCCATTACCCCGGTGGCGGAAGCGCTGGCGAATGAGGCCTGGGTGCTGGTGTTCGACGAGTTTTCCGTCACCGATATCGCGGATGCGATGATCCTCGGGCGGCTGTTTCAGGCGCTGCTGGCGCGCGGGGTGGTGATCCTTGCGACCTCGAACGTCGAGCCGGTGAACCTCTATCACAACGGTCTCAACCGCACGCTGTTCCTGCCGTTCATCGATATGATCGGCCAGCACATGGAGATCGTGCGGCTCGATGCCAAAACCGATTACCGGCTGGAGAAGCTCGCAGGGCACCCGGTCTATTACAGCCCGAATGATGAGACGGCCACGGCGGCGCTGGATGCGTTTTTCGAGGAACTCTCGGCGGGCAATCGTGTGGGTGCCAAAAAGCTCGATCTGGGCGGGCGCTTTCTCGACATTCCGGTGGCGGCGGGCGGTGTGGCCCGCATGAACTTCGAGCAGCTGTGCATGAGGCCGCTCGGCACGCAGGATTTCCTCGCGCTGGCGCGCGAATTCCATACGCTGATCCTCGATGACATTCCCAAGCTCGATTTTTCGATGCGCAACGAGACCAAGCGCTTCATCAACCTGATCGACATTCTCTACGAGAACCACGTCAAGCTGATCGCCTCTGCCGCTGTGGAACCGCAGGATCTCTATCACGCGCCGATCGGCCATGAGGCTTTCGAGTTTGACCGCACGGTCTCGCGCCTCATTGAAATGCGGTCCGAGAGCTATCTGGCGGCGCCCCATGGCCGTCCGGACAGCGAGGCGAGCGGGGACACCACCGGGCTGGTCGATACATGAGCGACGGCGGGATCGAGAGCACGCGTGCGCGCATCCTGAGTGCTGCCGCCCTCGAGATCCGCCAGATCGGGCCGCGCCGGATGAGTGTTTCAGGTGTGGCAACCCGGCTCGGGATGAGCCATGCCAATGTCTACCATTACTTCGCCAGCAAGGCGGCCCTGGTGGAGGCGGTCCTCAACGTCTGGCTACGCACGGTTGAGGTGCGCCTTCAGGACATCGTCGATGGCCCCGACCCGGCGGACGACAAGCTGGAACGCTTCCTGACAACGCTGGCGCGCGCCTATGCCGAGGGGCAGAAGGCGGATGGCGCTATTTTTCGCCTCTTGGCCGAGCCCGGGGTCGCGGTGCGCGAGGCGGAGCGCCATCTGCGGCGTGTCGAGGGGTGGCTGGAGCGCATCGCAGAGGAGGGGATTTCGACCCGCCTGTTCCATCTGAGCGAAGTGCGGCGGGCGGCACAACTGGCGGGCGATCTGGCGGCCTCCTATTGTGATCCGCGTATGGTTCTGGTGCGTGGCGGGGATGTGGTTTCCGAACAGCGGCGCGACCGTGCGATCCGGGCGGCGGTGCGGGCTCTGGTTGGGCGCTGAGCCGCCTTCAAATTACAATAATTGAAAACTGTAAAGCGTCATTTTGCGCGAATTTTGCCGCAACGCGGAATCGTCGATTCGCCCAAGTGTCTGAAATTCAAGGTGCAGCGCAAAAAACCTCGCGCGGGTGTTTCAAAGTAGGGCAGGCTACCCCCCTCAATTGGTCGAGGTTTGCATTTGAGCGGTTGCACCCGCGCGTGAAGGGGACTACGCCATTGCCGCTCGCATGGTCGGGCATGAACCCGAAGCCGTACGTTCAAGGGGGCATTTTCCCCGGCGTCCTGGACTGGCTTCTCGTGACATTACGTGGCGCCCCCGCGCCCACCATTCAGGAATTTTCCCATGGCACGTTCGAAGATCGCCCTTATCGGGTCTGGCCAGATCGGCGGCACGCTCGCGCACCTCGCGGGTCTCAAGGAACTGGGCGACGTCGTCCTGTTCGACATCGCCGAAGGCATCCCGCAGGGCAAGGGTCTCGACATCGCCGAATCCGCCCCTGTTGACGGCTTCGACGCCAAGTACACCGGCACGCAGGACTATTCGGGCATCGAAGGCGCGGATGTCGTCATCGTCACCGCCGGCGTGCCGCGCAAGCCCGGCATGAGCCGCGATGACCTCATCGGCATCAACCTTAAGGTGATGGAATCGGTCGGCAAGGGCATCAAGCAGTATGCGCCGAAGGCTTTCGTGATCTGCATCACCAACCCGCTCGACGCCATGGTGTGGGCGCTGCAGAAGTTCTCGGGCGTGAAGCCGAACAAGATCGTCGGCATGGCCGGCGTGCTCGACTCGGCCCGCTTCCGCCACTTCATCGCCGATGCGGTCAATGTTTCGGTGAAGGACGTGAACGCCTTCGTGCTCGGCGGCCACGGCGACGACATGGTCCCGCTGGTGCGCTACTCCACCGTTGCCGGCATCCCGCTGACCGATCTGGTCAAGATGCGCTGGATCAGCCAGGAGCAGCTGGACGCCATGGTCGAGCGCACCCGCAAGGGCGGCGGCGAAATCGTCAACCTGCTCAAGACCGGTTCGGCCTTCTACGCCCCGGCGGCCTCCGCCATCGCGATGGCTGAGTCGTATCTCAAGGACCAGAAGCGCGTTCTGCCCTGCGCCGCGTATCTGAAGAACGACTACGGCGTGAAAGACATGTTCGTCGGCGTTCCGGTGGTGATCGGTGCCAAGGGCGTCGAGCGCGTCGTGAAGGTGCGCCTCAACGCCGCCGAGAAGGAAATGATGGCCAAGTCCATCGCGTCTGTTCAGGGCCTCGTCGAAGCCTGCAAGACCATCAACCCGGCGCTCGCCAACTAAGAGCATCGGCAGAGTATCGGGCCGGGCTGCTGTCCGGCCCTTTCCCTCGCTTTCCCCAGTCTGAGGAATTTCCATGAATATCCATGAATATCAGGGCAAGGCCATCCTGAAGGCCTACGGCGCGAATGTTTCCGCCGGCTTCCCGGCGCTGACGGTGGCGGAAGCCGTCGAAGCTGCCAAGAAGCTTCCGGGCCCGCTTTATGTTGTTAAAAGCCAGATCCACGCGGGCGGCCGCGGCAAGGGCAAGTTCAAGGAACTCCCGACCGATGCCAAGGGCGGTGTTCGCCTCGCCTTCTCGATCGACGAGGTCGAGAAGCACGCGAAAGAAATGCTCGGCAACACGCTGGTGACCATCCAGACCGGCGAAGCCGGCAAGCAGGTCAACCGCCTCTACATCGAGGACGGCTCGGACATCGAGAAGGAGTTCTACATCTCCCTGCTCGTGGACCGTGAAACCGGGCAGACCGCGTTCGTGGTTTCGACCGAAGGCGGCATGGACATCGAAGCGGTGGCCCATGACACCCCGGAAAAGATCATCACCTTCTCCGTCGATCCGGCCACCGGCGTGATGCCGCACCACGGTCGCGCGGTTGCCAAGGCGCTGAACCTGTCGGGCGATCTCGCCAAGCAGGCGGAAAAGCTGACCGCCCAGCTCTACGCGGCCTTCGTCGACAAAGACATGTCGATGCTCGAGATCAACCCGCTGATCGTCACCAAGGACGGCAAGCTGAAGTGCCTCGACGCCAAGGTCGGCTTCGACTCGAACGCGCTCTACCGTCACCCCGACGTGATGGAACTGCGTGACCTCACCGAAGAAGACGCGAAGGAAATCGAGGCCTCCAAGTACGACCTCGCCTATATCGCGCTCGATGGCACCATCGGCTGCATGGTCAACGGTGCGGGCCTCGCCATGGCGACCCTCGACATCATCAAGCTCTACGGCGCCGAGCCCGCGAACTTCCTCGACGTCGGCGGCGGCGCTTCTGAAGAGAAGGTGACCGCTGCGTTCAAGATCATCACGGCTGATCCGAACGTGAAGGGCATCCTCGTCAACATCTTCGGCGGCATCATGAAGTGCGACGTCATCGCCCGCGGCGTGATCGGCGCGGTGAAGGCTGTCGGCCTGCAGGTTCCGCTCGTTGTCCGCCTCGAAGGCACCAACGTGGAAGAGGGCAAGAAGATCATCCGCGAGAGCGGTCTCAACGTCATCCCGGCGGATGACCTTGATGACGCCGCGCAGAAGATCGTCAAGGCCGTGAATGGGTAAGACGCATTGAATGCCATTCTCTACATTCTGATGCTCTCGTTTCCGTTTTTGATTTGCGGGGCAGGAGTTCTGATGTGGGGAAAGAAGGGCGCTTGGATCATGATGTGGGGAATGGTGGCGGTTTTCGCCTCAACCCCACTCTGGTTGGTCGGAGCGACTTTCGGGGGTGTTCCGAAAGGAATGCGCATTGATCTTGCGGGAGCCGCGTGGGTTGGAGCGTATTTGGTCGGAAGCGCCTTTTTGGCAGCAAAGTATGTGAAATGAACCGTTTTCCGGCCATTGCGCCGCAGAGGAAATAGAGATGTCCATTCTCATCAACAAAGACACCAAGGTGATCTGCCAGGGCTTCACCGGCAAGAACGGCACCTTCCACTCCGAACAGGCGATCGCCTATGGCACCAAGATGGTCGGCGGCACCTCGCCGGGCAAGGGTGGCTCGACCCACCTCGGCCTGCCGGTGTTCGACACCGTTGCCGAAGCCCGCGAGAAGACCGGCGCTGACGCCTCGGTCGTCTACGTGCCGCCGCCCGGCGCTGCGGATGCGATCTGCGAGGCCATCCAGGCCGAGATCCCGCTCATCGTCTGCATCACCGAAGGCATTCCGGTGCAGGACATGATCCGCGTGAAGCGTGCCCTCGTCGGCTCGAAGTCGCGCCTCATCGGCCCGAACTGCCCGGGCGTCGTCACCGCGGGTGAGTCGAAGATCGGCATCATGCCGGCCAACATCTTCCGCCCCGGCAACGTCGGCATCGTGTCGCGCTCCGGCACGCTGACCTACGAAGCGGTGTTCCAGACCACGCAGGAAGGCCTCGGCCAGACCACGGCGGTCGGCATCGGCGGCGACCCGGTGAAGGGCACCGAGTATATCGACATGCTCGAGATGTTCCTCGCGGACCCGAAGACCGAGTCGATTATCATGATCGGTGAAATCGGTGGCTCGGCGGAAGAAGAAGCCGCCCAGTTCATTGCGGACGAAGCCAAGCGTGGCCGCAAGAAGCCAATGGTCGGCTTCATCGCCGGTCGTACGGCCCCTCCGGGCCGCCGCATGGGCCATGCCGGTGCGATCATCTCCGGCGGCAAGGGCGGCGCGGAAGACAAGATCGCCGCGATGGAAGCCGCGGGCATCCGCGTTTCCCCGTCGCCGGCCCGCCTCGGCAAGACGCTGGTGGATGTGCTGAAGGGCAAGTAAGCCCAAAAGGCGCGGCGCATCGGGGGGTGCGCCGTGCTTCTCTCCTCAAAAGACTGCAGGCGGGCGCGTTCCTGCCGCCAAAAAGCAAGAATTCGGGTCTCTTTCGCAGAGGCCGGGGGACGGAGAAACCGCCGCAAGGCGTAAAGCGCATTTTCAAGCAAAGTGGTTTGCCGGTTTGCGTGAAGAGAATGCGACGGAACAAGACAATCGGGCCGGGTGCCATGTGGCAACCCGTGGACATCCAGAGACTTAGGGTCGACCGTCATGGATCGTGAATTCGATAATAACTCCGCGCTCTCGGGCGCCAATGCCGCCTATCTTGAGCAGATTACCGGTGACGTGACGCCGGGGCCGAGCTGGGCGCGTTCCAACTGGCCGGTGACGCCGCGCAACGAGCTGATCTCCGCGCTCGACGGCAACTGGGCTTCGGTCGAAAAGGCCGTGACCGACAAGCTGAAGGGCAAGGCCGATGCCGCCAAGGGCGGCGCGGCACCTGCGGCTTCGCAAGCGGACCTCCAGCGTGCTGCGCGCGATTCGGTGCATGCGTTGATGATGATCCGCGCGTATCGCATGCGCGGCCATCTGCATGCCAACCTCGACCCGCTGGGCATCGAGGAACGCAAGGATCACGAAGAGCTGCATCCCTCGTCCTACGGCTTCACGGAAGCCGATTGGGATCGCCCGATCTTCATCGATCACGTGCTCGGGCTGGAATTCGCCACCATCCGCCAGATGCTGGACATTCTGCGCCGCACTTATTGCGAGACGATCGGCTACGAGTTCATGCATATCTCCGATCCGGCTGCGAAGAGCTGGCTGCAGGAGCGCATTGAGGGGCCGGACAAGGAAATCGCCTTCACCCGCGAGGGCAAGCGCGCCATCCTCAACAAGCTGGTGGAAGCCGAGGGCTTCGAGAAGTTCCTCGATGTAAAGTTCACCGGCACCAAGCGCTTTGGCCTTGATGGCGGCGAGTCGCTGATCCCGGCGCTTGAGCAGATCATCAAGCGCGGCGGCAACCTCGGCTGCCAGGAAATCGTGCTCGGCATGGCCCATCGCGGCCGCCTCAACGTGCTCACCCAGGTGATGGGCAAGCCGCATCGCGCGCTGTTCCACGAGTTCAAGGGCGGCTCCTTCGCCCCGGACGACTGGGAAGGCTCGGGCGACGTGAAGTATCACCTCGGCGCCTCCTCGGACCGCGAATTCGATGGCCACAAGGTCCATCTCTCGCTCACCCCGAACCCCTCGCATCTGGAAATCGTCAACCCTGTCGTGCTCGGCAAGGTTCGCGCGAAGCAGGATCAGCTCAACTGCGACCGCAACGAGCGCTGGCCGGTGATGCCGCTGCTGCTGCACGGCGATGCCGCCTTTGCGGGGCAGGGCGTTGTGGCGGAATGCTTCGGCCTTTCGGGCCTGAAGGGTCACCGCACCGGCGGTTCGGTCCACTTCATCATCAACAACCAGATCGGCTTCACCACCTATCCGCGCTATTCGCGTTCCTCGCCCTATCCGTCCGATGTGGCGAAGATGGTCGAAGCGCCGATCTTTCACGTCAACGGGGATGATCCCGAGGCGGTGGTGTTTGCGGCCAAGGTTGCGACCGAATTCCGCATGAAGTTCCAGCGTCCTGTCGTCATCGACATGTGGTGCTATCGCCGCTTCGGCCACAACGAAGGCGACGAGCCGGGCTTCACCCAGCCGCTGATGTACAAGAACATCCGCGCGCATCGCTCGACGCTGGAGATGTATGCCGAGCGCCTGATCGCCGAGGGTGTCGTCACCCAGGGCGAAGTGGACAAGATGAAGGCCGACTGGCGCGCGCGTCTCGAAGCCGAATTCGAGGCGGGGCAGGCTTACAAGCCGAACAAGGCCGATTGGCTCGATGGCAAGTGGGCGGGCCTCAAGTCAGTCAAGGAAGCCGAGGAAGATCCGCGCCGCGGCCAGACCGGTGTGGCGATTGATCGTCTCAAGGAAATCGGCCATGCGCTGACGGAAGTTCCCAAGGGCTTCAACATCCACAAGACGATCCAGCGCTTCATGGACAATCGTCGCAAGGCGATCGAGACCGGCGAAGGTATCGATTGGGCAACCGGCGAAGCGCTCGCCTTCGGCACGCTCGTCACCGAGGGGCACCGTGTGCGTCTCTCCGGTCAGGATTGCGAACGCGGCACCTTCTCGCAGCGCCACTCGGTGCTGACCGATCAGGAAACCGAAGTGCGCTACACCCCGCTCAACAACCTTGCGGCGGGGCAGGGCAAGTACGAGGTCATCAACTCGATGCTCTCGGAAGAGGCGGTGCTCGGCTTCGAATATGGCTATTCGCTGACCGAGCCGAATGCGCTGACCCTGTGGGAAGCCCAGTTCGGTGACTTCGCGAACGGCGCACAGGTGCTCTTCGACCAGTTCATCTCGTCGGGCGAGCGCAAGTGGCTGCGTATGTCGGGCCTCGTTTGCCTGCTGCCGCATGGCTATGAGGGGCAGGGTCCGGAGCACTCCTCCGCCCGCCTCGAGCGTTATCTCCAGCTTTGCGCGGAAGATAACATGCAGGTGGCGAACTGCTCGACCCCGGCAAACTACTTCCACGTTCTGCGCCGCCAGCTCAAGCGCGATTTCCGCAAGCCGCTGATCCTGATGACGCCGAAATCCCTGCTGCGTCACAAGCGCTGCGTTTCGAATCTGGCCGAGCTGGCCGAGGGCACGACCTTCCATCGTATCCTGTGGGATGATGCCGAGAAGGGCTTCTCCACCACCAAGCTGAAGCCGGACGCCAAGATCCGCCGCGTCGTGCTGTGCACCGGCAAGGTCTATTACGACCTGCTGGAGGAGCGCGAGAAGCGCGGTATTGACGATGTCTACCTGCTGCGTGTCGAGCAGCTCTATCCGTTCCCGCTCAAGGCGGTGGCGCAGGAGCTCTCGCGCTTCAAGAAGGCCGATATCGTGTGGTGCCAGGAAGAGCCCAAGAACATGGGTGCCTGGAGCTTCGTGGAGCCCTACCTCGAGTGGACGCTGGCGCAGGCCGGTTCCTCCACCAAGCGTGCCCGCTACGCCGGACGTCCGGCTTCGGCCTCGACCGCCGTGGGCCTCATGTCCAAGCATGTTGAGCAGCTCAATGCGTTCCTCAACGAAGCTTTCGCCGACTAATTAATTCAGATTCAGACCCTTAAGGTAAGATACCCATGAGCACTGAAATCCGCGTCCCCACTCTCGGCGAAAGCGTGACCGAAGCCACCATCGGCAAGTGGTTCAAGAAGCCGGGCGATGCCATCAAGGCCGACGAGCCGGTGTGTGAGCTCGAGACCGACAAGGTGACCCTCGAGGTCAACGCCCCGGCTGCCGGCACCCTGGCCGAGATCGTTGCCAAGGAAGGTGAAACCGTCGGCGTCGGCGCCCTGCTCGGCACCATTGCCGCCGGTGGCGCTGCTGCTGCCTCTGCGCCTGCCCCCGCTGCTGCTCCCGCGCCCGCTCCGGCTGCGGCCCCTGCCGCTCCGGCTGCCGCTGCGTCGGCTTCCAACGGTCCGGCTGTGGCCCGCATGGCCGCCGAAACCGGCATCAACCCGGCTGCTGTTGCTGGCACCGGCAAGGATGGCCGCGTGACCAAGGGCGACATGCTCGGCGCAGCTTCTTCGCCCACCGCCTCCGCTTCTGCTCCGGCTGCCAAGTCCGCGGCGCCGCGCGCCGCCTCTCCGGCGGACGATGCCTCGCGCGAAGAGCGCGTGAAGATGACCAAGCTGCGCCAGACCATCGCGCGCCGCCTGAAGGAATCGCAGAACACCGCCGCGATGCTCACCACCTTCAACGAGGTGGACATGACCAACGTGATGGCGCTGCGCAACCAGTACAAGGATCTCTTCGAGAAGAAGCATGGCACCAAGCTCGGCTTCATGGGCTTCTTCACCAAGGCCTGCGTTCAGGCGCTGAAGGAACTCCCCGGCGTCAACGCCGAGATCGATGGCACCGACATCATCTACAAGAACTACTACCACGTCGGTATCGCTGTCGGCACCGACAAGGGCCTCGTGGTTCCGGTGGTGCGCGAGGCCGATCAGCTCGGTATCGCGGGCATCGAGAAGACCATCGCCGATTTCGGCAAGCGCGCCCGTGACGGCCAGCTGAAGATGGAAGAGATGCAGGGTGGCACCTTCACCATCACCAACGGCGGCATCTATGGCTCGCTGATGTCGACCCCGATCCTGAACTCGCCGCAGTCCGGCATTCTGGGCATGCACAAGATCCAGGAGCGTCCGATGGTTGTCGGCGGCAAGATCGAGATCCGCCCGATGATGTACCTCGCGCTCTCCTATGATCACCGCGTGGTGGACGGCAAGGAAGCCGTGACCTTCCTCGTGCGTGTCAAGGAATCGCTGGAAGATCCGGCCCGTCTCGTGATGGACCTCTAAGAGGGACACATGGGCATCCCGGCCAGCGATTTGGGTGTTGCCATCGTCACCGGTGCCTCTCGGGGCATCGGTCGCGCCTGCGCTCTCAAGCTGGCCGAGGATGGCTACGACATCGTCGCGAATTACGCAGGCAACCGCGCGGCGGCCGAGGAGGTGGCCCGTGCGGTTGAGGCGCTGGGGCGTCGTGCGCTTGTGGTGCAGGGGGATGTTGGCTCGGAAGCCGATATCCTCGCGCTGTTTGCGGCGGCGGATGCCTTCGGGCGGCTCGCCGTTCTGGTCAACAACGCCGGTGTCATCGATGTCGCGCAGCGCGTCGATGAGATGAGCGCAGATCGGATCACCCGCATGATGACCATCAATGTCGTGGGCTCCTTTCTCTGCGCCCGCGAAGCGGTCAAGCGCATGTCCACCCGCCACGGTGGCAAGGGCGGGGCGATCATCAACCTCTCCTCCATCGCGCCGACGCTTGGCGCGCCGGGGCAATATGTCGATTACGCCGCCTCCAAGGGCGCGATTGATGCGCTCACCCTTGGCCTTGGGCGCGAGGTTGCCGCCGAAGGCATTCGCGTGAATGCGGTGCGGCCCGGCCTGATCGAAACCGACATTCACGCCAGCGGCGGCATCCCCGACCGGGTCAGCCTGCTGGCCGATACCATCCCCATCAAGCGCGGCGGCACCGCCGAGGAAGTGGCGGAATGCGTGCGCTGGCTCGCCTCCGACAAGGCCTCCTACGTGCTCTCCACCGTGCTCACTGTTTCGGGCGGCCGTTGAAGCCTCCCTCTTTTTAAAGGCAAGGAATTCCCATGGCTTACGATCTCATCGTTATCGGCACCGGCCCCGGCGGCTATGTCTGTGCCATCCGCGCCGCCCAGCTGGGCCTGAAGACCGCCGTGGTCGAGAAGCGCAAGACCCATGGCGGCACCTGCCTCAACGTGGGGTGCATTCCCTCGAAAGCGTTGCTGCACGCCTCTGAAGCTTTCGAGCACGCTGGCCATGGCATGGCGGCGCTGGGCGTCGAGGTGGCGGCCCCCAAGCTCAACCTGCCCAACATGATGAAGCACAAGCAGGAAACCGTTGACGCCAACGTCTCGGGCGTCGGCTTCCTGCTCAAGAAGAACAAGGTCGATGCCTTCTTCGGCACCGGCAAGATCGCGGCTCCCGGCAAGGTCGAAGTGAGTGCCGAGGATGGCTCGGTGCAGGTTCTCGAGACCAAAAACATTGTCATCGCCACCGGCTCGGAAGTGACCCCGCTGCCGAATGTCGCGATTGACGAGAAGCAGATCGTCTCCTCCACCGGCGCGCTGGAGCTGGACAAGGTTCCGGGCAAGATGATCGTCATCGGCGCGGGCGTTATCGGCCTTGAGCTTGGTTCGGTCTGGCGTCGTCTGGGCGCCAAGGTCGAGGTGATCGAGTTCCTGGATCGCATCCTGCCGGGCATGGACAACGAGGTCGCCAAGCAGTCCCAGCGTCTGCTGGAAAAGCAGGGTCTTGCCTTCCAGCTCGGCAAGAAGGTGACCGGCGCCAAGGCCGACAAGTCCGGCGTGACGCTGACCGTGGAGCCGGCTGCGGGTGGTGCGGCGGAAAGTGTGCAGGCGGATGTGGTGCTGGTCGCCATTGGTCGCCGCCCCTACACCGAGGGCCTCGGCCTTGAGGGCGTGGGCGTTGCCATGGAGCGCGGCCGTGTGACCATCGGCCATCATTTTGAGACCAATGTGCCGGGCATCTATGCCATCGGCGATGTGGTGCGCGGTCCGATGCTGGCCCACAAAGCCGAGGACGAGGGCATTGCCGTGGCCGAAATCCTTGCCGGCAAGGCGGGCCATGTGAACTATGACGTGATCCCGGGCGTGGTTTACACCTCCCCGGAAATCGCGGTGGTCGGCAAGTCCGAGGAGGATCTGAAAGCGGCGGGGATTGAGTATACCGTCGGCAAGTTCCCCTTCACCGCCAATGGCCGCGCCCGTGCCATGCGCGCCACCGACGGCTTTGCCAAGGTGCTGGCCTGCAAGGCGACCGACAAGGTTCTCGGCGTGGCGATCGTTGGCCTTGGTGCCGGCGAGATGATCCACGAGGCGGCGGTGCTGATGGAATTCGGCGGTTCCTCCGAAGATCTCGCGCGCACCTGCCACGCTCACCCGACCATGTCGGAAGCGGTGAAGGAAGCCGCCATGGCGGTGGAGAAGCGCCAGATTCATATGTAATGGGCTGAGGGCGATGCGATCGCGCCGCCCCTTGCGTCTGCCGGCGCCTTACCTCAAGCAGGTCAGGCTCCGGCCGGAGCGTGTGGAGCGCTGGGCGGAATATCCGTTCAGCCTTCCCTGGCTCTCTGGCCGTGATTTCGAGTTCCGGTTTTCCAAGCCCATCACCATTATTGTGGGCGAGAACGGGACAGGCAAATCCACCTTTCTGGAAGCCATTGCCCGCATCATCGGCTTTGATGAGGCCGGTGGCGGGCCTGGCTATGCGCCGGTGGATCATTCATCGGCGGTTGATGTAAACGGCGGGCGGCTTGCCGAGGCTTTCGCCCCAAGCTGGTTGCCACGCATTTCGGCGGGCTGGTTCTTCCGCGCAGAAACATTTTTCTCGGTGGCGCGCTATCTTGATCAGGCGGCGATCGAGGGGTTGGCCGCCCCGCCTGATTTTCTGTCCCATTCGCATGGCGAGAGCTTCCTGCGCTTTTTCGAGGAGCGCTGTACCCGGCAGGGGATTTATATTTTTGACGAGCCCGAGAGCGCGCTGTCTCCGCGGCGCCAGATCGAGTTCCTCAAGCTGCTCAGACGGATGGAACGCTCCACCCTCTGTCAGGTGATCATGGCCACGCATTCGCCGTTGCTGATGGCCTATCCCGAGGCGCAATTCCTCACGCTCTCCAAAGACGGCTTTGCCGAGGGCGATTTTACCCGGACCGGTCATTTCCGCACGATGCAGGCCTTTTTTGCGGACCCGGAGGGGTTCATGGCAGAGGCCTTCGAGGAGGAATAGGCTCTGTGTCAGGGACGTGCCATGACAGCCCCCGCCCATGTGCTACTCGATTGAAAAACACGCTTGGGAGGCAAAATGATCACGCTTTATCACTGTGTCGGCGCGCGCTCGTTCCGCCCGCTTTGGGCGCTGGAAGAAATCGGCCTTCCCTATGATCTCAAGGTTCTGCCGTTTCCGCCGCGCGTGGTGAAGCGCGAATACCTTGAAGAGAACCCGCTCGGCACCATTCCCCTGCTGGTGGATGGCAGCACGCGAATGACGGAATCGGCGGCTATCGCGCATTACCTGGCGGCGAAATACGGCCCTGCGCTCGATGTGCGCGCGGATGAGCCGGGTTTTGCCGATTACCTCAATGCGCTCCATTTTGGCGAGGCGACGCTGACGTTTCCGCAGACGCTGGTGCTGCGCTATTCCAGCTTCGAGCCGGAGGAGCGCAAGCAGCCGCAGGTGGTGGAAGATTACGCCAAGTGGTTCCTCGCGCGGCTGAAAACGCTGGAGCAGCGTCTTGCGAGCCGCGACTTCATCTGCGCGGACCGCTTTACGGCGGCGGATATTTCGGTGGGCTATGCGCTGCTTTTCGCCGAGTTTGGCGGCTTTGAAGCGCAGTTTACCCCGGCTGTCGCGGCCTATTGGGCACGCCTGAAAGCGCGTGATGGCCTTCAGCGTGCGCTCGCCGCCGAGCGCGCGGCGGCGATTGCGCAGGGCGTCGATCCGACGCCCGCCCCGCTTTACAAGCGCCTCGATCTTCCGCCCAGAAAAAGCTGAGGCTTAATGACCGATGGGGATGAGGAAGGGCTTCCAAACCGCAATCCCCATCAGCACAGCCGCAATCACGCTGAGCCCGCCACC
>Ga0209794_1001412_pt1 | contig 18545 bp, 18 predicted proteins | sample EBPBio232013_DNA_FD_185869 | JGI IMG/M metagenome (GOLD analysis project Ga0209794, IMG submission 185869) | Wastewater treatment Type I Accumulibacter community from EBPR Bioreactor in Madison, WI, USA - Reactor 1_5/23/2013_ DNA (SPAdes)... | ecosystem: Engineered > Bioreactor > EBPR >... | reverse complement strand
GGGGCTGATGGTGCCGGGGCAGCGCCTGCCCGCGCTGCGCCAGGCCTGTCAGGAATATGGCGTCGCCAAGAACACCATGGTGGAGGTTTACGACCGACTCGTCGCGCGCGGCAAGCTGGAGGCGCGGCGTGGGTCCGGTTTTTATGTGCTTGCGCCCGGCACCAACACCATCGAGATTATGCCGCCTGCGCATATGGCGGAGGCGGTGGACCTTGTGACCCTGCTGCGCGAGCAGCTGGAGCAGGTTCACCCGGTGCGCGTGGGCGATGGGCGTCCGCCGCCGAGCTGGGCGGAGGAGAGCGAGCTGGGCCGCCACCTGCGCCCCAGCACGACGCGCGCCGCCACCCCTGTCAGCCATGGCTATGGCGAACCCATTGGCTATGCCCCCCTGCGCCACCAGATCGCGCTGATGCTGGCGGAGCGTTCGATTCCCGCCTCGCCGGACAGGATCGTGCTCACCTTTGGCGCCAACCATGGGCTGGATCTGATTATCCGCCACCTGCTCCAGCGCGGGGACAAGGTTCTGGTGGACAGCCCCGGCTATTACCCGCTGTTCGGCAAGCTCAAGCTGATGGGCATCGAGGCTATCGGCGTGCGGCGCAACCCGGATGGGCCGGATCTCGACGACCTCGCAGCGCAGATCGCGCTCCATGCGCCAAAAGTGTTTTTCACGCAGACACTGGCGCATAACCCCACCGGCGGCTCCATGAGCCTTGGCGTGGCGCATCGCCTGCTGCACCTCACCGAGCGCGCCGGCATCACCGTGGTGGAGGATGACCCGTTCGGCGATGTGCTGCCCGCGACCCAAGTGCGCCTTGCCGCGCTCGATGGCCTCAACCACGTCATCTATCTGGGCACCTTCTCGAAAACCCTCTCCGCCAGCCTGCGCATCGGCTATGTCGCGGCGCAGGGGCCGCTGGCGCAGGCGCTGGTGAACATGAAGATGCTGACGGTGGTGAACAGCTCCGGCTATCTCGAGCGGATGGTGGCGGATCTGATTTCCTCCGGCCAATACCGGCATCATCTGCGCCGCCTGCGCGAGCGCATCGCCAAGGCCAGCACGCGAGCGCGTGGTGCGCTCGAAAAGCTGGGGCTGCCACCGTTTTCCCCCCTCAGTGGCGGGTATTACCTCTGGGCCGAGCTGCCGGAGGGGATCGACGATGTGGCGCTGGCGCGGGAAGCCTCCCGCGAGGGCATTTTCATCGCGCCCGGTTCCGTGTTCTTTCCGGACAAGGCACAGGTGCGGCCCGGCCTGCGCATCAACGTCGCCTATGCGGATGATGCGCGCTTTGTGAATTTCCTGCGCGCGCAGCTTGGCGCAAACGCGCGCTGAGCGGGCTTATTTCGGCGGAATCGCACCTTCGGCGATCAGCACCTCATGGGCCGCCTTGAAGGCATCGAGCCCCGCCGGAATGCCGCTGTAGACCGTGGCATGAAGCAGGATTTCCTTGATTTCCTCGACGCTGACACCGTTGGCCAGCGCCCCTTTGACGTGAAGCTTCAGCTCCACGGGCTTGGACAGCGCGGTGAGCATGGCAAGGTTGAGCATCGAGCGGGTTTTCTTGTCCAGCCCCTCGCGCGACCATGTGTAGCCCCAGCACCATTCCGTGGTGATGCGCTGGAAGGCCATCATGAAATCATCGGCCTTGGCCAGCGAACCATCGACATATTCCGCGCCCAGAACCTCGCGGCGAAGCTTCAACCCCTTGTTGAACTGTTCGCTCTCGCTCATGCCCCGCATCTCCCTTGTCATGTTGTTGATCAGCAAGCTTAGCACCGGCTTATGCGCGTTGCCCACATGCACCATGGGGGCTGATGCCGTGCGGGAGCCTAACAAAAGTCAAGGCAAGCGCGGGGCTGCGGCTCTTACTACCCCCTGAACAGGGTGAAATGCCTGAAACAGGCAACAGGGGGCGAGATGACACGTCATTCATGGTCTAAGCGCAGGCAGGATGCAGGGCTGTGCCTTCTGGCAGCGCTGCTGACCTCGGCGGCCCCTGCCGCTCTGGCGCAGGAAGTGAACCTTGACACCATTGTCGTGACCGCCAACCGCCGCGAAACCGAGGTGCGCAGCGCGCCGGCCGCCACCACCGTCATCACCCGCAAGGAGATCGAGCGTCGGGGCGGCTCCAGCGTCGGCGAGCTGCTGCGCGATGTGCCGGGCGTGACCGTGGACGACGGCTCCTTTCCCGGCATGAAGCGCATCCGCATTCGCGGCGAGGATGCCCGCCGCGGCATGGTGATGATCGACGGACAGGAAATCACCGACCATTCCACCTATGGCCCGCCCATCCTGATCGACCCGGCCCTGATCGAGCGAATCGAGGTGGTGCGCGGCCCGCTCTCTGTGCTTTACGGTTCAAAAGCCATCGGCGGCGTGGTCAATATCATCACGCGCAAGCCTGCCAATCGACCCTTCGAGCTGACGGTCGGCGGTGGCTATGACAGCGCGACGCGCGGTTACAACAGCTTCTCCCTGGCCAGCGGCACGCAGGGCAAGTTCAACTACCGCATCTTTCTGGGTCGCTCCGAGGACAACAATCGCCAGACCCCGATCGGTCGGTTGCCTAACTCAGGCTTTGATTCAAAAAGCGCCAATATCCGCTTGGGATATGAGGATGAAACCCACAAGATCTGGGCGGAATATGACCGTTACGATGTCTCCGCCCAATCTTCCACACCGCCGGGGTTGATCAACGGCAGCACCATCCAGCGCTATCAGCTCAACATTCCCCAGCGCAACCGGCAGAAGATCGGCCTCAACTACGACGGCAAGAACCTCATCCCGCAGATCGCGCGGCTGAATCTGGATGTCTTCTATCAGATCATCGACCGGCGCTTTCTCCAGCAGATCGCGGGGATCATCCCGCCCCCGCCCGGCCCGGCCGGCAGCTATAACTATGACAACAACGACAAGGACAAACTGTTCACGCTGGGCACCAACCTCCAGATCGACTGGAACCTGCACCCGGACCACGCTTTCTCGACCGGCGTACAGGTGCTCTCCGACCGCATGACGCGCGACACGATCCAGACCGGCACGCTGAACCCGGCAGGGCCGCTGCCGCTCGCGCCGGTCAACAACAACTACCATCAGGTGGCGCATATCACGACGAGTTCGCTGTTCGCGCAGGACACCTGGAGCTTCGCACCGGACTGGAAGGCGGTGTTTGGCGGGCGCTATTACTTCGTCAATGCGGGGCTGGACAGCTCAACCCACCCCACGGTGCGCCCGCAAGGCTCGCGCGACCAGCGCGCCATTGGCAGTGCGGCCCTGCTGTGGACACCAACACAGGCGCTGACCCTGCGTGCAGGCTGGGGGCAATCCTACGTCTATCCCACGCTGATCCAGCTCCACACCGGCACGATTGTCGGCTCGCAGTACCGCATCAACCCCAACCCGAACCTGATGCCCGAGACATCCAACACCTTCGAGCTGGGCGCGCGCTGGAACAGCGACAAGCTACGGCTGGAAACCAGCGTGTTCCACACGGTGGCGCAGAACTACATCGCCTCCATCTCCTGCGCGCTGGCGCCGGGTGTCGCGTGCCCGGCAGGTGAATTCACCTATATCAACGCCTCGCGCGCCGAGACCTATGGCATGGAGCTGGCCGGCGGCTACAAGCCCGGCTTCCACGATCTTGAAGCCTATGGCAACCTGACCCTGCTGCGGCGCAAGCTCTCGTTCCAGAATCCGGTGCTGGTGACATGGTCCTCCGGCATACCGCTGGCCAATGCCCGCTTCGGGGTGCGGCAGGAAAAGAGCATCGATTCCCATTGGTCCGCCTTCTGGGATGCCTATGCCCGCACGGCCACCGCCTCACGCACGCGCACCTCGCGCTCGGCGTCGCGGTCGGGCGGCTGGGCGACGCTCAACCTCGCGGTGGGCGCGACTTACGTGCATCCGGAGTTCGGTGAGCACCGGATCGCGCTCGAATTGACCAATCTTGCCGATAAACGCTATCAACCGACACCGGATGAGCTGATCCAGCCGGGACGGGCGATCCGCGCCAGCTGGCGCTCCACGTTCTAAGGTCAGATCTGAGGTCGATATGCCCAAGACCGGCCCTGTCCTGCCTGAAGACTGGCGCACCATCCGCTCCTCCATGCTGTTCTCGCGGCTGCCCGAGGCTTTGGCGCTCGATCTCTTCGAGGGCATGCCGGTCATCAGCCTGCCGAAAGGGCACCTGCTGTGCCGCAGCGAGACCGTGGCCGAGCAATGCCATGTGGTCGTCTCCGGCGTCATCAAGCTGTTCCGCACGGGCGAGGACGGCAGCCCCTCGATTCTGGCCATGCAGGGGCCGGGCAGCACCTTCCTGCTGGCAGAGGCGCTGCTGGGCACCCAATGTTCGGCCAGCGCGGAGGCCATTTCACCCGCGCGCGTGCTGGCGGTGGACGCGGCGACCTTGCGTGCACGCCTTGCGGCGGATGCCACGGTGGCACTGGCGATGCTCGCCTCGGCCTCGGCGCATCTTCAGGCCATGATCGCCCATGTGGAAGACCTGAAAACCATGACAGGGCCGGAACGCCTGATTGATTTCATTATCAATCTGGCCGGGACGCTGCGCGGTGGAGCGGCGCTCTCCCTGCCCTATGAAAAGCATTTAATCGCCAATTACCTCGGCATGACGCCGGAGAGCTTCTCGCGCGCCATGGCGATGCTCAAGGATCTGGGGGTCAGTGTTGCCAATGAGCGCATCCATGTCGCCGAAATCGGGCGGCTGCGCGCGCGCCTCCAGCGGCGCTGAAACTTACGCCCGGCGTTTCGCGCCGCGCCCGACAATGCGCGAATAGGCGCTGAGCGCCGCGACATCGGGAATTTCAATCACGTCGCGCTCCACCTTGAGCCCAAGCTGCCGCAAGGATGCCAGCCCGCGCGAGAGGCTTTCGGGTGTCATGCCCAGACGCCCCGCCAGCAGGGATTTTTCGTGCGGCAGCGTCACGGCGGCGCTTTTGGCCCCGTCGGGCGCGAGCTTGACGAGAAAATCCGCCAGACGACGGGGGGCACCGAGCAGTTTGAGCCCCATGATCTCGTCTGACAGCTGCTGGGTATGCCGCGCAATGGCCGCCAGCATGGCGGTGGACAGTTCCGGGCGCGCCATGATCATGGCGGAGAAATCCGCCGCCTCGATACGCGCAAGGCGCACGCGCGAGGCCGCCGCCGCGCTGACGGGGTAGCGCCCGCCCAGAAACATCACCGGCTCGGCAAAGCTCTCACCGGTGGTGAAAACGCTCACCACGGCTTCATCGCCATCCGGCGTCAGGCGGAAGACCTTCACCCAGCCCTCGACGACCACGAAAAACGCGCGGGCATCATCCCCTTGCGTGAAAATGTTCTGGCCCGGCTCATAAACAACAGGACGATGCCCGCCCAGAAGCCGTGCGGCTTCTTCCTCCGGCAGGGCCAAAAGCAGCGGGCACCGCCGCACGATAGCCCATTCGGCGGGCGTCAGGCCGGAGCCCGGAACAGAAATGGCAGACAAAAACCCCTCCCCAAAGGAGCAAAAGCGCCGGTTGACAGGCATCAAGGCTGCGTCATGTGCCCTGCTCAATCCTTGAGCAGAAACAAATTCGCCTTGAGCAGAAACAAATTCGGATTTTACGATGTCTTTGTACCCCGCCCTGCTGCTGTTTCTGATGACACCCGCGCTGGCCCAGCCGCGCGCGGCGGAGCCCGATGCGCTGGCGGGCCATGCCGCAGAGGCGCGCCAGTGGGCGGGCGAGCAGGATCCGTTCCGCCGCGCGCTGTTTCTCGACCCGGTGGAGGTTGAAACGGCAGTCACCGGGTTGGACTGCGCCCACCGCAAGGCGCGAAAGCCCGAGGCCGTGCTGGGGGCCGGGCATGTGGTGCTGCGCGAGAGCATCGAATCGACCCCGCGCCGCCTGCGCCTCTTCTCGCCGCCGGGGGGCGGCACGCTGGAAGAGGCCCGCGAGCGCGCGGAAATCCTCGCAAAGCGGCAGTGGCCGGGGGTCAAAACGGTGGAACTTGCGGCCCGAACCTTCGATTGGTGCCGCTGAAGCCCCTAAAACGCGCCATCGCTTAACAGTCGTCAAGATGAGGGGTTTTGCCGGGGGCTAGGGTCCGCGCTGTCCATTCAACGAAGGAGGATCGCGCGATGTCATCGAATGCCCAAAAACTGAAGGCCATGGGTTGGGCCTTCGGACTGCTGCTCTCCGGCAGTGCTCTCACGCCTGTTGCCGCGCAGAGCCCGCAACTCACCCCGGAGCAGATGAAGTCTGCCGGCGATACCTATTTCCAGCGCTGCGCGGGTTGCCACGGTGTGCTGCGCAAGGGGGCCACAGGCAAGAACCTTGAGCCGCAGAACACCACCAAGCTCGGGCAGGAGCGCCTCGAGAAGATTATCGCCATGGGCACCGACGGGGGCATGGTGAACTTCGACGACATCCTGACCAAGGATGAGATCAAGAACGTTGCTACCTACATCCAGATGCCGCCGCAGGCCCCGCCGGAATGGGGCATGAAGGACATGATGGCGTCGTGGAAGAACATCGTGCCGGTCGAAAAGCGTCCGACCAAGCAGATGAACAACCTGAACCTGAAGAACGTCTTCTCCGTCACCTTGCGTGATGCGGGCGAGGTCGCGCTGATCGACGGCGACAGCAAGAAGATCATCTCGCGCGTGAAAACCGGCTATGCCGTCCATATCTCGCGCATTTCCGCCTCGGGCCGCTACATCTACGTCATCGGCCGTGACGGGCTGCTCTCGCTCATCGACATGTGGATGGAAAACCCCGGCATCGTGGCCGAGATGAAGATGGGCCTCGACGCCCGCTCCATCGACACCTCGAAGTTCAAGGGCTTTGAAGACAAATACGCCATCGCCGGCTCTTACTGGCCGCCGCAATACGTGATCATGGACGGCGATACGCTCAAGCCGATCAAGATCATGTCCACCCGTGGCATCACGGTGGATGGCGAATACCATCCCGAGCCGCGCGTGGCTTCCATCGTCGCCTCGATGACCAAGCCGGAATGGGTGGTTAACATCAAGGAGACGGGGCAGATCCTGCTGGTCGATTACTCGGACATCAAGAACCTGAAGACCACCACCATCGAGAGCGCCAAGTTCCTGCATGACGGTGGCTGGGATGCCTCCAAGCGCTACTTCCTCGTGGCGGCCAATGCCTCGAACAAGATCGCCGTGGTGGACACCAAGGAGGGCAAGCTCGCAGCGCTGGTGAGCACCAAGAAGATCCCGCATCCGGGGCGCGGTGCCAACTTCGTCCATCCGAAGTATGGCCCTGTCTGGGCCACGGGGCATCTGGGGGATGATGTCGTCACCCTGATCGGCACCGACCCGGAAAAGAACCCCCAGCATGCCTGGAAGGTGGTCGAGGAACTCAAGATGCCGGGCGCGGGCAACCTGTTCGTCAAGACGCATCCGAAATCCCAGAACCTCTGGGCCGATGCGCCGCAGAACCCGGACAAGGACATCGCCGAGTCCGTTGCCGTCTATGATCTCAAGGATCTGACCAAGAAGCCGGAGATCATCAACATTGCCAAGCTGGCCGGCCTGCCGGAGAGCAAGGCGATCAAGCGTGTGGTTCACCCCGAATATGACGAGACCGGCACGGAAGTGTGGTTCTCGCTCTGGGCGGGCAAGACCGAACCTTCCGCAATCGTGGTGCTGGACGACAAGACCCGCAAGCTCAAGGCGGTGATCAAGGACCCGAAGCTGATCACCCCGACGGGCAAGTTCAACGTGCTCAACACCCAGCACGACGTGTACTGAGGTTTCCCCCTCACGGGATACCCCGGCTCCATGCACTGACTGTCAGGGGCGGTGAAAACCGCCCCTTTTTTGTGCGCGCCACTTACCAATGCTCAAGGCGGGATGAGGCGCGGCTGCTTAGCCCAGAAGAAGAAACAACCCTTATTCTGGCGGAGATTCCCATGGTGGAAGCGCAAAAACCGGCGGGCGTGATCCAGAAAGTCTGGCGTGTCCTCAAAAGACCCAGCGCACGCTATTCCCTGCTCACGCTGCTGGGCGGCGGCTTTGTGGCGGGCATCGTGTTCTGGGGCAGCTTCAACACGGTGATGGAAGCCACCAACACCATGCCATTCTGCACCTCCTGCCACGAGATGAAGGACAACGTTTACAAGGAATATGACGCCACCATCCACCACTCCAACCGCACGGGCGTGCAGGCGGTCTGCTCGGATTGCCATGTGCCCAAGGAGTGGACGCACAAGATGGTGCGCAAGATCCAGGCCTCCAACGAGGTGTTCCACTGGCTGCTCGGCTCGGTGAATACGCCGGAGAAGTTCGACGCCAAGCGCCTGACGCTGGCCAAGAACGTGTGGAATTCCATGAAATCCACCGACAGCCGCGAGTGTCGCAACTGCCACACGCTGGAGTCCATGAACCCGGAATTCCAGAAGCCCCGCGCCCGCCAGCAGCATCTGGCGGCGATGGAAGTGGGCAACACCTGCATCGATTGCCACAAGGGCATTGCCCACAAGAACGTGCGCACGCTGCTCTCGGATGCCGAGATCGAGGCGCTGGAAAAGCCGGTCAAGGAGTACATCAAGACCATTCCCGCCTCCTACCGCGAGGGGTTGGCGCGGGCCGATGCGCGTGAAAAGGCCACCGAGGCCGCCCGCAAGGCGGAAATCGATGCCGCCGTGAAGAGCGCGCTGGCGAGCGCGGCGGCCAAGGCCGCCCCCGCCGCCGCAGGGGCGGCGCCAACGGGGGGTGATGACGCCGGTGGCAAGATCAACTGGGGTGCGGTGGAAGCGAAAACCCTCGGGTTGTTCTACCCCGGCCAGGCCTCTTTCGAGTGGGTGCAGAACGGGCGCGACCATGGCGGTGCGCGGGCCTTCACCCGTGGCGGCGACCGCTGCGTCACCTGCCACGACAAGGAAGTGCGCGATATGGGCGCGAAAATCGTGAAGGGCGACAAGGCGGAAGCCACGCCCATTCCCGGCAAGCGCCCCTTCGTGGATGTGAAGGTGCAGACCGCGCGTGATGCGCAGAACATCTACTTCCGCTTCGAATGGCTCAAAGGCGCCCATGCGGCTGTGCCCTTCGCGGAGGGCGGCAAGCTGGATGCGAAGAACGAGGCCAAGCTGACCGTGATGTTTGCGGGCGAGAAGGTGGAGCGTGCGGCGCAGGCCGGATGCTGGACCACCTGCCACTCGGATGCGCGCAACATGCCCGATGCCCCCAAGAAGGAGGCTATGGACGCCTTTGCGGGCAAGGAACTCATTGATCTCGCCAATGGAGTGACCAAGTATCTCGCCGAGAGCCGCACCGCGATCGAGATCAAGGAATCGCCGCGCGGCGGCTGGGACAAGCTCAAGAGCAAGGAAGAGCTGGCCGCCCTCGCCAAGGATGGCAGCGCCATGGAATTCCTGCGCTGGCGTGCCCATGAAGCCCCGGAGCACGGGCTGATCGTTGCGGATCGCCATGCCGGTGGCCTTTCGCCCATCAAGGCTTCGGGGGCGCTGAACGGGGAAACCTACGTCGTGGTGATCGCGCGGCCGCTCAAAGGCGCAGCGCCGGGCGAGATCACCTTCGAGCCGGGCAAGAAGTATGTCTTCAACATCGCCCTGCACGACGATTTCGCCAACTCGCGGTTCCATCACGTGTCCCTCGCCTATGAGCTGGCGCTCGACGGGGAGGCGGAATTCGTGGCCAAGCCCCAATGACGCCCATGACCAGAGTCGGCTTTCTGCTCGCAGCGCTGTTCACCGTCGCCCTCACGGGCGGCGGTGTTCGCGCACAGGATGATCTCTGCGCCGAGGCCGAGGCACGCTATCGGGCGCTGAAGGGCGCGCCGAGCGCGGGAGCAAATCCGCCGGTGGTGCTGCTTTACAATTACGCCTTCTGCCCGCGCGAGGTGCGGGCCAAGGCCGGCAGCGTGATCCGCTTCGTGAATGTGGACAAGCGCACCAGCCATTCGGTCTGGTTCAAGGCGGCAGGCAAGGCCGAGAGCGAGCGCTTCTTTCCCGGCGAGCATGTCGATGTCACGCTGGATCTCGCTCCCGGCGCGCATGAGGTGCTGTGCGGGCCGCATTGGGAGCACCAGAACATGCGTGGGCAGGTGGTGGTGACGCCATGATCGGCTTCACCTTCTCATCCACTTTCTCCTGCACCTTCTCCTCGGCAGCGCCCAGCCTGTCCCTGCCGCTGCGTATGCTGCCCCTCGGGGTTTCGGGCGCGGCCCATGCCGCGCTGATCGCAGCCCTGATGGCAACCTCTCCCCTGCCCCGCCTGCCGTTGGCCGCAGGAGAGAGCGTGATTGAGGTTTCCATCATCGATGAGCCGGAGGCGGGTGGCCCCATGGCGCCCGCCCAAACCGCGGCGGAACCTGCGCCCGTCGAGCCGGAGATGCCGACCCCCGCGCCGACCGTTGAACCGGCTCCGACCGTTGAGCCGCCCCAGCCGGAGGTGATCGAGGCTGCGCCGCCTCCTGTCGTGGTGCCGCCGGTGCCGGTGATCGCCAAAGCGCTGCCCAAACCGATCCCAATCGTGCGGCCCGCACTGGCAAAAGAGCGCAAGACAAGAGAGCCTGCGGCGCGCGCCGCACAGGCCACGGGGGCGGTGGACAGCACCGCAACCGGGCAAGGGGCTGCGCGTGGAGGCGGCACGCCAGGCAATGCCGCCAGCGGAGCAGCCTATGCAGGACGCGTGCGCGCGATTCTTCAGGGACGCGCCAATGCGCTGGGCCTTGAGGACCACGAGGGCAGCGTGGGGGTTTCCTTCGTCATCGGGGCCTCCGGGCGCATGGAAAGCCATGCCATCACCCGCTCTTCCGGCTCCGGCACGGTGGATCGACAGATTCGCACCATGCTCGCCTCGGCTGGCTTTCCGCCCCCGCCCGGCGGGCGTTTTGCGGGCAGCGTCACCATCCGCATCCAGTAAACCGGCTTGCGCGGGCGCAAATCCGCCCAAGGTCTGAGCCGCTCCCTGCGCTTTCACGCCCCGGCTTAACAACCGTCAAGGAGGCTGCCCCGCCCCGTCCTTAGCTAGCAGGGTGCAAGATCACGCGGGGGGCTTCCCATGAGCGAAATGCTGACCAAATCGGCGGCTCGAAACATCTTTTACGGTGGTTCGGCCTTTTTCTTTGCCATTTTCGTGGGGCTCGTCGCCCATACGCATGGCTATATCCTTTCAACCTCCACCGACGCCAAGGGGCTGACCGACTCTGTCGCGCGGGGCAAGCATGTGTGGGAAAAACACGCCTGCATCAATTGCCACACGCTGATTGGCGAAGGTGCCTATTACGCGCCCGAGGTGGGCAACGTGATGATCCGCTATGGCGCGGACACCGACCCCAAGGGCGCAGCCGAGGCCCTCAAAGCCTGGATGAAGGCCCAGCCCAGCGGCATTCCCGGCCGCCGGCAGATGCCGCAGTTCAATCTCTCCGAGAAGGAACTCGATGATCTGGCCGCCTTCCTGGAGTGGACCAGCCGCATCAAGACCAACAACTGGCCGCCGAACAAGGCGGGCTGAGCCTGCCTCGTGAAACACGCGAATTCATTTCATCACCGGGGGCTAAACCCATGAAATATCAATCTCAAGCCATCGCCAAATGGTACTGGTTTGTCGCCATGGCCCTGTTCGCCGTTCAGGTGCTCGGCGGCTTGCTGGCCGGCTTCATCTATGTCCAGCCCAACTTCCTCTCGGAGCTGATGCCGTTCAACATCGTGCGGATGCTCCATTCCAATGCGTTGATCGTTTGGCTGCTGCTCGGCTTTTTCGGCGCGGCCTATTACATCATCCCGGAGGAATCCGAGCGCGAGATCCACTCTCCCACCATCGCCTATCTCCAGCTGATCCTGCTGGTGGCGGGCACGCTGGGCGCGGTGCTCACCTATATCTTCGACTTCTTCCCCGGCCATTGGCTGCTGGGCAAGCAGGGGCGCGAATTCCTTGAACAGCCCCTGTGGGTGAAGCTCGGCATCATCGTCGCGGCGCTGATGTTCCTCTACAATGTCTCGATCACGGTGCTGGCCGGTCGCAAGACCGCGATTACCAACGTGCTCCTGCTGGGGCTGTGGGGCATTGCGGTGTTCTTCCTCTTCGCGCTCTACAACCCCAACAACCTCGCGCTCGACAAGGTTTACTGGTGGTGGGTTGTCCATCTCTGGGTGGAAGGCGTGTGGGAGCTGGTGATGGCCTCGGTGCTCGCCTTCATCATGCTCAAGCTGACCGGCGTTGACCGCGAAGTCATCGAGAAGTGGCTCTATGTGATTGTGGCAACCTCGCTGTTCACCGGCGTGCTCGGCACCGGCCACCACTACTACTGGATCGGCGCTCCCGCTTACTGGACCTGGATCGGCTCGATCTTCTCCTCGCTCGAAGTCATTCCGTTCTTCGGCATGGTGGTTTTCACCTTCATGATGGTGTGGAAGGGGCGTCGCAACCATCCCAACCGCGCGGCGCTGCTGTGGTCGCTGGGTTGCTCGGTGCTGGCCTTTTTCGGGGCGGGCGTCTGGGGCTTCCTGCACACCCTGCACTCGATCAACTACTACACCCACGGCACGCAGGTGACGGCGGCGCACGGGCATCTCGCCTTCTTCGGAGCCTATGTGGCGCTCAACATCGCCATCATGACCTATGCCTTCCCGCAGATCTTCAAGGCGAACCCCTACAATCAGGTCCTCAACATGGCCTCGTTCTGGGTGATGTCCTCGGCCATGGCTTTCATGACCTTCGTTCTGACCTTTGCGGGCGCCGTGCAGACCCATCTCCAGCGCGTGCTGGGCATGAACTACATGGAAGTGCAGGAGCAGCTCTCGCTGTTCTACTGGATGCGCTTCGGTTCAGGCGTCGTGCTCATCATCGGCGTGCTGATGTGGCTCTACGCCATGCTTGGGCCCCGCCGCGAAGTCGAAATCGCCCCGGAAAGCGTCTACTCGCCCGCGGAATAAAGCCCTTGCCCCCGCCCGCAGCGTCGCGGGCGGGGGTTCTTTCTCCAGCTTCAGAAGGGTCTTCCCATGAATGCCGTCGCCACCCCCGCCACGATGCAGGATGTGTCTGGAATTCCGTTCTATCGCCCCGTGGGCAATGAATGCGCCATCTTCGAAGCCGCCTTCCGCAACCGGTTGCCCCTGCTGATCAAAGGCCCCACGGGCTGCGGCAAGACCCGCTTTGTCGCCCATATGGCAGCAAGGCTCGGCAAGGGGCTGCAAACCGTATCCTGCCATGACGATCTGGCCGCCTCGGATCTCACCGGGCGCTGGCTGATCAAGGGCGGGGAAACCGTGTGGCAGGATGGGCCCGTCACCCGCGCGGTGCGGCTGGGCGAAATCTGCTACCTCGATGAGGTGGTGGAAGCGCGCAAGGATGTCGCCGTGGTGCTGCATCCGCTGACGGACGACCGCCGCATCCTGCCGCTGGAGCGCCTGGGCGAAACACTGGAAGCGCCTGCGGATTTCATGCTCGTGGTGTCCTATAACCCCGGCTACCAGAACATTCTGAAAAGCCTGAAACCCTCCACGCGCCAGCGCTTTCTGGCGATTGAGTTCGATTACCCCAAGGCCGAGATCGAGACTGAAATTGTCGCCACGGAAACCGGGCTTGCCCCTGAGCGTTGCGCGCGCCTCGTGGCACTGGCCAACCATATCCGCCGCCTCAAGGGGCGCGATCTGGAGGAAGGCGCCTCCACCCGCCTCGTCGTTTACGCGGCCTCCCTCATGGCCTCGGGCATGAAGGTGGAAGAGGCGATCGAGGTCGCGCTGATCGAGCCGCTGACGGATGATCCCGAGATCAAGCGCGCCTTGCGTGATCTTGTGGTCGTGGTGTTTGGATAAGACAGGGCCATGGCCATGCGCATCCCCCATTTCTGGGAGCCGGAGGAAACTGTCGGCGGCCTGTGGCACGATGCCATTGATGCCTACGGTGCCGAGCCGCACTTTGCCGAAACCGCCCTGCCCTATGAGGCAGCCAAAGCCTCGGTGGGGCTGATGTTCCGGGCGCTGGGTGGGCCGGTGGGGGCAGATATCATCCCCTCTGCCAACAGCGTCTCGCGCCACCGCATCTCGGCGCGGCGCAAACTGGCACGCGACATCGACCATGCCACACGCGCCCGATATGACGGCGAAAAGCTCGCGTTGCCGGCGCAAATCGCCCTGTTTGCCGAGCCGGAGATGAATGAGGCGCTCTACCTTTGGCTGGCTGCGCTGTGCGCCAAGATCGAGGTGCCGGCTGCGCAGGAGGATCCACTTCGGCATGACATTGCCGCGCTGCGCGCCCTCCACCGGGCCGAGACCAGCCTGCTGGAAGATTGCCCCGGCGCGGCAGGGCTGCGGGCCATGCTCGCGCCTGACATTCTCGCCTTTCGTCCGACCGAAGAACTGCCCGGTGTCGAGGCGCAGGTTGAGGCCGCCCTGCGCATCCTGATGGGGGAAGCAGGCACCGGCAACGATGTGCTTGATGCTGTGCTGGGGAGCGGCGATCTGGCCGGTTTTGCAGCCCCGGAGGATTATCACCCCTATCGCCCGGTAGCGCTCTGGCCGGAGCTTGCCGCGCCCGCCGCGCCCGATACCGCGGCGCAGGACGACAATCCGCAGCATGGCGGCTCCCCCGCCGAGGGCGAGGAAAAGACGCTCAAGGCCAAGCGCCGCGCCTCTGATCAGGCCGAGCGACGCGACAGCCTGATCCTGCACCGGTTCGAATCCATCATGAGCTGGGTGGAATTCCTCAACATCAACCGCTCGGTGGAGGATGAGGACGAGGATGTGGCCAAGAAAGCCGCCGAGGATCTGGATGAGGTTTCCCTCGCCAAGCATTCCAAATCGGCCAAAACCAAGCTGAAATTCCACCTCGATCTCGCCCCGCGCGACATTGACCGCGCGCGCCTTATCGGCACGCAGACCTACCCGGAATGGGACTGGAAGGCGGGCGGCTATCTACCGGACCATGCGCGCGTTGAGGAGCGCCTCGCGGAGGAAGGCGATGACAGCTCACTCGATGCCCCCCGCACACGTCGCCGCATCGAGGCCGTCAAACGCCAGTTCGAGGCGCTGCGGCCCAAGCGGCGTATCATCCCGCGCCAGCTCGACGGCTTCGATCTTGATCTTGACGAGGTGGTGCGCGCCCGCTGCGACATGCTGGCCTCGGGCGAAAGCTCGGAGCGGCTCTATCGCGCCATTGCCAACAACGAGCGCGACCTTGCGGTTTCCGTGCTGATCGACATTTCCCGCTCCACCGAAAGTGCGGTGAGCGGACGCCCGATCATCGCGATCGAACGCGAAGCGCTGGTGGCGCTCATCGGCGGTATCGAGGCCTGCGGAGATGCGGTTTCCGCTCACGCCTTCTCCTCGCTGCGGCGCGAGCATGTTCTCGTCGAGAAGATCAAGGATTTTGACGAAGCCAATGGCCCGGTGATCCGCCGCCGCGTGATGGGGCTGACCCCGCGCTTTTACACGCGGCTGGGCGCGGGCCTGCGGCATGTCTCGGCGCATCTGGCACAGCGCACGGCCGAGCGCCGCCTGCTGCTGGTGATCACCGACGGCAAGCCCAATGATCTCGACCATTACGAGGGGCGGCACGGCATTGAGGATACGCGCCGGGCGGTCATGGAAGCGCGGCGGCTGGGGCAATCGCTCTTTGCCATCACGGTGGATGCCAAGGCGGGGGATTATCTGCCCTATCTCTTCGGGCAGAATGGCTTTTCGCTGGTGCCGCACGCGGAAAAGCTGATCGAGGCGCTGCCGCATCTTTATCGTCATGTCGCCGCCTGAGCCTTCGGGCGCAGACGCCTTTTCCGGTTTGCCCGGCAACCCCATGATGTGGGTGCTGATTGCCTCGGAGCTTCTGGTGTTCGGGGCGGCGCTGCTGGCCTTCTCCGGCGCGCGCGCGTTCGACCCCGCGGGTTTCGCGCTGGCGCAAGCCCAGCTCGACCGTTTCACCGGGCTGCTCAATGTGATGGTTCTGGTGACCTCGGGGCTGTTTGCCGCGCTCGGTGTCGCTGCCGTGCGCGTGCACAAGCCGGGGGTGGCGCGCCTTCATCTGGCTTTGGCGAGCCTGCTCGGCCTTGTCTTTCTCGGCTTCAAGATCGCGGAATATCGCGCGGAATTCGCCGCCGGCATCAGCTTCGAGAGCGGAACGTTTTTCACGCTCTACTTTCTCATCACCGGCTTTCACGCCCTGCATGTGGTGCTGGGCATCATCATTCTCGCCATTGTCGGCGTTTTTGCCACGCCTGAGAACGTCGAGACCGGTGCGGCCTTCTGGCACATGGTCGATCTGGTGTGGCTGCTGGTGTTTCCTGTGGTGTATCTGATCCGATGACGCGCCCCGCTCCCCTCCTTCTCGTGTGGCTGGCGCTGATGGCGCTGACGATGGCGGCCATGGCTATCGGGCATGTCGGCGCCGCCACACGCCTTGCGGGCTGGGAAGTCGCGCTGCTGCTCGCGCTCGCACTGGTGAAGGCGCGTCTCGTGCTGGCCCATTATCTGGAATTGCCGCGCATCTCGGTGTGGAGCAGTGCGATCCTGTGGCTAACCGGCATCCTGCTGGTTGTCATTTTCGGGCTCGTGGTGGTCCGCTGAGGCGAGCCCGCCGGTCTGCTCGACCATGGCAACGAGGCGCTCGGCGCTTTCGATCTCCACCACAGCGCCGCGCACATCCACCCCATGGGCGCGCAGCTGCGCAAAGGTGCGCGAGAGGCTCTCCGGCTGCATGCCGAGCCGCCCGGCCAGCAGGGTCTTGTCAAAGGGCAGACGCAGGCTGATGCGGCCATGGCGCTGCGGGGTGAGTGAAAACAGGAATTCCACCACCCGCTCCGTGCCCTTGCGCGCCTTGAGCTGCGCGATTTCGCGGGTCAACTGGCGCAGGTGCAGGGCGGTGGCGGAAATCATCGCCAGCGCGGCCTCGGGCTGATGCTCGATCGCCGCCCGCGCGACCGCCGCAGGCACCTGAAGATAGCGCACCGGCGTCACCGCCTCGCCATTGGCAGGGTAGGACTGGCCGGTCAACGCGACAGCTTCGGCCAGCGTTTCCCCGCGCGTGAACAGGCCGATGACCGCCTGCTGGCCGTTGGGCAGGGCGCGCACCAGCTTCAGCCAGCCGTCGAGCAGGAAAAACAGGTATTCGGCGCACTCATCCTGCCGGAAAACCAGTTCGCGCGGGGCGGCCCGCTCCAGCGTGCTCGCGCTCAGGATCGGGCTGAAAACCGAGGGTGGCATCGCGCGGAACAGGAGCGAAGCCTGAAGCGCCTGACGATCTGCCTGCTGGAGCCGATCCACCATCGAATGCCTCGCCGGGAGAGAACCGGAGGGCATTGTCTGCAACCCCTGCGGGCTGTGCCTTGAAAAGCGTCAAGCGGGGGAGATCAGCCGCGTGCGAGCGCCCTTTTGCCATAAGCGCGGCGCACGCTGCACGAGCTGTTCTGATCGGCCCCGCCTTCAAGGCGGCGCACGCAGGCGCTGATGACCGGGTCACATTCCATGCGCTCGGCCTGCTCCTCGGGGGTCAGGCCATCGAGCAGCGGGCACAGCGTGGGATCGAAGACGACCCCGGCCCCTGCGGTTCGCGGGGGGAGATCACGCGGGGCGCTGCTCATGGCGCACCTCCGCCGCTCGCTTGGGCTGTCAGCTTCTCAAGGTCGATCCGCTCCGCCGGAGAGCCCGAGCGACGCAGGCGGACAACCAGCGTGCTGGTTTCCTGCCCGTTGATGCGGATGGGGGCGGAAAGACGAACCTCAGCCCGGTTTTCGCCCGCGCTGACAACCGCCAGCGGGCGAGGCTCGCCCCGGCCGGTCAAGGCAGGCGAGAAGGTTTTGCCATCGGCGCCGATCATCACATCAAAAAAGGGCGCTTTCGCCCCCGAACAATCGCGCCGCTCGATTTTCCAGAGCACCTTGCCCTGCACCACGCCTTCGCTCACTGTCGATGTCGCGCAGCGGGCCGCCAGAAGACCTTCAAGCGAGAGCATCGCAATGATCGGCACGCTCAACAGGCCCGCGAGAAGAACGCCGCCTATCAGCAGGCGACGATTGGGGGCCGGCAGCACCTGAGATGTCGGCAGAATTGTCGGCATGATCGCGCCCCCTGCTGGCAATCTGGCCCCGGACAGGGCGAGCAGGGTGCAGCATATCGAAAGTCGAACGCCCCTCCATGATCGAGAACAAGATCGGGCTTTTTATGCCGGAAAAAGCCGGAAATGATGATCCGTTCCGGACAAAAGCCTCTTGGCGATGGCGGCTCGATCCGGGAAACATACCCTTCGAAGAACAATGTGGCCGGATGATGCGGCCCTTTTAAGGAGGACGCGGATGGCCCGCTCGAACACCTACAGGCTTGCGGTTATTCCGGGGGATGGGATCGGCAAGGAAGTCATGCCCGAGGGCTTACGCGTGCTCGAGGCAGTGGCGAAAAAGCATCGCTTCTCGCTCGATCTCGACAGCTTCGACTTCTCTTCCTGGGACTACTACGAAAAGCACGGCAAGATGCTGCCCGATGACTGGAAAACCCAGATCGGCAGCCATGACGCCATCTTTTTCGGCGCGGTCGGCATGCCCGACAAGATCCCGGATCATGTCTCGCTCTGGGGTTCGCTGCTGCTGTTCCG
>Ga0209794_1001409_pt1 | contig 18630 bp, 20 predicted proteins | sample EBPBio232013_DNA_FD_185869 | JGI IMG/M metagenome (GOLD analysis project Ga0209794, IMG submission 185869) | Wastewater treatment Type I Accumulibacter community from EBPR Bioreactor in Madison, WI, USA - Reactor 1_5/23/2013_ DNA (SPAdes)... | ecosystem: Engineered > Bioreactor > EBPR >... | reverse complement strand
AGTGCGATCTCGACGAAGAAAAACTGAAACTCAACGGCAGCGAAACCGTTACGTATTACAACAACTCGCCCGATGTACTCACCTATCTGTGGCTGCAGCTCGATGAAAATGAACACAGCAGTGAAAAGAATGCCAATTACCAGGATGGCAGCAGCCTGGGCAAGCAGGGTGTTGATATGCAACTGGATCGCCTGCAGGAATCAAAAAATGATTATGGTATCAATATGCTGAAACTGACCGATGGCCAAGGCCTCGCGTTGAAATACACGGTGAACAAAACCATGATGCGCGTTGAATTGCCAGCCGCATTGAAGCCGGGTCAAAAATTTATTTTCAAAATAGATTGGAACTATACCATCACCGATCGCATGAAAGTGGGCGGTCGCGGCGGTTACGAATACTTTGCTGAAGACGGCAACTATTTGTTCACCATGACACAATGGTATCCCCGTTTGTGTGTGTACAGTGATTTCCAGGGATGGCAGAACCACCAGTTTACTGGTCGCGGCGAATTCGCCCTCACCTTCGGCAATTTCAAAGTGCAGATGACCGTTCCTGCCGACCATGTAGTGGGTTCAACCGGCGAATGTTTGAATTATGCGGCGAACTTAACGCCGACACAAATGGCGCGGTGGACGAAAGCGCAGACCGCCAAAGACGTGACTGAAATCGTTACACTCGACGAAGCCAACAAGGCCATCACGACCAAAGCAAAAACAAAAAAGACCTGGATCTACAAAGCAGATAATGTGCGCGACTTTGCGTGGACATCTTCGCGTCGTTTTATCTGGGATGCGATGCCCGCGAATGTAGAAGGTAAGAAGGTAATGTGTATGAGCTTTTATGGCAAGGAAGCCTATGGTTTGTACCGTCCGTTTTCCACCAAGGCCGTTGCGCATACCATTAAGACCTATAGCAAGTTTTCGATCCCCTATCCCTACCCGGTGGCGCAGAGTGTAGAAGCAGCCAACGGTATGGAGTACCCGATGATCTGTTTCAACTATGGACGCACGGCTCCCGATGGTACTTATAGCGAAAGCACCAAGTATGGTATGCTGGGCGTTGTTATTCATGAAGTGGGGCACAATTTCTTCCCCATGATTGTGAACAGCGATGAGCGCCAGTGGAGCTGGATGGACGAAGGCCTGAATACTTTTGTTGAATACCTGACGGAAGAATTATGGGATAATAAATTCCCCACAAGGCGCGGTCCCGCGGCCTATATCGCCGACTACATGAAATTGCCCAAAGACCAGTTGGAGCCCATCATGACCAATTCAGAAAACATCATTCAGTTCGGTCCCAATGCGTATTCAAAGCCTGCAACCGGTTTGAATATTTTGCGTGAAACCATCATGGGTAGGGAGTTGTTTGATTATTCTTTCAAAGAGTATGCACGTCGCTGGGCTTTTAAACATCCAACACCGGCTGATTTGTTCCGCACCATGGAAGATGCAAGTGGTGAAGACCTCGACTGGTTCTGGCGTGGCTGGTTCTACAGCACCGATGCAACTGATATTGCCATAGATACCGTACGTCATATTGTACCTGAGTTTACCGAGCCGGCCAATGCGGCTGGTGGCACACAAAAAGTTAAGCTGGCCAAGCCACAGGTGAACAGTTTTGAAGACATTTCTAAAGTGAGGAACCGCGAAGACAAGAATATCGTTTTTGCGACCGATGCCGACACGTCGCTGCGTGATTTTTACTGGCGTTATGCCCGTGGCCTGGAGCCGGTTGATACTGCTACCTATGAAGTGCCTTCACAAAGCAATATTGCGAAAGCCGATGCCGATCTCGAAAACAAGTACAAGAACAAACATATCTACGAAGTAGCATTCAGCAACAAGGGCGGATTGGTGATGCCGATCATTGTTGAATTTACCTATGCTGATGGCAGCAAAGAGGTTGACCGCATTCCGGCGCAGATCTGGCGCAAGAACGAAGGAAAAGTGACCAAAGTGTATATCAAAGACAAAGAGGTGAAGAGCATCAAACTGGACCCCATGCGCGAAACCGCCGATATCAACGAAAACAACAATACCTGGGGAACGATCAGCGAGCCCAGCAAGTTCCAGTTGTTTAAGTTGAAACAAAATGCCCGTGGACAAAGCACAGGTATAACGCCGATGCAAAAGGCGAAAGAGAAAAAAGCATTCTAACGAAAGTATAAGGTTTAAGGTTACACCCACGCACGCGGTAGCAACCTTAAACCTTATACTTTAAAACTTAAACAACTAATCTAGTTTTGCGGCGGGGCGAACTTCTTTGCCTTCGGTGTTGGTTAAGCCGTCGCCCAGGGCTTGTCGGTATTTGTCGGCGATTTGTTGAAGCTCGGTCACGATTTTCGGATATTGTTCTTTTACATCGCGGTCTTCACCGGGATCGATGGCGAGGTTGTACAGCGCCATTGGCAGCTCAACGCCGCCCCAGTTGCCAGGATAGCGGTCGGCCCCAATGGTAGCGGGCGGTCCATAGGTTTGGGAACTGGCCGCAAACACCAGCTTCCAGTAGCCCTTTCGAATGGCTTTCAGGTTGTTTTTGTCGTAGTAATAAGCAAATTCATCACGCGGGTTAAAAGATTTGAGGGTCGTGGTGTTTTTATTTGTTGAACTGTTTTGCGAATCATGGGCACTGTGCGGCGAGGCTTTGTTTTTGTGCACCTGATCATTTTTCGATCCCACTTCTCCTACAAGGAAGGCCGAGAAATCAACCCCATCTATTTTCTTTACTGGTTGTGCGGCATGGGCAATTGTTGCCATGGTGGGCAGGATGTCCATATTGGTCAGCAAATGGTTGTTGATGGTTGCTGCACTGGTATGCCCTGGCCAACTGATGATGCAGGGTACCCGGAGCCCGCCATCCCAGGCCGTGCCCTTCCCTTCCCGCAAGCCCGCTGTATTACCAGCATGGTTACCGAAGGTCAACCAGGGGCCATTGTCGCTTGTAAACACGATGATGGTATTCTCGTATACGCCATTCGCTTTCAAACTGCGCACCACTTCCCCTACCGACCAATCAACTTCTTCCATCACATCCCCAAACATACCGGCACCACTTTTTCCTTTGAACCGATTCGATACACCAAGTGGCACATGCACCATCGAATGTGCCAGGTAAAGAAAGAAAGGTTGTTTTTTGTTTCTTTCGATAAAAGACAGGGCCCGTTGGGTATAAAGCGTGGTGAGGCTGTCCTGGTCATCAAAGGTGGAAATGATTTTAATGGTTTTATTGCCTTCGATCAGCGGCAGCGGTGGGTATTTTGCGCGCCAGAAAGAAGTGTCTTTCCAACGTTCGCCATTGTAATCGTACGCCCACATGTCGTTTGAATAGGGCAGACCGAGAAATTCATCAAACCCATTTTGCAAGGGCAGATAGGGTTCTTTGTGACCCAGGTGCCATTTGCCAACGATTCCGGTTTTGTACCCGGCATTTTTCAGCAGTTCGGCCAGCGTTTCTTCGTTCGGATTCAAGGCAAATTTCGCATTGTGATCGATGGCGCCGGAAATACCAATCCTGGTAGGATAACAACCTGTCATCAACGCGCTGCGCGAAGCCGTACAGACTGCCTGCGCTGAATAGAAATTGGTAAACCGAATACCATGTGCAGCCAATGCATCGATCTGCGGCGTTTGGTACGGCCCGCCACCGTAACAAACGGGATCGCCATAACCCATGTCATCCATATTGATGATTACAATATTGGGGCGATCGTTTTTGGCGGATGCCTTTTTTTGCGCAGTAGCTATCGCAACACTGAAAAGAAAAACGCTCAAAAATAAAAACGGCTTTCTATTACAATACTTTTTCATGCCATGTACAATTTGAGTTTTCCAACCAATATCCTCTTAAAAGTTACCCCGACCAAACCAAACCGTTGATCGCGACCATTTTTAATCTCAAAACCCCCGTTGTAAAACAGTACCCATCAATCAATCACCGGCAGTTCCAGGTAGGATGGTTTCAACAGGCCGCAATGAATGGTTTGTTTGGCACTGATATAATCAGCCGCGTTTGCCTGAAAAATATTCGGTACAAATTTTTGCGGATTGCGATCTATCACGGGGAACCAACTGCTTTGCACCTGCACCATCAAGCGGTGACCCGGCTTAAACTGGTGATTGACCTGGTGCAAATCAATCCTGATCTCTTCGGGCTTGCCAGAAACAAAGGGCATGGGTGTTGAAAATCCCTGCCGAAACCGTCCCCGAAATACTTCCATCGCCACCGGGAATTGATAGCCCGGCATATCCTTGCTGCTATCGGGGTACACATCAATCAGTTTAACCACAAAATCAGCGTCGGATGCCGTGGTGCTGGCGTTGACTACGGCGGTGATATTGCCTGTAACAGTCAGGTCTTTAGTCAATACATCACCCGTAAATATAAGGACATCCGCACGGTTGGTGACAAAGCGTTGGTCTTCCACCTGCCAGGCGCCCCAGCGACTTCCTTTACTATAGGTTGGTTCAATGGGTCGCTCGCGATAAGGCACCGGATTCGCGGGATCGCTGGTATAACTAATGCCGGCTTCTTTCACGCCCGGTTTGTCAAAACTACAGGTCTTGTTTGCCTGCAGATATAGCTTGCGGGTGTTGGCTTGCAGCGGTGGCCACTTGCCATATGATTGCCAGGTATTGCTGCCCGTTTGAAAGCAATTGGCTTCGGTGAAAGTTTTATCGCCGGTTCCTTTGAGCCAGTAATCGAACCATTTTTTTTCGAGCTGCTGGAAATAAGCTGAGGTGTTGCTACCAAAAGGAACTTTTCCCAAACTGCTAACTTCTTTGCCGGCCCAGCCCCCATGTTTCCATGGACCGAGTAAAATATAGTTTAGGTTTTGCGCATCATTTTTTTCCAATTGTTCATAGAGTATCTGCGGACCATTCAAATCTTCCTGGTCGTAATAACCACCCACATGCAGCAAAGGAATCTGCGCTTTTTTAACCGAGGTGAGTCTTGATTGCTGCACCCAGAAAGCATCGTAATTGGGATGCGCCACAAAATTATTCCAGGCAGGGAGGCGATTCTTGAAATACAAGTCATTTACATTTTGCAACGAACCCAATTGCAAATACCAATTGTACAAATCACCGGCAGGAAAGGGAAAACTGCTGTTCGACTCTTTGTCGTTCTCCACCATATAACTGTATTCAAATCCATAACTCAGGCGGAAAGCACCATTGTGGTGAAAGTCATCGCCCAAAAACATATCGGTGGGCGAGGCTTGTGGTGAACTGGCTTTCAAAGCGGGATGCGGATCAACCGCCGCATCAAGCGCGAGATAACCGGGATAGGAAATGCCATGAATGCCGGCCTTGCCATTGTTCTGTGGAATGTTTTTCAATAACCAATCGACCAGGTCATAGGCATCGGTACTCTCATCGGTTCGTGTTGCGTCTGTCAAGTGATACAGCGGCCGGTTCATTTCAAACTGACCTTCACTTTTGAATTTGCCACGGATATCCTGGAACACGAAAATATATCCCTCTTTACCGTAGATGGACAAATAGCCCGGTAGTTTATCTGTTGAAATGGAGTTGCCATCTTGCACCGACATAGCCGATCCATATGGCGTTCGGTGTATCAGGAAGGGGTAACTGGCGTGTGTATTTTCAGGCGTCAGTACCACCGTGTATAATTTAGTGCCATCTCGCGTAGGCACCATAAAAGATCGCTTTGAATAAGATTGAATTTCCTGCGCGCTGGCCAAGAGGGCACAGCATAAAAGCACCGGAAGAAAAAATTTATGCATGGCGGGTATTGGTTGGAGACGACCTGAAAGTACAAAAAAAGATCAGCGCTTCTTCTCCTGTTTTAGCCGGCCGGCTTCTTTTAGTTGTTGCTGGATGATCCATTCCAATTGCCCATTCACACTTCTGAATTCATCCGCCGCCCACTTCTCCAACAACTTGTAGATTTGGGCATCGAGCCGCAATACAAATGATTTTTTGTCGCTCAAAGCAGTCGATTTACTGATACAATGTACCGGTATTCAAAATGGGCGTGGCTGCTTTTTCGCCGCAGAGCACCACCATCAGGTTGCTGACCATGGCTGCTTTCTTTTCTTCGTCGAGCTGCACGATTTCTTTTTTACTCAGTTGTTCCAGCGCCAACTCAACCATACCAACGGCCCCTTCCACAATCTTGATACGGGCTGCAACGATGGCCGTAGCTTGTTGACGCTGTAACATAGCACCGGCAATTTCAGGCGCATACGCGAGGTGACTGATGCGCGCTTCTGTTACCTCAATACCCGCCGGCGCCAATCGCTCATTCAGTTCTTTTTCCAGCAATTCATTGACGGTATCGCCCCCGCTGCGTAAGGTGATGCCCGAATGATCATCGTCCATATGATCGTAGGCGAAACTGGTGGCGAGGTGACGAACAGCCGCTTCACTCTGCACTTTTACATATTGGTCATAGTCTTCAACCTCAAAGCTTGCTTTATAGGTGTCAGCCACTCTCCAAACAATCACAGCGGCAATCTCAATCGGGTTGCCCATTTTATCATTCACTTTCAGTCTCGAGCTTTCCAGGTTGGTAGAACGGAGCGACAATTTTTGTTTGGCATACAATGGATTCACGAACAGCAGGCCATTGTCGCGCACGGTGCCCACGTACTTGCCGAAAAATGTCAACACGCGACTGTGATTGGGCGGCACAACAATCAAACCGGCCATCAGAAACATAGCAGCCAGCATCAGCAAACTGCCAGACAAAATAAAAGGCACCGTTTTACCACTAATAAACAGCACTACGGCCGCTACAACAAATACGATAACGCCGATCAACGCAAGGTAACCAGACACGGGTTTAAAAGGCTTATCCATAAAATTCAGTTTGATATTATTTTGATATCAAATATAGATTTTATCTTTGAATAAACCAAGGCTTTGGGGCAAATGGTTTTTGCGTTGTATTTTAGGTGAATGAAGTATTTGTTAGGGGCTTTCCTTTTCCTGCTATTGATTGGCATCAACCCTGCTGTTTTTGCGCAGCAGTCAAAATCGTCCGGCAATGGATCTAAAGCTATCAACCTCGGTTCTACAGCAGCCACGGTTGATACGATTGCTTTCAGGAGTACAGCAATGAAAAAGCAAATGAAGGCAGTGATCATTCGCCCTGCTGCCAAGCCGCCTGCCGGCGGATTTCCGGTAGTGTATCTATTACATGGCTTTGGTGGCAATTTTGCGCAGTGGATCACCAAAGTGCCGGCATTGCCAGCCCTGGCCGAAGAATATGGTTGTGTGATTGTATGTCCCGACGGCGGCCGTATGACTTTGTATTTTGACAATCCGCTCGACAGTGCCTATCATTTCGAGTCCTATTTTCTGCAAGAATTGATCCCTTATGTAGAATCCAACTATGCGGTCAGCCGAAAACGCGACTACCGGGCAGTGGCGGGATTGAGCATGGGTGGGTTTGGTGCTTTCTTTTTTGCGAGCCGCCGCCCGGATAAGTTTGCCGCTGCTGTTAGTTTGAGCGGTGCCATGAATGTTGATAAGCTGGCGAAGTATAGTAACAAAGCACGCAGTGGTGTAGACAGTACCTGTTGCAGTATACAGTGGAAACAGTTTGTTGAAAAAGACAGTGTGGCTTTGTCGATGGAGTGTGGCATCGACGATTACCTCATAGGCGCCAACAGGGATATGCACCGGCTATTGGTGCAGTCGAATGTTCCGCACGACTATACAGAGCGTCCGGGAAAACACGATTGGTTGTACTGGGAAAATGCGATCCCTTATCAATTGCTGTTTTTACGCCGCTATTGGAACGACCGGCTCAAAAACTAACCGAGCCATCGCGCACTTTCACTTTTTTCTTACCGGCATTCTTTTTTTCAAAGTCCAATACCTCTTTGGGTTTGACGCCTTTGCGGCTGAGCGAACTGCTGAGGGTATCTTTGGCAAGTGAAGGCGGATCGAGGCTTTTATCAGCCTGCCCCAATCGCCAGAATTCTGTTTTGGTAACAAAACCATCCGCGTCGTAAAAACGCCAGGTGCCATGCTTCACCGAAGATCCTTCGTTCTTGACCACCACTTCTTCGTATGTGCCGGGTTTGTCGGGGTTTTCTACTTCGAGCGTGTCGTATAATTTGTCGGGGTTGAAAGCGCGCCAGCTCTCCTCACGGGTAAGGTTACCCGAAATATTGAAATACTTGCTTTCGCCGTCTTTAAATCCCCAGCGATAATTCTCTATAGCAAAAAGATCGCCCATAAGATTGTACTTGCGCCAGTTGCCCTCTTTGCGGTCGTTTTTATATTCACCTTCTTCTTCATAACCCGGCTCGCCGCGAACCGATTCAAAACGACTGATCCACTTGCCTTGTTTTTTGCCGGCAATGTCGATCCGGTTCAGCGTATCGCCTTTCACCCCAATGATATAACTGGGCGATTGTGCATTGGCCACCGTGGCCAGCAGGCAAAATAGGTTGAATATCCAGCGCATGTGTTTCCGGTTAATAACGATTTTACCACCATAAATATGCCGGAAATCGTGGAATTGTCGCCGTTTTTTTTAATGCGCTGATTTTAACCCGGCTTTCACCTGGCTGCTGTACAATAAAACCATGGCAAAGGGGATGGTTTCCCAAAAAAGTATGCGCATAAAAAACAAATCGAGCAGTATAAAAAGGCAGTATAACCAAAAAAACAAACGATCAAACCGGAAGCTAAAAAAGCCCAGTACAAACGACATTTCAGCCAGGCTGACAATGATGAAAAGCGATTGAGAAATTGCTTTGTGTTGAATAAACCACCAATACACGCGGCTCATCAATGCCTGGGGCGCCAGCGCCAGCAGGTCCTTGTGTTGCTGCAAGAAAATGGTCGACATCTGGTCGATCGAAAACAGGCTACCCCTAAACAATTTCCAAAAGCCGGTTGAACAGAAAAACCACAAAAACAACAAGCGCAAAAACAAGGGTATGATCAACCATTGGGCGGTTCGTGCTTGTAAGAAAATAAGCGGCACAAAATAATAAGTTATCAACGACTCCTGGCTATTGATGCCTGCGGTTGCATAGGTATCAACCGCCACCCAGTTCAGCACCAATAACAGGATGATCAGCGCATTGATGTTTTTTCGCAAGGCCAGTAGCGGCAATAGCATGTTAGCAGCATAAAAGAGAATATCAAACGCGATGCACGCCGATCGATGCGATACAAGGAATTCGATCCAGCCCGACCACCGCATCACCCAGATATTCAGGTTGATGGTTTCAGCAAAACTGACCGGCAACAATTGGTGTAACCAATTGTGCGTGATGCTTCGCCATATCAGCGATACCAAAACAAAACCGACGTACACCCCGGTCCAGTTTCTGCGCATATCATTTACCTCGTTCATAGCGCAGAAATGGTTTTGCTTGCCCCAGGGGTATTAAACTATCCTGAAAACGATATGACTGAAAAGATACTTCGAGGCTTGAAACGGGTTGCTGTGTAATGCGTTCAATCTGCTGTAAGGCCGTTTGTAAAAACAGTGCGTCGTTCCGGGTGGTCAGGAATTTTTCTTTCGGCCATCGACTACTATCCAACTGAAATTTGTCGATCATTTTTTGCCGGATCTGCAATGGTAGAAACGACTGACTGTTTTCCCGGTATCGTTGGTAAAAGGGGCCGGTAAGATTGTCCCACTCGTGAATAGAAAACATCGTGGGATTCAGCAATTGCCCGTTAACAGACAACTGAATCACCTGCAGGCTATCGGTGGGTTCTTGCTTTTCTGAAAACATGCCGAACCGCAGAAAGGGGCTGATCGTTGGTCCCGGTAAAAATGTCTGGACCACATACAGCAAAAAAACGAATACCGCCAGGGTACCGCTAAACCGCCCCAATCTAACCATGGTGTTTAGCTGCCCGCGCATGGATCAGCGATTTATCAGGTACCTAATCGCCAGTTCGTAGCCCTGTAGGCCAAGCCCGGCAATGGTGCCAGCAGCTTTCGCCGATACATGAGACAGCTGCCGGAAGGATTCGCGGGCATGAACATTGCTGATATGCACTTCCACCACCGGCACTTTGATGGCCGCAATGGCATCGCCAATGGCCACACTGGTATGGGTGTAAGCCGCCGGGTTGATCACAATGCCATCTCCATCGAATCCTGCCTGCTGAATGGCGGTAACCAATTCTCCTTCCACATTACTCTGGAAATAACTCAACCGAACATTGGGAAACAAGGCTTTGAGCGACTCGAAATAAGTCTCAAAATCGGTCGATCCATAGATGCCAGGCTCTCGTTTACCTAGCAGGTTAAGGTTGGGTCCGTTGATGATGGCGATCTTTTTCATGCTTGCTTTTTTTCTTCCACCCGGCCGGTGTGCCCCTAAGACTTATGCGTCCGGATCAGTTGCAGGAAGTCGTCGAAAAGATAGCGACTGTCGTGCGGACCCGGTGTGCTTTCAGGATGGTACTGCACCGAGAAAGCCGGCTTGCCCTTGATGCGAATGCCTTCAATAGAATCGTCGTTTAGGTTCTGGTGGGTGATCTCAATATGGTCGGCCTGGCGCACGGCTTCAGGATCAACCCCAAACCCATGGTTCTGGGTGGTGATTTCGCATTTGCCGGTGAGCAGGTTTTTAACCGGGTGATTGAGTCCACGGTGACCATGGTGCATCTTAAACGTCGGGATATCATGCGCCAGGGCCAGCAACTGGTGACCCAAACAAATGCCGAATACCGGTTTGTTGTCCGCCACCAATTCTTTCACTGTTTCAATGGCATAGGGCATCGCGGCAGGATCGCCGGGGCCATTGGAGATGAAATAGCCATCGGCATTGAATGCCTTCACTTGCGCTACCGGGGTTTTGGCCGGGTGAACGCGCACGAAAGCACCGCGATCTACCATACACCGCAGGATATGTTGTTTTACACCGTAGTCCATCACGGCAATGCGCAGGTCGCTATTGGGGTCGCCCACTTCATATACGGCATCGGTACTCACCTGGCTGGCGAGTTCAAGGCCATCCATCGACGGTACTTCGGCCAACAGGCGTTTGAGTTCTTCCACATCGCTGATCTCCGAAGAGATAATACAGTTCATGGCACCTTTGGTACGCACCAAGGCCGTGAGTGCGCGGGTATCAACCCCTTCAATGGCCACGATATTATTGGCTTTCAAGTAATCGTCGAGTGAGCCTTCGGCCAGCCGGCGGCTAAACTGCTCTTCCAGGTTGCGGGCGATGATGCCGCGCACTTTCACCGAGCCTGATTCAACATCTTCTTGCTTCACACCATAATTGCCGATGTGTACACTGTTCATGATGATGATTTGGCCAAAATAACTGGGGTCGGTAAATACTTCCTGGTAACCGGTCATGCCGGTATTAAAACAAAGTTCGCCGGTGGTGGTACCGATGGTACCGAATGCCTGGCCATAATGAACCGAGCCATCTGCAATTACGAGTATGGCCTGGCGTGGAGTAGTATTAGGCATGGATGGGTGGGAAAATTTTTGCAAATATCACAAAAAAAAGCAGAATGGAAACCCATCCTGCTTTTATGTGGAAATCATTATTCACTGTCTTATTCGGCTGCTTTTTCTGCTGTTTTTTCAGCAGGTGCTTCAGCCGCGGTTGCTTTCTTTGCACTGCCGCTACGACGTGTGCGTTTAGCGGGTTCTGCTTTCGCAACTGCTTCTTTACCGTACACCTCGTTGAAATCAACCAGTTCAATCAGGGCCTGCTCGGCGTTATCGCCGGGACGAATACCCAGTTTGATAATGCGGGTATAACCACCTGGGCGACCGGCTACTTTGTCAGCGATGGTGCTGAACAGTTCGCTAACGGCTTCCTTGTTTTGCAGGTAGCTGAATACTACGCGACGATTGTGGGTATCGTTGCTTTTTGCTTTGGTCACCAGCGGTTCGAAAAACACCCGCAGGGCTTTCGCTTTAGCGAGGGTGGTAACGATGCGCTTGTGCTCAATCAGGCTGATACTGAGGTTGGCCAAAAGGGCTTCGCGGTGGGCCTTCTTCCGGCCGAGGTTGTTGATTTTGTCTCCGTGACGCATGACATTTTGTTTTTACCAGTCGCACCGTGTCAGGAATTGCGACTTACATGTATAAATTAATCTTCTTTGTCGATACCAAGTTTGGCGAGATCCATGCCGAAGCTAAGGCCACGCTCGTGCAATACCTGCTCAATTTCAGCCAGTGATTTCTGTCCGAAGTTGCGGAACTTCATCAGGTCTTCCTGCTCGTACTGAACCAGTTCGCTCAGGGAGTTGATCTTCGCTGCTTTCAGGCAGTTGAAGGCACGTACGCTGAGGTCGAGGTCTTCCAGCGGCGTCTTCAATACTTTACGCAATTGCAGTGTTTGCTCATCAACCAGGTCTTCTTTCTTCTCTTCCTTGTTATCGAAAGTGATGTTTTCATCGGTGATGATCATCAGGTGCTGGATCAGGATGCGCGAAGCCTGCTTCACTGCTTCTTCGGGATGAATGGTACCATCGGTGGTTACGTCCATCACCAGTTTTTCAAAGTCAGTACGCTGTTCAACGCGGGTGTTTTCCACGCTGTACTTCACGTTCTTAATGGGCGTATAGATGGAATCGATGGGAATAAAGCCCAGCGGTGCCTCTTTCTGTTTGTTTTCTTCAGCAGGTACATAGCCGCGACCTTTACCGATGGTCAGTTCGATCTCCAGTTTTGAAGAAGGATCCATGGTGCAGATCAGTTGATCTGGGTTCATGATCTGGAAGCTTTGGGTACCTTCCTGGATCATACCAGCCGTGAATTCGCTCTTGCCTTTGATGTGCAGAACGATTTTTTCGTTAGACACTTCTGAATCAATCACCTTTTTGAAGCGAACCTGCTTCAGGTTGAGGATGATATCAGTCAGGTCTTCAGTTACCCCCTTGATGGTGGCAAATTCGTGTTCAGCCCCTTCAATTTTGATCCCCACAATGGCGAAACCTTCCAAAGAGCTGAGCAATACGCGGCGAAGCGAGTTACCAATGGTAACACCAAAGCCAGGCTCCAGGGGACGGAATTCAAATTGTGCTTCAAAATCATTTGCTTTTTGCAGAACGATTTTGTCGGGTTTCTGAAAGTTTAAAATGGCCATTTGTATGTACTATTTGTGTTTGTAGATGGAAGAAACGGGTTATACCCTATTACTTAGAATACAATTCAACAATCAATTGCTCCTTGATGTTCTCCGGAACACTTTCCCGCTCTGGATAAGCGATGAAAGTACCAGTCAGTTCAGTTTCATTCCAATCGAGCCAGTTATATTTCTGGTTTTTGCCACGCACCTGGCTGGTCAAGCCACTTTTTCCGGTAGAAGCCGGCTTAAAGCTGATTTGGTCGCCCGGTGTCAATTGATAAGACGGCACATTCACCACCGTACCATTCACCATTATGTGTTTGTGGCTCACGAGCTGACGAGCAGCGGGCCGTGAGGGGGCAATGCCCAGGCGGAATACCGCGTTGTCGAGACGGGCTTCCAGTAATTTGATCAGGTTCTCACCAGTAACCCCTTTACGGCGGGCCGCTTCTTCAAAAGTGCTGCGGAACTGGCGCTCCAATACACCATACGTGTATTTGGCTTTTTGTTTTTCACGAAGCTGCAGGGCGTATTCGCCAAGGCTCTTGCGTTTGCGGGCAGCACCGTGCTGACCCGGCGGGTTGCTGTTTTTGTTCAGCCATTTTCCGTTGCCGAGGATGGGCTCACCGAAAATTCTTGAAATTTTGGTCTTCGGACCTGTGTAACGTGCCATGTAATTGTTGATTTTTTAGTTACGGTTCGGCATCAGTAAAAATCGTAAAAATGAATGCAGAACCCAGTTTTGAAAAATCCGGAACCCAAAGCTGGTTGGCCTTGGGTTCTGGTAGTCTTTTATGATTATACGCGACGCTTTTTAGGCGGACGGCAGCCGTTGTGCGGCAGCGGCGTTATGTCTTTGATCATCACGATCTCCAGACCCGATTGTGACAGCGAACGAATCGCGCCCTCACGGCCTGAACCCGGCCCTTTAACGAATACATCCACGCGTTTCAAACCGGCATCGAGTGCAGTTTTAGCGGCGTCGGCTGCAGCCATCTGGGCAGCATAGGGCGTGTTCTTTTTAGAACCCTTAAAACCCATTTTACCAGCAGAAGACCAGGAAATCACCTGACCGGTTTTGTTGGTCAGGCTGATGATGATGTTGTTGAAAGTAGCACTCACGTGCGCGTCGCCGTAGGCGTCAACCTTTACGACCCGCTTTTTTGCGGCTACTTTACCACCTTTAGCGCTTGCTTGTTGTTTTGCCATTGCAAATTGTAGGTAATCTTTAAAAATTGGTTCCGGAAAAACAGATCTCCGGTCGTGCTGTCCCTCCCCCTCCTAAGCTGGATCTGGCGACAGAACTATGTCTTACTTCTTAGGAGCTTTCTTTTTACCAGCAACTGTTTTGCGTTTTCCTTTACGGGTGCGGCTGTTGGTCTTGGTACGCTGACCACGCAACGGCAACCCTTTACGGTGACGCAAACCACGGTAGCAGGCGATATCAAGCAAACGCTTGATGCTCATCTGTACCTCAGAGCGAAGCTGACCTTCCACCTTCAATTCATCATTGATGATGTTACGGATAGCAGCCTGTTCGTCGTCGTTCCATTCATTCACTTTCTTGTCAACTGAAATGTTGGCTTTGTTCAGAATGTACTGGGCAGTCGAACGGCCGATACCGAAGATATAGGTGAGGCCTATCTCCCCTCTTTTGTTTTTTGGTAAATCCACACCGGCAATACGAGCCATAATTGGTTTCTATTTTCTATTTAACTAAAAAACGTGGTTCAAGATCAACCCTGACGCTGCTTAAAGCGAGGATTTTTCTTGTTGATGATGTACAGCTTTCCCTTCCTCCGCACGATCTTGCAATCAACGCTGCGCTTCTTAATGGATGCACGAACTTTCATGACGCTATATTATTTATACCTAAAAATTATCCTTCCTCTACTCAAATCGTACGGACTCATCTCCACACCTACCTTATCACCCGGCAGAATCCGGATATAGTGCATTCTCATTTTTCCCGAAATGGTGGCCAGTATTTCATGGTCGTTCTGCAGCTTCACCTTGAACATCGCATTCGATAGTGCTTCTACAATAATTCCATCCTGTTTAATGAGTGCTTGTTTTGCCATACAGATTTTGGGAGCGCAAAGATAGGGATAAATCCGTTAAATTTTAAAAAAACGGATTTTTTCCGCCGGAAACGGCAAATATAGCGTAAAATAATGAAGCAGAGCGCCTTAAATGGCTAATTGCGCGACAATTCCGTCTTGGTCATGTCAAGGTAATGGTTCTGTAACTGGTGTACAAAAATGGGTTGCTTGATGTGCCGGCGGTCTTCGCGGTACCAGATCTCAAAATCGTCGAAAGCCCCCTCCCGGTCGAGGTGTATGCGAAACGGACCTTTCTTGTACTTGATGGAGCCATCGTTTACCAACTCTTTCTCAAAACCCAGTTTCTGCAATTGCACCTCGGTGAGCGGTATCGGCAGCAGGTCTTCGGGCTTGAACCAGAAATCCTGGGCCTCGGTTTGCACGCAAACCTCTTTGTCTTCTTTGTTCAATTCGTTTACAATGCCTTCCCACAGTTCTCCTTCATAGTTGGCGAAAACATAGTCGCCAGGTGCGAGATCACTGATTTTGATCATATGGCTACATTTTTTCCTAATATACCGAAAATTGTCTAGCCAACACCTAGTTTAGCCCCATGAAAAAAATCGGTTTGCTCGCTGATACCCATGGCTGGCTGGATGAAAAAATTGTCAAAGCCCTGGAAAACTGTGATGAAATCTGGCATGCCGGTGATTTCGGTACCATCGCTATCGCGGATGAGTTAAAGCGGCGCACGGGCGTTCCGTTGCGGGGGGTGTACGGCAATATCGACGGACAAGATATTCGATCCATCTATCCCGAATCGACCGGTTTCACGCTCGAGACGCTGCCTGTATTCATGCAACATATTGGCGGTTATCCTGGCAAGTATGCCCCTGGCGTTAAAAAGAAAATCCAGGCGGCAGGGGCTAAATTGTTTATCAGCGGCCATTCTCATATCCTGAAAATTCAGTTTGATTCAGCCTTGCAATGCCTGCATATCAACCCCGGCGCCGCTGGTCAACAGGGTTGGCATACCATGCGCACCCTGGTTACCTTCTGCATCGACGGCGACCAGCTTACCAATTGCCAGGTGATTGAAATGGGCCCACGCGGCCGTTAAACCCTAGAGGCCCGGCAGCCAATGCCGGCCGGCACCAATTTCGCGGAAAGGCCAGGGAATCGACACCAAAATGACCAATAGCGCCACCAACAATAAATAGAAGGCTTTTTTATGTGCCTGGGCGCCAGCAGAAACGGGCTTACCAGCACTACGCGCCAGGGTGATTAATACCACGGCCAACAGCATGCCAACGGTATGTTCTACGGCAAAAAAGCGGTAAATCGATGTGCGCATCACCTCGCCCATACCCAGGTTGTTGATGTTTTTCAATCCCATTGGTCCAATAAACCATAGTACAATGCCCACCAACAAATTGGTGTGCGTAAAAATCATCAGCAACAAATCGGTTTTACGGTCTTTAGCGCTGTAGGGATTCTTGTCTTTAAAGCCGTTGAGGTGACGAATCAAAGCGATAACCAGAAAAACCAGGATCAGCCAGCGAAGTACGCTGTGGAGATGAATGAGTCCGGTGAGCATAGCGTTATTTCAAAAATGAATAATAATGTTCAAAAAAATCAATGGTAAATCTAGCCTTTTTATTCCACCCAGTCGGCGATGAATATATTGGTATCGCGCGTGCCGCCATTGTTGCGGTTCGAGCAGAAAACGAATTTCTTGCCATCGTAACTAAACATCGGGAAAGCATCAAAGCCTTTATCGCGGCTGATCTTTTGCAAATGACTACCATCGGCATCCATCGTATATAAATTAAAGGGAAAGCCACGTTTGTATTCGTGGTTGGAAGCAAACAAAATGCGTTTGCTGTCGTTCATAAAAATCGGCGCCCAGTTGGCATTGCCCAAATTCGTCACCTGCTGTTGGTTGCTGCCATCGGCATTGGCTGTGAACACTTCCATTTTCGTTGGTGCCACCAGGTGTTCGGCCAGCAATGATTTGTATTCGTTGATTTCCTCGGCTGTTTTGGGCCGGCTGGCACGCCAGATGATTTTCTTGCCATCGCGGCTGAACCAGGCGCCGCCATCATAACCCAGGCTATGGGTAATGCGCTTTTCTTTACCGGTGGCCAGGTCCATGATGTACAATTCAAGGTCGCCGTCTTTATCGCTGGTATAGATCATTTTCTTGCCATCGGGCGACAAAGTGGCTTCGGCATCATAGCCTTTGGCATGGGTCAATTGTTTAATGATTTTGCCAGATGTATCGGCCAGGAAAATATCATAACTGTTATAGAGGGGCCAAATGTATTTGTTGCCGTATTTGGCGCGGTCGACCGCCGGCGGACAATCATCGCCACCCAAATGCGTAGAAGCGTACACAAAACGCTTTCCATCGGGTAGAAAATAAGGGCAGGTAGTGCGGCCCTTGCCGGTGCTGACCAAACGGGGCACAAAGGATTCCTCAGGGCTCGTGGGTAGTTTCGCAATATAAATCTGGTCGCAGGGGATGCCTTCTTTCAAATTTGTTTTCTGGAAGATCAGGTGGCTGCCATCATAGCTGAAATAGGCCTCGGCATTATCGCCCCCGAAAGTCAATTGGCGCAGGTTTTTGAAATGCGTTTCTTCCGGATAATGCAGGGTGTCGGCAGGTGCTGCACCGTGGCTCGGTTGTGCATAACCGGTATAAAGGCCCACAAGGGTGAGGAGGGTGATCAGCAAAAAACAAATTCGTCTCATGGTTTATATTGACCGGCGAAGTTACCAGATTTATGATCGCGGCGAAAATCATAGCTTTGCGCGATGAAATGGCCCCTTTTATCAGGCTTTTTTTTATTATTGACGCTGGGTGCGTGTAATAACCCCTCCGCCGATGAGGCGACGGCCATTGACCGCGACGTGCTCAGCCAGCCCCCCTACCAAAGCATTTCAGACAGCATTAATAACGACCCAAAAAATGCGGGGCTCTATGTAGAACGCGCTACGCGCCTGATGAGTGGCGCCCGCTATGAACTGGCCGATGCTGATCTTTCGCGAGCCTGGAAATTGAGTCCGTCGCAAGCAATCGGCGAACAACGGGTCAGCAATCTTTTCCTGATGGGCGAAGCCGAACAAGCACGCAAGCTGCTGACCGACCTGGTCAAAACCTATCCGGATAACCAGAACCTCAAACGCCGATTGGGCGAAACCTATTTACAGCAGGGACAGTATGGAAAAGCCATCGAGGCCTTTGATGCGGTGATTGCTGCCGACTCGCTCGATTTCGAAGCCTATAACCAGCGTGCCTCTTTGTTTTTGCAAAGGAATGATACCGCCGCTGCCATTAAGGACCTTGAAAAATCGATTCGCCTGCAACCGATAATGATGTCGGTATTGACGCTGGCTAATATTTACGCAGAGCAAAAGAATCCGCGGGCACTGGAATTGACAGCCCCTATCATCGCCCGCGATTCGGCCAAAGAACTGGTTGATCCCGTTTTTATACAAGGCGTGTACTTTGAAAATACAGGCAATACCAGCAAG
>Ga0209794_1001408_pt1 | contig 18702 bp, 17 predicted proteins | sample EBPBio232013_DNA_FD_185869 | JGI IMG/M metagenome (GOLD analysis project Ga0209794, IMG submission 185869) | Wastewater treatment Type I Accumulibacter community from EBPR Bioreactor in Madison, WI, USA - Reactor 1_5/23/2013_ DNA (SPAdes)... | ecosystem: Engineered > Bioreactor > EBPR >... | reverse complement strand
ACACCGATGGCGATGGCGGCCGGTCGGTCGGGGGCGCTGCCCGATGGTGGCTGGCGCAGAGCCTGAAGGCCTTGTCGGGCGCAATCGCCCGGCGCGGCGGGCGTCTCGTCCTGCGATCCGGATCGCCCCGCACCATCATTCCCGCCATCGCGCGCGAGACCGGCGCGCACCTCGTCACGTGGAATCGCCGCTACGAGGCGGATGGAATCGCCTGCGACACCGCCATCGGGGCCGAGTTGAAGGGCGATGGTGTGGAGGTGGAGACCTTCTCGGCCAACCTCCTGCGCGAGCCCTGGACGATCGAGACGCAGGCCGGCGAGCCGTTCAAGGTGTTCACGCCGTTCTGGCGCGCGCATGGCGGCCTCGGCGAGCCGCGCGCCGCCCTGCCCGCGCCGTCGAAGCTCACCGACGGCAGCGCGTCCCTGACCAGCGAAGCCATCGGCGACTGGGGGCTTGAGCCCGTCCGCCCCAACTGGGCGGCTGAATTTCCCGCGCACTGGCAGCCCGGCGAGGAGGGCGCGAAGGCAAGGCTCGCCGACTTCCTCGACGAGGGGCTGCCGCACTATCCCGGCGAGCGCGACCGGCCGGACAAGACCTCCACCTCGCAGCTGTCGCCGCACCTGCGCTTCGGCGAGATCTCGCCGGTGCAGATCTGGCACGCCGGCCAGCACGCCGCTGCGGCGCGGGGCGAGCGAGGCCTCGCCAAATTCATGTCCGAGGTCGGCTGGCGCGAATTTTCCTACCACCTGCTCTTTCACTGGCCGAAACTCGCCACGGACAACTTCCAGCCGCGCTTCGACGCCTTCGGCTGGGCCGACAATGCCGCCGCGTTCAAGGCCTGGCAGCAGGGCCGCACGGGCTATCCGCTGGTCGATGCCGGCATGCGGCAACTCTGGCGCACGGGCTGGATGCACAACCGGGTGCGCATGGTCGCCGCATCCTTCCTTGTGAAGCACCTGCTGATCGACTGGCGCGCCGGCGAGCGCTGGTTCTGGGACACGCTTGTCGATGCCGACCCCGCCAACAATGCCGCGAGCTGGCAGTGGGTCGCCGGCACCGGGGCCGATGCCGCGCCCTATTTCCGCATCTTCAACCCGGTGCTCCAGGGCGAGAAGTTCGACCCGAACGGCGACTATGTCCGCCAGTGGGTGCCGGAACTGGCTGCCCTTCCGGCCGAGGCAATCCATGCGCCCTGGCAGGACCGCAAGGCTCTCGAGGTCGCGGGCATCGTGCTCGGCCGCGATTATCCGGAGCCCATCGTCGACCATGCCAGGGCGCGCGCGCGGGCGCTGGCCGCGCTGGCCGCCACGCGCGGGGCCGCTGGGGAAAGCTGAGCCGCCACCCTCCCGCGCCGTTTCGGGAAATCAAACGCACCGGTTGAACGTTTCGCGAATGGTTCTAACGTGTGCGGTGGCGCCGGATCGTCCCCGCCTGCAAAGGCCCATCGGGCTCGACGATCGCCCGGAGGCCTGCGCCGTCGTCGGATGGTCTGGTGCGACTGCTCCGTTGCACCATTCCGGAAGGCATTGCGCAGCCATGGGCCTCGAAACCACCTCCCGTCCTTCGCAGACCGACACCGTCGAAGTCACCCGCGACACGCTGAAGCGCGTCGCCGCGGGCCTACCCTCCCCTATGCGCGTCGCGCTCGGCTACGCGCTGAGCATCCGGCGCGGCCATTTGACCATGCGGCTGCCGGACGGCCGGCGCCTCGTCTTTCGCGGGGGCGAGCCCGGCCCCTCGGCCGAGATCACCATCCACGATTTCCGCTTCGCCAGGCGGCTCGTGCTCGATGGCGACATCGGTTTCGCGGAGGCATTCATTCGGCGCGAATGGGACAGTCCGGACCCCGCCGGCTTCCTCTATTTTTTCTGCGTCAACACGGATTCGGTCCGCCATCTCACACGCTACAATCCGCTCGCGCGGCTGATGCAGCGCTACCGCCACTGGCGCAACCGCAACACCAAGGCGCAGGCGCGGCGCAACATCGTCGCTCACTATGACCTCGGCAATGCCTTCTACCGGGCCTGGCTCGACCCCTCGATGACCTATTCCTCGGCCTATTTCGGCGCGGGCGCGGCGGACCTGCCCGCCGCCCAGATTGCCAAGTACCGGGCGCTCGCCGACCGCATCGGCCTGAAGCCCGGCGACCGCGTCCTGGAGATCGGTTGCGGCTGGGGCGGCTTCGCCGAGGTCGCCGCGAAGGAGTATGGCGCTGCCGTCACCGGGCTCACGCTCTCCGACGAGCAGCACGCCTATGCGACGCGCCGCATGGCCGAGGCGGGCCTTGCCGACCGGGTGACCATCAAGCTGCAGGACTATCGCGACGAACGGGGTCAGTATGACGCCGTCGCCTCCATCGAGATGTTCGAGGCCGTCGGCAAGGAATATTGGCCGACCTTCTTCGACAAGGTGGCGGGGTCTCTGAGGAGCGGCGGCCGGGCCGGGTTGCAGGTCATTACGCTCGCCGACAATCTCTGGAAGGACTATCTCCGCGAGATCGACTTCATCCGCGCCTATGTCTTTCCCGGCGGCATGCTGCCCACCGCGACGCATCTGCGCGAGATGCCGCAGAAGGCCGGCCTCAACCTCCAGGGCGAGGAGGCCTTCGGGCAGGATTACGCTGCCACCCTGCGCATCTGGGCGGAGCGTTTCGGCGCCGTCTGGCCCGACCTGATGCAGTTCGGCTTCGACGAGCGGTTCCGACGGCTGTGGATCTATTACCTCGCCTATTGCGAGGCGGGGTTTCGCGCCGGGACCATCGACGTCCGGCAACTCGTCTATGTGCGGACGTGAGCGGCCCGATCCTTCCTTCGGCGGCTTGAGCGGCCGGCAGGGCTCGGCTAGCGTCGCCGGCCGGCCCTCAAGGCCGCGGAGCGCTGCATGACCGTCCATTCCTCCGTCGTCGATGCGATCGGCAACACGCCGCTCGTCAAGCTGAAGCGCGCGAGCGAGGCGACCGGCTGCACCATCCTGGGCAAGGCCGAGTTCATGAATCCCGGCCAGTCGGTGAAGGACCGCGCGGCGCTGTTCCTGATCCGCGACGCCATGGCCAAAGGCCTCGTGCGGACGGGTGGCACCATCGTCGAGGGCACGGCCGGCAATACCGGCATCGGCCTTGCCATGGTCGGTCGGGCGCTCGGGCTCGAATGCGTCATCGTCATCCCGGAGACCCAGAGTCAGGAGAAGAAGGACGCGCTCCGCCAGCTCGGCGCCAGCCTGATCGAGGTGCCGGCGGCGCCCTACGCCAATCCCAACAACTACGTGAAGGTCTCCGCACGCACCGCCGAGCGGCTGGCGAAGGAAAATCCGAACGGCGCCTTCTGGGCCAACCAGTTCGACAATGTCGCCAACCGGCAGGCCCATATCGAGACGACGGGCCCGGAAATCTGGCGCGACACCGCTGGCAAGGTCGACGGCTTCATCTGCGCCATCGGCTCGGGCGGCACGCTCGCCGGCACGGCCATGGCGCTGAAGGAGCGGAACCCCAGGATCGCCATCGGCTGCGCCGATCCCATGGGCGCGGCCATGTACGAGTGGTTCACCCGCGGCGAGCTGAAATCCTCGGGCTCTTCCATCACCGAGGGCATCGGCCAGGGCCGCGTGACGAAGAACATCGAAGGCGCGCCGGTCGACGTCGCCTTCCAGATTCCCGACGAGGAGGCGATCCCCGTCATGTTCGACCTGCTCGACCACGAGGGCCTGTGCGTCGGTCCGTCCACGGGCATCAACGTCGCGGGCGCCATCCGGCTTGCGAAACATCTCGGGCCCGGCCACACGATCGTGACGATCCTCTGCGACTACGGCTTCCGCTATGCCTCCAAGATCTACGACCCCGCCTTCCTGCGCTCGAAGGGACTGGCCGTGCCGCGCTGGCTGGAGCGCAAGGCCGAGCCGCTGGTCGACCTGGTGACGGTGTCCTGATGGCGACCGAATTCCTGTTCCGCGACGACGCCTACCTCACCGAATGCGACGCCACCGTCGTCGCGGTCACCGACAAGGACGGCGCGACCGGCGTCGCGCTCGACCGCACCGTGTTCTATCCGACCGGCGGCGGACAGCCCGGCGATGTCGGCAGCCTCAGCTTCGACGGCCAGACCGTGGCGGTGGCGACATCGGTCTATGGCGAAACCAAGCAGGACATCGTCCACGTGCTGGCTGCGGGTTCCGCCGTGCCTGCCGTCGGCGCGACGGTGAAGGCCACCATCGACTGGCCGGTTCGTCACAGGCGGATGCGCATGCATACCGGCCTGCACCTGTTGTCGGTTGTGCTGCCCTTCCCGGTGACCGGAGGATCGGTCGGCACGGACGAGGGCCGGCTCGATTTCGACATCCCGGAATCCGGCCTCGACCGCGACGACATCACCGCGAAGCTGAACGCGCTCATCGACAGGGACGCAGCGGTCAGCGAGCGCTGGATCACCGATGCCGAGCTCGAAGCCAATCCGGGACTGGTCAAGACCATGTCGGTGAAGCCGCCCATGGGCTCGGGGCGCGTGCGCCTCGTGTCGATCGAGGGGCTGGACCTCCAGCCCTGCGGCGGCACACATGTGAAGCGCACCAGCGAGATCGGACGCCTTGCCGTGTCCGCCATCGAGAAGAAGGGCAAGCAGAACCGGCGCGTGCGCGTCGTGTTCGCCTGAAGGAGACCAGAAGACCCATGACCGCCCTGCCCTCGCCTTGGCTGCGTTCGACCGATTGGCTCGCCGAACATATCGGCTACCCCGACCTCGTGATCCTCGACGGCTCCTACTACCTGCCGACGCAGAAGCGCGACGCCGATGCCGAGTTCCTCGCCGGCCACATTCCCGGCGCGCAGCGCTTCGACATCGACGTGGTGAAGGACAAGGGCTCCGACCTGCCGCACATGATGCCGGACGCCACGGCTTTCGCGGCGGCCTGCCGCAAGCTTGGCATCGGCGATGGCAAGTCGGTGCTGGTCTATGATGGCGCCGGGCTGTTTTCGGCTCCGCGCGTCTGGTGGATGTTCCGCACCTTCGGCGTCGAGCGCGTGTTCATCCTGGACGGCGGCCTGCCCAAATGGGTCGCCGAGGGTCGCGAGGTGGAAACTGGCCCGGCCCGGCCGCGCGAGGCGCGCCACTTCACCGCCCGCCGCAACCACGGCGCGGTCGCCGATCTCGGCGACGTCAAGAAGGCGCTCGCCAGCGGCAGGACGCAGGTGGTCGATGCCCGCTCCGCCGAGCGCTTCCGCGGCGAGGCGCCGGAGCCCCGTGCAGGCCTGAAGTCCGGCCACATGCCCGGTGCGTTCAACGTGCCCTCGTCGGCCCTGGTCGAGAACGGCCGCCTCGTCTCGCAGGAGCGCATCCGGGCGGCGTTCACGGAGGCCGGCCTCGACCTCGACAAGCCGGTGATCACCAGCTGCGGTTCGGGCGTGTCGGCCGGCATTCTCTGGCTCGGTCTCGATGCGCTCGGCAAGCAGCCGGCGGGGCTCTATGACGGCTCGTGGAGCGAATGGGGCGCGCGCGACGACTGCCCGGTGGCGACCGGACCGCGCAAATAGGACATCGCCGTCGGCGCGGATGCCCAAACGACAAACGGCGCGGCCTGGCCGCGCCGTTCTCGTTTTCAGGCCAGGACCGTCAGTGCAGGATCTGGCTGAGGAACAGCTTGGTCCGCTCGTGCTGCGGATTGGAGAAGAACGCGTTGGGCTCGTTCATCTCGATGATCTGCCCGTAATCCATGAAGATCACGCGGTTGGCGACCTGCCGGGCGAAGCCCATTTCGTGGGTCACGCAGATCATGGTCATGCCCTCCTCGGCGAGACCCACCATGGTGTCGAGCACTTCCTTGACCATTTCCGGGTCGAGCGCCGAAGTCGGCTCGTCGAACAGCATGATCTTCGGGCTCATGCAGAGCGCGCGGGCGATGGCGACACGCTGCTGCTGGCCGCCCGAGAGCTGGCCGGGATATTTCAGCGCCTGCTCGGGAATGCGGACGCGCTTGAGATAGTGCATCGCGATCTCTTCGGCGTCCTTCTTGGGCATCTTCTTCACCCAGATCGGCGCCAGCGTGCAGTTCTCGAGGATCGTCAGATGCGGGAACAGGTTGAAGTGCTGGAACACCATGCCGACCTCGCGGCGGATGCCGTCGATGCGCTTGAGATCGTTGGTCAGCTCCACGCCGTCGACGATGATCGTGCCCTGCTGATGCTCCTCCAGCCGGTTGATGCAGCGGATCATCGTCGACTTGCCGGAGCCGGACGGCCCGCAGACGACGATGCGCTCACCGCGATGGACCGAGAGGTTGATGTCCTTCAGGACATGGAACTCTCCGTACCACTTGTGCATGCCGGAAATGCTGATCGCCACCTCGTTCGAGGTCGACGGCATTTTCGCGAGGGCTGGGCTGGCCATGCGTGAACTCCTGGACGGTGCGGGCGTTCGCTCTTAGCGGCGACGGCCGGTATTGAGGCGCTTCTCGACGAAGATCGAGTAGCGGGACATGAAGTAGCAGAAGGCGAAGTAGATGATGCCGGCGAAGGCGAAGCCGGTATAGAGCGTCACCGGGCTTGCCCACTGGGGATCGGTGAAGCCGGCGCGCAAGCCGCCGAGCAGGTCGAAGATCGCGACGATGGAAACCAGCGTCGTGTCCTTGAACAGGCCGATGAACGCGTTGACGATGCCGGGGATCACCAGTTTCAAGGCCTGCGGCATGACGATCAGGCCCATCATGCGCGGATAGTTGAGGCCGAGCGCCATGGCGCCCTCGAACTGGCCCTTGGGGATGGCCTGAAGGCCGCCGCGGATCGTCTCGGCCATATAGGCGCCGGAGAACAGCGAGACGCCGACCAGCACGCGCAGCATGGCGTCGGGCGAGCGCTCCAGGAACAGCGGCAGCATGTAGGTCGCGAAGAACAGCACGGTGATGAGCGGCACGCCGCGCACCAGTTCGATCATGCCGACCGACAGGAAGCGGATGATCGGCATTTTCGAGCGCCGGCCGAGAGCAAGCGCGACGCCGATCGGCAGGGCCGCGACGATGCCGGTGGTCGCCACGACCAGCGTCACCAGCAGCCCGCCCCACTGGCGGGTCTCGATCACGGGAAGCGCCGGCGCGTTGAAGACGCCGAGCCGAACCAGCGCGAAGGCGACGAATGCCCCGAAGGCCGCGATCCCGCCACCGACGAGCCAGACGTCGAGCGGCCGGTTCTCCATGGCGCCGATCGCCAGCGCGGCGATGGTGCCGAACAGGACGGCGACGGCAAGCACCTCCATGCCGCCAAGGCCGAGCACCCGCCACGCGACCGCGCCGCCGACGACCATGGCAAGCGCGATGGCGCCGTAGGCGGTCTGGTTGAGCGCCTTTTCCGACAGGCCGACGAAGTGGACGATCAGCAGGCCGAAGGCGGCGACGGTGCCGAGCCAGGCGATGACGCTCAGCCACGGATTGATGATCGAGCCGCCGTGGAGAAGGATGAAGGCGAGGATCGGAAAGACGCCGAAGAACAGGATGGCGTTCAGCGCCTTGCGCGGCACGGAGGGGATCAGCAGCGGCAGGAGCAGCGCGAGTGCGACGATATAGGTCAGATTGACTCGCCACCGGTGCTCGACGGGATAGAAGCCGTACATGAACTGGCCGAACTTCGCCCAGATGAAGGGCCAGCACGCGCCCACCGAGCGGCCGACCTTCTCGTCGAGGCAGGCGTCGCGGTCCGCGCCGGTCCAGACCGCGCGAATGATGGTGAAATCGACGAAGGTCCAGATCAGTTTGTAGGCAATGTAGGCGCCGAACAGCGTCAGGACGATCTGCAGCGGCGAGGAAAACAGGTTGGCGCGTGCCCAGCCCCAGGGGCCGACCAGATTGGCCGGCGGCGGCGCCGGCTGGATCAGTTCGGAACGGATGAAGCTGTCGGAAGCGGTGGTGGTCATGGCAGCGCCCTCACCGTTCCACCAGCGCAATGCGCTCGTTGTACCAGTTCATGAAGATCGAGGTGACGATCGAGATGGTCAGGTAGCAGCCCATCCACATGGCGATGATCTCGATCGCCTGTCCGGTCTGGTTGAGGATCGTGCCACCGACCGAAACCATGTCCGGATAGCCGATGCCCACCGCCAGCGACGAGTTCTTGGCGAGGTTGAGATACTGGCTGGTCAGCGGCGGGATGATCACCCTGAGCGCCTGCGGAATAACGATGAGGTTGAGGATGCGCCCCTCGGCGAGGCCGAGCGAGCGGCCCGCCTCCGTCTGGCCGTGGCTGACCGCCTGGATGCCGGCGCGGACGATCTCGCCGATGAAGGCGGCCGTGTAGGCGACCAGCGCGATGACCAGCGCCACGAATTCCGGGATGATGGTCATGCCGCCGGTCAGGTTGAAGCGGCCCTGTTCGGCATAGTTGAACGAGATCGGCATGCCCGTCGCCAGATAGGCGAGGACCGGCAGGCCGATAATGATGCCCCACATGGTCGGCACGACCGGAAACTGCTCGCCGGTTTCGGCCTGCCGCCTGTAGGCCCAGGACCGGACCACGAAGGCCGCGACGATGCCGAGCACCAGCGCCGCGCCGATCCAGATCGCGCCGGCCTCGAAGACCGGGCGCGGCGCGGTGATGCCGCGCTGATTGGCGAAGAACAGCCCGAACAGCGAATAGGAATTGCGCGGGGCCGGCATGGCCGCGAGAACCGCGAGATACCAGAACAGGATCTGGAACAGCAGCGGCAGGTTGCGGATGATCTCGACGTACCAGTAGGCGATTTTCGAGATCACCCAGTTGGGCGAGAGGCGCGCCACGCCGACGACGAAGCCGAGGATCGTCGCGAGGAAAATGCCGACGACGGCAACGAGCAGCGTGTTCAACAGGCCGATGACGAAGGCCCGGCCGTAGGACATCGATTCCGCCCAGGGGATGAGCGTCTGCGAGATGCCGAAGCCGGCCGTCTGGTCGAGGAATCCGAACCCTGCGGCGATGCGCTGGTTGGTCAGGTTGGTGACCGCGTTGGAGATGGCCGTGTAGATCACGAAGATCAGCAGGGCGAGCGCCAGCGCCTGGAAGATCAGGCTGCGAACCTTCGGATCGTTGAAAAACGCCACTTTGGGCGCAACGTCCCCGCGCGCGGGCAACGTGCCGTCCGTCATGTCAGCCATCCCCATCTCTGGCCCGGCGAGAGGCTCTTCTCGTTCCCTTTTGGGGCGGAGAGCCAGTTCTTCACCGAATGCACGTCCCGGATCGTGGACCCGGGACGCTGATCATGTCCAGTCGTTTTCGCAACCGCGAACAGCGATTAACGGATCGGCGGTGCGTATTGCAGGCCGCCCTTGTTCCACAGCGCGTTCAGGCCGCGGGCGATGCCGAGGCGGGTGGTCGGGCCGACATTGCGGTCGAAGACCTCGGAATAGTTGCCGACGTGGCGGACGATGCGCACCACCCAGTCCTTGGTCAGGCCGAGCGCCTCGCCGTTATTGCCCTCGATGCCGAGGACGCGGCGAATCTCCGGATTGGTCGACTGCAGCATCTGGTCGAGATTGGCCTTGCTGATGTTCAGCTCCTCGGCCGTGACCATGGCGAAATGCGTCCACTTGACGATGTCCATCCACTGGTCGTCGCCATGGCGGACCGCCGGTCCGAGCGGCTCCTTGGAGATGATCTCCGGCAGGACCATGTGATCGTCCGGGCGCTGCAGCTTGACGCGCTCGGCATAGAGGCCCGAGGCGTCCGTGGTGAACACGTCGCAGCGGCCGGCATCGTAGGCCTTCACGGTCTCGTCGGCGGTGGCGAACACGACCGGCTCGTACTTCAGATTGTTGGCGCGGAAGAAGTCGGCGACGTTCAGCTCGGTGGTGGTTCCGGTCTGCACGCAGACGGAGGCGCCGGAGAGTTCGCGGGCGCTCTTCACGTTGAGCGACTTGCGGACCATGAAGCCCTGGCCGTCATAGTAGTTGATGACCGAGAAGTTCAGGCCGAGCGAGGTGTCGCGCTGCAGCGTCCAGGTGGTGTTGCGCGACAGCACGTCGATCTCGCCGGACTGAAGCGCCGTGAAACGGTCCTTGGCCGAGAGCGGCGAGAATCGGACCTTCGAGGGGTCGTTGAACACGGCGGCGGCGAGCGCGCGGCAGAAGTCGACGTCCATGCCGGTCCAGTTGCCGGCGCTGTCGGGCATCGAGAAGCCGGCGAGGCCCTGCGTCACGCCGCACTGGATGAAGCCCTTGGCCTGGATGTTCTGCAGTGTCGTCCGGCCCGGCGTCTGCGCCAGCGCCATGGTGGCGCCAAAGCTCATCGCCGCGCCGAGGGCGATGGTAGATACGATCCGTTTCATGGTGGCAGCCTTTCCCACTCTGTCTGTTGCAGTCGGCGGCGACTGTTGATTCAGTCGCGCGGCGTGTCGTGCGGCTGACGGCCATTCCCCTGATTTCACGGCCGTCAGACCCCGCATATCTGCATCACAGGCCATCTCCAAGCGGGGGTCAAGGGCTTGACGCCTTCGCATCCGGCCGGGGAAATGGCCTCCCTTCCCGGCCACCACGGCCACAGCTTCCCCAGTCTCGAGGCATTTCATGACAGGCTCGTCCGACACCAAGCGGCTCTCCGAGCGCACGCGGCTCGTCATCGGAGGGCGCAAGCCGGCCGAGCAGTTCGGTTTCGTCAATACGCCGATCTATCGCGGCTCGACCGTGCTCTACCCGACCTACGAGGAACTGAAGGCCCGCCGCCAGAAGTTCGTCTACGGAACCAAGGGAACACCGACGATTCTGGCGCTGGAAGAGGCCTGGGCCGACATTTCCGGCGCCGCCGGCACCGTTCTGGTGCCGTCGGGCCTCGCCGCCATCGTGGTGGCGCTCCAGTCCTGCCTCAAGGCCGGCGACCACATGCTGGTGACGGATTCGGTCTATCGCCCGACCCGGCAATATGCCGACGGCCTGCTGAAGCGCTTCGGCGTCGAGACCACCTATTACGACCCGCTCGTCGGCGCGGGAATCGCCGATCTGATGCGGCCAAATACCACGGTGGTCTTCACCGAGGCGCCGGGGTCGCAGAGCTTCGAGATGCAGGACATCCCGGCCATCGCCGAGGCCGCCCATGCTCGCGGTGCCGTGGTGGTGATGGACAATACCTGGGCGACGCCCCTGCTCTTCCCGCCGCACGAGCGCGGCGTCGACATCGCCATCGAGGCGGGCACCAAATATCTCGGCGGCCATTCCGACCTGCTGATGGGCCTCGTCACCGCCAATGAGCGCTGCTGGCCGGCGCTGCGCCAGACCTACGACCTGATGGCGATCGGCGCCGGGCCGGAGGACACGTTCCTGGCGCTGCGCGGCCTGCGCACGATGAAGCTGCGGCTGGACGAGGCGGGCCGGCAGGGCATGGCCATGGCCGAGTGGCTCCAGTCCCGGCCGGAGGTGAAGACCCTGCTGCACCCCGCCTTCCCTTCCCACCCCGGCCACGCCATCTGGAAGCGCGACTTCAAGGGCGCCTCCGGCCTGTTCTCGGTCATCCTGCATCCCGTATCCGAGACCCAGCTCGCCGCCTTCCTCGACGGGCTGGAGCTGTTCGGCATGGGCTATTCCTGGGGCGGCTACGAGAGCCTCGTCGTGCCGTTCGACTGCGCGCCCTACCGCACGGCGACGACGTGGAACCCCGGCGGCACGGCCCTGCGCTTCCAGATCGGCCTGGAGGACGTGAAGGACCTACAGGCGGACCTCGCCGCCGGCTTCGAACGGATGAAGACGGTTTCCTGAAGCCTCAGCCGCGCAGGCGGCGGCCGAAGGTCGCGAAGGCCTGCCAGAGCCTCCGGCGCGGCATGGGCATCGGCGCATGCCCGCCGCCGGGGAGGAAGACCAGACCGCGGCGCGCGAACCAGTTGCGCGTCATGACGGTGAACCAGGCGCCCCAGAGCGAGCCGACCACGATGTCGGTGAAATAGTGCGCGTCGACGCCGACCCGGCTGAAGGCGACGACGGCCGCCACGAACAAGAGCGGCCAGCGCCAGCGGGGAAACAGGAAGGCGAAGGACAGCGCGATGGCGAAGGCCGTCTGCGAGTGGCCCGAGGGGAAGCTCGCATAGGACGCCTGCCAGCTCGGAAACTGGAAGTGCAGCGCGCCGAACTCCTCGAAATAGCGCGGCCGCCCGCGTGCGATGATGCGCTTGACGATGGAGATGATCAGGCCCGAGCCGCCGACGGCGATGAAAACGAAGGCCAGTCGCGCGCAGAGCGCCAGCACCACCCGGTCGGCGAAGCGGCGCACTGGCGGCATCACCGCCAGGATCGCGAGAATCGCCACGCCGCTCGGGATCAGCACCCAGCCCGACTTGCCGATATCGGTGACGATCTGGAAGAATCGCGCCTGTTCCGGCGAGAGCAGGTGGCGGCTGCCCTGGATAAACGGATCGAGATAGGCCATGCCCGCCAGCACCAGCGCGAGGCCGAAGGCGACCGCGCAGAACCACTCGGCCCAGCTCGGGAACAGCGCGAAGACCGGCATCGTCACCGGCCGCGGCGGGCGAACGAGCCGGCGCACGCCATCGACGAAGGCGGCCGCGAACAGGTCGAGGCGCGCGCGCAGGCCCTCGGCAGGCCCCGGATGAGTGTCGATGCGTGTTTCCGTCATAGTCCGGAGACGGTCCTTTCGTTACCGGTCGCTCGCTTCATTCTAGAGCATTCGTCCGGTCGCGTCAGGGCGTGCGCCGCACAAAGCACGTGACGGCAGGCGCTATCGGGTGTAGACGGCCGCGTTTCCAACACTCTGCTTGAGGTCCGATGTTCGGTTACTTCGCCCTCACCGGCTTCATCGCCACCATTCCCGCCGCCAACTGGCTGATCGGCAATGTCGGCACGACCTGCGTGCCCAACGGCCCCTGCCTCATCCCGGTCGGCTTCGGGCTGATGGCGCCGAGCGGCGTGCTGATGATCGGCCTCGCCCTCGTCCTGCGCGACGTCGTCCAGCGCACACTCGGCATCGGCTGGTCACTCGGCGGCATCGTCATGGGCGCCGCGCTGTCATGGTCCGTCGCGGCGCCGTCGCTGGCGCTCGCCTCGGCCGCGGCCTTCCTGTTCTCCGAACTTGCCGATACCGCCGTCTATACGCCGCTGGCCAAGCGCCGGCTGATCACCGCGGTGCTCGCCTCCAGCCTCGTCGGCACGGCGATCGACAGCGCGCTGTTCCTGTGGCTCGCCTTCGGCTCGGTCGCGCTGCTGCCCGGCCTCGTCCTCGGCAAGGTCTGGATGGTGTCGATGGCGACGCTGGTGCTCTGGCTCAACCGTCGCCGGTGGCAGGATACGGCGGCCTGACGCCGGGCTTCTACTCGATCCGGACTTTCGTCTCCTCGACAACCTTCTTCCAGAAGGCGATCTCGTCCCTCAGGGACCGGGCGAATTCCGCCGGTCCCTTGTTGACGACATCGAAGCCGACATCGGCCAGCCGCTGCCGCGCGGCCGGCTGCTGCAGGAATTCCGAGACTTCGCGGTTGATGGTGCTCGCCACCTCGTCCGGCGTGCCGCGCGGCGCCATGATGCCGACCCAGGTGTCGCCGGTGACTTCAGGGAAACCCTGCTCCGCCATGGTCGGCACGTTCGGCAGCAGCGGCGAGCGCCGCTCGCCGGTGACCGCCAGCGCCTTCAGCCGGCCGCCCGCGATCATCGGTCCCGCCGAAGCCATGGTCGTCCAGGCGCTCGAAATCTGGTTGCCGACGACGGCCTGGATCGCCGGCCCCGCACCGGGGAACGTCACCGCCACCATGTCCAGCTTCTGCGTCACCTTCAGCCGCTCGGCGAGCAGATGCCCCTGCGTGCCGAGGCCGCCATGGGCATAGTTCTGGTTCGGCCGCGCCCTCAGATCCGCGACGAAGTCGCGGGCATTGCCGGCCGCGACCGAGGGATGAACGGAGAGCACGTGGGTCGACGAGACCGACTGGTTGATCGGCACGAAATCGGCGACCGGATCATATTGCAGGTTCGAGAAGATCGACGGATTGACCGCGTGGGTCGAGAGCGCGAACAGCAGCGTGTAGCCGTCGGGCGCGGAGCGCGCCGCCTGCGCCGTGCCGCGATTGCCGGTCGCGCCGGCGACATTCTCGACGACGAACTGCTGGCCGAGCTTCTGCGACAGGTGCTGGCAGGCGAGCCGGGCATAGACGTCGACCGTGCCGCCCGGGGCGAAGGTGACAATGGCGCGGACGGGGCGGGTTGGATAGGCCTGCGCCCTCGCGATGCGTGGCGACGTCATCAGCGCGAGCGAGCCGCCGGCAAGAGCCACCAGCCGTCGCCGGCTGAGCATGGCCGCGTCCGGCGGCTGGGGGAATCGGTCGCCAGCAGGAGCCTTGCCCATCGGTCGGTTTCCCTTCCCCTGACGCCGGCCGCGCGCGGGCCGAAGGCGTCAGAGTGCCAGCGGGAATGGACTGTGGCAATCGGCGGGGCGAAACCGTCCGCCAGGCAGGAGAATGGCGATCCCGGCAGGACTCGAACCTGCGACCAACAGCTTAGAAGGCTGTCGCTCTATCCGGCTGAGCTACGGGACCGGAACTGCCTGCTTATTCCGCTGATCGGCGCTCAGTGCGTCCAGGCGCCGACCCGGTTGAACTTGAAATTGTCGGAATAGGCGGCCATGCGCCGCTTCGGCTCCTCGGCCTCCGACACCTGATAGGCGATGCCGTTGCGCTCGGCATAGGCGATCGCCTCGTCTCTCGTGTCGAATTCCAGCCGCACCTGCTGGCGCATGTCGGTGGAGCTCGTATAGCCCATCAGCGGCTCGACGGTGCGCGCCACTTCCGGCTCGTAGTCGAGGCGCCAGCGCTCGGTCTTGGCGAGGCCCGACTGCATGGCCGTCTTGGCGGGCTTGTAGATGCGGGCGACCACGGCAACCTCCGGACTTGGTCGGGGCGACTGGATTCGAACCAGCGACCTAGAGTACCCAAAACTCTCGCGCTACCAGGCTGCGCTACGCCCCGTCCGCCCCGCAATAGCCGAGGCGGTGGCGGGCGGCAAGCCGCGCGGCCTGCTCGCCCTCACCCCGCGAAGAAGGGATGCTCGACGCGGTCGCCGGCGGCAAGGCCGAGGCGGCGCGCCGTGCCGGCGATGACCTCCAGCACGCCCTTCACCGGGCCGCCGGACGAGATGGTCGCCTCGGAATGGGGCGTGGTGTTCTCGGCGATATGGCGGATCTGCCCGTTCGCGCGGATGAAGATCATGTCGAGCGGGATGTAGGTGTTCTTCATCCACATCGAGACGTCGGTCTCGCGCGAGCCGAAGTCGAACAGCATGCCGCGCCCGTCGGGCAGTTCACGGCGGAACATCAGGCCGCGCGACCGCGATTCCGGCGTGTTGGCGATCTCGAGCTGGAAGACGTGACGGTCGCCCGTCCGCGTGACGATGGTCAGGCGGTTCATCTCGCCCCGCGCGAAAGCGGGACGGGCGGCGACAAGGGCTGCTGAAGCGAGGAACAGGCGGCGATCGATCATCATGGCCGGCAGGCTAGATCAAATTCCGGTTCGGTTGGACCGAATTTTCCGTGACCCTGCCCTCTGCGCAGGATCGCCCGGCGAGGCGTCGCCAGCCTCGCCTGACAAAGGCGCTCGTCAGTGCGAGGCCGGAAAGGCGACGCCATCGGGCCGCACTTCGGCGGCCATCAGGCCTTTGGAGCCGTCGCCGAAACGCACCAGCACCCACTGGCCCGGCCGCAGTTCGGTCATGCCGTAGCGGCGCAGCGTTTCCATGTGCACGAAGATGTCCGGCGTGCCGGGTCCGCGCGACAGGAAGCCGAAGCCGCGCAGCCGGTTGAACCACTTCACCTCGGCCCGCTCGAGACCGCTGGTCGGCACCACGGAAACATGGGTGCGCGGCGGCGGCAGCTGCGCCGGGTGAACGGCGGTCGAATCATCCATGGAGAGGACGCGGAAGGTCTGGAGACCGCGCGAACGCGCCGTCGCCTCGACGACGATCCGAGCACCCTCATGGGCGGTCTGGAAACCGTCGCGCCTGAGGCTGGTGACGTGGAGGAGAACATCCGGCCCGCCGCCGTCGGGAACGATGAATCCGTACCCCTTGGCGACATCGAACCATTTGATGGTGCCGGCAACCTCGACCAGATCGCCGGGCACCTCGTCGACCGAGGTCTGCCCCTCGGCACGCATGTGCAGGCTGTTCTTGCTGCCCAGGCCGTCCGGATCGGACCCGTCGGACGTCATCACACTCACCGCCGCTCTATCGGGATCGTTGGCCTCGATCCCACCCCGCCTTGATTCTCTACTAAAAGGATAACACCGGCCCCGGCCCCGCAAAGACCAAATTTGAGGTAGTCCACCATTTCGCGAGCGTTTTGGTGCACGCCTTATTGACGTCGTTCAACAATCGAGCCCAAGGCCAAGTTCCGTCGCGACCGCCATCAGAAGAGGGCCGATCTCGGCGGGAACGACGAGGTCGGCGATGTCGTCCAGCGGCGTTTCCTCGCGGTTGACGATGACCAGCCGCGCGCCGTTCTGCTTGGCGGCGATCGGCAGTCCGGCTGCGGGATAGACGACCAGCGACGAGCCGATGCAGATGAACAGATCGCTCTCCAGCGTCCATCGCGTCGCCCGCTGCATCTCCTTCTCCGGCATGGCCTGCCCGAAGGAGATCGTCGCCGATTTCACCGGCCCGCCGCAGGCCTCGCAATCGGGCGCCGTGCCGCCCTGAACGTCGAAGCGCTCCCTGACCCAGACAAGCTCATAGCGCCGCGCGCAGGCGAGGCAGGTGGCGTAGCTGCCATTGCCGTGCAGTTCCACCAGCCGATCGGCGGCGACGCCCGAATCCTGGTGCAGGTTGTCGATGTTCTGCGTGATGATGCCGGCGAGGCGCCCGGCGCGGGCCATGGCCGAGAGCACCCGGTGCCCCCTGCCCGGCGCGGCGCTCCGGAAACTCTCGTCCATGACGAACTTGCGCCGCCAGGCCTCGGTGCGCGCCTCGCGGCTCGCCATGAAGGCTTGGAACGGGATCGGCTTGTTCTGCGTCCAGAGGCCGCCCGGCGAACGGAAATCGGGAATGCCGCTTTCGGTGGACAGACCCGCCCCGGTGAAGGCGACAGCGTGGCTGGACTGTCGGATGAGGCTTGCCAGATCGCGCGCCGCCGTCTTCAACTCCGCGTCCGACATCGTCACTCCCGCCTCGCGAGGACATATGCGCTACCTGCACACCATGGTGCGAGTCACCGACCTCGACCAGTCCCTCGACTTCTACTGCAACAAGCTCGGCCTGGTTCAGGTTCGCAAGAACGAGTTCCCGCAGGGCCGCTTCACGCTGGTCTTCCTCTGCGCGCCCGAGGACAAGGAACAGGCCGCCGCCGATCTCGCAGCCGGCCGCCGCGATTCGCCGATGCTGGAACTGACTTTCAACTGGGATCCGGAAGCCTATACGGGCGGGCGCAATTTCGGCCATCTCGCCTACGAGGTCGATGACATCTACGCCACCTGCGAGAAGCTGATGCGGGCCGGCGTGACCATCAACCGCCCGCCGCGCGACGGCCGCATGGCCTTCGTCCGCTCGCCCGACAACGTCTCCATCGAACTGCTGCAGAAGGGCGAGGCGAAGCCCGCCGCCGAGCCCTGGGCCTCCATGCCGAATACCGGGGCCTGGTAGCCGTTGCTCTCGCTCAATCCCGACATCGTCGATACCGGCACGCCGCCGATCCCTGCCGCGCGTGCCTGGATGGGACGCTATGGCGGCGGCTTCGGCGCGCCCATCGACCTGTCGCAGGCAGCCCCCGGTGCCCCGCCGCCGGACGAACTGCTGCGCCGGCTCGGCGCGGCGGCGGCGCGGCCGGAGGTCGCGCGCTACGGGCCGATCCTCGGCGACGAGCCCCTGCGCGCCGCCTATGCAGCCGATGTCGCCGATGTCTATGGCGGCGATATCGGTCCGGCCGACATTGCCATCACCGCCGGCTGCAACCTCGCCTTCCTCGCGGCGGTGCTGGCCATCGCTCGCGCCGGCAACTCGGTGATCCTGCCGCGGCCCTGGTATTTCAACCACCGCATGACGCTCGGCATGCTGGGCATCGCGACGCGCCCGCTCGACTGCGACGCCGCCGACGGCTTCGTTCCCGATCCGGCCAAAGCGGAAGCGCTGGTCGACGCGACCACCCGCGCCATCGTGCTGGTGACGCCGAACAACCCGACCGGCGCCATCTACCCGGAAGCGACGATCACGGCATTCTCGGCGCTCGCCAAGAGCCGCGGCATCGCGCTGATCATCGACGAGACCTACCGCGACTTCCTCGCGGACGGCATGGGACGCGCCCACGGGCTCATGGCGGAGCCCGGCTGGCGCGACCATGTGATCCAGCTCTACTCGTTCTCCAAGTCCTATGCCGTGCCCGGCCACCGGATCGGCGCCATCGCGGCCGGGCCGCGGCCGATGGCGGAAATCCTGAAGATCCTCGACAGCTTCCAGATCTGCGCCGCCCGCCCGGCGCAGCACGCGCTCGTCTGGGCGATCGAGGGGCTTGCCGACTGGCGCGCCGCCATGCGCGCGACGATCAACGGCCGCATCGCCGCCTTCGCGCAGGTCGTCGGTGCCTGTCCGGGATGGTCGATCTCGTCGATCGGCGCCTATTTCGCCTATGTGCGCCACCCGTTCGCGGGCGTCGCAGCGGAGCGGGTGGCCGAGCGGCTTGCGACCGAACGCGGCGTGCTCGGCCTGCCCGGCAGCTATTTCGGCGAGGGGCAGGAGGCGCACCTGCGGTTCGCCTTCGCCAATGCCGACGAAGCCGCCATCGCCGCCCTCCCC
>Ga0209794_1001405_pt1 | contig 18731 bp, 14 predicted proteins | sample EBPBio232013_DNA_FD_185869 | JGI IMG/M metagenome (GOLD analysis project Ga0209794, IMG submission 185869) | Wastewater treatment Type I Accumulibacter community from EBPR Bioreactor in Madison, WI, USA - Reactor 1_5/23/2013_ DNA (SPAdes)... | ecosystem: Engineered > Bioreactor > EBPR >... | reverse complement strand
GTTTCCTTGCAATGCCATGCGTCGTTCCGTTCTGCCTCGAACCCCTGGAAATGTCCTGGCGCATGGGCGCCGCGTCATCCTGTTCGCTGTCGCGCGGTTGACCGCCGGGGTCCAGCATGGCACAGAATAATCGATGATCACAAAATAATCGATTATTATTTGGAGGAAGCATGACCCGCCTTTTGTCCGCCCTCGCCGGGCTGATCGCCCTCGCCTTCACCGCCGCGCCGGCCGCCGCATTTCCGGAACGCACCGTCCGCATCGTCGTTCCGTTCCCGGCCGGCGGCTCCAACGACGTGATCGCGCGCATCGTCGCGCAACGCCTGTCGGAGATCTGGAAGCAGCCGGTGGTGGTCGAGAACCGCGGCGGCGCCGGCGGCAATGTCGGCGCCGAGGCCGTCGCCCGCGCCGATGCCGACGGCTACACGCTGCTGCTCGCGGCCCCCGGCCCGCTCGCCATCAACCCCTCGCTGTTCCAGCGCCTGAACTTCGACCCGCTCAAGGATTTCGCGCCGGTCGCGCTCGCCGCATCCGTGCCGATCGTGCTGGCGGTCAACCCGCAGGTGCGCGCCGGCTCGGTCGCCGAACTGATCGCCCTCGCCAGGGCCGAGCCCGGCAAGCTGCATTTCGGTTCCTCCGGCGCCGGCTCCACCAACCATCTCGCGGGCGAACTGTTCAAGTCGCTGGCGGGCATCAACATCGTCCACGTGCCCTATCGCGGTGCGGCTCCCGCGATGAACGACCTCGTCGCCGGCCACATCCCCTTCATGTTCGACAACATGCCGGCCGTCCGGCCGCAGGTCGCCGGCGGCAAGATCCGCGCGATCGCCGTGGCCGGCTCCGCCCGCTCCCCGCTCTATCCGGAACTGCCGACCATGGCGGAAGCGGGCGTCGCCGGCTTCGAGGCCTCCGCCTGGTTCGGGCTCGTCGCGCCTGCCGCGACGCCTCCCGCCGTCATGAAGGTGCTGATCGACACCACCGCCGCCGTCCTCAAGGAGCCGGCCATCGTCGCCCGCTTCGCCGAGCTCGGCGCCGAGCCCGGTACGGTCTTCGGTCCCGCCTTCGGCACCTATCTCAAGTCGGAAGCCGACAAGTGGTCGGGCATCGTCCGGGCCGCCGGCCTCACCCCCCAGTGACGCCGCTGCCCGGCCCCGCGAAACGAAGGATCGTCGCACCATGACGCACAAGGAACCGCCGAGTCTCGCCGAGCTCGAGAAGCGCTACGAGGACATGATCGGCTTCACGCCGCCGCGCATCGCCAAGCGCCTGAAGCTCGGCATGAACGTCGCTCCGGACGTGGTGGCGGCCATCGAGGACTGGCGCATCGCGGCCCTGACGCCGGACGCGCTGGACCAGAAGACGGTGCAGCTCATGGCCTTCGCCATCCTGCTGACCCAGACCTCCGAGGCCGCCAACAACCACGCCAAGGCGGCCATCAGGGCCGGCGCGACGCTGGAGGAACTGCATGCGGCGGCTGCCGTCGCCGCGCTGTTCCGCGGCGTCGCCGCCTTCAACCTCGCCGGCGAGGTCCTGTCCGGGCTGTTCCCGGACAAGGCCTGACCGCCCCCCGCTCCCAAGGATCAAAGCCATGCTGTCCGACGCCGACCGCCGCAAGGCGGCCGAAATCCTCCTCGCCGCCGAGGCAAGCCGCACGCCCGCGCTGCAGCTCTCGAAGACCTGGCAGGATATCCAGATCGAGGACTCCTACGCCATCTCCTCGCTGGTCACCGAGATGAAGATCGCCAGGGGTGCGCGCCTCATCGGCCACAAGATCGGCCTCACCTCCAAGGCGATGCAGGCCTCCTCGCAGATCGACGAGCCGGACTACGGGCACCTGCTCGATTCCATGCTGCTGAACGACGGCGCCAAGGTCCGTTTCGAGGACTATTGCGTGCCGCGCGTCGAGCCGGAACTGACCTTCATCCTGAAGGAACCGCTCAAGGGTCCGGGCATCGGCCTCGTCGACGTGCTGCGCGCCACCGAATGGGTGGTGCCCTCCATCGAGATCATCGACGCGCGCGTGCAGAACCCGCGCAAGATCACCGATACGGTCGCCGACAATGGCGCCGCCGCGGGCATCGTGCTGGGCGGCCGTCCGGTGCGCCCGGACGCTGTGGACCTGCGCTGGGTCGGCGCGATCTTCTATCGCAATGCCGAGATCGAGGAGACCGGCATCGCCGCCGGCGTGCTCGGCCACCCAGCCATGGCCATCGCCTGGCTTGCCAACAAGGTCGGCCGGTTCGGCACGGTTCTTGAGCCCGGCCACCTGATGCTGTCCGGCTCGTTCACGCGGCCGGTCTGGGCGGCGAAGGGCGACACGCTCCATGCCGATTTCGGCCCGCTCGGCAGCGTCTCCGTCCAGTTCGTCTGACGCCTTCCAAACGCAAAGCGCCGGCCCGGAATGCCATCCGGACCGGCGCTTTCATTTTGGCGGGGTTCAGCCCTGCCGGCGCGGGATCAGGCGGGTCACCTCGCGCGCCATGTCGCGCACGACCTCTTCCGGGCTCGCCTTCTGCTCGGCGATGCGGGCGAGATTGTCGACCATGACCTGCGTCACGCGCACCGAGTTCTGACCCGGGAAGGCGTACCACGGGACCATCAGGTGCACCTGCCTGGTCGCCGCCTGGAACAGCGGGTTCGCCTTGTAGAACTCACCGAGATACATCGGGTCGTCGATGGCGAGCTGGTTGCACGGCACGTAGCCGGTATTGCTGGCCATGATCGTCGTGCCCTCCGCCGAGGACGCGAACTTGATGAACTCCCAGGCGGCGGCCTGACGGGCCGGGTCCTTGGCGGTCATCATCAGGCCCGCGCCGCCGGTCGGCAGACGGCCCTTCACCGGATCGATCACCGGCAGCGTCGTGGTCGCCAGCTCGAAATTGCGGCCGACCATGCCGGATATCTGGCGCACCTGCGCGGTGGTGCGGAACATCATGCCCATCTTGCCGGCGCCGAAGGCCTGCAGATCGGCGGTCGCGGTGGCCGAAGCGCCAAAATTCGGCATCTTGCCGTCCTTGACCATGCGGTCGAGCAGCTTCACCGCCGCGAGGCCCTCGGGGCCGTCGAAGGCGACCTTGGTCTCGTCCTCGGTCAGCATGCGGCCGCCGAAGCCGTAGAGCAGCGCGGAGAACATCCAGTCGTCGCCCGGCCAGCGGAAGAACATGCCGGTATTGCCATCACCGAGCGCTGCGATCTTGGCCGAGAGCGCGATCACCTCGTCCCAGTTCTTCGGCAGAGCCTCGGCGCTGGAGCCGACCTTCCTGAGGAGATCGACGTTCAGGTAGCCGATCGGGTTGGAGGTGGCGAAGGCAAGGCCGCACTGCACGCCGCCATGGAAGCCGAGGCCGAGGATCGGCTTCGAATAGCCGAGCTTCGCGACATCGCCCTCGCGGTCGAGGAAGGGCTTCAGGTCGGCGGCGATACCGCGCTCGGCGAAGAGACGCAGGCGGTTGAGGCCCTGGAACGACACATCCGGCAGGCCGCCGGTGGTCGCCTGGCGCAGGATCAGCTGCGCCCCATCCTCGTAGTTCGGCGTCGGGTTGACATAGGTGACCTTCACCTTGTCGTTCTTCTTGTTGAAGGCCTCAGCGACGGCCTCCTGCGCGGCCTTGAAGATCGGCGGCATGGAATAGTGCGCGACCACCTCGATGGTCTGGGCACGCACGACATTCGGCATGGCGATGGTCGCCGCGCCGGCCATCAGGCCGAGCGTCGAGCGGCGGGTCAGTTTCGTGGACATGACAATCTCGGTTCCGGGGCTGGAAGGTTCTGCATGGACCCTGCCGGCCGGCCCCTTCCGGCGCGGCGGGGCATGAATGGGTCAGGCGCGCGGCAGGAGGCGCGTCACCTCGCGCGCCATGTCGGCGAGCGCGGTATCAACGGGAGCCTTCTGCTCGACGACGCGGGAAACGTTGTCGGTGATGACCGAGGTGATGCGCACCCCGTTGGCGCCGGGGAAGGCGTACCAGGGCACCATGATCGGCATCTGGCGGACGCCGGTCATGAACAGCGGGTTGTCGCGGTAGAAGTCGCCGAGGAAGCGCGGATCGTCGGCGGCGATCTGGTTCACCGGCACGTAGCCCGTGCCCTTGACCATGGTGGCGCAGCCCTCGGGGCCGGTGGCATAGCGCAGGAAGCGATAGGCGGCCTGCTGCTTCGCCGGGTCCTTCGCGAGGATCATTCCGGCGGCGCCGCCGGTCGGCAAACGGCCGCGCGCCTTGTCGCCGAGCGGGAACTCCCACGTCGCCAGCCTGAAGTTCTGGCCGAGCGAGTTCATCGCCTGCCGCAGGAAGGCGGTGGACCAGTAGTACATGCCGACCTTGCCGGCGGCGAAGGCCTGCGCGCCCGCCTCGCCCGAGAGCGCGGGCATGCCGCCCTCCTTCACGAGGCGGTCGAGCACGGAGAGGGAGGCGCGGCCCTCGGGACCGGCGAAGCCGATCTCGCGCTCGGCCGCATCCATCATCGCGCCGCCGAAACCGAACAGCAGCGCCGAATAGATCCAGTCGCCCTGCCAGCGGTAGTAGGAGCCGTGGACGCCGCCGCCGAGGGCGGAGATGCGCTTCGATGCCTCGATATGCTCGTCCCAGGTCGTCAGCTTCCTGTCGGGATCGAGCCCGGCGCGGCGGAACAGGTCCGCATTGATGAAGACGATGGGGTTGGAGGTGGCGAAGGCGAGACCCGCCTGGATGCCGCCGGCCTGCCCGAGGCCGAGAAGCTCCGGCGTGTAGCCGGCTTTCGCCGGATCGCCCTCGGCCTTCAGCAGGGGCGCGAGATCGACGGCGAGGCCGCGCTCGGCGACCACGCGCAGGCGGTTGAGACCCTGGAAGGTCAGATCCGGCTGGCGGCCGGTAACGGCTTCGCGCAGCACCAGCTGCGTCGCCTCGTCGTAGCTCGCCGCCGGCTGGCGCCAGGCGACCCTGACGTCGGGATTGGCGGCCATGAAGGCGCGCGCGATCGTCTCCTTCACGTCCTTGTAGACCGCCGGCATGGCGTAGTGCGCCTCGATCTCGATGGGCGCCGCGAAGGCAAGGCGCGGCGCGGCGAGGCTCGCTGCGGCACCTGCAAGCATGGTGCGGCGGGTCAGGCGGAAGGTCATGACGATCTCCGGATGCGGATGCGAACGGTCAACCGGTCTCAGCCCTTGAGACCGGTCATGGTGATGCCCTCGATGAAGCGGCGCTGGGCGAGGAGGAAGGCTGCGACGAGCGGGATCGTGGTGATGGTCGCGGCGGCCATGAGGGCGCCGAAATCGTCGCCGGCCTCCTCGGTGCGGAAGTAGATGACGCCGAGCGCCGGGGTGGCGAGCTCGCCCTTGCCGGAGACGGCGATGAGCGGCCAGAACAGGTCGTTCCAGTGCGCCACGACCGAGAAGATCGCGAAGGCGGTGGCGGCCGGCCAGGCGTTCGGCACGATGATGCGCCAGACGATGGACCATTCGCCGAGGCCGTCCATGCGCGCGGCATGGATCAGCTCGTCCGGCATGGCGCGGAAGAACTGGCGGAACATGAAGATGGCGAAGACCGAAATGGTCGAGGGCGCGATCAGCGCCGCATAGGTGTTGAGGATGCCGGTCTGCGCGAAGGCGATGTAGAGCGGGATCGCCGGCACGTGGGCGGGGATCAGCAGCCCCAGCATCACGAAGGCGAACAGCGTCTCGCGGCCGCGGAAGTTAAGCTTGGCCATGGCGTAGCCGGCTGGCAGGGCGAAGGCGAGCTGGAAGACGAGGATGCCGAAACAGACGATCGCGCCGTTCAGGAGGTAGCGGCCGATCGGCACTTCGCGGAACACGCGGCCGTAATTCCTTTCGATGGCGAAGGTCTCGGGGATCAGCGACATCGACGCGCGCCAGACCTCGTCCAGTGGCTTCAGCGACACCGACACCATCCAGATGTAGGGCATCAGGAACAGCAGCCCGAGCACGCTCAGGAGCGCGAGACGCGGCAGGTCGGCGGCAAGGCTTCGGTCGTGGGAGCCGGGCATTTGGGATCCGGGGTTCATCGCCGCCTCACCCGTAATGGACGCGCCGGTCGAGGACGCGCGTCTGGAGCAGCATGAGGACGACCACGGCGAGCAGGAACACCACGGTGATCGCCGCCGAATAGCCCATGCGGAAGAAGGTGAAGCCCTCCGTGTACATCGTGTAGAGCAGCACCTCGGAGGCCTTGTTCGGCCCGCCCTGCGTCAGCGTCGCGACGATGTCGAAGACGCGCAGCGAGCGGATCATGGTGATGGTCAGCACGAACAGGCTGGTGGGACCGAGCAGCGGCCAGGTCACCGTCCAGAACCGCGACCAGGCCGAGCGCACGCCGTCCACTTCCGCCGCCGCGTAGAGGTCGCGCGAGATGGCGGTGAGCCCCGCCAGGAACAGCACCATGTTGAAGCCGACCTGCTCCCAGACGCCGATGATGGCGAGCGTCCACATGACGCTGTCGGAGGAGCCGAGCCAGTTCGGGCCGACGATGCCGAGGGCGCGCAGCGCCGCGTTCACCGGGCCGATGGTCGGGTGGAACATGTACTGGAAGGCGGTCGCCATCGCGACCATCAGCGACACGACGGGCAGGAAGAACACGGCGCGGAAGAAGGCGCGCCCGCGCGTGCCGCCCTCGATCAGCAGCGCCAGCATCAGGCCGCCGACGATGGAAACCGGCGTCGTCACCGCGACGAAGAAGGCAGTGTTGCGGAACGAGGTGACGAAGCCACGGTCTTCCATCAGTTCCGCGAAATTGGCGAGCCCGACATAGCGCAGCGCGGGCGCACCGAGCTCGTAGTCGGTGAAGGCGATGGCGACGACTGCCAGCGTCGGGATCAGCAACATCAGCACGAAGGCGACGATGGCCGGCAGCGTCAGCAGCCATGCGGCAAGCGCCTCGCCATGGCCGGCGCGCTCCTTCGCCGGAGCGGTCGCGAGCGAGGCGGGAAGAGCAACGTCAGACATAGCGCGGCACCCGCCGCGACGGCACATGCGCCTGCACCTGCGCCGCCGTCTCCGTGCTGATCAGGCCGACACGGTTTCCAGCCGCGTCGAAGGCGAGCAGCTTGCCCGGCTGGGGCGCGACGGTCAGCGTTTCGTGCGAGGCAGCCCGCTCCCACGCCTGCGGGTCGAGACGCACGGTCAGATGGTCGCCTCCGCTGGTGTCGCGGGCATAGACGAGAACCTCCGACCCCAGGAACTCGACGTGGCGGACGATGATGGCGAGCCCATCGTCGGCGATGACGAGGTGCTCCGGCCGGATGCCGATGTCGAGCTTGCCGGTCGTGCGCGGCGCCACCGCATCGGTCGCAGCGCCGACAACCGAGATGCGTCCTTCGGCGCCGGCCTCGCCGGGCAGGATGTTGATGCGCGGAGAGCCGATGAACTTCGCGACCTCGATGGTCGCCGGCTGCTCGTAGACCTCGCGCGGCGAGCCGAACTGCAAGACGTTGCCGCCGAGCATGACCGCGACCCGGTCGGACATGGTCATCGCCTCGGCCTGATCGTGGGTGACATAGACGGTGGTCACGCCGACCCGCTTGTGCAGGTCGACCAGCTCGCGCCGCATGTCGTGGCGCAAGGCCGCGTCGAGGTTCGACAGCGGCTCGTCCATCAGGAAGGCCTTGGGGTGGCGGACGATGGCGCGCCCGAGCGCCACGCGCTGGCGCTGGCCGCCGGAGAGCTGGCCGGGACGGCGCTCCATCAGGTGGCCAATGGAGAGGAGCTTGGCCGCCTCCGCCACCTCGGCCTTGATCGCGGTGCGGCGCTCGCCCGTGCCGGAGACGAGGCGACCGAGGAACGGCGCGCGCTCCACGGCGGACAGGCGGCGCATGACCAGCGGCAGCGCCATGTTCTGCTCGACCGTCATGTGCGGATAGAGCGCGTAGTTCTGGAACACCATGGCGACGTCGCGGTCGGCGGCGCGCAGGCCCGTCACATCGCGGCCGGCGATGGACACCATCCCGGCATCGGCCCGTTCCAGCCCCGCGATGATGCGCAGCAGCGTGGTCTTGCCGCAGCCGGACGGGCCGACGAGCGAGACGAAGGCCCCGGCATCGAAGCCGAGCGACACGCCCTTGAGGACGCGCGTCTCGCCAAAGGCCTTTTCGATCCGGTCGAGGACGATGCCTGCCATAAACCCCGAACTCCGTGAATCCCGAACTCCCTGATGGGGTCCGGTTACGTGGCTTCGACGACAGATCGGCAACGGCTCGATGACAATTCGCAGACCGTTGCGCGACACCCGCATGACAGCGCCGGAGCGCTTGCCTCCGTCGTCGGGCTGTCATGAGCGGGCACTAGGCAGCCGGCGAAGCTTGACGAGGAATCCCATGCTCATCGCCCATCTCACCGACCTGCACGTGCGCCCGCACGGCCTGCCCGCCTACCGCACGGCCGAGACCAACATGCTGACCGAGCGCGCCATCGAGGCGGTGCTGGCGCTCGATCCCCGGCCCGACCTCGTGCTGATCACCGGCGACCTCACCGACAACGGCCTCGTTGCCGAATATGAGAACCTCAGGCGCATGCTGTCGCGGCTGCCGATGCCGGTCTGGCTGATCCCCGGCAACCACGACCGCCGCGAGAACCTGAAGCAGGTTCTGGCCGGCTATCCCGGCCTCTCCGACGAACCGACCTTCGCCCAGTGGGTGACCGACCTCGGCCCCGTCAGGATGATCGGCCTCGACACGGTGCTGCCGAAATCGGGCGCCGGCCGGCTTTGCCCGGAGCGGCTGGCGTGGCTGGAGCAGAAGCTCGCCGAGGACAGCGCCAAGCCGACCATTGTCGCCATGCACCATCCGGCCTTCGTCTGCGGCCTGCATCACATGGACCGGATCAACCTGATCGAGGGCACGGCCGAGTTCGAGGCCATCGTCCGGCGCAATCCGCAGATCGTCCGCATCCTCGCCGGCCACCATCACCGTCCCATCCAGGCGCTGTTCGCCGGCACGCTCGCCATGGTCGCGCCGAGCGTCGCCCATCAGGTGGTGCTGGACCTGACCGACACCATGCCTCCGCACTTCAATTTCGAGCCGGCCGCCTTCCACCTGCACAAGTGGATCGAGGGCACGGGGCTCGTCACCCACACCACCTATGTCGAGAAGGCGCCCGGGCCCTATCCGTTCCTGCGCGACCCCGACTATCCCGGCGCGGCGTGAGGTCTCTTAAGCGTCACGGCGAACGTAACGCGAGCAACCGCAACGCGTTGAGCGTGACCAGCACGGTCGCGCCGGTATCGGCGAGGATCGCCGGCCAGAGGCCGGTGATGCCGGCAATGGTGGTCACCAGGAACACCGCCTTCAGCCCGAGCGCGATGACGATGTTCTGCGCGATGTTGCGCATCACCCGCCCGGAGAGGTCGATCATGCTGGCAATGTCCGCGACGCGGCCATGGAGCACGGCCGCGTCCGCCGTTTCCAGCGCGACATCTGTGCCGCCGCCCATGGCGATGCCGATATCGGCGGCGGCCAGCGCCGGCGCGTCGTTGATGCCGTCGCCGACCTTGGCGACGACCTGACCCTGCTGCTGAAGCTCGCGCACGATTCGCTGCTTGTCCTCGGGCATGAGGCCGGCGCGCACCTCGATGCCGAGCTTGCCGCCGATGGCGCGCGCGGTGCGCTCGTTGTCGCCGGTCAGCATCACGGCGGCGATGCCGGCATCGGCCAGCGCCTTGAGACCCGCGGCGGCATCCGCGCGCGGCTCGTCGCGGATCGCGAGAAGGCCGACGGGCCGGCCATCCACCAGCAGCACCGACACCGTCTTGCCCTCGTCGTTGAAGCCCGTGATGGCAGAGATCTGCTCCGCCGTCAGCGCGGAGGCTTCCTCCGCCGCCTTGGGCGAGGCGAGGAACACGGCGCGCCCGCCGACATTGCCGACGACGCCCTTGCCGGCGACTGCCTTCGCCTCGCTCGCAGACGGCACCGGCACCGCTTCGGCCTTCGCCCGCGCCAGAATGGCCAGCGCCAGCGGATGGCTGGACCCCGTCTCGATGGCGGCGGCCAGCGACAGCACCTCGCTCTCTGCGACGCCGAAACCGACGATGTCCGTCACAACCGGCTTGCCCTCGGTGAGCGTGCCGGTCTTGTCGAGCGCCACGGTGGTGACGTTGCGCAGGCCTTCCAGCACCGCGCCGCCCTTCATCAGCAGGCCGCGCCTTGCGCCGGTCGCAAGGCCGGCGGCGATTGCGGCAGGCGTCGAGATGACCAGCGCGCAGGGGCAGCCGATCAGCAGGACGGCAAGGCCCTTGTAGATCCACTCCGACCAGTCGCCGCCGAGGAACAGCGGCGGGATCACCGCGACGAGCGCGCCGACGACCAGAACGGCCGGCGTGTAGTAGCGCGAGAAGCGGTCGATGAAGCGCTCGGTCGGCGCCTTGCTCTCCTGTGCCTCCTCGACCAGCCTGACGACGCGCGCGATGGTGTTGTCCTCGGACGCGGCGGTCACCCGCACGCGCAGCACCGCATCGGCGTTGATCGTGCCGGCGAAGACGGCATCGCCCGCCTGCTTGCGCTTCGGCACGCTTTCGCCGGTGACGGGCGCCTCGTCCACGGCGCTCTCGCCGTCGATCACCTCGCCGTCCGCCGCGATCCGGTCGCCCGGCCGCACGAGGATGACCACGCCCGGCTGCAGCGTCCCGGCCGGCACCTCTCGGGTTGCGCCGCCCTCCTCCAGAATCGCGTTCTTCGGAACGAGGGCGGTGAGGCCGCGAATGCTCGCGCGGGCGCGCCCGGCCGCGACGCCCTCCAGCAGTTCGCCCACGAGGAAGAGGAAGACGACCGCCGCCGCCTCTTCCGCCGCGCCGATGAACACCGCGCCGACGGCCGCGATGGTCATCAGCGTCTCGATCGTGAAGGGCATGCCCGCCAGCGCCGCCGCGAAGGCGCGCCGCGCGATGGGAACGAGGCCGACCGCCATGGCGGCGACGAAAGCCCAGTGTCCGATGGCCGGCATCGCCTGCCCGATCAGCCAGGCGGCGACCAGCGCCAGGCCGCACCCCATCGTCAGCAGCGCCTTGCGGCTCCGCCACCACGGACCGTCGCCGAGATCGAGATGGGAATGGCCGGCAGGGTCATGCCCGCCGCCCGCATGATCGTGGGAATGGCCGGCAGGGTCCTGCCCGCCGCCCGCATGATCGTGGGAATGACCGGCATGGTCGTGGCCAGCATGGTCGTGGCCTGCATGATCCTGGCTCGTCGCCTGCCGCGCCCTGGCGTCGCCCGTGGGTCCGACCGAATAGCCGAGCGCCTTCACCTGCCGCTCGACCGCTTCCTTCGGGACCGAGCCGTCATGCGTCACCGCCAGCGATCCCGCCATCACCGACACCGCCACGGTCTCGACTCCCGGCAGCCGGCCGACCGCGGTTTCGATCTTCGTGGCACAGGACGCACAATCCATGCCGCCGACACGAAATCGGGTGGTTTCCTGGTTCTGCGTCATCGAAATGGCCTCATCCTGAAAGCACTGGCTGCCGCGAAACGGCATTGCGATGACAGGTCCGTACATCCTCCAGCCACTAGAGGATCAAGCCCCCGGCCCGCCTTTGTGCCGGGCGGCCGAGGTCAGCCCCGCGGCTGCCAGTCCACCATGTGCAGCAGGTTGCCGCCGAGCCTGGAAAAGGCCCGTTGCCTGCAGGAAAAGACGATGATCTGCTGGTCCCGTGCCTGCCTGTGCAGGGCGTCGAACATCTTTTCGATGCGGTCGTCGTCGGAATAGACCAGCGCGTCGTCGAGGATGACCGGCGCAGCGCGCCCGTCGCGCGCGAGCAGGCGCGCAAAGGCCAGCCGCGTCAGAACGGACAGCTGTTCGCGCATGCCGCCGCTCAGCCGGTCGACATTCTCCTCCTGTCCGTTGCGGCTGATCGCCTGCGGCAGCAGCGTCTTCTCGTCGAAGGTGACGGTGACATCGTCGAACAGCATGCCGAGCAGCGGCCGCAATTCGGTGAGGACCGGCTGGAGGTAGAGATCGCGCGCCGCCGAACGCGAATCCTGCAACGCGGTCTTCAGCCGGTTCAGCACGGCCGTTTCGGTCTCGAAGGCCCTGACCCGCGCCTCCGCCGTTTCGAGCGCCTCCTTCGTTTCCTGCCAGGTCTCCTCCACGGCCTCGTCCGACTGGGTGCGGATCTGGCCGTTCAGGCCGGCAAGCGTCTCGCGCAGCCTGCCCGCCTCCCCGGTCGCCGCGCTCTCGGCGGACCTCGCCCTCTGAAGCGCCGCCTCGACCGACGACAGGTCGGGCGCGCGTTCGCGCAAGGCCACAACCTCACGGTCCAGAATCGCGAAAGCGGCCTGCCGCTCCGCCTGCGCGGCGGCAAGGTCGCGCTCGCGGCCCGCCCTGTCCGGCTCGGGTCCGAGCAGGGCATCGAGCCGGCTGATCTCGCCACTCACCGTCGCGAAGGACGCCTCGGCCTCCGTCGCCGCCTCGTGGACACGGCTCAGGGCCGGGCCAGCCTCACGCTCGGCATTGCGGGCCATCTCGACGCGCCGGTCGGCACGGGCGAGGGCTTCGCGCGCCGCATCGGGATCGCCCTTGACCTCGATGGCCTCCGGCGCGACCGCTTCCAGCCGGGCAACCTCTTCCCGCAGCGCCGGCAGTCCTTCGGGCGCCAGATGGTCGAACTGGATGCGCTGGCGCTCCACCTCGGCCGCCCTGGTCCGCGCCTCCGCCTGCCGGCGTTGGGCCGCCACCAGATCCTCCGCGCCGATCGAGGCGAGCAGGTCGCGCCGCTTCGCCTCGGCCTTCGCCAGCGCATCGCCCTCGCCCGCCTTGCGGTTGGAGCGGAGCGTCATCGCGCCAATGCCCGGCAGGGTCAGGACCAGCCTGTCCGCGACGCCGCGATCCTCGCCGCCGGCCAGTGGCGCACCATCTGCCAGCACGGAAGGCGCGACGCCCTCGTCATAGTCGATCCGCACGGAAGGCAGGCTCGCCGCCTCCGCCGCGCGCAGCCGCGCGATGTCAATCTCCAGCTTCTGCAGCCGGTCGATGGCATCCGGCGGTAGTGCGACGAGGGCCAGCGTCGCCTCGGCAGCCTCCAGCCTCTGGCGCAGCGCCTCGGCCTGCGCGAGGCGGTCACGCCGGCCTTGCAGAACCTCCGCCGCCTGCCGCGCCCGCATCGCCGCATCCAGCCGGGCAAGCAGGCCGCTCGCCTCGCGCTGCCCGGCCTCCGCGAGCTTCGCCTCGGCCGCCGCGGCATCGATCGCCGCCTGACATTCGCCACGCCGCTGGCGCAAGACATCGCGCCGCTGCGCCGCTTCGGCGAATTCGCTCCCGAGCGCCCGGACCCGCGCAAGCGAGGTGCGATAGTCGGCCAGTTCCTTCTCCGCAGCGTCGAGGCGCGAGCGCGCGAGCGCCGCCTCGGCCTCGCGCGTTCTCAGCGCTTCGCCATGGCTTCTCGCCTGCTGGATGGCGGCCTCGGCCCTGGTCACCGCCACGCGCCGGGCCATGGCCTCCTCCGGCGCTTCCAGTTCGGCAAGCCGCCTTGCGGCATCGGCCCGCCGGTCGAGAGCGGATCGCAGATCGTCGACCTCGCGGCGCAGCTTGTCCTCGGTCGCGCGAAGGCGTTCGAGATCATCGACGGCGGCCGCATAGGCACCGCCCGCCTTCGGCCGCAGCGTCGGCGTCGCGATGCGGCCGAGTTCGTCCGCACAGGCCTCCATGATCGCCGACATGCGCCGGCCGCCGGTGATCGCCTCCACCTCGCCTTGAACGGAGGTCAGGAGGCCCTCGCGGACCCGCCGCTCGCCCTCCTCGTCGCTCCGGCTTCGCTCTTCGATGCCGGTCACGCCCTGCCGCACCCAGAGCAGACCCGCCGGCCCGGAGGCGCCGCCGCGCACCATCTCCGCGATGAATTGCTCCGCTTCATCCTGCTGGGCGACGAGGCAACCGCTGCCGAGATCGGTGACCGTCGCGCGCTTGCCGCCGATGAACTGCTTGGTGAGCCGGAAGCGCCCCTCGGGCGTGAGGATGTCCGCCTCGACCAGCGGATTGCCGCCGCTATAGGGCTGGAGGCGCCTGATCTCCTTGCCAGCCCCCGAATGGGGCTGGAAGAACAGCGCCTGCAGTGCCTCGAAACTGGTCGACTTGCCGTGCTCGTTCGCCGCGCTGAGCACGTTGACGCCATCGTCGATCCCCTCGATGGCGACGCCGCGCCCGGCAAAGCGCCGGACATTGTGGAGCCGCAGGGCCGTGATCTTCACGATGCGGCCCCCGATCCAGCCCCTTGGGCATAGGAGAACAGGCGGACGAGCGCCGCCCGCGCGACCTCCCGCTCGGCTGCCGACCGCGCCGCGTCGAGGCTCTCGGCGCGCAGCGCCTCCGCTGCCTGCCGCAGCGCGCCCGCCCGGTCGATCAGGTCGAGGTCGTCGCTTTCGATCTCGGTGGCGAGACCCTCCGAAACGAGGTCGAGCAGCGCAAATTCAGGAGCGACATCGGCAATCGCCGCCTCAAGCGCGGTCCGCGCCGCAATCGTCGTCCTCCCCGTGGCGGCGACGCGCAACAGGGTCTGCCGCCGCTGCGGCCCGGGCGGCAGGAGCGCCGGCAGCATGGCCGCGCCATCGTCCGGTGGCAGGAGGTGCAAGGGCGCGGTGCGCCAGTCGAAGGAACCGGTCTCCACCGGCGTCACCTCGGGCGTGGCCCCGCGCGCCTCGATGGCGACCAGCAGAGCGCGGCCGGGTTCGTCGTGCTTGAAGCGGTCGGGCTCGGGCGTTCCGCTATAGCGCGTGCGCTCATCGACGGCGACGCCGCCATGCCAGTCGCCGAGCGCGAGATAATCGAGGCCGGCGCGGCGCGCCCGGTCGGGCGCGATCACGTCCGATGCGGCAGCCTCCTCGGAAAACTGCCGGATCGCCCCGTGGGCGAGGCCGATGCGGATGGCCTCGCCGGTCGCGGTCGCATCCATCCACGCGCTGAGGTCGCGGCCCGGCCGGCGCGTCGTGCAGGGCGCAGGCAGGATCGTCACGCCCGGCTCCAGTGCGATGGGTTCGGGCTCGGTCGCGAGGACGACATTGTCGGGCACCTCGGCACGCAGGACGCGCCAGAGCTCGGATGCCTGCAGCGAATCATGGTTGCCGGGCAGCACGATCCAGCGCAGCGGCGCATGGTGGCGCATCGCCGCCAGCGCCTGCCGCCGCACGTCCGGGGCCGGCGTCTCGGTGTCGAACGTATCGCCGGCCAGCAGCACCGCGGTCGCGCCATGCTCGCGGGCGCGCGCGGCGAGCCGGTCGATCACCGTATGGCGCGCCTCGCGCAGGCGCCCGCGCAGGTCCTCCGGCAGATTGCCGAAGCGCTTGCCCAGATGCAGGTCGCTGCTGTGAATGAACCTGACCATCGCCCCGTGACTGCCCCCGCCCCCGACGCACCGGGGCGAGCCAAGATAGCGACACGAGGCATGCCGCGCGAGATGCGCGAGATGCGGGCTGCGAGCGCCTACCGGCTGACCGTCGCCGGCGCGGGGGCCGGCACGGGTGCCGGCGTCTCGGCGCGCGATCCCGGCTGGAGCGGCGGCGCCGTCGCCATGGGCACGTCCGACGGCGCCGGGGCGGCGGGCGCGGCCGGCACCGGCGTCGTCAGCGCCAGCAGCGGGTCGGTGACGCCCGCCCCAAGCTTCGGATCGGGCGTCTGCCCCTGCCGGGCGGTGGCGGTGAGGATGCGGCGAAGGGTCGCCGGGTCGATCTCCGGATTACGCTCGAGGATCAGCGCCGCGACACCGCTGACGTGGGCGGCCGCGACCGAAGTGCCCGACGAGATCTGGTAGCCGCCGCGCGGCGCGGGCAGCAGGATCTCGACACCGGGAGCCGCGACGGCGACGTGATCGCCCTGCGTCGCGGCCGTGAACAGGCGGCCTTCCTGATCGGTCGCGGTCACGGCGATGACGTTCGGGTCCGCTGCAGGATAGGCGATAGGCGCATCCGGCCCGCCATTGCCCATGGCCGCGACCATGGCGATGCGGCGGTCGGCGGCGACCTGGATCGCGCGGGCGATCATCGGGTCGCGCGGGCCGGCGAAGCTCATGTTGATGACACGCGCGCCGCTGCGGATCGCCCAGTCCATCGCCTTGATGATGTGGAAGCTGGTGCCGGTCGAGCCGTTGGTCTGGCCCGGCGCGAAGGCGCGGACCGCGTAGATGTCGGCGCGCGGCGAGACGCCGAGCAGCTGGTTGTTGGCGACGATGGCGCCGACCATGCCGGTGCCGTGCTCGTGGGCGCGGAACTGGCCGCCGACCGCGTCGTAGCTCTGCACGATGCGGCCGCGCAGTTCCGGATGGTTGGCATCGACGCCGGAATCGATCACCGCGATGGCGACGCGCTCGCCGCGCGCGATCTGGTGGGCCTCGGTCAGGCGCAGGGCGTCGACGACATATTGCAGTCGCTGGCCGCTCGCCCGCGCATTGCTGGCGCTCTCCAGCTTGAAGCGGAACTCGGGGCGGTCGAAGGCATAGTTCGGCTGCACATAGGCGACGCCGGCCTCGGCCTGCATGGCGCGGATCGCGGCGGGCACGGTGAGCCGGTTCGGCACCCGGTAGCGGTAGAGCGAGGTGCCGAGCATCTCGGAGCGCACCTCCTCGATCAGCGTCAGGTTGAAGCGGCGGACGACGCGGCGCACCGCATCGCGCGGCGCGTCGGGCGCCATGATGAACAAGACCTCGCCGGCAACGAAGCGGCGCTCGTTGCGCGGCGGCAGGCCGGGCGGCTCGTTCGAGCCCGCCGGACCGCTCGCGTCGGCATTGGCGCGGGCATTCTCGATGATGGAGAGGATCGCCGGCACGGCGATGGCCGCCGCGGCGGCTCCGATGATGGCGTTACGCCCGCCACCTCCGCCGCCACCTCCGGGAATGCCCGGAATGCCGGGAATGCCCGGCGGGATGATACCGCGGCCGCCGCCTCCGGGAATGCCCGGCACACGGGAAAGCGCGGCGCCGCCGATGGCGCCGATCGCGACAGGCGCGAGCACGCCGAGCGCGGCCGGCAATCCGCCCTGCTGGGTCTGCTGTTCGGTCTCGGCGGGGCGCTGCCCCGGACGCTGGCCGCGCTGCGGCCGCACGTTGGCGGTGCCGCGCCGGCCGGATTGCGGGACGGTGGCGGTCGGGCGTCTCGGCTGCTGGCCCGGCCGCGCAGCCGCGCCACCTCCCCCTCCGCCGCCGCTGAGACCACCGAGGGCACGGATGCCCGCACCGATGTCGAACTGCGCCAGGGCGGGCTGTGCATCGAGCGTCAGGAGCGGGCCCGCGCCCAGCACCGCCGCCAGAACGCCCGCTACCAGATTCCTGCCCGTCCGCCTGGCCGTCATCGTCAGCTCCGAAGCCTTGAACGAAGGTGCCTGCCTATCGGCCGTCTGTTTCCGGCCCGCAACGTTATCGCCGTCGCCATGTTTCGCGGCAATGGCGGAATCGCGGCGGGCGGTAGGATCGTGCGGCTTTTGCAGGCTTCCGTTCTACGGAAGCTGCCCGGTCAGTTCTTCAGGCGGTAGCCGGTGCGGAAAATCCACTCGGTGATCGCGAGGCAGAGCGCGAGAAAGACCAGCGTCATGCCGAGGCTGACGCCGATGCTCACGTCCGCGACCCCGTAGAAGCTCCAGCGGAAGCCGCTGACGAGATAGACGACCGGGTTGAACAGGCTGACCGTCTGCCAGAAGGGTGGCAGCATGTCGATCGAGTAGAAGCTGCCGCCCAGGAAGGTCAGCGGCGTCACCACCAGCATCGGTACGAACTGCAGCTGCTCGAAATTCCCGGCCCAGATGCCGATGATGAAGCCGAACAGGCTGAAGGTCACGGCGGTCAGCACCAGGAAGGCCAGCATCCAGACGGGATGCTCGATCCTCAGCGGCACGAACAGGCCGGCGGTGGCGAGGATGATCAGCCCGAGAATGATCGACTTGGTGGCGGCGGCGCCGACATAGGCCGTGACGATCTCGAAATGCGAGACCGGCGCTGACAACACCTCGTAGATCGTGCCGACGAAGCGCGGGAAATAGATGCCGAACGAGGCGTTGGAGATGCTCTGCGTCAGCAGCGACAGCATGATCAGCCCCGGCACGATGAAGGCGCCGTAGGGCACGCCGCCGATCTCGGTCATGCGCGAGCCGATCGCCGCGCCGAACACGACGAAATAGAGCGAGGTGGAGATCACCGGCGAGACGATGCTCTGCCAGAGCGTGCGCCAGGTGCGCGCCATCTCGAACAGGTAGATGGCCTTGATCGCGTGGAAATTCATGGCCGCCTCAATGCCTGTCGCTGACGAGCGTGACGAAAATGTCCTCCAGCGAGCTCTGTCGCGTCTGGAGATCCCTCAGCCGGATGCCGGCCTCGGCCAGCGCCTGCAGAAGCGCCGTGATGCCGGTGCGTTCGGCCTGCGTGTCGTAGGTGTAGACAAGCTCCATGCCCTCGCCGGCCAGTTGCAGTCCATAGGCCGAAAGCGCGTCCGGAATGGCCTCGAGCCTCGACTGGAGCTGGATCGTCAGCTGCTTCCGGCCGAGCTTGCGCATCAGCTCGGCCTTGTCCTCCACCAGGATGATCTCGCCCCTGGAGATGACGCCGACCCTGTCGGCCATCTCCTGCGCTTCCTCGATGTAGTGCGTCGTCAGGATGATGGTCGCGCCCTCGTCGCGCAGCCGCCGGACCAGTTGCCACATGTCGCGGCGCAGTTCGACGTCGACGCCCGCGGTCGGCTCGTCGAGGAACAGGACGTCCGGCTCGTGCGACAGCGCCTTGGCGATCATGACGCGCCGCTTCATGCCGCCCGAGAGCGTCATGATCTTGGCGTCCTTCTTGTCC
>Ga0209794_1001404_pt1 | contig 18766 bp, 19 predicted proteins | sample EBPBio232013_DNA_FD_185869 | JGI IMG/M metagenome (GOLD analysis project Ga0209794, IMG submission 185869) | Wastewater treatment Type I Accumulibacter community from EBPR Bioreactor in Madison, WI, USA - Reactor 1_5/23/2013_ DNA (SPAdes)... | ecosystem: Engineered > Bioreactor > EBPR >... | reverse complement strand
ATACACCCGGCGATTCAGTCCTACTGGGTCACGTGCATTGACGGAGGTACTGATCCCCGAAGGAAAATTAGCCGCCGGCACTGTCATCCAGTACTTAGCAACGTCCATAAAAACGGGGTGGGAGATTTTGCGCATTTCATGCGCGAAGATACGATGGGCAGTTTTTGCCATGATGGACTTCCTTTTCAATGCTCACGGTGGAGCTTGGTTAAATGCCGTATCGCACGGTGGCTAGCGGCGGAACTTGTGGTCACGATGAACCACGGCAAAACTCTACAGAAATTGGATGCGGATGTCAATCGCATTGCATGCGGTTCGCGTCGATGACTTCACCGATAACGGAATCCAATCACCGCCATGAACGGGGTTCAGCCGAATGGATGAAACCGCTGAAAGTCTCTTTTTGCAAGAGGCAGCGGCCGCTAAATTCTGACGCTTTCTGACCGTTCCCTTTTAGCCGAAAGTTTATATTCCATAAAGTGGACATCTAGGGGCTGCGGCGGGTTACTGACGCTCTCTACTCGATTGCTGCATCAGACCGTGTCTCTAACCCGTCTATTCGACACGCGCATAACCCCATGAATTATTTGGGAATGTGCGAGTGCTTCATAGTGGCGGTTTTGTATTTTTCGTTGAGAGTAGAGACCAGAACAGAGTCGAACCGGGGCAAAAACGGTCGAAAACGGGGTGTTTTCGCCACCCCCGAAGCACTCGCAGAATGGGCGGAAGCCGCGCGCGGCTTGGCGCTACGCCAGAAAAGAAAATGCCAACCGAGAGAGGTTGGCATTTAGATACTGGTGGTGATGGGCAGAATTGAACTGCCGACCTGTGGGTTATGAATCCACCGCTCTAACCAACTGAGCTACATCACCGCCTTTTAAGGGCGCGGATTATAGTTTGGCGCTGGCCAAACGGTCAAGGATTCTGGTAGTCTATACCACCATGCCCTTGCCATCCATAGCCTCCGCGATCATCAGCAGTGTCATCAACAGCATTGTTGAATCGATTCTGGAAGCGCCTGCGCAACAGCCGCAGCCGCCCATGTATGCGGCTATTGCGCGCAATTTCCCGGCCGGCACCCTGAAGGGCGAGTTGCAGGTGCCTTTGCAACCCGGCAGCGTCCAGATCGGCGACAAGATTTTGCGCGCGGCTCCCGGCTTGCAGATCCGCAACGAGCTGAACATGATCGTGCTCTCCGGAACCCTGCAACGCAGTGCGTACGTGCGTTATCAGCTCGACCCCGCCGGGGGAGTCTGGCGCATCTGGTTGCTGACGGCGGCCGAAGTCGCAGCGGCAGATTTTCCCGAGCCGGAGAGAAAACAGCTGGATCCACCTCCGCCTCCGCCACCCCCACCACCCCAGAATCCGCAAACCCCGCCCGCGAGCGATTCCGTGACCAATTCTGCCTTGGAATCGACGGGCTCCTCTTCCCAGTAAGAACACGTTATGCCCAAAAAAGTGTTCATCCGCACCTTCGGGTGCCAGATGAATGAGTACGATTCGGACAAAATGGTCGACGTGCTCGCTGTCGCCGAAGGCGTCGTCAAGACCGATAACCCGGAAGACGCCGACATCATCCTGTTCAACACCTGTTCCGTGCGCGAAAAGGCGCAGGAAAAGGTGTTCCACGATCTCGGGCGCGTCAAGCACCTGAAGAAGGCCAAACCCGATCTGGTGATCGGCGTCGGCGGTTGCGTCGCCAGCCAGGAAGGCGAGGCCATCGTGGCGCGGGCGCCATACGTCGATGTGGTCTTCGGGCCGCAGACCCTGCACCGCCTGCCGCAGCTGATCGCCGAACGGCGCGCCAAGGGCAAGGCGGCGGTCGATGTCTCCTTCCCGGAAATCGAGAAATTCGATGCCCTGCCACCAGCTGAGGTCAAAGGGGCTTCCGCCTTTGTCTCGATCATGGAAGGCTGCTCCAAGTTCTGCACTTTCTGCATCGTTCCTTATACCCGCGGTGGCGAGGTGTCGCGCCCCTTCGAGGACATCCTGACGGAAGTCGCCGGTCTGGCGACGCACGGCGTCAAGGAAGTGAATCTGCTCGGCCAGAACGTCAATGCCTACCGCGGCGCCATGGCGGGCAGCGACGAGCTGGCCGATCTGGCCCTGCTGATCGAATACATTGCCGACATCCCCGGCATCGAGCGCATCCGCTACACCACCTCGCATCCGCGCGAGATGACGCAGCGCCTGATCGACACCTACGCCAAGGTGCCCAAGCTGGTGTCGCACCTGCATCTGCCGGTGCAGGCCGGTTCCGACCGGGTGCTGGCGGCGATGAAGCGCGGCTACACGGCACTGGAGTACAAATCGATCATCCGCAAGCTGCGCGCCGTACGTCCGGAAATCTCCCTGTCGTCGGATTTCATCGTCGGCTTCCCCGGCGAGACGGACGAAGATTTTGAAAAGACCATGAAGCTGATCGAGGACGTCGGTTTCGACGCTTCTTTCTCCTTCATCTACAGCCCGCGCCCCGGCACCCCGGCGCTGGAACTGGAAGACAGCACCCCGGCGGAAGTGAAGTCGGCGCGTCTGGCCCGCCTGCAGCAGCGCATCGACGACATGGCACAGGCGGTCAGCCAGTCCATGGTCGGCAGCGTGCAGCGCGTGCTGGTCGAGGGCGTTTCCAAAAAGGACGCGCACGAGCTGGCCGGGCGCACCGACAACAACCGCATCGTCAATTTCGCCGGCAACCCTCGGCTGATCAACACCTTTGTCGAGGTGAAGATCACCGGCGCCTTGCCGCACAGCCTGCGCGGGGAAATCGTCATTCGTGAAGACTAAGGCCCCCGCTCGCCAGCGCCCGGCCGAGATCATGCTCTCGCCGGTCGACAATGCCCTGCTCAACAACCTGTGCGGGCCGCTGGACGAGAACCTGCGCCAGATCGAAACCGCGCTGGATGTGGCCATCGCCCGTCGTGGCGAGCGTTTCACGGTACGCGGCGAGCAGGCGCGGCGGGCGGTCGAGGCGATCCAGCATTTTTACGTGCTGGCGCGCCAGCCTTTGTCGGTGGACGACATCCAGCTCGGGTTGATCGAACTGACAAATTACGCAACTGCGGCTCCGATACGCCGTCTCGGCAGCGGCGAAAGCCCCATCGACGGCCCGCAACTGGTCACCCGCAAGGCCGAACTGCACGGCCGCACGCCGCGCCAGATCGAATACCTGAAAGCGATCCAGGCGCACGACATCACCTTCGGCATCGGCCCGGCCGGCACCGGCAAGACCTATCTGGCGGTGGCTTCTGCCGTCGATGCCTTCGAGCGCGAGACGGTCGAGCGCATCATCCTGACCCGCCCGGCGGTGGAAGCCGGCGAGCGTCTGGGTTTCCTGCCCGGCGATCTGGCGCAGAAGGTCGATCCCTACCTGCGCCCGCTGTACGATGCGCTTTACGACCTGATGGGCTTCGACCGCGTGACCAAACTCTACGAAAAAGGCGTCATCGAAGTGGCGCCGCTCGCCTTCATGCGCGGCCGCACCCTCAACCACGCCTTCATCATTCTCGACGAGGCGCAGAACACCACGCCGGAGCAGATGAAGATGTTCCTGACCCGCATCGGCATCGGCGCCAAGGCCGTGGTCACCGGTGACGTCACCCAGATCGATCTGCCCAAGGGCCAGAAGAGCGGCTTGAAGGAAGCACGCCAGATTCTGGCCGAGGTGCGCGGCATCGCCTTTACCGAATTCCTCAAAGAAGACGTGGTGCGTCACCCGCTGGTGGCGCGCATTGTCGAAGCCTATGAACAGCACAGCCAATCGCCGGCTTGATCTCTCGGTGCAATATGCCTGTCACAGAGCGGGCTTACCCTTGCGGGCGGATTTTGTGCGCTGGGCGCGCGCGGCGCTGCAAGGCGGCGGACAGGTCACCATCCGGCTGGTCGATAGCGATGAAGGTCAGGAATTGAATCGCGACTATCGCGGCAAGGATTACGCCACCAACGTGCTCTCCTTCCCCTACGAGACCGAGCCGCGCCTGATGGGCGATCTGGTCATCTGCCACGCGGTGGTGGCCCGCGAAGCCGCCGAGCAAGGCAAGCCGCTGGCCGCGCACTACGCCCACCTGGTGGTGCATGGCATGCTGCATTTGCAGGGCTACGATCACGAAACCGGCGAAGAAGACGCTGCCGAAATGGAAAACGAAGAGCGCAGAATCATGGCCACCTTGGGCTACCCCGACCCCTACCGCGAGTTGTAATCCTCCTTCACCCCGTTCCTGCCATGGACCCCTCCCCAAGTCACAAGCCGAATTTCTTCGAACGTCTTTCCTCCCTGCTGCTCGGCGAGCCGGAAGACCGCGAACAGCTCTTGCAGTTCCTGCACTCGGCCTATGAAAAGAACCTGATGGACGCCGATGCGCTGACCATCATCGAAGGCGCATTGGCCGCCTCCGAGACCCGGGTCAGCGAGGTCATGGTGCCGCGGGCGCAAATGGACGTGATCGACATCGACATGCCGCTGGCCGACATGCTGCCCCTGGTGATTGAAGCCGCCCATTCGCGCTTCCCGGTGGTCGATGGCGACCGTGACAACGTGCTGGGCATCCTGCTGGCCAAGGACCTGCTGCGCATCCATGCCGGCAAGGCGTTCAATCTGCGCGACTGGTTGCGTCCGGCGGTGTTCATTCCCGAATCGAAGCGCCTCAATGTGCTCTTGCGGGAATTCCGCGTCTCGCGCAATCACATGGCCATTGTGGTCAATGAATACGGCGGCGTCGCCGGGCTGGTGACCATCGAGGACGTGCTCGAACAGATTGTCGGCGACATCGAGGACGAATACGATTTCGACGAGGCACACGACAATATCCGCCTCGATTCCGCCGGACGCTACCGGGTCAAGGCACGCACCGAAATCGCCGATTTCAACCACGCTTTCGGCACCCGCTTTGCCGACGACGCATTCGATACCATCGGCGGCCTGGTCCTGCATCAGTTGGGGCGGGTACCGCGGCGCAAGGAAACCGTGCAGATCGGCGGAGTCAATTTCCAGGTGTTGCGTGCCGACCGGCGCCGACTCTACACCCTGCTGGTCGATATTCCCGGACCCGCCGGCGATGCTCCGTCTGCCTGAATCCGGCTGGCAACGCAACCTGCTGGCGCTGATGCTCGGCGCCAGCGGCGTGCTGGCCTTTGCCCCCTTCAACCTGTTCTGGCTGGCGCCCGCGGTCTGGATGGGATGGTTTCTGCTGCTGCGCGCGGCGCCCAACCCGCGTGCCGCCGCGCTGAACGGTTTCTGCTTCGGTGCCGGATTCTTTCTCGCCGGAACCTCATGGGTCTATGTCAGCCTCTCGGTCTTTGGCGGCATGCCGTGGTGGCTGGCCGGAACCGCTACCTTGCTGTTCTGCGCCACCCTGGCCCTGCTGCCAACGCTCGCCGGGCTCGTTTTCAAACACTGGCAACCCGCCGAGGCGTGGCGGCAGGCACTGTGGTTCGGCACCCTCTGCTTCGCCGCCGATTGGCTGCGCGGCTGGCTATTCACCGGATTTCCCTGGCTGGCGCTCGGTTATTCGCAGACCCCGCCCAGTCCGCTGGCCGGCTGGGCACCCTTGCTGGGGGTCTATGGTCTCAGCCTGCTGATCGCCACCCTCGGCGCCGGTCTGGCTCATTGGCGCGTCGGCATTCCGCTGCTGTTCGGTTTTGCCGCTGCTGGCTGGGGACTGCAACAGATCGAATGGACACAACCGCACGGCGCTCCGGTCAGCGTCGCGCTGGTCCAGGGCAACATCCCGCAGGATCTCAAATTCCGCCCGGAACAGTACGTGCGCACCCTGCGCAGCTACCATGCCCTGATCGAGACACATCCCGCGCAACTGACCGTCTTGCCGGAAACCGCCTTCCCAGCCTTTTTCGACCAGTTGCCGCCCGAGTACCTGGAGAGCCTGCGCCGTCTGGCGCAGCGACAAAAAGGCGATCTGCTCTTCGGCGTGCCGACCGGCGAAGGCAGGCACTACTGGAACAGTGCGGTCAGCCTGGGCGCCTCGCCAGAACAACGCTACCACAAGCAGCATCTGGTGCCCTTTGGCGAATTCATTCCGCCCGGCTTCGGCTGGTTTCTGGCCATGGCGCAGATCCCGCTTTCCGATTTTGCGCGCGGTGGCACCCAACAAGCGCCACTGGCGCTGGCCGGACAACAGGTCGCGGTCAATATCTGCTACGAGGATGCCTTCGGCGAGGAAATCATCGCCGCGCTGCCGCAAGCCACCTTGCTGGTCAATCTTTCCAACACCGCCTGGTTCGGCCGTTCGCTGGCGCAGCCGCAGCATCTGCAGATCGCGCAGATGCGGGCACTGGAAACCGGCCGGCCGATGTTGCGTGCCACCAATACCGGCATGACCGCAGTGCTGACCGCCAAAGGCGGAATTCAGGCGGTACTTCCCCCCTTTACCACCGCCGTGCTGCAGGCCGAGGTGCGCGGCCATCGCGGGCTGACTCCCTTTGCGCGCTGGGGAAACGGGCTCGCGCTGGCCCTCGGGCTGGCTGGCCTGCTCGCCGTGTCAGTCCGCCGGAAAACCAAGTAAAATCCAAGGCTTTCCGTCATTTCGAGTGCATTCATGAGCACTGTCGTACAGAACAAACCCAACTTTCAGGATCTGATCCTGCGTTTGCAAACCTACTGGGCCAATCACGGTTGCGCCTTGCTACAGCCTTACGACATGGAAGTCGGCGCCGGCACCAGCCACACCGCCACCTTCCTGCGCGCCCTCGGCCCCGAACCCTGGAATGCCGGCTACGTCCAGCCTTCGCGCCGCCCCAAGGATGGTCGCTACGGCGAGAACCCCAACCGCATGCAGCACTATTACCAGTATCAGGTGGTGCTGAAGCCGGCACCTGAGAACATCCTCGAACTCTATCTCGGCTCGCTCGAAGCGTTGGGCTTCGACCTGAAGCAGAACGACGTGCGCTTTGTCGAGGACGATTGGGAAAACCCGACGCTGGGCGCCTGGGGACTGGGCTGGGAAGTGTGGATGAACGGCATGGAAGTGACGCAATTCACCTATTTCCAGCAAGTCGGCGGCATCGACTGCAAGCCGATCACCGGCGAAATCACCTACGGGCTGGAGCGTCTGGCCATGTACCTGCAGGGGGTTGAAAACGTTTTCGATTTGCAATGGACGCAAGGGCTCACTTACGGTGATGTCTACCACCAGAACGAGGTCGAGCAGTCCGCCTACAATTTCGAGCACAGCGACGCCGATTTTCTGTTCACCGCCTTTGGCGCCCACGAGAAGCAGGCGCAGCACCTGATGCAGGCGCAACTGGCGCTGCCGGCCTATGAGCAAGTGCTGAAAGCCGCGCACACCTTCAACCTGCTCGATGCGCGCGGCGCCATTTCGGTGACCGAGCGTGCCGCCTATATCGGCCGCATCCGCAATCTGGCCCGCAGCGTGGCGCAAAGCTACGTCGATAGCCGCGCCCGCCTGGGCTTCCCGATGGCGCCCAAGGAATGGGCCGCCGAAGTCCTCGCCCAGATCGAAAAGAAAGCCGCTTGATCATGAAGAACCTGCTCGTAGAATTGTTTGTTGAAGAGCTGCCGCCCAAGGCGCTGAAGAAGCTGGGCGAAGTGTTCGCTCACACGCTGGCACAAACGCTGGTCAAGGAAGGTCTGGCGGCGGCCGATGCGGTCGTGACCCCGTATGCCTCCCCGCGCCGTCTAGCCGTGCATGTCACTGCTGTTGCGTCGGCGGCAGCCGACAAGCCGGTGGCGCAGAAGCTGATGCCAGTGGCGGTCGGGCTCGATGCCAGCGGTAATGCCACCCCGGCGCTTCTGAAGAAAATGGCGGCGCTGGGGGCCGATGCCGCGGCCGTGGCCGGCCTGCGCCGTGAAAACGACGGCAAGGCCGAAGTGCTGTTCTACGACAGCATCGCCAAGGGAGCGACCTTGGCCGAAGGCTTGCAAAAAGCGCTGGAAGCGGCGCTCTCTGCCTTGCCGATCCCGAAAGTGATGACTTACCAGCTCAAGGATGGCTGGAGCACGGTGAATTTCGTGCGCCCGGCACACAAGCTGGTGGCACTGCACGGCGCCGATGTCGTGCCGATTTCGATTCTCGGGCTGACCGCAGGACGCGAGACGCAGGGACATCGTTTCGAGGCCAGCGTCGATCCGCTGGTGCTGCCGGATGCCGACAGTTACGCGACCAAGCTGGCCGGGGAAGGTGCCGTGATCGCCTCCTTTGCCGAGCGCCGCGCCGAAATCGCGCGCCAGCTGGCGGAAGCAGCTATCACGGCTGGGCCGAACCTGAAGCCGATTGAAGACGAAGCACTGCTTGACGAAGTGACCGCACTGGTCGAGCGTCCGAACGTGCTGATCGGCCAGTTCGAGGAAGCCTTCCTCGACGTGCCGCAGGAATGTCTGATCCTGACCATGAAGGCCAATCAGAAATACTTCCCGCTGCTCGATACTGCCGGCAAACTCACCAATAAATTCCTCATCGTCTCCAATATCCGTCCGGCCGACCCGAGCGCGGTGATCGGCGGCAACGAGCGCGTGGTGCGTCCGCGCTTGGCCGACGCCAAATTCTTCTTCGATCAGGATCGCAAGAAGACCCTGGCCTCGCGCGTCTTCGGTCTGGCCAAGGTCGTCTATCACAACAAGCTCGGCACCCAGGGCGAGCGCGTGCAGCGCGTGGCCGGCATCGCCCGCGCCATTTGCCAACGCATGAACAACCCGGAACTGGCGATCATGGCCGATCGGGCGGCGATGTTCGCCAAGGCCGACCTGCTCACCGACATGGTCGGCGAATTCCCCGAACTGCAGGGCATCATGGGTCGCTATTACGCCTTGCACGACGGCGCCGTGCCCGAGCTGGCCGATGCCATCGAGGACCACTACAAGCCGCGTTTTGCTGGTGACAGCCTGCCGCGCGGACCAATCGGTGTGGTGGTGGCGCTGGCCGACAAGCTGGAAACCCTGGTCGGCCTGTTCGGCATCGGCCAGGTGCCGACCGGCGACAAGGATCCATTCGCCCTGCGCCGGCACGCACTCGGCGTCATCCGCATGCTGATCGAAACCGACCTGAATGTTTCTCTGACCGAGGTTCTTCAGGACGCCGTTGCGGTCTTCGCCGGCATCGATCAGTTCAAGGACGCCACGCCGGCGTTGAACGATTTCATTGATGAGCGGCTTTCGGGCTATCTGCGCGAACAGGGTTACACCGTGCAAGAAGTCGATGCGGTGGTCGCGCTGCGTCCGCAGCGTCTGGCCGACATCCCCAAGCGCCTCGCCGCGGTGCGCGCCTTTGCCGCATTGCCGGAAGCGCCTGCGCTGGCCGCCGCCAACAAGCGCGTCGGCAATATCCTGAAAAAGGCTGATGGCGCTGTCGAAGCCAAGGTCGAACCCGCCCTGCTCAAGGAAACCGCCGAGACCGCGCTCAATGCCGCCTTGGCTGCGGTGCAACCCAAGGCCGATGCCGCCTTTGCCGCAGGCGACTATACCGCTGCGTTGCAGGCCCTGGCGGCGCTGAAAACGCCGGTCGACGCTTTCTTCGATGGCGTGATGGTCAATGCCGACGACCCGGCCCTGAAGGCCAATCGTCTCGGCCTGCTGGCCACCCTGCATCAGGCCATGAACCGTATTGCCGATCTTTCGAGGCTTTCCGCATGAAACTGGTCATTCTCGATCGCGATGGCGTGATCAATTTCGATTCGCCCAATTTCATCAAGAGCCCGGCCGAGTGGAAGCCGATTCCCGGCAGCCTGGAAGCCATCGCCAGGCTCAACCAGGCCGGTTACCGCGTGGTGGTGGCCACCAACCAGTCCGGTGTCGGGCGCGGCCTGTTCGAGATGGATACGCTGAACGCCATTCACGACAAGATGCACCAGGCCGTGGGGGCTCTCGGCGGCCGCATCGACGCCATTTTCTATTGCCCGCACCCGGCCGACGCCGGCTGCGAATGCCGCAAACCCAAGCCGGGAATGCTCAAACGCATTTCCGAATGCCTCAATATCAACCTGGCCGGCGTCCCGTCCATTGGCGATTCGCTGCGCGATCTTTGCGCCGCTGAGACCATGGGTTGCCTGCCGCTGCTGGTGCTGACCGGCAAGGGGGAGAAAACCCGGCAGGATGGCAACCTGCCGGAAGGCACGCAGGTCTTCGCCGACCTCGCCGAAGCGGTGACCTGGCTACTGACGGAGCGCAAATGATTCTGCTGCGCTCCACCCTGTTCATGCTCTGGGCCATTTTGTTCACCGTGATCATCGTCCCGTTCATCGTCATTGCCTCCCTGCTCGGCCACAGCACCTGCTACGCGGTGGTCTGGCTCTGGCGGCGCTGCTTCATGCTCGGCTCGCGCTGGCTGCTGGGTATCCGCATGGAAGTGCGCGGCATGGAAAACATGCCCGCGCAGGCTTCGGTCATTCTCTCCAAACACCAGTCGGCCTGGGAAACCGTGGCCCTGCAGGATCTGCTGCCGCCGGGCCGGCACGCCTCGTTCGTGCTCAAACAGGAACTGATGCGCCAACCCTTCATCGGCTGGGCGCTGCGGGCAATGAAATCGATTTCCATCGACCGCAACGCCGGCAAGGACGCGCTGGCGCAGGTTCTGGAACAGGGTCGCTCGCGTCTGGAGCACGGCTTTTTCGTCATCGTCTTTCCGGAGGGAACCCGCGTCGCTCCAGGAACCAAGCGCCGTTTCAAGATCGGCGGCGCCTATCTGGCCACCCATGCCGGCGTCCCGGCCGTGCCCATCGCCCACAACGCCGGCGAACTCTGGCCACGCAACGCTTTCCTCAAGCGGCCCGGCACGATCACCATCAGCATCGGCCCGCCGATCGACCCGGCCGGTCTGGACGAGGTGGAGGTCAACCGTCGCGCCGAAACCTGGGTGGACGAGGAAATGCGGCGGCTGTCGCCACACCGCTACCGGAATGCCAGCCAGTCCTGAAGACCGGCGACACATCCGGCTCGGCGACACGGACATTCCCTATCGCCTGATCCGCAGCCAGCGCCGAACCATCGGGCTATCGGTCGATCGCCACGGTCTGCGGGTCGGCGCCCCCGCCCGCGCCCGCCTGGGCGACATCGAATCGCTGCTGCATCGGCACGGCCAATGGGTGTTGCGCAAGCTCGATGCCTGGCACCGCATCGCTGCCGAGCCCGCTTTCGTTCCAACCGAGGGCGCCACCCTGCCCTGGCTCGGCCGGGAAATCCGCCTCAGCCTTGCCGAACGACGCGGTAGCCGCTGGTCTGCCGATGGCTGCGGTCTGCAGTTGCCGATCGGCGAGCCCGCACGTGCCCTCGAAAGGGCGCTGCGCCAGGATGTTCGCCACAATCTCGGCCAACGTCTGGCACGGCTGGCGGCAGTGCTTGGCGTGCCGACTCCGCCACTGGCGCTCTCTTCGGCGCGCACCCGCTGGGGCAGTTGCAACCAGCGCGGCCAGATCCGCCTGAACTGGCGACTTGGCTTTTTTCCGCCGGCGGTGATCGATTACGTGGTGGCGCACGAGCTGGCGCATCTCAAGGAAATGAACCATAGTTCCAGATTCTGGAGCGTGGTCGAACGCCTGTGTCCGGAATGGCGCACGCAGCGGGCGGCGCTGAAGGCGCTGGCCCCCTCCCTCAACCGCTACTGGAGTTTCGTATGAGAATCCTGCACACCATGATCCGGGTCGGCGATCTCGAACGTTCGCTGTCCTTCTATACCGAAGTGCTGGGCATGCAGTTGCTGCGCCGCCAGGATTACCACGAAGGCCGCTTCACCCTGGCTTTTGTCGGTTATGGCCCGGAAAGCGAGGGGGCAGTCATCGAACTGACCCACAACTGGGATACCCCGGCCTACGACCTTGGCAACGGCTTCGGCCATATCGCGCTGGCGGTACCCGACGCCAGCGCCGCCTGTGCCGAAATCAAGCGCCGCGGCGGCAAGGTGGTGCGCGAGGCGGGACCGATGAAGCACGGTTCGACGGTCATCGCCTTTGTCGAAGACCCCGACGGCTACAAGATCGAACTGATCCAGCGCGATTGAGCCGCGGCGGCCCGCGCGGTATCCTCTCGCCATCGTGATTCCCCTGCCAATGCCATGACCGGAAATCTCTACGTTGTCGCCGCGCCCTCCGGCGCCGGCAAGACCACGCTGGTGAAGATGCTGCTCGAACGCCAGCGCAACATCCGGCTGTCGGTGTCCTTCACCACCCGCGATCCCCGGCCCGGGGAAGAAAACGGCGTCGCCTACAATTTTGTCGATGCACCCACCTTCCGCACCATGATCAGCCGCGGCGAATTTCTTGAATGGGCCGAGGTGCATGGCAATTTCTACGGCACCTCGCGTACCTGGATTGCCGACCAGATCGCGCAGGGCCACGACGTGCTGCTCGAAATCGACTGGCAGGGCGCGCAGCAGGTGCGCTCGATCTTCCCCCGCGCCATCGGCATTTTCATCCTGCCGCCCTCGCTGGAAGAACTCGAACGCCGCCTGACCGGGCGCGGCACCGACGACGCCCAGACCATCGCCCGGCGGCTGGCGGCGGCGCAAGCCGAGATGCGTCACGTCGGCGAATTCGACTATGTTATTATTAACGACTGCCTGAGCGAGGCACTGGAAGACTTGTGCGCAATCACACACGCCAGCCGCCTGCGCCTGGAAGTGCAGCGCGACAACCACGCCGAGCTGTTTTCCCGTTTGATCTGATTTCCGCATTCCGAGGTTTCTCATGGCCCGCATCACCGTCGACGACTGCCTGAAGAGGGTGTCCAACCGCTTTCAACTAACTCTGGCTGCCACCTATCGCGCCCGCCAGCTGGCCAACGGCGCCACCCCGCTGGTCGAGCCGGAGCGGGACAAGCCCACCGTCATCGCCCTGCGCGAAATGGCCGCCGGCAAGGTCGGCCTCGAAGTACTCAACAAGGGCCAGGCCTGAGCGCCGTGGTAGCCGGCGATGGATCCTGCGCGACTGCCGGTTTCCCACGCCCTGGAGGACCCGGCTTACCGGGCCTTCATCGATAATCTCGCCGCCTACCTTCCCGCCACCGATATTGCCCGCATCGCCGCCGCCTACACCCTGGCGGCCGAAGCGCACGCGCACCAGACGCGGCTTTCCGGCGAACCCTACATCACCCATCCGCTGGCAGTCGCCGGCGCCGTGGCCGAATGGCGCATGGACGCCGAGGCGGTCATGGCGGCGCTGCTGCACGACGTTCTCGAAGACACCAAGGTCAGCAAGCAGGACCTGATGTCGCAGTTCGGCCGCGAGGTCGCCGATCTGGTCGATGGCCTCTCCAAGCTGGACCGGATCGAGTTTGCCTCGCTCCAGGAAGCGCAGGCCGAAAACTTCCGCAAAATGCTGATGGCCATGGCGCGCGACATTCGCGTGGTGCTGATCAAGCTCGCCGACCGTCAGCACAATATCCGCACCATGCAGGCGCTGCGCCCGGAAAAACGCCGCCGCATCGCCCGCGAAACCCTGGAAATCTACGCCCCCATCGCCCTGCGACTCGGGCTTTCCAAGCTCTATCGCGAATTGCAGGACCACTGCCTGGAACTGCTCCACCCGCACCGCACCGAGGTTCTGAAGAAAGCCATGGGTTCGGCGCGCGGCAGCCGGCGCGAACTGCTCGGCAAGATTCTCGACGGCCTCGACGGAAAACTGCAGGAAGCCGGTATCGCAGCCGAGGTGTTCGGGCGCGAGAAGAGCCTCTATTCGATCTACCGCAAAATGAAGGACAAGCACCTGTCCTTTTCACAGGTGCTCGACATCTACGGCTTCCGGGTCGTGGTGGACAGCGTTCCCTCCTGCTACCTGGCACTCGGCGCGCTGCATGCGCTGTACAAGCCGGTTCCGGGCAAGTTCAAGGATTACATCGCCCTGCCCAAGGCCAATGGCTACCAGTCGCTGCACACCACGCTGATCGGTCCCTACGGCACCCCGGTCGAAGTGCAGATCCGTACCCGCGAAATGCATCAGGTGGCGCAGGAAGGCGTGGCGGCCCACTGGCTGTACAAGGACGGTGAATCCGGCGGTGCCGGCGACCTGCAACTGAAAACGCATAAATGGCTGCAATCGCTGCTGGAAATGCAGAGCGGCGATTCGGCCGAGTTCTTCGAGAACGTCAAGATCGACCTGTTCCCCGACGAAGTCTATGTGTTTACTCCCAAGGGCAAGATTCTCGCCCTGCCCAGCGGCGCCACCGCCATCGACTTCGCCTACGCGGTGCATACCGATGTCGGCAATCACTGCACCGCCGCGCGCATCAACCATGAACTTTCCCCGTTGCGGACCGAGCTGAAGAACGGCGACGTGGTCGAGATCGTCACCCATCCCACGGCCACCCCCAATCCGAGCTGGCTGTCCTGCGTCAAGACCGGACGCGCCCGCGGCAAGATCCGCCATTTCCTGCGCACCATGCAGAACGAGGAATCGGCAGCGCTGGGCGAGCGCCTGCTCAACCGTGAGTTGCTGGCCATGGGCGTGCTGCCATCGTCGGTGCCGGAAGAGGCCTGGGCCCAGCTGGTCAAAAACAGCCGGCGACACAGCCTGCACGAACTGTTCACCGATCTCGGCCTCGGCCGCCGCGTGCCGGCGGTCGATGCCCGTCTGCTGCTGGTCCGCGATGAAATCGCACCGGCACCCGCCGCCAGCACGCTGACCATCCACGGCACCGAGGGGCTGGCCATCGAACTGGCCAAGTGCTGCCAGCCGATCCCCGGCGACACCGCGGTCGGTGCCATCCGCAAGGGCCACGGGCTGATCGTGCATACCCACGATTGCCCGCAGATCCGGCGTTCGCGCGCCAACGAACCGGGCAAGTGGATCGAGGTCGAATGGGCGCCCGAGGAAGGCACTCTGTTCGATGTCAGCATCCGGGTCGAGGTCCGGAACAATCGCGGGGTGTTGGCGCAGGTTTCCGCCGGCATCGCCGAAGCCGGCTCGAACATCGAGGATGTCAGCATGGACGCCCGCCCGGAACACTATTTCACGGTGCTCTACTTCACGCTGCAGGTTGCCGACCGCGGCCATCTCGCCCGCGTCCTGCGTACCCTGCGCCGCATCCCCGAGGTCATCCGCATTGCCCGCGAACGACCCGGGGAGAAGGAGTAAGCCATGCGCATCATCGTTCTCGGCGCCGGGGTCATCGGCACCGCCACCGCCTGGTATCTGACCCGCGCCGGTCACGAAGTGCTGGTGGTCGACCGCCAGCCCGCCGCCGCCATGGAAACCAGCTTTGCCAACGGCGGCCAGATTTCGGTGTCGCACGCCGAACCCTGGGCCAATCCGCACGCCATCCCGCTGGCGATGAAATGGTTGGGGCGCGAGGATGCGCCGCTGTTGATGCGCTGCCGCCTCGACCCGGCGCTGTTCGAATGGGGGCTGCGCTTCCTGCCCGAATGCCTGCCCAGCCGCACCCGCCAGAACATCGGCACCATCGTCCGTCTGGCGCTCTACAGCCGTCAGCAATTACAGGCATTGCGCCGCGAGATCGCGCTCGACTACGACGGGCTGGAGCGCGGCATCCTGCACATTTACACCGACGAACAGCAATTTGCCGGCGCCATCGAGGCCGCACGGGTGATGCGCGAATTCGGCCTCGACCGGCATCCGGTCGATGTGGATCGCTGCATCGAGATCGAGCCGGCGCTGACCGGTGCCCGCCATCTGCTGGTTGGCGGCGATTACACCCCTTCCGACGAATCGGGCGACGCCCACCGTTTCAGCCAGGCACTGGCCCGCCATGCCGAAGCCGCCGGCGCCGTCTTCCGCTACGACACCCGGATCGAACGCATCGCTGCCAGCGGCGACCGCGTCGCCGGCGTGGTGGTCCATGGCGTACGCGGCCACGAACTGCTTTCCGCGGATGCCTATGTCGCCGCCACCGGCAGTTATACGCCGGCGCTGTTGAAGCGTATCGGCATCCGCCTGCCGATCTACCCGGCCAAAGGCTATTCGGCCACCATCCCGCTGGCCGAAGACAGTGTGGCGCCCTGCGTGGCGCTGACCGACGACGCCCGCAAGATTGTCACCTCGCGGCTGGGTAACCGCCTGCGCGTCGCCGGCACCGCCGAATTCAACGGTTTCAACCTCGATCTGACCCCGTCGCGCTGTCTGCCGTTGATGCAACGCATCCAGGAACTGTTCCCCGAACTGCGCCCTGCCGGCGCGCCCGAATACTGGTGCGGCCTGCGCCCGACCACACCATCGAACGTGCCCTACGTCGGCGCCACCCGCTACCGCAACCTCTGGCTGAATTCCGGCCACGGCACGCTGGGCTGGACCATGGCCTGCGGCTCCGGTGCGGCGCTGGCCGATCTGATCGGCGGCCGGGCGCCGCAAGTGCCGATTCGCGGCGAACGCTGAGGGAGCCCCGTGCGCGTCTGGATCGACACCCACTGCCATCTCGACGCCGCCGAATTTGCCGCCGACCGTGATGCCACCCACGCCGCTGCCATTGCGGCGGGTGTCGCCGCCATTGTCGTACCGGCAGTCGACACCGCCAGCTTCGCCAGCGTCCGCGACTGTTGCGCGCGCCATGCCGGCTGCCACCCGGCTTACGGCATCCATCCGCTCTACGTCCATGCCGCCCGGCCCGCCGATCTGGATATCCTGCGCCACTGGCTGTCGGTCGATCGGCCGCTGGCGGTCGGCGAAATCGGGCTCGACCTGCACGTACCGGATATCGACCCGGTGCGACAGGAACACTATTTTGTCGAACAGTTGAAAATCGCCCGCGAATTCGAGTTGCCGGTGATCCTGCACGTACGCAAGGCCGTCGAGCCGATCCTCCGCCACCTGCGCCGCCTCCGCGTACCCGGAGGCATTGCGCACGCCTTCAACGGCAGCCGGCAACAGGCCGACGAGTTCATCCGCCTCGGCTTCAAGCTCGGCTTCGGCGGCAGCCTGACCTTTCCCGGATCGCGCCGCATTCGCGCCCTGGCCGCCGAACTGCCGCTGGAAGCTATGGTGCTCGAAACCGACGCGCCGGACATTCCGCCGTCCTGGTTGAACCGCGGTCGCAACACTCCGGGCGAGTTACCGCGCATTGGCGCGGTGCTCGCCGAATTGCGCGGCATCGACCCCGACACCCTGGCCACGGCGACCGCCGCCAACGCCCGCGCCCTTTTCCCCTCGCTCTCCACCCCCTTCCGGACACCCGCTCAATGATCCATCAGCACCGCACCAACGGTCTCGAACTTCTCTACTGCCTGCCGCGTGGCGAGCAAATTCATCCCACGCCGCTGTTGTTCGTCCATGGCGCCTTTGCCGGTGCCTGGATCTGGGCCGACCATTACCTGCCCTGGTTCGCCGAGCGCGGCTACGCCGCCTACGCCCTTTCCCTGCGGGGGCATGGCGAAAGCGATCAGCGCCATACGATTTCCTGGCATTCGATCGCCTGTTATGTCGAAGATGTGGCGCATGTGGTCGACTGGTTGAGCGAGGAACCGGTGCTGATCGGCCATTCGATGGGTGGTTTCGTCGCCCAGAAATACCTCGAACACCATTCCGCCGCCGCGCTGGTGCTGCTCTGCTCCGCACCGCCGCAGGGACTGATGGCTGCCCAGTTCCACCTGCTGCTGGAAAAACCGGCGCTGTTCGCCGAAATCAACCAGCTGATGAGCGGCCGCATGGCCAGTGTCGAAGCTGTGCGCGACGCCCTGTTCGCGCAGCCGGTGGACGAGACGGTGCTGCGCGAATTCCTCAAACGCACCCAGACCGAATCGCACCGCGCCATCTGGGACATGACCATTTTCAACCTGCCCAGTCTGGCGCACATGCAGCGCCCGCCCATGCTGGTGCTCGGCGCGGAAAAAGATGTGCTGATGCCGCCTTTCGTGGTGCAGTCCACCGCCCAGACCTACGGCCAGCACGCCCACATCTTCCGTCACATGGGGCATGCAGTCACCCACGAACAGGACTGGGAAAAAGTCACCACCTATATCGAGGAGTGGCTGGCAAAGCAAAAGTTAAGCTGAAAAACAAATCACCACGGCGCCCCGTGGTTAACCGGAATGCCGGTTATTCAGGCACGGATGTCGACATTCTGTCCCAGATGCGCCGGATTGTTCGCCGCACCGCTCTGGGCCGCGGCCTGAACCAGTTGCAGGGCACCTTGCGCCTGCATCTCCAAGGCCTTCTTCATGACCAGGATAGCCACCGCATCGCCGGTCTGTGCCTGCGCCATGGCGCTACCGGCACTGGCAATTCCGCTGATATCCATGGTTCGCTCCTGCTGACGAGTACTTTCCCAGTATAGGCGATTCGCGCCAGTTTTACAGGCGATGGCTCTGATCGCCGGAACGGAACCCGAGCAAAGGCTGACCGATACCGCGCCCCAGCGCCATGACCTTGAAGGCCTCGCCCATCTCGTGCGGCATCAGCAGCTTATTCACCGCTCCGGCGGCACGCAGATAGGCCTGGGAGCCGCTTTCGCAAGAAGCCAGGCGGTCGAGAATGCCGCATTGGGTGAGAAAACTGGCCTGAGTGCTGTAGCCGAGCAGATCGAGTCCGGCCGGATGCCCGGCGGCGATCAGTGCGGTGAAATCGACATGCGCGGTGATGTCCTGCAAACCGGGCAGCAGAAAGGGATCGGGGTGCGCCAGATGCCGGTAATGGCACATCAGCGTGCCACCGTCGCGCTGCGGGTGGTAAAACTCGTGGCCGGGAAAGCCATAGTCGATCAACAACAGCGCCCCCCGGTCGAGAATCCGCCCCCATTCCGCCACCCAGCGCGGCGCCGCCAGGCCGATCTCGCTCTGGTAACCGGCGGGCAAAGGGGCTTCTCCGGCAATGGCCTCGGCGGCGACGAGCAATTCGCCAGTGGCCGGACGCTCACACCAGACAAAGG
>Ga0209794_1001401_pt1 | contig 18822 bp, 14 predicted proteins | sample EBPBio232013_DNA_FD_185869 | JGI IMG/M metagenome (GOLD analysis project Ga0209794, IMG submission 185869) | Wastewater treatment Type I Accumulibacter community from EBPR Bioreactor in Madison, WI, USA - Reactor 1_5/23/2013_ DNA (SPAdes)... | ecosystem: Engineered > Bioreactor > EBPR >... | reverse complement strand
CAGGCTGCCGAGATTACCGCCAATCGCCTGCATACCCGCTTGCCGGTCGAAGCCATCCCACGCGAATTAGCTGATTTGGCCGATACCCTGAATGGCATGCTTTCGCGCCTGGAAGAGTCCTTTCAGCGTCTGTCGGATTTTTCATCGGACTTGGCCCATGAGTTGCGAACGCCGGTCAGCAATCTGTTGACCCAGACCCAGGTCACGCTTTCGAAAGCACGCTCGGCGGACGACTATAGGGACATCCTGGCGTCGAATGCGGAAGAGTTCGAGCGCCTGTCGCGAACCATTTCAGACATGCTCTTCCTGGCAAAGGCCGACAATAACCAAATCATCCCCAACCAGGAAACGATAAATCTCGCCGAGGAAATTGGCGATTTGCTGGAGTATTACGATGTGCTAGCCGAAGAGAAGTCGATTGTCTTGTCACTCTCTGGTGGCGGCCAAATCTCTGGAGACCGATTGATGCTGCGCCGCGCTGTCAGTAACCTGCTGTCCAATGCGCTACGCCACACGCCGAATGGTGGAGTGGTCACTGTGAAAATTGGCGAAACTGATGATTACATGACGCAAATTGCCGTAGAAAATACCGGCAACCAGATTCCGACGGAACATCTGCCACGCCTGTTCGACCGGTTTTATCGGGTTGATAGCTCTCGTCAGCGGACCACGGAAAATTCCGGACTCGGATTGGCTATTACACGATCAATTGTGGTTGCTCACGGAGGGAGTGTAAACGTCAAGTCGGAGGAGGAAAGAACGCGCTTCACCGTGTCTTTGCCCAGTCCCCGATAATAGCGCTTTCCAATCAACAAGGAACTGGTGCTCCTGCACTCAAAGCTTGGAGCATCCAGAACCTGCATGGGCTTTGGACAGAGACTCAATCCGTTTTTTCGATCAGATAGCTCTTTGATTTTTCATCAAAACAGGCCCCGTTTAACTTGCCAAGATGGCTCACCCATTCACAGGTAAGTCGAGCACCATCTGCGGCAACCAGATTTGCTTTGTTCAGGGTGCTATGTCGATTATGGCGAAACGTCATGGTTTCGTACTTGGAGCAAATCTCCACAGAGCACCCTTTATGCTCCCATTGTCCTTCGTACGGCTTGCCGTCAAGCATTACAGATGCAGTGTGCTCTCCTGTAATTTTCATTTCTAATTTCGCATTACCATCAATCGATCCATCCGACTTATCAATCAATGAAAAAGTCGTAGCACAGCCGGCCAATAGCGAGGCACAAACGATTGTCATTACAAGTTTCATGGCGTTACTCCTGATTATTTAAGCGTAAATCGTGCGGTCGAGATTTTTCTACTGGCAAAGGTCACGGTAACCAAGATCTTTGCACCTGCTGCCGTTTTGAAGGAACCATTGGCTTCAAGCCTGTCACCATTTGGTTTCAGTTCGACTTCCTGCTTGTCTGCACCCGACAACAATGTGACTCTGGCCGAAGCCTGGCTGACGTCTACCGCCTTGCCGTGGTTTCTGAGAAACAGTTGAATCTGCTCTGGCTTGGCGACCAGTTCGTAATCCATATCTTTAACCTCGGCAACAATGCCGCCATGCAGTGGCTTGTGCTCGTGGCCATGTTCATGGCCACCTGCGGCGAAGGTGAGTCCGGAGAGTCCAAGTAAGATGGCGGCAATAAAATGTATCGGTTTCATGAGGGTTCCTTTTGTGAATTGAAAATCAAAGCGCACCAGCATCGCGGTCGGCCATCAGGCGTTTCACATCCTTGCGGCCAAACAGCCAGAACATGGCGGGCGTCAGGAAGGTGTCGAGCAGGGTTGAGCTAATCAGGCCCGAGAAAATGACCACCGCCACCGGATGCAAGATTTCCGTGCCCGGCCGCTCGGCTTCGAACAGCAATGGCGCCAGCGCAAAGGCCGTCACCAGCGCCGTCATCAAGACGGGCGCAAGACGTTCCAGCGAGCCGCGCAGGATCATCTTGTGGTCGAAGTTCTCGCCTTCCATGCGCATCAAGTTGATGTAGTGGCTGACTTTGAGAATCCCGTTGCGCACCGAAATGCCCGCCAGCGTGATGAAGCCGACCAGCGCGGCGACCGACAGCGGTTGTCCGGAAATCCACAAGCCGAGCACTGCGCCGACCAGCGCCAGCGGAATATTGGCCATGATCAGTGCCGACAGCACGACCGATTTGTAGCGACTGAACAGCACCACAAACATCAGCACCAGCGAGACGATGGAGAGCAGGCCAACTAACCGCGAAGCCTCCTCCTGCGCCTGAAACTGTCCGCCAAGGGTGATGAAGTAGCCTTCAGGCAGCTTGCTTTCGCCGACGACCTTGCGGATGTCCTCGACGATCTCGGACAGCGCCCTACCTTGTGCGTTGGCTGAAAGCACGATGCGCCGCTTGCCGTCGTCGCGGCTAACCTGGTTCGGTCCGTCGCCGTCCTCGATGGTGGCGATTTTTGACAAGGGAATCGGGCCGCCGGGCGTCTCCAGCAGGATCTGACCCAGGCCTTGCAACGAGCGGGATGATTCGGGCAAGCGCACGACCAGCGCAAAGCGCCGGCCGCCTTCGACGACCTGCGTTACCTTTTCGCCTTCGACCAGGCTTTGCAGCGTCGCCAGAATCTGTGGCGTCGGCACGCCGTATTGCGCGGCCGTCGCATAGTTGACGCTGACCTTGATCTGCGGCGCCAGCACCTGCTTCTCGATTTCCAGATCGGCGATGCCCGGTATGCCGGCCAGCCTGCCGCGCAAGGCGTCGGCCTGACCGCGCAGCGTGTCGAGGTCATCGCCGAAAATCTTGATGGCGATCTGCGAGCGCACACCGGACAGCATGTGGTCGATCCGGTGCGAGATGGGCTGGCCAATGGCAATCGCCGCCGGCAGGTTGATCAGGCGGGCGCGAATATCGGCCGAGATTTCGCCCATTGAGCGCGTCATTTCGGACGCCGGTTTCAGGCCGACATCCAGTTCGCTGACGTGAACGCCTTCCGCGTGCTCGTCCAGTTCCGCCCGGCCGCTGCGTCGCCCGACGTGCACGACTTCCGGCACCGCTTTAACCAACACCTCGGCCTGTTGCGCCAAGGCCGACGACTCGGCCAGCGTGACGCCGGGGTTAAGGCGCATGCCAATCAGCAACGTTCCCTCATTGAAGGGCGGCAGGAAGGTCTTGGGGAAGAACGGCACCGCGACTGCTGCCACCAAAATGGCGACGGCACCGGCCGCCAACGCCGCTTTGGGGTGGTTGAGCACCGTCTGCAAACTGCGGCCATAGCTGGCTTTCAGCCAGGCCAACAGTTTCGTGTCGCCATGATCGAGCGACTTCATGTTGGGCAGCAAGTAGAAGGAGAGCACCGGCGTTACCGTCACCGAGACCACCAGCGAGGCCAACGTCGAAACGATGAAGGCGATGCCGAGCGGCACGAACAAGCGCCCTTCCATACCGGGCAGCGCGAAGAGCGGCAGAAAAACCAGCACGATGATGATCGTTGCGTAGAGGATGGCCGAACGGACTTCCATCGTCGCATGGGCCACCAGTTCAATCGGATGCATCCGGTGATCGTGGTGCTTGGCCCGATCCTCCTTTAGCCGTCGCAGTACATTCTCGACACCGACCACGGCGTCATCGACCAGGCCACCGATGGCGATGGCCAAGCCACCCAGCGTCATGGTGTTGATCGACAAGCCGTAATAGTCGAAGACGAGCGCCGTCATGAAAATCGACACCGGGATCGCGGTCAGCGCGATCACCGTCGGGCGCAGAGTGCCCAGGAAGAAGAACAGGATGACCGCGACGAAGACCGATGCTCCGATCAGCTTGCCTTGCAGCGTGTTGATCGACGACTCGATGAAACTCGCCTGGCGGAAGGTCACCTTGGGCGCCTCCATCCCGGCCGGCAGCGATTTCTTCAGATCCTCCACTGCGGCCTCGATGCTCCGGGTCAGATGGATGGTGTCCGCCGTCGGCTGCTTCTGGATGCCGAGAATGACCGCCGGTTTGCCCTCGAAACCCGCGTCACCCCGCTTGATGGCCGGTGCGAAGGTCACGTCGGCGATTTGCCGCAATAAAATGGGTTGACCGTGGCGGGCCGTCAGCGCCAGGTTCTTCAGGTCGTCCAGACGCGACGTGCGGCCGAGATGGCGAATCAGGTATTCGCGCCCGTTGAGTTCAAGGAAGCCGCCGGAGGTGTTGGCCGAGTAGCCCTTGAGCGCCCCGGTCAACTGCTCGTGCGAGATGCCCAGTTCCGCCATGCGGGTCGTGTTCGGCTGCACCTGGAACTGCCGCACCTCGCCGCCGATGGGAATGACCTGCGCCACGCCTGCGATGGCCATCAGACGCGGCCGCAGCACCCAGTCGGCGTATTCGCGCACCTGCATCGGCGAAATCTTCGCCGTGTCGATGGGAATGGCGATCTGCATGATTTCGCCCATGATCGAACTGATCGGCCCCATGCGTGGCGTGACACCCGCTGGCAGGCCTTCCTCCATCGAGGAAAGACGTTCCGACACCATCTGCCTGGCCCGGAAAATCTCTGTTTTCCAGTTGAAGGTCACATAAATGAAAGAGAGACCGGCGCTGGACACCGACCGCACGCTCTCCACACCAGGGAGACCGTTCATGGTCGTTTCCAGCGGGAAGGTGATCAGTTGTTCCACTTCCTCGGCGGCCATGCCGCCGGATTCGGTCATGACGGTGACCGTCGGTTTGTTGAGGTCGGGAAACACATCCACCGGCGTGCGCGAGAGCGTGAATGCCCCATAAGCCATCAGCACTAGGCTGGCGATGATGACCAGCAGGCGGTTGGCCAGGCTGTTGTCGAGAAGCCACTTGAACATGGTTTAGCTCCCCCGCCGTGTGCAGCAATCCGATTGCTGCTGAATCGGCGGACATGGCACGTCGCCATAACTGCAAAAGACGCAACAGTCACCCGGTTTGGGTCGGAGTAATGTTTGGCAACCTGAACATTCATGGAAGAACAAGCAGGCATCAGTAGGCATGCGCAGTTTTTCCGACAGTTCGCAAATCGGGCAGGTCAGGGTGGAGTCAAGAATAGGTTCCATCGTCATCCCTCTACCGGACCTGGTTGATCAGGGTCGCAGCGCGGACGGCAACCCGATCCCCGGCTTTCAGTCCGCTGGTCACCGCCACGTGGGTGCCGTCCAGCGGCTCGACGCTTAGCGTGCGCGGCTCAAAGCGTTCCGGCGCCGTCTTGACCCAGACGATGCTCTGGTTAGCCGGGTTCTTCATCAGCGCCGCTGCCGGCACCCGGATGCCCGGCACCGTGCTGCGTGTCTGCACGAAAACCCGAACCGGCTGGCCGACGGCCAAGGCCGCCAAAGCGCCGCCTTCACCCCGGAAGGTCAGCGGCAGGGCCTGCTCGCGCAGGCTGCGAGCGACACCGACCAGGCGTAGTGGCAGCTTCTGCTCACCAACGGCGACAAAGGCCCCGGCCACATCGCTGGCGATGGCCATATCGAAAGCCAGCGCCTCGATCAGCATGCGTTCCGGATTGACAATCTCGAACAGGGTTTCGCGGGCTTCGAGCACCTGACCGGAGACGACGTTGGCCGAGGCGATAACACCGCTGACCGGCGCCACCAGTTGCTCGTTGGCCACGGCGGCTTCTGCTTCCTCAATGACCTTGCGTGGCACGGTGTCGGACAGTTCGCGTAGGCGGCGCAGGCGGCTTTCGGCCAGGGAACGGCTGTTGCCGCCGACTTCCGGCGTCACGTAAGCGAGCACCTCGCCCTTCTTGACCTGTTGGCCGGGCAACGGTAGACCGCGTGGCCCCGGCGTGACACGGCCGGCGACGATGGCCTGCACTTTGCCACCGGCATTCGGGTCCATGACCACCTTGCCGGCCAGTTCATGGGTACGGGGCAGTTCGCCGGGCTCAACCAGCAGGGTACGAACACCGATCTGGCGTTGCGCTGGTTTGGGCAGGAAGACGCTGCCGTCCGGCTGGCGTTTGGGGCCATTGCCGCTGGCAGCGGGCGGGGCGTCGCCGTGGTCATGGCCATCACCGGCTACTGCCGGCATTGCAGATAGCGACAGGGATAGGCAAAGGGCGCTCAATAACTGACGGGGCTTCATGCGGCACCTCCGAAATGCGGTTTACGGGAAGCGTGCAGGCGGCGCAACAAAGCGGCTAGAACAAACAGGGCCCCGCCGGCGATACCGGCCCACAAGGCGTATTCCTTCCAGCCATGGGTGTGGGCGGTCGTTTCGGCATGCGCCTCCTCGTGCATGTCGAGTTCACCGGCCAGCAAGTCGGTTTCCTCGCCGGCAATGACGGTCGCCGCAACCGATACGACCCCCGGTTTGAGTTCCTGCGCCAGCGTCGCCTCGAACTCACCCTCGGCATGCGGTTCGACGGGGACTTTGACGCCACCCAGTTCCAGTTCGAGCTTGGCGTCCTTGACCGGGCTGCCGTCGGCATAGCGGTCGAGATAGAGCGTCAGTTGCTTGCCATTGACGACGCCGACCAGTTCAAAGGTTTCGGACGTTGCCGCAAAACGTGGCGCGGCCGGACCGGCGGATGAAGCAGGCGCCTCGCCATGGTCGTGCCCGTCACCGGCCCAGGCCGAAGATGCCACCAAGGCGATTAAGGCGGCCCATCCCACAGCGGCCAGCGTGTTTGTTGTTCTCATGTTCGGGTTCCTCATTTTTGTTCGGGGAGCAGGCCCAGGGCCTGACGCAAGGCGGAGATCGCAGCGGCCAGCTCAATCCGGGCGCGAGTGCTTTGCCGTTCGGCTTCGACGGCTTCGAGTCCGATACGCAGGCGGGTCGGCAGGTCGCTTTCGCCCAGACGGAAGGACTTCTCGAAGAAACTCCGCGACTCTCGCGCCAGTTGGGCGCGTTTCTCGGCGGCCGCCAGTTGCTTCCGACCCGATTCGACGCGCACCCGCGCCGCTTCCAGATCGGCCGCCAGGCGCTCGCGTTCGAGGCGAAGTTGCCCCTCGGTTTCGAGGGCTTCGGCGCGGGCCAGGCCGAGTTTGGCGCGATTGCGGCTATCCGAACCAAACGGGATGCGGACGCCGAGCGTGACGGTCTGCTGATAGTCGTCGCCGAAAGCGCCCCGCTCGCGGGTGGTGGCCAACAACAGTTCTGGATTGTTCCTGGTCTGCACGCTGGCCAGATCGGCACTGCGACGAGCGACTTCGGCCCGGTCGAACAGTTCGACGACCGCCGGGTGGGTCGCATCCAGGGCGGTGAAGTCGGCCGGCACCGCCGGCGGGGTTTCAGGTCCGTCGGCTGCTTTCTCGTCCGGCAGCTTGCCGATCAAGGCGCGCAGTTGCTGAGTGGCTGCGGCCAGCAGGCTGGCGCTTTCGGCCAGCGTTACCTCGGCGCTGGCAGCCGCACCATCGGCCTGATGCTGGTCCGAGCGGGCCAGGTCACCGGCCTTGGTTCGGCGGCGGACATCTTCTGCCAGTTTTTGTGCGCTGACCAGGCGCTCGCGGGCCAGCGACTGTTCGCCGCGTGCCCGCTGCCAGTTCCACCAGGCATCACGCACGACGGCGGCAGTGCGCAGTTGCGCGGCCGTCACCCGGCTATCCACGGCCTTTGATTCGGCGTCGGCCAAGGCCCCCTGACGGGAGCGTTCGCCGGGCAGCCACAGGGGCAAGGCGACGCCGGCCGCGTATTCGCGGCTGCCTTGATTCTTGCTCAGTTGGTCAGTCTTGCCGGACAGGTCCAGCGAAGGTGGCTGGGCCGTCCAACTGCCGGCAACCTGCCGGCGCGCTTCGGCGGCGTCTCGCCGCAGATCGAGGGATTGCGCCTCGGGTTGTCGTGCCCAAGCGGCAGCAAAGGCTTGCGGCAAGGTAATCGCGGCGCCGGTGGGGGCTGACGTTGTTTGCGCCCAAAGGTTGCCGGTCGCTAGCGCAGCGAACGAGTACAGTCCGGCCACGAGTACGCGGGCCGGTAAAGAGGTGGTTCGTGAAACTGATTTGCTTCGAGACATCCGATTCTCCAGTGATTAAAAGACACACAGGGAATCGGCGAGGTGCGACCGGGAAACGTCGCAATGCGTCAGGGCGGATCAGTCCACCACAGTCGCAAGGGAGAAGCGCAGAAAAGTGCTATCCACCCCGCCGATTAGGCGAGGACGGACCAGTTGGGGCGTTCGGGATGAGCGAGAGGCGGCGCGGTCAGATTTCCCGGTAGCCAGGGAATCGCAAAGGACGCGCTGCTTGAAGCCGGCAAGGAAGCCATGCTAAAAATCGCCGCAGCACAACTCGCATGACAGGCGACGCAATCGCCGTCGATGCCTCCGCCCAGAGCTTTGGCATCCGGTGCACCCTCTTGATCGCCAGCGGCCTGATGCTGGTGATCGTGATGGCCGAAGTGCTGCGCGGCGGCCCCGGTCTCGTGCTGGCAATAGCCGGCCACCGCCGCCCAGGAGAACTGGAACGGCAGAAAAACGAGAAGAAGGATAGATAGCCAGCGACGCATGGGCCGGATTGTATCAGCGAAAATCATTTCCGGAAGTCCACCGCAAGATGCGCACACCGTTGCCCACCACCAGCAGACTCGCGCCCATGTCGGCGAAGACCGCCATCCACATGGTCGCATTGCCGAAAACGGCCAGTCCCAGAAAGATCGCCTTGATCCCCAGGGCCAGCCCGATATTTTGCCAGAGCACCGCATGGGTGCGCCGGGACAGGCGAATGGTCTCGGGAATACGACGCAGGTCGTCGTTCATGATGACCACGTCGGCGGCTTCCATCGCCGTGTCAGTACCGGCGGCACCCATGGCCACGCCGATGTCAGCGCGGGCCAGGGCCGGCGCGTCGTTGATGCCGTCGCCGGTCATCGCGGTCGGGCCATAGCGAGCCTGCAAATCTTCGATGGCCGCCAGTTTGTCCTCTGGGAGAAGATTGCCCCGGGCGTCATCGATGCCGGCTTCCTTGGCGATGCTCGCGGCCGTCGCCACGTTGTCGCCGGTCAGCATGACCGAGACGACACCGAGACGATGCAGTTCGGCCACCGCCTCCCGTGAGCTTTCCTTGATGGTGTCCGCCACCGCAAAAATCGCCAGCACCTGCTGTGCCGACGCCAGCATGGTGATCGTCCGGCCTTGCGTCTCGTGCACCTGAAGGCGAACCTCGATTTCGGCGCTGCACAGGTTACGCTCCTCAATCAGGCGATGGTTTCCGAGGACGAGGCGTTGGCCATCCGTTCGAGCTTCAACACCTCGTCCGGCGAGTGCGACAAAATCGGTCAAGCCGTTCTCCGGAAGCTTGAGACCGGTCACAATCGCTTTGGAGACCGGATGGTCCGAGTGCCCTGCCAGGCTGGCCGCCCAGGCAAGCACCTGGGATTCGGGGATCGTCGAAGGAAGCAGTTCTGTGGCGACCAGACGGGGTTTGCCTTCGGTAATGGTGCCGGTCTTGTCGAGCGCTATGACCCGCAGTTTGCGTGCCTTCTCAAGATAGACACCACCCTTGATCAGGATGCCGCGTCGGGCCGCTGCGGCCAGTCCGCTGACGACCGTCACCGGCGTGGCGAGCACCAGCGCGCAAGGGCAAGCGATGACCAGCAGCACCAGGGCTTTGTAGAGCGCTTGCGTCCAGGTCCAGCCGAGGAGCCAGGGGGTCAAAACGGCCACGGCAACCGCAATGCCGAAGACGGCTGGGGTGTAGATTGCGGCAAACCGGTCAACGAAGCGTTGGGTCGGCGCTTGCGTCCCTTGCGCCTGTTCGACCGCGTGAATGATGCGGGCCAGCGTGGTGTTGTCGGCAGCGGCCGTGACACAGAACTCCAGGATGCCGGTTTCGTTGATCGTGCCGGCGAACACCGGGTCGCCCACCGCCTTGTCAATCGGGATGCTTTCGCCAGTGACCGGCGCCTGATTGACCGCGCTGGTTCCCGCCGTCACCTGGCCATCGAGCGGTATCCGGGCGCCGGGTTTGACCCGAACGCAGGCATCCAGCTTTACCTCTGCGGCCGGCACTTCCAGCCACGCCCCATCAGCCTGCCGCACTTCCGCCGTCTCCGGCGTCAAATCGAGCAGGCCCTTGATGGCGTTACGCGCCCGATCCACGGAGCGGGCCTCGATCAGTTCGGCAATCGCATACAAGGCCATGACCATCGCCGCCTCGGGCCACTGGCCAATGAGGAAGGCGCCGGTCACGGCCACACCCATCAGCGCATTCATGTTCAACTGCCCGCGCCGCAATGCCACCAGTCCCTTACGATAGGTGGAGAATCCAGAGAAGGCGATAGCAGCCGCTGCCAACGCCATACCCAGGCCTTTGAACGGCAGGGCATCGGGTCCGAAAAAATCCAGAGCCTCGGCCCCGATGGCCAATGCCAGGGCGATCAGTGCTTTACTGATCTCGCCGAGGCCTGATGGCACTTCGGTCTTCTGTTCATGCTCGATGGGTAACACTTCAAAGCCAAGCTGGCGGATGGTCTGTAACCCGCTCTCCAGGGCGACTTGCTCGCCATCGATGGTCAAGGTTCGGGTAGCCAGTTCAAAACGTAGCGACCGAATTCCCGTGATACCAGCGAGCGCCTTGCGAATATCGTTTTCTTCGTTCGGGCAGTCCATGGCGGGAATCCGAAAAACGCTCGAATGCCCTGAGGTGTTGGATACGGCGACAGGCGGCGCATCCTGGATGGAGGTCGTATCCATCGCACAGCCACCTGAACACGCGCAGCGTTCAGGCTCATTGGGTTGTTGCTTCTCGGCATGAAGGGGCATGGCCATCTCCTGTTTGTTGATGCCATTAAAAACCCTTGAGTCGCTACAAGGTCAAGCAGCTAGAATAAAAAGATTCAAGGAGAAAAGCATGTTGGAGTTCCTGAAGATATTGAGTCTCTTCGTCGTCACTGCACTGGCCGAAATCATCGGTTGCTATTTGCCCTGGCTGGTGCTGACGCAGGGGCGCCCGCGCTGGCTATTGATTCCGGCTGCCGTATCGCTGGCTCTTTTCGCCTGGTTGCTGACGCTGCACCCAGGTGCTGCCGGACGTATCTACGCTGCTTATGGCGGTGTCTATGTCGCGATCGCCTTGCTGTGGCTATGGCAGGTCGATGGAATTCCCCTGACACGTTGGGATCTGCTGGGCAGTGCCGTATCTCTCGGTGGCATGGCCATCATCGCACTCCAGCCAGGCCGGTCGTAAGGATGGCTGGAATGAAAATCGGCGAACTGGCGCGTTTGGCGGGAAGTAATGTGGAAACGATCCGCTACTACGAGCGGAAAGGACTATTGCCGATACCTGCTCGGAGTGAGGGAAATTACCGTATCTATGGGCCAATGCACCAAGAGCGACTGACCTTCATTCGGCACTGTCGTGGCTTGGACATGACCCTCGACGAGATTCGGACGCTGTTGCACTTCAAGGAATCGCCGGAGGAAAACTGCGGCGAGGTAAACCGTTTGCTCGATGATCACATCGGACACGTCGTTCATCGAATCGGGGAACTCCAAGCGCTGGAAAAACAACTCCAGGAGCTACGCGGCCGTTGTCCAGATGAGCGTCGAGCCTCGACTTGCGGGATTCTTGAAGGCTTGTCGCAGTCAGGTATCAACGAGAAGCCGATGGAAAATCACATTCCAGGCGTGCACGGCACCGCCTTAAAATCTCCCAAAGAGCCAGAATGAGCCAGGTCGATATCTACCTCGATGCGGCCGAACGAACCAACACCCGGCGCAGCTATGCATCAGCCATCCAGCACTTCGAAGTCGAGTGGGGAGGATTGTTGCCGGCGACCATCGATTCGATTGCCCGCTACCTCGCGGCATACGCCGAATCCCTGTCACTGAACACGCTGAAGCACAGACTCGCGGCGCTGTCGCGGTGGCATCAGGACCATGGTTTTCCGGACCCGACGAAAGCCCCGAAAATTCGGCAATTGTTGAAAGGTATCCGAACCCTGCATCCAACCCAGGAAAAGCGGGCCAAGCCGCTGGAACTGGAAATCCTGCGCGGCGTTGCCGACTGGCTGACGTCAGCCACGGCCGCAGCGGTTAGCCGGGGTGATTCGACCAAAGCCCTGCGACACACCCGTGATCGAGCTCTGGTTCTCCTCGGATTCTGGCGCGGATTCCGTTCCGACGAACTAGCTAACCTACGCATCGAGTTCATCGAGATCAAGTCCGGCGAGGGGCTGACCTGTTTCTTGCCCCGCAGCAAGGGGGATCGCAACCTGGAAGGGAGACGCTACTCCTGTCCGGCGCTGTCCCGGCTGTGTCCGGTCGAGGCAGTCGAAGACTGGCTGGCTTTGTCCAAACTGTCGGCGGGACCGCTATTTCGCAAGCTCGACCGCTGGGGGCACCTATCCGAGGCTGAACTGACCCCGAGCAGCATCATTCCCATGCTTCGAAAGTTACTGAGCCAGGCAGGTGTGGCCGATGCAGAGTCCTTCAGCAGTCACTCGTTACGCCGGGGTTTTGCTCAGTGGGCGGGCATGAGCGGCTGGGATATCCGGGAGTTGATGAGCTATGTGGGCTGGCGTGACGTGAAGGCTGCCATGCGCTATCTGGATGGGGTCAGCATCGACCAGAAAGCGCGTTTCGAGCAGGGTCTGGATCGGGCGCTACCGGAGAAACAGCCTATTCCAACCCCGCAACTGCCGAATCTACCTGAGGTCGCTCTCACAACGATCGAGGTTTCCATCGATCTATCTGCCTTCAACGGTGGTAGCCGACGCGCCATCGCTAATGCCTTGCGGGATATGGTGAGTACCTGTCTTGCCCGGTTTCAGGCACAACCTCTGGATCAGGAAGGCCGACGATATCAAATTTTCGTGCCAACCCCGTCGATCGATATTCTGGACGATCACCTCTACTCATTGCTCGATGAACTCCATCGCATTGCCGATACACGCGAATGTTTTCTGGAGGCTGTCTGCCTCGACACAGCCAGTGGCAGGCACTGGGACTGATACTGCATGACCCAGCTTCACGAGACCGCATATCCCCGTCTGAAGGCAGACCCCTCAGCACAGGATCTCGACGAGATTTATACCCTGACACACGATGAAATTGCGTTCATCGACAAGACCGTCAAGCGTCCCATTGCTCGCTCGGCTGCCTTCATCTACCTGAAGCTGTTTCAGCGTCTTGGGTACTTCGTCCACATCAGGGATGTCCCGTCAGCGATTCGCCAACACATCGTGGCCCAAACGGGGCATCGGCCAGCAAGGGCCGATGAACTTCGGCAGTTCGACCGAACGACGGCGCGCACCACCTTGATTGCTGCCTTGCGACGCTACTTGAACGTTCGCCCTCTGGACGATCCGGGACGCGCTTGGTTGCGGCATATTGCAGAAACCGCCGCAGACAGCCGGCATGTGGTGGCCGACATCATCAATGTGATGCTCGAAGAACTGGTGCATCATCGCTACGAATTGCCCGGTTTCTCCACGCTCGATCGGTTGGGCATCCAGGCCCGGGAAAATATCCACGACGTCCATTTTGCGAGTATTGCCGACCAACTTGATGCCAAGGTGAAAACCTTGATCGACAACCTGTTCAAGGTCAAGTCGGGCGAGAGCAGCAGCACCTGGAACCTGCTCAAGCGCGAACCAAAAAAGCCAACCAACAAGGAAACTCGCTCCTATCTTCAGCATATCCGCCGGCTCCAGTTGCTGGTCGACCAACTACCCATCCCCGATATTCCCGTTCCGAAACTCAAGCAGTACCGCTACATCGCCCGTTCGCTGGATGCGACTGAAATGGCGGAACTGAAGCCCCAGAAGCGCTATGCACTGGCGGTGATCTACATCCGCTCGCAATTTGCCCAGACGCTCGACGATGCGGCCGACCTGTTCGTCCGCATGCTCCAGAACCTCGACAATCAGGCGCGCAACAAGTTGGGCGAATACCAACAGGAACACCTGCAACGAACCGATCGTCTGATCGGCCAGTTAAAAGAGATGTTGCTGGCCTACCGGATCGATGGCTCGGATCATCAACGGGTAGAGGCCATCGGTGGCAGCCTGATTGCCGATGTCGATGACCTAGTGGCCATCTGCGATGAGCACATGGCCTACGCTGGACGCAATCATCTGCCGTTCCTCATCCAGCCCTACAAGATGGTTCGAGCTCAGCTGCTGAACTGTATCGAAATCGTCAATCCGCAGAGTAGCAGTGAAGACGATACCCTGATCCGGATGATGAAAGCGTTGCAGGCGCTGCGTGGCATCCGGCATGAAGTCGTGCCGCTGTCGTTGGTCGGGTTGAATGCCGAGGAGGATTTCCAGTGGCTCTCCACGGCCTGGCGAAAACTGGTCATTTCCGAGCGCGCCGACGGTCAGGTCGTTGCCATCAACCGCCGTTACTTCGAACTGGCGGTCTTGTATGCAATCCGCGATGAACTGAAGTCGGGTGATCTGTTTATCCAGCATGGCGAACGTTACGACGACTACCGGGAGCAACTGGTTGACGACGATACCCTGAATCGTGAATTGGCGCAGTATGGCGAGGTCACCGGTATCGAAACGGACTCCAGGGTCTTTACCGAGTCCTTGAAGGCGGCTTTGCTGGAGACAGCCGAAGCTGTCGATGCCGAATTTCCCGAAAATGCCTATGCCGAAATTGTCGATGGCCGGCTGATCCTGAAGAAACCGCCAGCCAGCGAACCGCCGCCCGGCATCAGGGCGATCGACCAACTGATCACCGAGCACATGGAGAACATCAGTATCGTCGACGTACTGATCGACACGGAGCGCTGGCTGCAATTGCACAAGTTGTTTCGGCCTTTGATGGGAACCGAAAGCCGGATCGAGGAATTGCGCCCACGGGTAATCAGCACCTTGTTCTGTTATGGCTGCAACCTCGGGCCGACCCAGACAGCGCGCTCAATTCGGGGGATGAGCCGCAAGCAGATCGCCTGGCTCAACATCAAGTACGTGACGGAAGAGGTGCTGGAAAAAGCCATCGTCAAGGTCATCAATGCCTACAACAAGTTCGAATTGCCTGGCTACTGGGGATCAGGCAAGCATGCCTCTGCCGACGGCACGAAATGGAACCTCTACGAGCAGAACCTGATTTCCGAACATCACATCCGCTACGGTGGCTATGGCGGTATCGGCTACTACCATGTCTCCGACAAGTTCATCGCGCTGTTCAGCCACTTCATTTCCTGTGGCACCTACGAGGGCACTCACATCCTCGACGGGCTGATGACCAACACCTCGGATATCCGGCCGGACACCATCCATGGCGACACCCAGGCCCAGAGTTACACGGTGTTCGCGCTTTCACACCTCTTGGGCATCAAACTGATGCCGCGCATCCGTGGCATCAAGGATCTGGTGTTCCATCGGCCCGACAGCAACAAGAAGTTCACTCATATCGACCGGCTTTTCAGCGACGACATCAACTGGCAGATGATCGAGACCCATTTGCCGGACATGCTGCGCGTGGCCGTCTCCATCAAGCTCGGGAAAATTTCAGCCTCGGCCATTCTGCGTCGCTTGGGGACTTACAGCCGAAAGAACAAGCTGTATTTCGCCTTCAAGGAACTCGGCAAGGTGATCCGAACCATGTTCCTGCTGAAATACGTTGGCAACGTCGAACTACGCCGGCTCATCCATGCGGAAACCAACAAGTCGGAGCAATTCAACGGTTTCGAGAAAAAACTGTTTTTCGGCGGAGAAGGGGTGATTGCCGAAAACCTGCGTCATGAACAGCGCAAGATCATCAAATACAACCATCTCGTAGCCAATCTGGTCATCTTGCACAACGTGGTTGGGATGAGCCGGGTGCTGAAGCAACTCCAAGCCGAAGGGGCTGTGATCAACCAGGAAGTCTTGGCCGGTCTGGCGCCATACCGGCTTGAGCACATCAATCGATTCGGCGATTACGTGCTGGATTTCCGACGCAAGGTCGAGACACTGGATGAGGGATTTCGAATTTTGGAGTCCGAATCAACAAGCCAAGATCAATGACTATTGAATTTTTCGGAGGAAATCCCAATATCATGGATTGCCATGCACGTGCGTGGCCACTTTAGGGAGATGTTCATGAGCAAGACGCTGACCGGCAGTGGTTCGATCACGATGAAAAATCTGAATGGAACCTCAGACAAGGATTGTAGTTGCGGCTCTTGGCTGGGCCATTGGAAGAAGTTTTCAAAGACTTCCACGACACCGAAATGCCACGTGCAGGGATGCGAATCCCAAGCTGAGGTAGGGGCGCACGTCATTTTGCCGAACATGAAGAACGAATCGCTACGGAAACTCAACTACATTGCGCCGATGTGCAAGTCACACAACGGCCAGCCAGACACCGAGTTCAAATCCAAGCCTGACAGCTTTTTTGTCAGCGCAAACAAGGCGCTGACCTGCGGAGCCTAGCCTCAATTGAGGAGGGCAGGCCGGTGAAAACCGGCCCTTGCTTCATTTTTTCTTTCAGAACAATCAGCTAAGTTATTTTTCCGAGGTTTTCGCACGATTCCCGGCCGACCCTCTAAAACGGCTGGCCGTTCTGGTAGTCGTTGTGATCCTGCTTCGGCATTGTGGCGGTGGGCGCGCTGACCATCTGCTCGTCGTCATCCTTGCTCACGCACAGCCTGAGCGGGACGGATACGTAGCGTAGCGCAGCACCAGCAAACCGGATTTTCGCCTTCGGCTGGCCCTCGCGAGACTTCCGTGCTCCAGGAAGCCGGGCAAGGCGCCCATGCAGGTCGGTGGCAAAATCGGAATCCGCCACCAAGCTGGTAAGCTGCCGGTGCGCCATGGCGAACAACACCTCGCCCTCGCAATCCTTGCCTTCAGGGGCCTTAACCCGGATGCCGTGCAACTGCAGCTGATGATCTGCCTCCTTCCGTTTCACATCGAGCGGACCCGCAGTAGTGCTCTCCGCGGTCCCGGTAATAGATGCGACTTCAATCAACTGGCTTACGGCCATCGTTTTGCCGCCGTCCAGTCGAATGGATGCGCACAGGAGAGCATTCAACGCTTCAGTGGAGTCATCACAGCCTGCGGACGTTCCGGCGCCCAACTCGCCCCACTCGTTGCTACGAAGCCTTTCCTGAACCTCGTGAACACTTGGCAGGCAGTCGTTAGTCAAGCACCAGCATCCAGCCAGCAGAGTACCGTACTGGTCGCCATGGCGCTGTGACTTGAAATGCGCCCCGGCTTCCTTGGTGAAGAGTTCGACCGTCTGACGGATCATCGCTAGTCGATCAAGCGCCCGTGCGAACAGCCTTTGCCCTAGGTTATCGTCCTGGCCGATGCGCAGCAACTCCACCTCGAGCTTGTCCCATTGGTCAGCAGATCCGCCATTCTTGGTGAGTTCCAGGCGGGTGATACGGTCCTCGTCTGTTTGCCGATGCAAACCCACACCGACTGATGCCAAGCAGAACATGGAGCGCGCCGTGAATGTGATCGCTCGTCCGGCGACGGTGCCTCGGGAAATTTCGCCGGAGGACGAGGACAACCTGATGAGCGTGAGCACCCCCTCAATGCGACGGCGATCGGCCTCGGTATTCGCTTCGAACTCGTCGAGCAGTACCGGCCTTGCGTCAGCGACCAACTTCTGACGCAGCGCCGCCTCTGTCGAAAGCCCTTGTTCATGGAGAGCCCACCGATCAGGCAGTAGCGGCCGAATGAAGTTGTTCATCAGCGTGGACTTGCCCGCGCCAGGTGCGGCACCAATCCAGATATGCGGCCGCCACTTCAGCAGACCACAGATTGGCGCGAGGAACAGCCACCCCATCAGGAGGTCGGCGGCACCAACGTTTTCCCACCGGAACATCTTAGATATACGCAACAGGTCCGCACCCTCACGAGCGCTCAGCGGCGCCGGGTTAGGGGTACGAAGCGCAGGACGAGCCTCGTAGACGAAGCGAGACTGAAGGGAACCGATCTCGGACAGCTTGCCGTCAATTATGAGCCGGTTCCCCAGATGGAATACCAGGTGGCCATCGTCGTACCAGGCGCCGCGACCACGCACTCGATCAGCATCATAGACGCCACGCCTTCCGGCAATCCGAGTAACCCAGTTCGCCGCCATCTTCGGATTGAGCCCCTTACCTGGTTCGGAGAAACACATCTCCCACCATTGCAGGTCAGCGAGCTCGATTAGCCCCGCTTCGCGAGAAAGCTTCTGAACGGACGTCGTAATCACCTGCTGACGCTCACGGGAGTAGATGAAGAGCACGTCGCGGTCGTAGCCGAGGATCAAAAACCCAGCCCCAAGAGCTAGATCGTCGTCTCCCGCTGCGCGATCCTGTACGTCATCAAGATCACTAGATGCTCGCGTTGCGTGCTGTGTGCCTTCATGCGCCACATCTGCTGCCGAGCCGACTACAACTTGCGCCACCTGGCGAGCCAGCACTTGTGCTGCGGGGCGCTCGCATGCCTCTAGCACCGGCACATCGACGGCGGCCTGTTGCTTGGAAGAGGAGGGCTCGGGATCAACTACGACGCCACCAACTATTCGCCGCCTGTACTCCTCGAGAGGCATAACATGGGCCTTCGTAAACTCCATGATGTCGGTGCCTTTGGGTAGATCGCCGGGAGTACCTTCTGGCGAGACAACGACTTTGAGAGATTTTGACGTGGCCTCGATCACATCTCCAATGTGAAGCATGACCTCCTTGCCAACATCATTAGCGGCCGGCCAGAGCACCACGGCGCGGCCCTTAAGCGGCTCCCATTCCGTTCCGGCGACGTCGCCAATCACTGCGACTGTAGACAGACGATCAACCCCGATGCCCGCAGCAACATACCGGTCCTGAGCCTGATCGGCATCCTTCGCGCTATCAAATATGAGGACTTGGGCGCCGGGATTGCGATCGAGCTTTTTACTGCCGTAAAGCATGGCGGCGCTGCTCATTTCAACCCCCTCACGCCGGCACTGCGCATATCCTCGACCCGATCGCCAAGT
>Ga0209794_1001397_pt1 | contig 18959 bp, 18 predicted proteins | sample EBPBio232013_DNA_FD_185869 | JGI IMG/M metagenome (GOLD analysis project Ga0209794, IMG submission 185869) | Wastewater treatment Type I Accumulibacter community from EBPR Bioreactor in Madison, WI, USA - Reactor 1_5/23/2013_ DNA (SPAdes)... | ecosystem: Engineered > Bioreactor > EBPR >... | reverse complement strand
CAGTCCATGATAAAGTCCATGCCACCATGTCCGCCTACTTCTTTGGCAATATTGCCGATGTGTTTTACAATGGGCAGGGTGTATTTTTCTTCGAGCGATTTCATTTCCTCGTCTTTGATCCATTCATGGCCAAAAGAAATTCTGGCGGGGTCGGGCCATTTCTGTGCTACGCCCTTAGTGCCGCTTACCAGGTGGATGCGGGAATAGGGGCGCGTAGAAGTAACATCGTGTTGCACCAGGATGGTTTTTCCTTTGTGGGTGCGAACCACGGTGGTATTCATGTTACCGCGGTATTTCAGCGGCGTGAATTCATTGTAGAAACTGTCTTTGGCTGCCAGTTCTTTGGCATGCGCGCTCATCTGAAAATCATCGGTGCTGAGGGAAACGAGGTGATCCATTTGGTCGCCCCGGTTGATGTTCAGGCATTGTGCGATGGGGCCGAGGCCATGCGTCGGGTATAGGTTACCGTTACGATGACCATTCTCGCGCAAGCGCCACATATCTGCATAACCGGTTTTGGAAAAATTCAGGTCGAGCAGGTTGTGAATATAAGCGCCTTCTACGTGAACCAATTCTCCGAAAAGGCCATTGCGCGCCATGTTCAGCGTTAGGAGTTCAAAGAAATCATAGCAACAATTTTCGAGCATCATGCAATGCTTCTTTGTTTTTTCAGAAGTCTCCACCAGCTTCCAACATTCTTCAATGGTTTCGGCTGCAGGCACTTCGGAGGCTGCATGTTTGCCATGTTCCATTGCATACACCGCGATGGTGGTATGCAGGCTCCAGGGCGTAGTGATATAAATGAGATCGAGGTCATTGCTTTCGCACATGGCTTTCCAGCCTTCGTTGCCGGTATACTCTTTTGCAGCGGGCAAGCCGGCATCGGTCAAAATTTTCTGTGCTTTTTTAACGCGATCAGGAAATTTGTCGCAAAGGGCTTTGATTTCTACGCCTTCAATAAAACTCATGCGTTCAACAGCGCCGGGACCGCGCATACCCAACCCCACAAAGCCAATGCGTACTTTGTCGAGTTTGGGGGCGGCATATCCACTCATATTAAAACCGGCAGGCCCCACGATGGGCGATGCTTTTTCTTTTTCATTTTCATGACCGATGGCAGGCAGGCCGGTCAGCAAGGCACCCGTTCCGAGGGTGATGTCTCTAAGAAAATGGCGGCGATTGGCACTCATTTGGAATCGTTTATTTGTTGAACTAAAATGGCTTGCAGCGCTGGTTCAGCTTCGTTCAGTTTTTTGAGCAAAGCGATTTGGTTGGTTCCCCGGATGAAATTGTGGCCGGGGTATTTGGCGCCATAATAAATATCGTTGTTGAAATGGTCGGTTAGAAAGCGGATGGCCTGCATGTAGATCAAAATCTTCCCGGCAAATACAAAACTTTCTTTCTCGGCGCTCGTTAGTTCGTTTTTCATTTCACTGAAATAACCTTTCACGATGGCTTCAAAAATCGGGATGCGAATGCCGATCTTATTGAAGTCGCGCTCTTCTTCACTTACGGGCGACAGATACGTGCGCAACATATCGCCCACATCACTGAAGAAATAACCCGGCATAACAGTGTCGAGGTCAATTACACAAATGCCTTTTTTGTTTTTATCGAGCAATACATTGCTGATCTTGGTATCGTGGTGCATCACCCGCACCGGATACTGCTGGGGGTTGCTGCAAATTTTTTCGTATTCCCTTACGATCGATTGCTGCGATTCTATAAATTGGATGGCTTCTTGCGCGGCATGAATGCGTTCCTGGTTGCCGAGCTGCAAGGTGTTTGTAAACTGGTTGTAACGCAACCGGAGATTGTGAAAATCGGGCAGCGTTATTTTTAGAGTATGCGGATCGAATCTGGCGAGCCGGGCGGTGAACCGACCAAATTGCTGCGATGATTCGAAGGCTTCGGCTGCATTTTCCACTACATCGATCGACTGCGAACCGGGAACAAAGGGCGTGAGTCGGTAATAACCCAGGTCCTGTCGCCAGAACATATTTTGGTGCCGGCGGGTGGTCAGCGGACTAACAAAAAAATAATTAGGATGCGTTCGTTGCAGATAGTCGTTGATCAACCGAATATTTTCGGCGATGTATTCCGGATGTCTAAAAACTTCCTGGTTGATTCTTTGCAGAATAAACTGACCATTGCTGCAATCAATAAGATAGGTGGCATTGATTAATCCTGAGCCAAAAGGACGGACCTTCATATTTTCCAATGGTATCGGAAAATCAGCTAGTATCGATTTGACCAGGTCTGGTTGCGCTGTAGCATTCATCTTCAGCTAACTTACTGGATTCAGCGCAAAAACGGGTGTGCAACCGTTTGTTTAAGGTTATTTTGACACTTTATTTGACCATTCGGAACGACTCTTTTTGCTGCTCAAATAGCGATCGAGCAGGAAAAGGCCCAGGAATGCATTTAGGATGAAAAAGCCGCTTACCAGGGCATTGTTATCGGGCCAATGGAATTGAGACAGTGGCTGCCACTTCCAGTTGAACGTCCAGTTCTTGCTGCTGTCGTTGATGGCCGACCAGTCGGTACCTGCCAGCGCATAACCGACCAGCACCACTATGAGCCCCAATACAAAGCCGGCAATACCGTAAATAATCTTTTTATTAATATAGGTTTTCATGGCCGGCGCAATGGCAAAGCGGCCAATTTCTTCCATTACATTTTTGCTAAAACGAAGGGAAGGGGCGGATAACTCGATGGCGTTCGGCAGGCTGTGGTGAAGGGCCAGCAGGCTTTCGTACGCTGCTTTAAACGACGGATCGGTCAACAGGCGCAGTTCCACCGCTTCTTTTTCTGCCGGCAGGCATTGGCCATCGATATAGGCCCAAAGCAAATGCTCGTTTTCAATTCCCGGTTGTGTATCCATCGTTTTAAATTTTGTCAATTATCAAGCCAGGTTAATAATTGGTCAGGTCATTTATCTCCGCAGCAAAATGCCTTTCCATCTTTTCTTTGAGCCGCTGCCTTGCCCGGTGCAGCCGCACTTTTATCGTATTGGTTTCTTGTCCCAAAATATGCGCGATCTCGTCCAGGCTTTGTTCTGCTTTGTAAAACAAGGTAAGCACTTGTGCATCGTCCTTGCCCAGCAATCCAATGGCCTGGTTGACCAGGGCAATTTTCGATTTTTGTTCAACCTGGTTGGCACTTCGACCCCCTGCCAGGTTGAGGGCCGTTTCCGACATCTTTTCATTGTCGATTGAATGAAATACCGGCTTTTTGCGACGCAAAAAACTCAGGCAGGTGGTACAGGCGATGCTGTATAACCAGGTGCTGAATTTACTGTCGCCCCTAAAATCTGCCAGGCTCCGATAAGCTTTTACAAACACATCCTGCGCCAGCTCTTCCGCGTCTTCACGGTTGTCGACATACCGCAGCACGATGCTGAACACCAATTGCTGGTAGCGTTCGATCAGCGTGGCGTAGGCCTGCTGGTCGCCCGTTTTCACCAACTGGATGATATCGTTATCTGATGCTGCCTGCTGCATGGCTGCTTGGTTAGACGCCGGCCATGGCAAACAGGTTACCGGAATCATTTGCTCTTTTTTGCCGGACCCGTTTACTGGCAACCTGCCAGTAAATGGCTGGTAACCTGGCATGGGCAAACGGCGTCTGAATATATGGATCGGTTCTTTTTTTGGAAAAAATGCCCGTCGTCTGTAACCTGGATCCGGCAACAGGTGTCTGGTATAACAGAACAAAGAACCCAAGCAATAAAATAACAATTAAAAACAGATATATGGAACCGCTACTGGTATTACTCGGCTTTCTGGGCTTTTTTTCGCTGGTATTTGGCATTTGGTACATGCGTAGCCGCGAAAATATGGCAATGATTGACAGGGGGATAAATCCCCGCGAAGTGGTGAACCGCCCCGCACCGTACAAGAACCTCAAAGCCGGCCTGCTATTATTGGGTGCTGGTATAGGTTTGGCAATCGCCTATTTTATTACGCAATACATGTTACATGATTATGAAAACCCGGCCCTTTGGTTCGCATTTACGGGTATTGGTGGTGGCCTGGGCCTGATCTATTCCTATAAAGTGGAAAAGAAGGAATTATTGGATGAGAAATGATCCGGGGGTTGATGGCCGCAAAACCGGGGTTTAAAAATTGGAACTTAATCCATACAAAGCGCCCACACCAGCTGCATTTGCTTCGGTAAAATAACTGACGAGGCCAATAAGGATAATTAAGACAAGCATGCCGGCGCCAACTTTCAGGCTTGTATTGTGCAGTCCACGCCAGATGGCCACGGCAATAAAAACCAGAAACAATCCACAGATAATAAAGCCTGCCATGCGAAGCCGCGGTTCTTTGGCTGCCAGCAAGGCCTGGACGGTAGTGCCCGCCAGCATGGCAATATAACCCGCAAACAACGATAAACTGGCCGCTATTATAAAAATGATTACGCGATTGCTGGGGTTGATGCCCATGGTGCATTTTTCGAAAACGGCACCCGTTAGGTCCATGCCAACAAATCTTTTGCTTCGCAAATCCTGGTCAATAAAATAATGTGCAGAGCCTTGGTGAATGATTGGATGCGCTACTTCTTCGTTTGTTTAATTACCCATACTTATTAGTTAAAGCATAAAGTGGATAGAAGGTTCACTGCTAGCAACACATGCTCTACCTAAGGTAAGGAGTTATATCTGTTAATTTTTGAAAGTTTACGTGCAAGATTTTTTTCTTCTTAAACATAAAATATTTTTCTACGTCGTTATTTAAGGTTATATTATTTAACCCCGCCTTTGATTGACTGGTTATAAAACGGCAACAAGTAATAGGTGTAAAATTCCTTTTGCAATCTTCCCGAACGGTTGTATAAATAGATTGGACTACTGAAATAAACAATGGCTTTCAGCCAATACAGTATCGAGCATTTATTTGACAGGCTAAACTTTACCCGTCGGGTAAAGCTTAGGTTTCCTCGCACGCGGAGCAACCTTAAACCCTTAAACATGAAACCTTAAACAATTAAATAAGACGGCTTATTTAATTTTGCTCAGCGCTACTGCCACCGTTTTATCATCCATATTCACCACGCTATAATATCCCTCATTGCGCCAGCGATACCTGGCCAGTAATGCTTTCAGGCGCTGTTGTAGAAATTGTTTGTCTTTGGTGCTGAGGCCGAAAGTGGGAATGCTGTCTTTTCGCGCGGCACCGATAAAGCTGTCCCAGTCGGCAGCGCTCCAGTTGAAGTCGCGCGCAAATGATTGTGCATCCTTATACACCGACAACTTATCCATATTCGCTACATAATAATGATAGGTGAAATTGCTCATCACATTCGTGCGATAAAATGCCGTGGCTGCTCCAATGGCCGCGGTATCGGCCGACACAAAATAGTCGGGCGTAATGCCGCCACCCCCATATACTTTCTTGCCGTCGGGCGTCGTATACTCCTTACCGTGAGGTGCTTTCAGGCTGCTGTCGGCATTTACCAGTTCGCCATGCTGGTAGCGATTCACCAGGTCGTTGTCATAGGCTTCAATACCCTGGTCATAGGGCTTTTGGATGCTGCGACCCAGTGGTGTATAATATCGCGCCACGGTTAAGCGCAGGGCCGAGCCATCGCTCAAATCATATTGTTCCTGCACCAGGCCTTTGCCAAAACTGCGACGGCCAACAATGCTCGCACGATCCCAATCTTGCAAAGCGCCCGCCAGCACTTCGCTCGCGGAGGCCGATGATTCATCGAGTAAGAGTATCAGTTTACCGCTTTCAAATAATCCCTTGCGCTTGGCGCGGAAATCCTGCCGGGGCACATGCGATCCCTCGGTATACACAATCAACTTATCGCCACTGAGAAACTCATCGGCCATTTCGATGGCTTCATTTAATATGCCACCGCCATTGCCACGCAGATCGAGTACCAGCGACTGCATCCCCTTTGCCTGCAAGGCTTCCAGCGCCTTCATGAATTCAACAAACGTGGTACCGGCAAATTTGCTGAGTCGTATATAACCCGTGGAATTGGTAATCATATAACCCGCATCGAGCGAGGGCAGGGGAATGGTGCCGCGCTGGATCGTGAAATTTTTCTTCTCATTTTTACGCAGTATCTGCACCGCTACCTGGCTGCCGGCCGGACCACGCAACAATTTGCGGATGCCATCACTGCTGATCTTTCCCGCAACCGTGGTATCACCCACTTTCAGGAATTTATCGCCCACCAATAAACCGGCTTTTTCACTCGGGCCGCCATCCAGCACACTCACCACATTGACCGTATCAGCAAAAATCTGGAACTCGATCCCAATGCCCTGGAAATTGCCCTGCAGGTCTTCGTTCACCGCTTCGAGATGACGAGCTGGAATAAAACTGCTATGCGGATCGAGCTTTGACAACATATCCTGTATGGCATCGTTGCCGAGCGTGTCGGTGTTCACCGTGTCGACATATTTGAGTGTCACCAGGTCGAACACTTCCTGCAAAGGCGACCGCTTCTGCTTAAAGTCGAAAAGATTGCGGGCTGTATTGGTGTTGTCGCGCAATTTATAGCCGAAGACCATGCCGATCACCATCACGATCGAAAACAACAACGGGAGCCAAACCTGTAGTTTCTTTTTTCCGGGGGTAGATTTCATTGCAGGTGCAAATTAAGCCATATCCGTTATTTTCGTTTTACCGTTAAAATAGAACTATGGCGATTTTGATAGCAGATAGTGGTGCCACCAAGTGTGAATGGGCCGTGGTGGACAAGGAAAAAAGCCGTAAAACGGTGTTTACACAGGGGATTAGTCCGTATTTCCTGAACGGGCCACAGATCCAGGACCTGGTAAAACGCGAACTCCTGCCGGCCATCGGCAAGTTCAACATCACAGATATCCATTACTATGGTACCGGCTGCAAAGCCATTGAAAACCGGAAAATGATCGCCAAAGCGCTTGGCGGCGTTTTTTCGGGTGCCAAAGTAACGGTTGATATCGACCTGTTGGCTGCTGCCCGCTCGGTTTGCGGGCACGACAAAGGCATCGCCTGCATCCTGGGCACGGGTTGTAATTCTGCGTATTACAATGGTAATAAGATAGCGAAAAACAGCCCCGGACTGGGGTATGTACTAGGCGATGAAGGAAGTGGCGCCTACCTGGGTAAGAAGGTATTACAATATTATCTATACAATACATTCGATGAGGAGTTGCGCTACCGGTTCGATGAAAAGTTCAAGATGAACGAAGACGAGATCCTCGATCGGGTGTACAAACAACCCCTGCCCAATCGTTTTCTGGCCAGCTTTACCATGTTCCTGGCTGAGAACCGCGGCCATTTCATGGTGGAGAATATCATCGAAGACGGGCTTAATGATTTTTTCTTTTATCACCTCAATAAATACAACGAGAGTTGGAAATACCCCGTTCACTTTGTAGGCAGTGTGGCATTTGGATTCCGCGATGTGATCGCCGAACTTTGCAATAGTTACGAATTTGAATTGGGTAAGATTGTCCAGAATCCCATGGGCGGCCTCATCACTTATCATGCTCAATGACAGTATGGAAAATTTTATAAAAATAACCGAGCAGGACAGTCACTATCGCCACTTGGAAAAGATGGAAGTAGCTGAACTCTTGCGGCATATCAACGACGAAGACAAGCAGGTGCCTGTGGCTGTAGAAAAAGCGATTCCACAAATTGAACCCCTGGTGCAAGTGGTGGCAGATAAGATGCTGGCTGGTGGTCGGCTTTTTTACATCGGTGCCGGTACTTCCGGTCGACTGGGTATTCTCGATGCCAGTGAAATTCCACCGACCTTCGGCATGCCGCCAGGTTGGGTCATCGGCGTGATTGCCGGTGGTACCACGGCTATCCAGAACGCCGTTGAAAATGCAGAAGACGATCGCGAACAAGGTTGGAAAGACCTGTTATCGCTCGATGTTACTGATAGAGATGTAGTGGTGGGTATCGCAGCCAGCGGTACTACGCCCTATGTGATTGGTGCGTTGAAACACTGTCGTGAGAATGGCATCATCACCGGGTCTATTTCCTGTAACCCCTCAGCACCGATTAGCCTGGAAGCCGATTATCCGGTGGAAGTGGTGGTGGGGCCGGAAGTGGTTACCGGCAGTACCCGCATGAAGAGCGGCACGGCGCAGAAACTGGTGTTGAACATGATCTCCACATCGGTCATGATCCAGATTGGCCGCGTGGAAGACAACAAGATGGTAAACATGCAACTCAGCAACGAGAAGATTGTGGATCGTGGTACAAAGATGGTGATGGCGGCACTGAAGCTCACCGATTACGACGCGGCCCGGAACCTGCTGTTGCAATGGGGCAGCGTTAAGAAAGCGGTGGAAAATTATGCACGAAATTGAACCATTCTATAATTGGCGCCATATCTATGTGAGCGAAGAAGATGAACGATCGCCTTTTTATGGTCGCGTCTATTCTGAGTTTGAGTTTTCGCAAACCGTGTACAATTATTATATCCATCCGCAATGGGATGAATTTGGCAGTCGCACGCTCTACTGCAAAGTGCTGATGGCTGATTACGATGAAGGGTATGCCATTATTGAATTGTTGGGCGAATGGAATGATGCCATCGAAAACGATATCATGAACCTCAAGCGCGAAGTGATCGACAAATTTGAAGATTTTGGTATTTACAAATTCATCCTCATCGCCGAGAATGTGCTCAACTTTCACTCCAGCGATCGCGAATACTACGAAGAGTGGTTCGAAGAAATGGCCGATCACGAAGGCTGGGTGGTTTTATTGAACATGCCCGAACAAACGCAATACGATTTTCGCAAAGCAAAATTGCAACGGTTCATTGAGCTGGTTGAACTCGACAACTGGCGCACCTACAAACCTTTTCACCTCTTCCGAAAAATCGATGAAGAGCAGCGGAAGCGGTTGGGAGAATGAGGTTTTCCTATTTGTTTAGTGGTAAAAATGACTAGCCCACCAGCCAGCGAATTGCTGCCAGGGCTCACTGAATTTATTCGCCTGAATCAAAAATGCCAGTACGCCAATGGCAACATATACAGCCATCGGAAAAGCAGACCGGCAGTTTCTGATATCCACCACCAGCCAGGCAATGCCAACGCCGGTGGTGGATAGTATCAATAAGGGTATGGCATACTGAAAAGGAAGATGGCAAAAGGCGATTAGGAAGCGACCGAGCCCCGGCCCGAGCATAATTAAACCGGTACAGGTCAAAAAGCGAAGGTGATAACCGCTGTTTCTTCGATACAGCATGCCCAGAGTAAAAAGCAGCCCGAGGAAAAACATTTCGGGTATGCCATTCGCCATCGCGGCCAATGCGGTGGCGCGATTGGTGGTTTTGATATTATTGCTATAGCTGGCGCCCGCTACCATCGACAAAGACAAAATCAACAGCGGCATAATGACAAACGACAGCTTGCCGGTTAAGCGGTGCAGCCGGTAGTTTTTCTTCCGTATCAACCAGGCCTGGCAAATTAGTAATAGTAGCCAGGTGCTTGCTATGAAACCATGAAAATGATGGGCATAGGTGAGCCCTTCAAACCGGGGAAATTTTACCAGATAGGTGGGGAAAAAGCCAAGTAGGCTGATGACAAATATGGCTACAAAAAAATAAAACAGTTTTGTAGGTGTGGTAGTGCTTGCAGGCGTAGTCATAAGCGATCCAATATTTTATCGATTGGTCAGCTTAATGTCTGCCCTTTTCACCGCCTGGTAAAAGGCTACCCGGTGAACAACAGTTTATTTGCATGAATGGGAAAATGGCTGAGTTAGCGTCTGCCGATAGCCGGTTTCGGCTGCTCCCTCAAAAATGACGCCATTCGCCCGGTACAAACAGTACTACAAAAGCTAAATCCTACCTTCAGGTATGTGCCGCACCTTTCGCATACTGTTGTTATTTACAGTATTTGGCGCGTGGCTGACTGTCGCCCATGCACAAGACACCCTGCAAGTGCATGGTGTGCCTTTGTGGAAAACAGGCATGCGTATCGAAAAATACTGTGCGATCATGGAAGAAGATGCCGACCGGCCCCTGTCATTTGAGCAGGCGAAGCAAGCAGTTTTTCAGCAGTATACCGACAGCTTTCAACTGGCAAGAAATTCACCAAGGCCCTTATTGATACAATGGATTCGGTTTGCGATCAGGAATCAATCAATGACCGATACGGCTGATCTGTACCTTAGTATGGGTCCGCATTATTTCGCCAGTCTGTACGATACTGCCGGATTGTTGCACAAATCGGGCATTTATGAAACGACCATAGAAGGTTTTGCCAAGGGCTTTCTCCCGTTGCAGCTCTTACCCGGCCAGGTGAAGATGTTTTGGCTGCGCACGGAAGACCGCCGCAGTCATCTCGTACCGCCGTCGCTAACCCTCGATACGCCTTTTACCTGTTACAAGCTGGTGGCTGAAGGCATGCAGCGCGACAGAATGCTGTTTTTGTTGTTGTCGATGTTGACGGGCTCTTTGTTCTTTATCAGTTTTTTTGCCGCATACCAGTACTGGCTGAGTAGGGACAGCAGTTTTTTGTGGTACATGGCCTATACCTTGTCGTCGGCCATCATTGGCCTTTTCTGGCTCGATATTCGTCACCAGCTATCGCTTTATTCTGCTGTATTTCATGACCTGGTATTTGCCTTTTTCCTTTATTGCGTACCCGTTTTGTACAGTTTGTTTATCGGGAAGATGTTGCACTTATCGGTGCAGTTTCCACGGAGCTGGTGGTTGGTCAGGATCTTGCTGGTCGTTGCTGTATGGCAAATGGTCTTGCAATTTGTTACGCTTAGAACCGGCTACTTCTTGTTCTCAAAGCAGTTTGGTTATTTTGTTTCGATGGCACCAGTAACCCTATTGAATTTGATCCTGTTGGGATTAACCGCGTTCAGCCGTGAAAAGATACGATGGTTCATGTTTTGTGGGTTGCTGAGCATGTTATTGCTTTGGTGTATGCCGATGATTGTTTTTCCGAAAATTGAATTCAGGTTGAACAAATGGAACATGGTGTTGATTTTTCTGCCTTTTTATTTTTTGCTGGGATTAACGATCGAGGCCATCTGTTTTTCTTTTGCGCTTTCGTATCGAAGCAAGTTGATTTTGCAGGAAAAGAATAGGTTACAACGCCAATACAGTGCTGACCTGGAGCAAGCGTTGGCGCGCCGTACGGCCGAAATCGCCCGGCAGAATGAATCCCTGGAGAAACAAAAGATACAGCAGGTGCAAACGGCATTTGAAAAAAAACTGGCTGAATCAGAAATGAGCGCACTGCGGGCCCGGATGAACCCGCATTTTATTTTTAACTGCCTGAATTCAATCAAACTGTATACGCTGGAGAACGACGCGCAAACGGCATCTGAATACCTGTCGAAATTTTCCAGATTGATACGCCGGGTACTGGAAGATGCTACCGCTGAGAAGATTACCGTTGCCAAAGAATTGGAGACCCTGCAGTTGTATATAGAACTGGAAGCCATGCGGTTCAAGGATAAAGTTCGTTACAGCATAAGGGTTGACGATGAGATCGACCAAGACCTGGTTGAAATCCCGCCTTTGCTGTTGCAGCCCTATGTTGAAAATGCGATCTGGCACGGGCTGATGCACCGCCCACAGGGCGGCGCCATCGAAGTGGCTGTGACACAGCCAGCCGACAATTGCTTGCAGGTTGACATCACTGACAATGGCATTGGGCGGGCAGCCGCCGATGCGCTGAACAGCAAATCAGCGACCCGGAAAAAATCTTTTGGTTTGCAAATGACTGCTGAACGAATTGATATCCTTAACCAGGTATATGGCATGCAAGCGGCGGTGGTGGTGAACGATTTGACCGACAATGCGGGCACGGCCAGCGGAACAAAAGTAACGATGAAAATTCCCTTGTTCTAATATGCTACGTGTAGTTATCATAGATGATGAACCTGACTGTGTTCGGTTGCTGTCGCTGCAATTAAAACTGTATTGCCCTTCCGTTCAATTGCTGGGATCAGCGACAGATAGTGAAGAGGGCCTTCAACTGATACAACAACTACAACCAAACCTGTTGTTTCTCGATGTTGAAATGCCGGTGATGAATGGATTTCAACTGTTGGAGAAGCTGGGTACCATTCCATTTCAACTGGTTTTTGTGACGGCCTACGATCGTTTTGCCGTAAAGGCCTTTCGGTATAGTGCGCTGGATTATTTGCTGAAACCGATTGACGGCAAACAGCTGCAAGACGCCGTAAACCGGGCGGCGCAACGGCAGTTGCCTGCACAGCAACAGTTGTCGATGCTAAAAAAACAACTGCATGATAAGGAGGGAAGTCAGCCCGATAAAATTGCCCTTCCCTTTCAAAATGGTGTTGCCTTCACCGAATTGAAGAACATTGTTTATTGCAGTTCGGAGAATAATTATACGCGTTTCTTCACCACCGATGGACAGCAATACCTTGTTGCTAAAACCCTTGGCGATATACAGGAAACGCTTGAAGGCCGCCATTTTTTGCGTGTACACCGGCAATATGTAGTGAACCTTGACCATATTCGAAAATATGTGCGGGGGGAGGGCAATTACCTAGTGATGTCAAACAACCAACAAGTACCGGTAGCCCGAAACCAGAAGGAAAGGCTGATTGAAAGGTTCGGGTGGTTGTGATGGCTGCCTGACGCTACTCCTGTCCAGCCGTTTTCCGGTAGCCTTGTTCTGCCAAATTAGGCCTGTTGCCTGGCCGCAAGTAAGGCATTGATACCAGCAATGGCCATCTGTTCTCTACGCACCCAATCGCCGAAAATCTCCACATAGCTGATATTGTTTTCTGCCAGTATGTCTCTATGTGAAAGGTCTAGTTGGTTGCGCAGTGGTTCGGTTAACCGGCTGCCGTCTTGCATAAAATCGACATCGTTGTTGAGGTAGAGATACAGATCGGCCGCATTGCTTTGGCGTACGTTTGACGGTATTAACATGGTTTCGCCCAGAAAAAACCGGGCATATGACATCGTTGTATGTATATCGGTATCAATGATGACCAACGGATGATCACCACGAACGGCTAAATCGATGCGGCGGGCATGTTCTTCTGCCACGCGATACAAATCGGCCAATTCAAACTGATTGGAATGGGGAATCAGGTCGCGGCCTGCTTCCATCACGATGCTGGCATTGAAATGCGCGGCGAGTTTTTCTGTCAATACTGATTTGCCGGTCGATTCTGTGCCGAGTATGACTACTTTGATGGCAAAGTCGGGTTTCACACTGTCGGGCAAGAACCGCCAAAGGCTCAGCAGTTTCTTTCGCACCACCGTTGCCGATACCGGGAATTGGGTGCGGGGAATATCATAGGGTATGTGCTGGATGCCCATGTAGTCGGCCACATAATCGCCATAGGGTTCGGACGTGATGAGCAAGTCCTGGTCGGGCAGCAACTTTTTGAAAGCATTGGCCCAAACCCTCGAAATATCGCGCGATGATTCCGAACTGTTCGGCAATTCATCTTCTTTGTAGTTAAATGCCCGAATGGCCAAACCAGCTTGCCCTTGAAAGGTTTCTGTGATCCAGGCCACTCTTTTCTCTGCCGGAATATTCTCCCGGTCGCTCGCGCAAACCAAAACGGTCAGGGCATCGCAATGCTGCAGCGCAAATCGGATCATACCCTCATGCCCTTTATGAAAGGGTAAAAATTTACCAAACACAAATCCTTTAGGCATGTTTAGCTGATTTGGTCCAGTGATACAATCCATAAGCGGCCAGCAGCCCGAAGACCAGGTATTCGGCCGATAGAAAAACTATTCCTTTTCGCCAGTAGATGATCGTAGCTACCAGGTCGACCGCTATCCAGCAATACCAATTCTCCATCTTTTTCTGTGCCAATAAAAAAGTAGCCAGCATGCTTCCCAACATAACAAATGAATCGGCGTAGGGATAGGCGGCGGGCTCCGGAAACAGGGCGGGCCACCAGTCATGTATATGCGAAAACAAATAGCCAATGGGCAAGATAGCAATCAGTAAAACAAAGAACCAGGCCCGGCTTGACCGAAGCGCCAGGCTGGTTATTTGTTTTGCCGATTGGTTGTTCTTCCAATTGTACCAACCATACAACGTGGTGAAAAAAAAGAAAACCTGTAAAAAAACATCGGCATACAATCGTACCTGGAAAAACAACATAAAAAGAAACAACTCATTCAAGATGCCTGTAGGCCAGGTGGCGATGCTGGCACGCGAGGCCAGGTAAACAGAGATGAAACCCAATGCTGTGCCCAACAACTCCACATAGCTGACAGGATACTGCCAGAGCGTGAATGCGATGTTATGGATGCTGAAGAATTCCATCAGAGGCTGTATCGGATACTGGTTACCAGGTGCATGGGCGCTTGTACAAAATATTTTCGACTACCATCAAAATCCACATACCCATAGTTAAAATATTTTGCGTTGGTCAGGTTGTTGGCGAATACACTACAGGTCCAATTTTTTACAGTGAAACCGGCACGCGCATTGAATAGAAAATAACTCGACAACAAGGCGCTGTTGGCGAAATCCATATAGGCGCGTGATTGGTATCGACCGGTCAACGCAAAAACCCAGGCGCCCAGGTTGTACTGAACTTCCTGGTTGATGACAAGGGCAGGGGTGAGGATAGGCGTGAAGTGAATCGATTTTTCCTGGATGCGGCTGTGGTTAAACGACGACTGGTTGGTGAAGCTAAGTTGACGGTTCAACTGATAGCGGGCAAATAGTTCAAGGCCGGCGCGATAACTGTTGTCGACCTTATGGGTAAGCGCCAACCCATTGGGCCCAAATTTTCCATTGAGTACAATTTCGTTGTTGAACGACATATAATAGGCATTGAGCGACCATTGCCATTGTTGCCAACGGCCACGAACACCCAACTCCTGGTCAACAACCGATTCTGCACTGTTGATCATTAACAGGGGATTACCTGCACTGTCGGCCAGCAAATCATCGTTGCCACCAAACAAATCATTTCTGGTTGGCTCCCGACCGGTTCTGCCAACGCTGAAATAGGCCACCAGGTCAGGGTTGATGGCAGCCGAAAGACCCAACCGCCGATTGAAGAACTGCCAGTTCAGTATAGGCATATTCACTGATCCACCATATCGAAATTCAGTATAACGGTATTGTATATCCGAAAAAAAGGTCAACTTGTTTAACTGGTATTCTGCCTTGGCAAAAGCGCTGAATTCTTTTTTATAGCCGGTGTTCTGGTACAACCTTCCCGCCGTTCTTTCGCTGCCGGTATGACGGCGTTGGTAACTATTGCCATGAATGCCGCCTGTTAGTCGCCAGTTACCTGCATTGTAATTGATATTGCTGTACAGACCGACCCAGTTCGACAAAAAAGCATAGTTGTACAATTCGCCGTTGGATGGAAAGCCCAACAAATTATTGAGGTCAAGCCCATAATTGCCATTCAGGTGCGTGTAATAAACCGCCGTTTGCCAGCCCGTTTTTTCATTGATCCGATAGCGATGTTGTACCTGCAACATCATTTGCAAAAACAGGTCGTTCTCTTCGCGGGTATTGGCATTGGTGCGTCGGTCTTTGGCGATCAAAGAATCGGTTACGCCGATCCATGCCAGTTGGTTTCGCTGCCGGCCGATCAGTGCATTCATCAACCAGGTTGACCGGTCGCCATAATACCCTGTGCGTAAAAAAGCAGACTGTGACTGATTGCCGGCATGCGCTTTATAGCCATCGGAACCCAGCCCCGACACGCTGGCATATAAACCTTTTCGATTACGTAGGCCACTATTGTATTCGCCATACAAACGCCAACTATTAAAAGCACCGTAACCGCCACCGATGGCCGCATAATTGCTGTCGGTCAGGTTCGGTGAAAACAACTGCACACTGCCTGCATAACTGGCCACGCCATTTTGACTGGTGCCCACCCCACGTTGTATCTGTACCCGGCTTATTGAACTAAAGAGATCGGGCTGGTTGGCAAAATAAGCACCCTGGTCTTCGGGCTCATTCATCGGCACGCCATCAAGCGAAGTATTGACACGCGTTTGATCAATGCCGCGCATCCTGAAATAAGAATAACCCTGGCTGCTGCCGGCATCACTGTAATTGGTAATTGAAGGTGTTTCGCTGAGCAAAAACGAAGGTTCCTGTCCCAGGTTTTTTGCCCGAATCGTTTCCCGCGAAATATTCTGAAAGCTAACGGGGGTGTATTGTCCCGCTTGGTAACTCACCACGATTTCTTTGAGTAAGCGCGCACTGTCGACCGTTGTTTTTTCCTGCCCCTGTAGCCCCTGCACTTCCATTACTAACAGCAATACCCACAGACAGTTTTTCATTTGCTAAAAATCCACAATTTATTCTTGAATATCTTTACCGCTATGCAAAAATATTTTTTGGCGATGACCGCCCTGTTTTTCCTGGCCTGCGGCAAAGCATCACCGGTGAAAAATGAACCTCCCGATACCGAACCACTGAAAGGCGCCATCAAGGTAGCTTTGGCGGGCAACGCTTTCCTAACCGGCAATGCGCAAACAAATGACCAGATCACTGAATCGGGCTTAACGGTTTGGGAAAAGACCAGCACCCGCTGTGCCGGCTATATTCGGTTCACCCATAAAGGCAACCTGAAACTGGGATTGCGGTTACGCGTGCCCGTTGGTAACAGCAGCCTGCGACTGACAGTTAACCAGCAATCATTTACAAAAACGGTCACCGGAACAGCCTGGCAGGAAGTGTTTATAGGCAACACAACCATTACTGATACGGGTTACCTCAAAATCGAAATAGAAGGGTTGACTAAAACGGGCGATCAGTTTGCAGAGCTGTCCGACTTTCTATTGGCTGGCGAAGCCGCCACCGGCTGTCAGTTTGCCAATGATCCGGCGAATTATTATTGGTCGAGACGCGGTCCCTCGGTTCACCTCAACTATAGCCTGCCTGCCAATGAAAACATCGAATGGTTTTACAATGAAGTAATTGTTCCGCCAGGCGAAGACAAACCTGGGTCTTTTTTCATGAGCAATGGTTTTGCCCATGGTTATTTCGGCATGCAAAGCCGCGAGAACGATCGGTGGGTTTTGTTTTCGGTTTGGGATCCAGAAAGCGGCCAGGGAACCACCGATCCGATTGCCCACGGTGAAGCAGTGACGGTGCAGCGTTTTGGGGGGGAGGGTACCGGCGGACAAGCCTACCTACTGTACAACTGGACGGCGGGTACCACCTATAAATTTCTGACCCGTGGGCATCCCGATGGTGCCGGCAATACCTTGTATTCTTGTTGGTTTTATGCGCCCGAGAAAGAAGCCTGGTTATTCATCGCCACCTGGAAGCGACCAAATACATCGGTGTATTTGTCGCGCTTGCATTCCTTTCTGGAAAACTTCATCGATACCAATGGTTATATGGAACGAAAAGCCAATTACAATAACCAATGGATCTGCACGCAAAACGGTACATGGCTGGCGATTAACCAAGCCAGTTTTTCGGTTGATGCCACCGGACATAACAAACAGCGTTTTGATTTTGATGGCGGACTCGATGGCAATGGCCAGTTCTTTTTACGCAACGGCGGCTTCTTTTCGCATTATGGTGAACCGGGTAAAACATGTACGCGAACCAGCGCATCAACACAACCCAATATTCGCTTCGATTTGCTTTCAAACTAACATTCGTAAGTAAAAATTTATTTTGCATCTTTCTTTGAATCATTATCTTCACCACATGATTTCACGCAACGCAGTTGGCCGATTTTATTTTTTCTTCTACTATTTTATAGGCAGAAGACCGGCGATGCTTTGTGTTAGATCAACCAATTAAGATCAGATAAAACAAACATAAAGAGTCCCGGCGAAGAGCCGGGACTCTTGTATTTTATGGCAAACAGAGTTACAATACAAGGGTACGAAGGGTGCTTCCACCAGGTGGCGGCACAGCAGTTCTTCGGCAAGCAGGTGGAAGTAATTAGCTGCGGCAATTTCCGCGATGTGGTACGCATTGCCGGTAACCCCAAAGAAGCAGATGGGGGTGTGATGGCCATTGAAAATTCCATCGCCGGTAGTATTCTTCCCAACTACAACCTGTTGCAAAAAAGCAACCTGCAAGTGATTGGCGAAGTGTATCTCCAGATCAAACAAAACCTGCTTGTAAATCCGGGCGTACAACTGGAAGACATCCGCGAAGTGCATTCGCATCCCATGGCCATTTTGCAGTGCATGGATTACCTGGAGAAATACAATTGGAAATTGATTGAAACCGAAGACACTGCACTCAGTGCCAAACATATTCACCAGAAAAAATCGAAATCCATTGCCGGCATCGCCAGCAAACTCGCGGCTGAATTATTTGAACTCGATGTGATTGCACCCAATATTCATACCATGAAAAACAATTATACCCGTTTCCTGGTGCTGCAACCCGCGGGTATGTCTGACCCGGTAGAAGATGCGAACAAAGCATCGGTTAATTTTTTCACCGATCACTCCCGCGGTAGCCTGGCCCGTGTATTGTCGACCATTGCCGACGGCGGCATCAACCTCAGCAAGATCCAGAGCTTTCCCATACCCGGCAGCGATTTCCAATACAATTTCCACGCCGATATGGAATTTGACAGCATCGACCAATTCAACCAAATTATAGAATCCATCAAACCATTGACTGCCGCCTTACAGGTATATGGCATTTATAAAAACGGAAAGAAACAATGATCAGCACGGCCAAACGATTAGAAGGTATTGGTGAATATTATTTCGCCACCAAACTGCGCGAAATTGATACACTCAACCAGGCAGGCAAAGCCATCATCAATCTCGGCATCGGAAGTCCCGATTTGCCACCGCACCCCGATGTAATCAATACCCTGGCAGAAGAATCAGCCAAGCCCAATGTGCACGCGTATCAATCGTACAAAGGCGCACCGGCGCTTCGACAGGCGATGGCCGACTGGTATCGCAAATGGTATGGCGTTAGTCTCGATCCGAATACAGAAATATTGCCGTTGATCGGCAGCAAGGAAGGCATCATGCATATCTGTATGACCTAC
>Ga0209794_1001396_pt1 | contig 18968 bp, 24 predicted proteins | sample EBPBio232013_DNA_FD_185869 | JGI IMG/M metagenome (GOLD analysis project Ga0209794, IMG submission 185869) | Wastewater treatment Type I Accumulibacter community from EBPR Bioreactor in Madison, WI, USA - Reactor 1_5/23/2013_ DNA (SPAdes)... | ecosystem: Engineered > Bioreactor > EBPR >... | reverse complement strand
CAGGTCGACATCCTGATCAACAACGCCGGCATCACCCGCGACCGCATGTTCGCCAAGATGGAGAAGGATGGCTGGGATGCCGTCATCGCCACCAACCTGACCTCGCTGTTCAACATGACCAAGCAGGTTTCCGCCAAGATGGCCGAACGCGGCTGGGGTCGCATCATCAACATCTCGTCGGTCAACGGCGTCAAGGGCCAGGCCGGCCAGACCAACTACTCGGCTGCCAAGGCCGGCGTCATCGGCTTCACCAAGGCACTGGCCGCCGAACTGGCTGCCAAGGGCGTGACCGTGAACGCCATCGCCCCGGGCTATGTGGCAACCAAGATGGTCATGGCGATCAAGCCGGAAGTTCTGCAGACCATCGTCGACTCCGTGCCGATGAAGCGTCTGGCCAAGCCGGAAGAAATCGGCTACGCCTGTGCCTACCTGTCGAACGACCTGTCCGGTTTCACCACTGGCGCCACGATCAACATCAACGGCGGTCTGTACTACCAGTAATCGTAAATTGATGGTTGTCCATGCGTATCCATAAGACGCATGGAATCAGAAAAAGCCCTGTAAATCAGGGCTTTTTTGTTGTCCATAAGTTGCCATAAGAATCCATGCAGCGCATAATTTTCACAGGGACTGGCAAGTAGATCGATATCTGCTTGTTGAAAATCTACTTGTTTGAGGTGTGTGAGTGGCTGGGATCACTGATAAACAAGCCCGTGCACTGCTATCCAGAGCGAAGGGCGAGGGCAAAAAGCTGACACAGGCTGACGGTACGGTACCGGGCTTGACTCTCGTTGCAACGATGCTTGGTACTGGGTCGTGGCGTGTCCGTTACTACATCGGTGGCAAGCAGAAGGAGGCCACGATAGGACAGTACCCAACGTGGAGTATCGCGGACGCCAGGGAGAAGGCCAAAAAGCTGCGGATGCAGGTTGATGATGGCGTCGACGTTGCCCTTGAAAAGCGGAAGCGAAAGCAGGAAGCACTGTCGGTCGTCACGGTCGACAAGCTTGCCGAGGAATATTTCGCCAAGGTTGAGAAGGGGGTGGCACTCAGAACCGGTATGCGACCCCATACCCTCAAGCAGCGGAAGTCGATCCACGAGCGCTACGTCGCCCCGCTGATTGGTCGGTTCGAAGCTTCCAGCATCACACCGGCCCAGGTGGTCAATGTGGTCAAGAAGGCAGAGGCGGGTGGCAAGACGTTGCCCGACATTACCCTGACCCACTGCAACCTGCTCTTCGCTCATGGAATTGGGAGCGGTGCCTGCACTTCGAACCCGTGCCGGGATCTGAAGCTGTCGGCGATAGTGGGGCCGCAAGAGCCGCCAAAGCAGCGCATCGCCTTGGGGGCGGAAGAGTTGGGCAACTTCCTGCGCGAACTGCACAAGATGCCGAGGCCCTACGAATTGGCAGTGCGACTGATGCTGTTGACCGGGGTTCGGATCAACACCATTGCCGAGGCACGCCAAGAGGAATTCAAGCCAGATTTTGCAGTCTGGGAGGTTCCCCATGATCGCCGGAAGAATCGCCGGCATACGACTGGGCCGTTTGTGATCCCTCTACCGGCACAAGCTGTCGAGTGGGTGCAGGAACTGCTCAAACTGGCTGATCGCGATGAATACCTGTTGCCCGTCAATCCGATCCGGGGGGCGGGAGTCAGGAATCCACTGTCAAAGCGGACCACGATTGGCGGCTGGATTGATCGAGTGCGCAACGAATCTGGGGGCACTTGGCGCCGGATTACACCGCACGATCTGCGGGCGACCTGCAAAAGCTGGCTGTCCGAACTGCGCATCGACTATGAGACGCGGCAACGGTATCTGGACCACGCCCTGGATAGTACCGTGGATCAGATTTACGACAAGGCCGACTACCGAGAACACCGCCTGGCTGCTGCCAACAAGTGGCTGTCATGCCTTAATAACCTTGAAACCGGTACGGCTCAGGAAAACGTCATCAAGTTGCCGGGGGCGGCATAGAAAGGCGGAATGATGGACGATTCATACAATGAAGCGTTGGAGCATTACAACGAAATCGAGATGCACGAAATCGACGACCTGTGGTGCTTGTCCGAGGATTTCAGTGTGGTCGATGCTGCTGCGCTTATCGCTGGGTACAACCCTTTGATGCTGCAACGCTGCAGAAAGGATACGCACTTCGACCGGCTTTTCAGCCGCTACCATGTGGTGATGGAAGGGCTCTGCAAAGCGATATCGAACGGGCGGATTAAGGCCAACATTCGGTATGCGGCGCGCGACTTTGGTTACGTGGACCACCTTGCCGATATTGACGCCGCGGAATCGACGTCATGGATCCTTGAGCATGGCACCACAAAGGCGGATGACGAGATTCTCGCCGATGATCATTCGTGTTTCTTCAAGTCATTTCCAGATTGGGGGCTGACAACAGTCAGTCGTGATGATTTAGTGGCCTGGCTGGCCAGCCGAGGTGTTCGGACGGGGTTCTTTTTTCCGGTGGCGAAGCCATCTGACGAGCTAGATTTTCTTGACCCGAACAATCCTCGTTACTCCCGCAAGTTGGCGGCAGTGGTGCGTGCTTGGCAAGCCGTGACCGATCCGGGAAAGAAAACGCCGAAGCAGGCGATCGAGAAGTGGTTGCGCGAGCATGCCGCCGAGTTTGGATTGACCGACGAGGAAGGAAATCCAATAAACCAGGCGATAGATGAATGCAGCAAGGTGGCAAATTGGCAACAGGCCGGTGGCGCCCCAAAGACCTCCTGAACATAACCTACCCACCCTAGAAAGCCTTGCCAATACTGGGCTTTCGATTAGCTAGACCTGGAACCTACCCACCCATTACATCGATTTGGGTGGGTGGGTTTTTTGCAATCTACCCTCTGAAAAAATGCTGGCTGGCGCGGCATGATTTCTCCAAGTTTCCATACGGATCAATGGTGGTCCGTATGTGTGCAAGGAGAAATGAGATGGCATTCGACAGTTTTCGCGGGCGGGCACTTGCGCCAAAGACGGTTTGCGCAGAAGCCGACTTCAGCTTGCCGCAGATTCATCGCTGGATCAGAGAAGGAAAGATCAAAGCGACGAAGCTCGGCTACCGGATGACCCGGATCGATGGTGATAGTTTGGCGGATTTTCTGACAGACAACCTGGGTAAGCCGCGCCCGCCGCGCGGCAAGGCGAAATTGACCGAACTAACCGGCCAGGCCTGAGAGGCCGGCCATGCTTGCCTACGTGCGGCCGGTCGGCCGCGATTATCGCTTTACCCCGAGCTGCTTTGAAAAGGCAGCAGGCCGCGCATCCGCGCCGCCGAAATCGCCCGTCAGGGCGACCTTTGCCCCGCGCTGCGCAAGCACCGGCCGAGCGAAGGAGGGCCGCCAGGTCCGCCGGGATGACTCTCTGGAGATCATTCCGATGTTCACCCCAAAAACGGAAACGCCCAGGCCGGGCAGGGCACTGGGCGATTGGCAAAGCAGAAACGACGCGGCGAATCATGCCGCGCCAGCTAGCAAATTGATTGCCGAGGCTGATGCAGTCGCTGCATCGATCCCATACATGGTGACCCGCGAATGCAAACGCTCTGCCGTCGATCGGTTTCTGGACCTTTGGCTGCAGGCGCTTGCCGCTGGCCGAGAAGGGGCGGTGTGACGACATGGCACGCTACCGCAAAGTTGATCCTCGTATCTGGAACGACTCGAAATTCCGTGCTCTGGATGACCAGGGAAAACTAGCCTTCTTTTTCCTGCTGACGCATCCGCACATGACCGCTATAGGAGCGATGCGGGCTTCTGTTCCTGGACTGGCTGCCGAAATTGGATGGTCGACGGAAGCCTTCGCGGAAGCCTTCCGGGATGTCTTGTCGAAGGGTATGGCGGAGCATGATGAAAAGGCCTCGTTAATGTGGTTGCCGAACTTCCTTCGGTACAACCCGCCAGAGTCTCCAAACGTTATCAAGGCGTGGGTCGGAAGCCTTGAGCTGCTCCCCGAGTGTGGCCTGCTTTCCCGCGTGGTTGCTGGCTCCGTAGCCTTTGCGCAAGGCTTGAATAAAGGCTTTGCCGAAGCCTTGCCGGAAGCCTTCGCGAAGGGTATGCCTTATCAGGAGCAGGAGCAGGAGCAGTATACAAATCCCCCCATATCCCCCCAAGGGGGGAATCATTCAGGGATGGATGCTGCTCCGCAGAAGAAAGCCAGGCAGCCGAGAGGGCAGAAGCGGACATTCGCGGAATGGGCTGAGGCCATCCGGGCCAATGGCGAAAAAGCGATCTCCGATTACCAGCCGGTCTGGAGCTACGCCGAGCGCGCTGGCTTGCCACGCGAATTTGTTGAGATCGCTTGGCTGCGATTCAAGGACAAATATCTGTCTGGTACCGGGGCGAGGAAGACTTACGTCGACTGGCGTGCGGCGTTTCGTGATCACGTTGAGTCCAACTACTTGCGTCTGTGGTTTTGGTCGGAAAAGGATAGCCAGTGGCAACTGACCACGGCCGGCGTGCAGGCAGACAAGGCAGCTGAGGTGGCGCCATGATGGTGCAACATGCGATCCCGCATTCCGTCGAAGCCGAGCAGGCTGTAATCGGCGCGGTACTGATTCGCCCCGAAGTTATCGACGACATTGCAATGCTGTCTCCCGATCACTTCTACGTCGCTGCGCATCGGTCGATTTACGAAGTCATTGTTCGAATGGCTGGGCAAGGCAGGCAGATTGACGCGATCACGTTGGCCCAGGAGGTCCATGATGCCGGCCTTGATGATTTGACCGGCGGCCTTGCCTACATCGGAGCGATTGCAGCCAACGTGCCGAGCGCTGCAAATGTCAAGCGGTACGCGAAGACCGTGCAAGACAAAGCGATTGATCGTCAGTTGCTTGCGGCCGCTGAAGATATTCGAGCTGTCGTAATCGCGCCAGGCGACACCATGGAAAAACTGACCGCCGCGCAGGCGCTGATCATGGCGATCGCTGAAAGTCGGCAGCAAAAGCAACCGCGCAAGATTGGCGATGCACTGCAGGAATACGTTGCGACCCTTGAGCGCCGGCATAGTGGAGAGGTTCGCGGCATGTCGACGGGGCTCACAACACTCGACCATCATCTATCTGGTGGCCTGCAGGATGGGAATCTACTGATCGTTGCTGGTCGGCCATCCATGGGCAAGTCGGCTTTCACCAACACGATTGCCGTGCATGTCGCCAAGGCCGGAAACCCGACAGCCATCATGTCGATGGAGATGACTGAGATCGAGCAGCTTGATCGCTTTGTCGCAACGCTTGGCAGGGTGTCAATCGAGGATGTCACCCGGGCGAAACTGGAGGGCGATGCCGGTGATCGGATTTTTGCAGCAGTCGGCCAGATGCAGGAATTGCCGATCTTCATCGATGAAGAGCCCGGGCTTTCTGTTCATCAGGTTATGGCTAAGGCACGGCAGGTCAAACGCAAGCATGGCTTGCGGCTGTTGATTGTTGATGCACTGGGGCTTATGGACTTTGACAGCAGCAAGGCAGTTGCTGAACTTGGTCAGATCACGAAGTTGCTGAAGGGCTTCGCGAAGACGATGGGCATTCCGATCATCCTGCTTTGCCAGTTGTCGCGCAAGGTCGAGGACCGCACCGACAAGCGGCCGATCATGTCCGACCTGCGAGACTCCGGCGCCATCGAGCAGGATGCAGATGTGGTGATGATGCTATACAGGGACGAGTACTACCGTCCAGATTCGCCCGACAAGGGTGTTGCCGAATGCCTGATCCGGAAGAACCGTCAGGGAAAAACAGGGGTTGTTCCCCTCGCATTCATCGCCGAACAGACAAGGTTCGAAGTGCTGGCCGGCGAATGGCAGCAACCTATCTCCGGTGGAAGTCGAAAGCCCGGAAGGTCGAGGATAGGCGATGACTGATCCCCTTGATCGTTTGGCGAGCGCCAAAGCACGGGCCGATTCCCGCGCCAACTTCGAACGCTTCGTGGTCAGCCGCCGTGCTAACGGTTGGTCCGAGCGCGATGTTGCCGAATACCGTGAATCCATTCGCATTCTGATGGGCGATGACGATGCTGCAGCGCTCGCACTCTTCCCGCCTGGCACCTACCAAAGCGCCGATCAGGCGCGGCAGGCAGCCCGTGAATTCTGGGGGGCGCGATGAATCCGATCGACGAACTGGCCGACGAAATCAATCGCTTCCTGTCGGCCGAGGCCGGCGGCGATCCCGCTCACCCTGGCGCCCGGCTGCGCGTGCTGTTGTTGATGAATGTCAGCGACGGCGAGCAGCGTGCTCACCTTGAGCGCGAAGTGTGGGAGGCCGGGTTTTTGCCCGTTCCGGATCGGTTTGACCAGAACGCCGGGCGTTTCTGTTCAGTGGCCAGCGTTGCCCGTGCGTGTGGCGTTTCTGAGGCAACGATGCAGGCCGAGATCGACGGGTTCCTCGCCAGCGACATCGGGCGCCGACTGGGATTCCGCCGCGAAGTGCTCTTTCCGGAGGGTGACGAATGCACCGCCCTTCATTGACCGCCAGCACCGCGCCGGCTCGCCGCGGCCGCCCGCTGGGCACGCTGTCACCGCTCACCAGATGGCTGCGGGGCGTAATCGCCGAGATGCGCAGGGATGGTTTCGGCCAGGCCGAGACGTGGCGCCGACTGTGTCTGACCGAGGATGCGGCAGCAGATGGCCGGTCATTCCTGGTCAGTGATGTCACCGCCGACAGCGTTTGGCACGATGTCGGCGCGGACCTGGCCGGCGAGCGGGTGACCTTCGACGGATTTCGTAAGACGTGGCGGCGTGCAGGCTGAATTGTTGTCCCATTTCTGACACAACGGCCGGGAAGATGACCGCATCAACTCACGGAGATGGAGATTTTCAAAATGATGGACGACGAAGACAGGCCGGGCCCCGGCATCCGCGCATACGCGCAGAGGTTGATGGATTTGCCAGGCCCAGCCGGTGACGGCGCCAAGATGGCCGCCGGTGGCCTGACGGTCGGCGCAGGAGCAAACCAGCAGCGCCAGCCGCTACAGCAGCCCAGCGCAAGCCCGGGCGGCGCGGTATCGACGGACCAGAAAGGCCTTGCCGTTTCTCCCGGCGGTGCAGGTGCGCTTGGTGCTGGTGCACTTTCTGCCGCCGGCGGCTTAACCGTGAATCCGCTCAAGACCTCTGCCACGTCGCAACCCGGAATCTCCAAGGTGACCGGTGCCGGCCTGTCGTCGCCGCTCTACACGAACGAAGGCGATGCCGGACAGGCGGTTGCCGGGATTGGCCAACGAATGGCGAGCACTGGCATCACCACCGCGCCCGCTTCCGACGCCAAGCCGGCTTTCGGCCCGGCCGCCGGGCTCACCATCACGCCGTTTGGCGGCGTGAATGCCGCCGGCGTGCAGAACGAAGGCCTTGCCAGAATGGCGCGGGCCAACGCAATCACCCAGGAGCGGATCGATGCTCAGCCGCGCGGCGGCGCCGCGGTTCTCGGCGGGCTGGATGCGCAGGGCCGCACCCGCCAGGAACAGGAGAACGACGCCCGGTCGGCACGCTGGCGGCAGGACGAACTGATCAGCCAAGCCAAGTATCTGCCGCAGATGGCCGGCATTGCCAGCAACCTGATCCAGGGCGACAGCCAGCAAGCTGTCGAAGGGCTGCGTCAGCAGGGCATCGCCGCCGGCATCAACACCGAGCGTCGCGGCCAGGACCTGGGCTACGGCGCAAAGATGGCGCAGATTGGATTGACGGCACGGGGGCAGGATCAGGATGCCGCGATGGGCGGCGCGAAGCTGGGAATCGACATGGCCAGGTTCGGGCTGGAGCAATCGACCATGCAGCGCCAGCAGTCTGCCCAGGACAATCTCGCCAGGGCAATGGAGAGCGGCGACCAGAACGCTATTGCTCGAGCCAGAGCGATGGCAACAATGGCCGGCGTCAAAGTGCCGGAGTCGACCAAACTGGAAACCGTTCAGACCGATTCCGGCCTCTTGGTGTTCAACCCTGCCAGCGGCGAGATGCGGCCGGCAGTGGGTGCCGGTGGGCAACCGGTCGGGAGCGGCAAGCCACTGACCGAGGGGCAGGCCAAAGCAGCCGGTTTCGGCATGCGCGCGGCGGAATCGTCCAAGATCATCGAGCAAGTCGGCCAGGGCGGGAAGGTTCAGCCCAGCTTGATCAAACGCGCTGCCGAGAGCGTTCCCCTTATCGGCGAAGGGCTCGGCATGGTGGCCAACCAGTTTGCATCACCCGAGCAGCAGCAAATCGAGCAGGCGCAGCGCGATTTCATCAACGCCATTCTTCGCCAAGAGTCGGGGGCGGTCATCGCAGACTCGGAGTTTGCCAACGCTCGCAAACAGTACTTCCCCGCTCCCGGCGACAGCCAAGAGGTGATCGAGCAAAAGCAACGTAATCGCGAGATGGCGATCAACGGCTTCAGGGTCACCGCCGGCCCGGCGGCCAAGAACATCGGCAACCCGCCCGCGCAGAAGCAAGCACCGCAGCAGTCCGTAGCAGCGCCGGCTGTTGGCACCGTCGACGGCGGTTTCGTTTTCCTTGGCGGCAACCCGAACGACCAAGCGAACTGGATGGAGGTGAGAAAGTGAAGCCTTGGGAAAAAAGCTACGGCACCACGGAACAGCCTGAGCAACAAGTTGCCCACACACCCGTGAAGGATGGCCCGTGGACCAAATATTCGGCGCCGGCCACGACAGCACCGGAACCGACAGCAGCCAAGGCCGAGCGCAAGCCGTCCGTTGTATCCGGTATCGTCTCGGCCATGCAGGGACCGACGCTCGGCTTCTATGATGAAGCGGTTGGAGCCACAGGAGCAGCCGTGGAAGCCGCGGGCAACCTGACGCCCTGGGGCAGCGGCCGCAGCGTCGGTGAAGCGTACCGGCACCATCGAGATGCGGCCCGGGCATCGGCGGACGCCTACGAAAAGGCCAACCCCGTTCTGAGCCATGTCGAACGCGCCGCCGCATCGCTGCCGCTGGCTATTGCCGCCCCGGCTGTCCAGGCGGCCAAAACTGGGGGCGCCATGCTCACCCAGGCTGCGAAACTGGGGGCGGGCTATGGTGCCGTTGCCGGCGCCGGAGATTCGAGAGCGACCGACGCCGAAGGCATGACCAAGGACATGATCACCGGTGCAGCTGGCGGCGCGGTTCTTGGGCCCGCTGTCGCCGGCGGGCTTTCGGCTGCATCTATGGCTGCAAAAGGCATCACGGCACAAGTTGCCAAGGCTGCAGAAGGCACCAGCTTTGCGGATACCGTCGCGGCGCACGGCATCACGTACCGACCCGGAGCGGCAGCGCAACAGCCGGCGGCGCAGAATACTCTTTCGAATACCGCTCAGAAAATTGTTCAGGAGCTAGGTATCACGCACAGACCCGGAGCGGCAGCCCAGCAGACGGCGGCGGCGAAGATCGCCCAAGCAATCGAACGCGATGCCGGTGGCCGCGGTGCTCTGACCAACCCACTGGACATCATCGCCGCGCGACAGCGGACGCTTGGCCCCGAGGCCACGATTGCCGATGCCGGCGGCCAGAACACACGCCAACTGCTCGACACGCTGGCGACCTTGCCCGGCAAGACGAAGGACGCGACCGAGCGCCTGATTCATTCCCGGCAGGCAAGCCGGGCTGATCGCCTGATCGGCGCCGCTGAGTCTGGACTTGGTACGAACGGCGCCCGACTACCTGAGACCCTGGAAGCCCTGGACATCGCTCGCAAGGAAGCTGCAGGACCGCTCTATGATCGTGTTCGACAGACCACGCTGGCCGTCGACCCGGTGCTTGAATCGCTATTGGAGCGCTCCAGGAACGCTTTCGGCGTGGCAAAGCGGATTGCCGAGGCCAACGGTCAGAAATTCACGTTGCTGGATAGCAACCCTGGCGTTGATGCGCTGATGCGCCCTCAGCAGAAGGTCGCGCCGCTGGCGCAACTCGATACGCTCAAGCGCAGCCTCTACGACCTGGAGCAGGCCCACATCAACCCGGAGACGGGGCGCCTGAACGAGCTGGGAAATGCCTACAAGGACTTGCGCCGCGAGCTGGTGGCCAAGATCGACAGCATGACCACCGACCAGGCCGGCGTCAGCTTCTACAAGGCTGCCAGAGACGCATACGCCGGCCCGACCGAGCTGCGCGCCGCCGCCAATCTCGGCAGCCAGGCGATGAGCAAGGACGCCTGGAAAATCTCGCAGATGACCGACGGTATGTCGGCGTCCGAGTTGGAGGCCTTCCGCGTTGGTGCCTTCGAATCGCTGCGGAAGAAGCTCGGTACCGAGGGCGGACAAACCCAGGTGCTGAAGATGTGGAAGGAACCAGCCACCGCCGAGAAGCTGCGCGAGCTGTTCGGCGATCAGCGTTCCTTCCGCCAGTTTGCTGCCGATGTTGCCCGGGAAGCACGCCTGAAGCGCCTCGAATCAGTGGGGCGTGGTTCCCAGACCGCAAGCCGTGCGGCAGGACTCGGCGACCTCGACACGGCCGCGATCAATGAAGCCGGCAATGCCGCGCGTTCCGCGGTCACTGGCAACGTCTCCGGCCTGGTCAATTCCGCTGCGCAGGCCTGGAACAAGGCAAGCACACCGGAACCCGTCCGCGACGAAATCGGCCGGCTGCTGACCGCCAAGGGTGAGCAGGGCGCGAAGAACCTGGCCGAAATCCGCAGCATCGTCGAGCAGGTTCTTGAAGAGCGCACCCAGCGTGCCGCCCGGGCCGGGGCGTTTTCCGGCAGCCAGCAGTAACCCACGCCCCAGAAAGGAATCACCATGTCTGATCGTTCCACCATCTACGCGTTCCAGAGCCTTGCAGCTTCGGGGATCGCCGTCATGAATCACCGCATCGCCCAAGAGTTGCGCGGCGACTTGTGGCAGCACACGCAAGCCTGCCTCTTCGATTTCAAGCCAGAACAGAAGATCGATGGTGCCCGGCGTGTTGTTGCGACCTTCCCGAGCTATGGCGAAGTGTTGGTCTACGTTCGCTCGCTCGACAACCTAGCGCAGCGCCTGCAGTGGATCGTCGGCGAGGCGCCCACGGCCATCGCTGACCTGCAACCCGTGGTTCCTGCGGTGTCGCCGCAGCAAGCGGCCAAGCGCGAAGCAAACCGCAAGGAGATCGAACGCATTGAAGGCTTGCGCAAGCTGGCCGCCGAAGAACCGCCCGCCCACGATTGCAGCCGGCGCCGCGAAATCCTCGAAGCGCGCCGGGAACTTGAGATGCTGTAATGGATACCTGCGGGGCAAAGACGCGGGCCGGCACGCCGTGCAAGCAGAAGGTCATATACGGCAATGGTCGCTGCAAGTTTCATGGCGGGCTGGCCACTGGTCCAACCACCGAGGCCGGCAAAGAGCAATGCAGGATCAACGGCAGGAAAGGCGGGAGGCCTCGCAAAGACGGCGAGCAAGAAACCGAAGTCTTGGAACCTGAGAAAAGCAGAGTTTCGCCGCCGTTGCCTGGGAAGGATCCGGGAAGGGTGGAGATCATCACCGGATCGCAGGCGCCGGAACGTCCTGAACCTGTGCCGGGAAAACCGAAGTCAAGGATGTTCAAAGAAGTTAAGGTTTCAGTAATCTGCGAGCGTTGCGCGATGTTTGCCGGAGGTGGCGCATGCCTAGCAGTCGCCAAGGGCATGATTCCGACCATGACGGGCGGCGACACATGCGCGGCATTCTCAGCCTTCTGAAAACCGAAGTCATGAAATGCCAAGGTTCCGGTAAGGGAAAACGGAATTTGTAAGTTCCATCGCGCGCGGAAGTCTGGGCGACGGTTATCGGTAGCCGACCCCAAGGGATAACATCAGGGTAACAACTGATCTGGCTGCTGGCTGGCAGCCAACAATACCGCCGTCAGCAAGGGCTCGGTTGTTGTCATTTGTGGCTATTTCTGACGCCATTGCAAGGCGGAGGTCGGAAGTCCTTGCTGCCGGCTGATCGGATGCTGGCTGGCAACTCAGAATGCCGCCGTCAGCATTCAAACGGTTTGCCATGGGCCAGCAGAACCAAGAACCGGTTGTAGATCGTCCGGTGACCAGAGACCGGGTTGTCGAAGCCATCCACGATTACCTCAGAACCGCCTCATGCGGCCACTTCACGACGCTCGACATCGCCAGGCACATGCAGTGCAGCGAGTACCAGGTACGAACGGCATTCACCTGGCTTGTCCGCTTCGAGGTCATTGAGATTGTTCCCGGCGTTCGCAGCCGGCGACACCTGGGCCAGGCCGCGGACCCGACCAAGCGCCGGCATTCTCACAGCTACTTTGCATCGGTGTATCAACTGAGGGTCGAGAAGAGTGCCACCCCGCCTGATTTCAATGCGCTGATGGCGGCATTCTGCCGGTGATGAAATTAAAACCCCGGCGCGTTGCCGGGGTGGGGTAGGGTATCTTGACCGCTCAGAAGGTGAAGTTGAGCCCATGCGCCCGCAGGGTCGATACCCGCCAGCCGAGGGTTTTCCTCGACATGGCTACGTCCGGCGCCGGCAGGCGCTTTGCCTTCATCCAACGACGGATGGTTTCGCTGGTGACCCCCATTATTTTCTGCAGGTCCGGGCGCCAGATCACGCGGTCTTGTTCGTTGATGGTGTTCATGATGTCGTCTCGCGGTTGGTTGTTGGATTTTCAGCTTAGACTGTGCTCGGCCGTTTGCCAGCCTGTTGCTGCTCCAAGTGCATCCGATACGCCGCGGCATCGTTGCCCATCTCCAGCAGCACGGCACACAGCGCGGTCATCTCCTGAATCGCACTGCGCGCCAGTCTGGCCTGCGTCGGCGGCGCATCCTCATAGGCATCCAGGGCTTCACTGAGAAACGAAACGCCACGCAGCAGGATGGTCGGTGACATGTCGACGAAGCCGGAAGCCTCAATCAGACCTTCACGGTCGTGTTCATTGGCGATCTTGACCAGGCGGGCAACACCGGCCGCGATCGGGAAATGGTCAAGCTCGATATCGGTCTCTGTGCTCATATTTCACCCCCTTCCGTCTCGGTGAATTTTGGCTCCAGCGCACGAACGGCAAGCTGCAGCTCGCACAGCGTCACGGTTGCGTCGTCGTCGTTCGGGTGGGCGGCGATGAGCCGGCCGGCGGATACCATGCTGCAGGTCGATATGGCGGCATTCACGGCCCGCTGTTCTTCGGGGGTGATCCGTTCGGCCTGGGTTGCCGATTGCGATGCCGAGAGCAGGGCGTGTTCAGCCTCGATGCCCGCGATTCGCTCCAGCACCGGGCCGATGATTGCGGCGAAGCCTTCCAGCCTGGCCATGCACTCTTCGACCCGGTGTTTCTGGGCCAGGTCGATGATCGGGTAAAGGCTCTGCTCAAATGCGGTGCCGGAGAAGTCCGGTTGCCCGGCTTCGGTGACAAATTCGGCCATGACGTCGAGCAGCGTTTGTGCATCCTGCTCGCCGCTCTGGCGGGCGGTGAAGACGTCGCTCAGCGTGATGCGGCGGGTGATGTTGGTGCTCATGGTGGTGTTTTCCTCGATATGAATGGCGGGGGCTCTTGCCGGCCCGCCGAAGGTTCCAATGCTGCGGCCAGGGAACGGGCGCTGTCGGCGGATCATCTCCAGCCGGCGGCGCAGTTCCTTGCGCAGGGATTCAAGCGGGATCAGGGCTTGGCGCATCACCGTCTTTTGTCTCAGTCAGAAGATCCCAAAGCTGCCGAATCTCCGTGATTGCCGACGAGCAGGACCACAAGAAGCTGTCCTGCAAATCGTCGTTCATGTTGCGAAAGGATTCGCCCGACTCACCAAAAGTCATGGCCAGCATCGCTTCCAATTGCTGAATGCGACTTGCAATCTGGTCGCTGATGATCATCTTGTCCCCTGTGACTTCATAGACGCCGGGGACGGTGGTGAATTGGGATTTCGCGTTGAGGCTCATGCTTTTTCCCCTTCTGCGTTGGCATCGGTGGCAGTCATCAAGGCATACGCCTTGTTCAGTTTCGTGACCGCATTGCCCAGCATCGTGTTGACCGTCGAGTCCAGCAGGCCGTCGAATCCGTCGCCGGTGCAGTGCAGCGTAAAAAGACAGTCGAGTGATGCCAGGGCATCACCGACGAGGCTTTCCGGTTCTTCAGGTGGTTCCTGCCTGGCTGCGGTGGTGTTCGTGTTTTCCATGTTCGCTTCCTCAAGGTTCGCCGCCGTTGTGGTGACCGGCGGCAGGGTTGTGATGTGCTGCTGTGTTTGGTGCAATATAGAGTGCGCTATATTGTGTTGTCAAGCACTATATAGAGCGCTAGAGTTACGGCATTCCCTTGTTTGGACGATCGACATGAGCAAGACACAGGAAGCGCTGCGCCTGCTGCGCGAAAAAGGGCTGACGCCATACGCTGCGGCCAAGGAGGCTGGAATCACGCCGACAACGCTTTACGCTGCCATCAAGCGGGAAGAGGCAAAGGGCAATATGGCGAGCTGCCCCTGCTGCGGCTCAGTCGTGCCGGCGGAGAAAATCGACCACAGCGTCCTGAAGGACAAGCAGCCTTGAAACAGGGGGTTTCAAAGGGTGCCATTTCAAATGCGACCCTTCCGGCCAGTCACCGGTTGTGATTTCAAATACCCTAAGATGACCCTAAGACATTCAGAGCTTAGGGAACCAACCATTGCACCAGCAGTGGCAGAATTGACCGATGCCGGGTTAGCTCAGTTGGTAGAGCAGCGCCCTTGTAAAGCGCAGGTCATCCGTTCGATTCGGATACCCGGCACCATTGGGAGAGACGGAGGGTATAGTTCCCCAGAGGTCTTGAGCAGACTGAACCACGGAAAGCAATGAAATGTCGAGCTTCCCCGTCGTAGCCTGCTCAAGGCTTTCTTCGTTTCTGACGTACCTTTCTGGCCGTAGGCTTGGGGTCGTAGAAGCGGCAAAGTCTTTTCCATCCGTGGCCTTTCATCGAAGTCGCTACGCTCGCAGGCAGGAGATGACGAGTAGCGGCGCCAGCGCCAAGATGTCGCGCCTGGAAGACGGGCGACATAGCCCGGAGGGACTCGAACCTCCGACCCACTTTCCCGAAACGGTGTGTGTGATCGGGTATTTGTTCCTATGACTTTTGACTAGGTTGTGGGAAACGGCACGTCGACAGAGAATGGTTGCCTTTGGCATTTAAATTTACAGGGGTAAGCATGAGAGGCACCATTCAATTGGCGGGGGTTAACATCGTTACCCATCCGCATAGCGCGCAGGGTTATGTTGAACTTCTGAAAACCATGTTCAACGAACGTCGACACGTGCCAATGCGTGGTGCTCAGCATCTGATGCTTGGGGAACTAAAGCCAATTTCTGATATAGGCGGTGATGCAGGCCTGTTTGGGCGGCTATACCGTTTTGTCCATGTGGACAAGGATGCTCCTTGGTTCAATGTTACCCGGCACGATGAGGCGACACGAGAGGAGCTCTCAAGGATCAGCCTGCCGGACGAATTGAGGCCGAACACAGAAACCTTCGATTTTGTCTTTTACCCGCGGGGGCATTCCTTCTATATCAACACTCGATCGGGTAACCGCGTAAATGGGAAGCGCCACTCCATTGGAGTCGGACAAGTCGTGAAGCTGCTCAAAACGCTTGCTTCACTTCCTGCTATTGAGCACCGGTTTGGTGTTGTTGAAATTACTGCTTTGCCCGATCAAGAACAGTTGGAAAGGATCCTGTCCATCCATACTCTGAACAAACTCGTGATTGAAGTTTCGAAGCCTAACCCTGATGAGCTTGGGCAGGCTCAGGCCAAGGTCTTTGATCGCCTGTCAGGTATGAAGGCCAGAAAGCTGAAACAAGAACTGCTCGCAGAGAGGCACGAATCCATCACTGTGGATGACGATACGCGAACCCTTGCTCGTGTTGCCGCGGGTAATGGCAAGGTCGTAGGTTACGGGTACACTCAGAACAATAAGAAAGTGGAGGAATCAACGTTGGCAAAGCCATGGACGGATCGAGTCCCGTACGATTCGGATATTCAAACAGAGGCGGATGCCTTGATGTCCGCTACTGCTGCGCTGCCAGGGCATGGCGGATAAACAGGACGGACACGGCCTGAGGGCTATCCTCTCAGTCTATTGGCAGGCCTATGGTGGATGGCGTGCGGTCTTTGCTTCGCCTTTTTTCTGGCTATCAGCCGTCCTTCTGCTTTTGACCGCGCGGTATTGGTATGCCGATACCTGGTGGGAACAGACTCTTTCCGTAATGCCAAATCTCCTTGGCTTCACTTTGGGAGGGTTCGCGGTTTTTTTGGGGTTTGGCGATGAGAAATTTAAGGGTCTGATTGCGGGTGAGGATGGTGGTACTCCGGGAGAGTCATCGCCTTACATGGAGGTCTGTTCAGCCTTCCTTCACTTTGTCCTAATCCAGGTCCTCTCACTCATCGTAGCGGTGATCGCCAAGGCGACGAATTTCTATCCGGGAGATTGCCTGGCTTGGCTCGTGGAAGTTCGATGGATCGGCTACCTGATGGGCTACTGGCTCTTTCTGTACGGCATCTGTTTGGCCGCAGCGGCGGCGATCGCAATTTTCCGTGTAGCTTTCTGGTTTGATCAGTACCAAACGGCCAACAAAGACGATGATCGGTAATTGGTATAGTTGTGGCGTGTAGCGCAACGCGCTACAATTGTTGCCATGATCAAGCACTTCAAGCACAAGGGTCTGAAGCTGTTTTTCGAGACGGGAAGCAAGTCGGGGATTCGCCCAGATCATGCTGCTCGATTGGCTCGTCAGCTACGCCAGTTGAACGATGCGCGCTCTGCCAAGGAAATGAACATGCCGGGCTGGAAGCTGCATCCGCTGGCCGGCGATCTTGCCGATCACTGGTCGGTTACGGTCAACGGAAACTGGCGCGTGACCTTCATGTTTGAAGGCGAGGACGCCATCCTGGTCGATTACCAGGACTATCACTAGGAGAATCGCATGGGACGCATGTATAACCCGCCGCACCCCGGCGAAACCTTGAAGGAAGACGTTCTGCCGGCGCTCGGCTTGACGGTGACGCAAGCGGCCGAAGAATTGGGCATCAACCGGGTAACGCTGTCGCGCGTGCTGAACGGCAAGGCCGGGATCAGCATCGATCTGGCGCTGCGCCTGGAAGCATGGCTGGACGGCCCGACGGCTGAAAACTGGCTGAAGGGACAGCTTGCCTATGATCTGTGGCAGGCCGAGCAACATCGGCCGGCGGTCAGCGTCAGGCACGCTCAGGCTGTCTGAAATTCGCCAAGCACCGCTCAAGCGAGTAGCCCATTGAGTAGCTTGTCCGATGGAAAAAACTCAAGAGCATTGCGGCACAACAAATTGCGGCCGTTTGCTGTACTACCAGTAATCCGGCATCGCCGGGTACGGAACCAGAAAAAGCCCGGTTTTCCGGGCTTTTTCTTTGACGGTTCTTGTGCGAGCTATTTGCGCGTAGCCTTTACCGGCTTGCCCTTGCCGCCGCGGTTGCCGCGGCAGTTGTCCAGGCGTTCGCCCTTGAGCTTGCCGGCGAGGCCGTCGACCACAGGTTCGATCGCCTCCAGCGCGCTCTTGCCGGGTGCCGCGTCGATCAGCTTGAGACCGCGCCCCTTGGGCAGTTGGCGGATGTCGTCGAGGGCGAAGACGAGGGCGCGACCGTCCTTGGTGAATGCCGCGATGTCGCCGTCCGCCGGAGCGGGCTGGAAGATGGCCGGGGCTTCGCCGTCGTCGAGGGTCAGGAAGGCCTTGCCGGCCTTGCCGCGCGACAGCAGGTCCTCGCCCTTGACGCGGAAGCCGTAGCCGCCTTCGCCGGCCACCAGGTAGGTCTTGTCGGCCGAGACGGCGAGGGCGAGCACCAGCTTGCCGCCGTCCTGGAAGTCGGCGAGCGAGGTGGCGGGAACGCCGTCGCCTTTGCCGCCGGGCAGGTCGGCGGCGGGGATCGAGTAGGCGCGGCCGCGCGTGTCGAGCAGGATCAGGTGGTCGACGGTGCGGCAGGGCAGGCAGGCGAGCAGGCTGTCGCCGGAGCGGAAAGTCAGTTGCGCCGGATCGATGTTGTGGCCGCTGCGCGAGCGCAGCCAGCCGTGCCGGGAGACGATCAGCGTGGTCGGCTCGTCGGGGATCGAGACGTTCTTGGCGTCGGACAGCGTGACCCGTTCGGCGGCTTCGATCAGGGTGCGGCGGTCGTCGCCGTATTTCTTCGCATCGGCGTCGATCTCGGCGGCGACGCAGTCGCGCAGCGCACTTTCCGAGTCGAGCAGCTTGTTGAGGCCGGCGGCTTCATCGCGCAGCTTGGCGAGTTCCTCGCCGATCTTGATGCCTTCCAGGCGAGCCAGCTGGCGCAGGCGGATTTCAAGAATGTCCTCGGCCTGGATCTCGGACAGCTTGAAGGCGGCGATCAGGTCGGCCTTGGGGTCGTCCGATTCGCGGATCACCTTGATCACCCGGTCGATGTCGAGCAGGATCGCCTGCCGCCCTTCGAGGATGTGGATGCGCCGTTCGGCGGCGGCCAGCCGGTGGCGGGTGCGCCGCTCGACGGTGCTCAGCCGGAAGCGGCACCACTCGGCGATCATGTCGTAGAGCGTGCCCTGGCGCGGCGCGCCGGTCAGGCCGAGCAGGGTCAGGTTGATCGAGGCGTTGGTTTCCAGGCTGGTGTGGGCGAGCAGCAGGCGGACCAGGTCGTCCTGGCCCTGGCGCGAGCTGGCCGGTTCGATGACCAGGCGGACGTCGTGTTCCTTGCCCGATTCGTCGCGCACGCCGCTTTCGCCGATGGCGGACAGGAAGGCCGCTTTCAGGTTGAGTTGTTCCGGCGTGAATACCTTCTTGCCGGCCTTTTCCTTGGCCACCGGGTTGGAGCAAGCTTCGATCTCCGACATCACGGTGGCGGTGGATACGCCCGGCGGCAGTTCGGTGACGACCAGGCGCCACTGGCCGCGCGCCAGCGCTTCGATCTTCCACTTGGCGCGCACGCGCAGGCTGCCGCGACCGCTCTTGTAGGTGGCGGCGATTTCCTCGGGGCTCGAGATGATCTGCGCGCCGCCCGGGTAGTCGGGGCCGGGCACCAGGCGCAGGACTTCCTCCTCGCTGGTTTGCGGATCGCGGATCAGCGCGGCGGCAGCGGCGGCGACTTCG
>Ga0209794_1001395_pt1 | contig 18986 bp, 21 predicted proteins | sample EBPBio232013_DNA_FD_185869 | JGI IMG/M metagenome (GOLD analysis project Ga0209794, IMG submission 185869) | Wastewater treatment Type I Accumulibacter community from EBPR Bioreactor in Madison, WI, USA - Reactor 1_5/23/2013_ DNA (SPAdes)... | ecosystem: Engineered > Bioreactor > EBPR >... | reverse complement strand
GGCTGCTTCGAGACAATTGTGAAAGCGTTGCAGCGCTTTGACGGCATGTGCCAGGATAAATTGCGTGCCATTGATGAGGGCCAGGCCTTCTTTGGGGCCCAGGCTGATGGGTTCCAATTGGTGCTGCTGCAATACTTCCGCCGTTGGCAGGCGCTGGCCGTTTTGGAAAACTTCACCGAGGCCGATCAATGGCAGGCAAAGATGCGAAAGAGGTGCGAGGTCGCCGCTGGCACCCACCGATCCTTTTTCGGGTACGACGGGAATGATATTGTTGTCGATATGCCAGCAGAGTCGCTCGAGGGTGGAGATTTGTACGCCGGAATAACCTTGTGCGAGTGCATGCACTTTGGTTATCAGCATGAGCTTGGCGATATCGGGGGCGACGGGCTCGCCTACGCCCACGCTGTGGCTTTGCAGAATTTTGTACTGCAGCGTGCGGGTATCTTCTTCAGAAATGGGGGTGTTGGCAAGAATGCCGAAGCCGGTATTGATGCCATATACCGATCGGCCTTCGGCCACGATGGTTTGCACGGCCGTTTCGCTGGCTTTGATTTTTTGTCGGGAGGCGGCACTCAGTTCGCCTTTTGTTTGTCCGCCGGCGATGGCCAGTGCGATGCCGGTAGTCAGGTGATCGGTTCCGTAAGAGAATATTGTCATGGCAGTGGCTGTTATTTTTTATCCGTTTTTCTTTTTGGGGGCAACTGTTCCTGGATGCGTTGCAGCAGCGAAGTAGCAGCCAGTGCATTTTCCGCTTCGAGCAGTGACGGCATCAGGCTGTCACCCAGTTGGCTTTCGTTAAACAATTGCAACATGGCCTTTTCCAAAGCCTGCCAAACGGGCTGCACTTGCTGATAGAGTTTTTGTCCGCGGGCGGTAAACTGCACCTTTTTTCTTCTGTTATCTGTTTTGTCTGTCAGCACTTTGAGTAGTCCTTTTTCTTCGAGTTTGGTAATGAGTTGACTGGCGGCCGAGTGCGAGGTGGCGAGGGTGTCTGCAATCGTCGTTATTGACAAAGCCTGTTCCTGGCCCAACACATAAAACACCGGAAACCAGGCTGCTTCAAAGGCGATGCCTTGTTGCTTGTAGAGCTTATTGATGTCGCCGATAAATGTTTCACTGAGTCGACGCAGGCGACTGCCCAAAACCAACACACCGGCCTGCTGGTAAAAGTCCATAATTATATAAGTACTTATACAAATTTGGGAATTTCTCCCTAGCCGCCAAAAAAATATTAGGCTCCTGCGTTGGCGGCCGTGTTTTGGGAACTGCCATTTTAGCCCTATTTTCGCGCCGGTTTACGGTCCGGTAGCTCAGCTGGATAGAGCAACTGCCTTCTAAGCAGTAGGTCATTGGTTCGAATCCAATCCGGATCACCCTGGTTTTCAGCAAAAAATGAGCGGCGTAACGCCGCTCATTTTTATTTTATCAGCGTTTGCAGCCTCATTCTATTTTGCTCACCAGTACGGTAAATGCCGACATCCAGGACGCCGGTAAGGTTGTTCCAAAAAACAATGTCCACCGAAACCCAATCTTCCGCTCCCTTCCCAGATAGTATGCCAACGGAAACGAAATGAGGGCCATTACAATATAACCGATGAGAACTGCTTGCAAGCCAACTCAATCCCTCCCTGCCCGGTATTCCTTGGGCGTTAATCCGGTCAGTTTCTTGAAAGATCGCGTGAAATGCGGTGGATATTTAAAACCGAGTGAATAGGCTATCTCCTGAAAGGATAAGCTGGGATCGAGTACCCGCTCTTTTGCCATATCCATCATTTTCAGTTGAATGTATTCATGCGGCGTTTTGCCGGTTTCCTTTTTTAGCAGATCGCCAAAGTAATTGGCCGACAAAGCCAGTTTATCGGCAAAATAGGCCACACCGGGCAACCCCAATTGCTGTGGCAGGTCCGATCGGAAATAGGCATTCAGCAGGGTTTCGAATTGCGTCAGCACCCCGCCGGTGACTTCCCGCCGGGTGATAAACTGACGGTCGTAGAAACGAAGGCAATAATTTAGAAACAATTCAATATTTGACACGATCAGGCGCTGGCTGTGTTTATCGGTACCCCGCGCCAATTCGTCTTTTATTTTACCGAAACAATCTACCACGATCGATCGCTCCAACGCCGACAAATGAAGCGCCTCCTTTGATGTATACGAAAAGAAACTATAGTCGTCGATGTGCTTACCTAAGGTGGTGCCCCGCAGCAAATCGCGGTGAAATAACAATGCATAGCCTTTGGGTTGGTAGTCGTCGTTGATATTCACCTGTATGATTTGACCCGGGGCGACAAAAACCAGTGTCTTATCCTGGTAATCGTAGGTTTGCTTGCCGTATTTGAGATCGCCGCAGGCGACATCTTTGAGGTACACTGCATAAAAGCCAAAATTCATTTTTGCCGCGTACACGGCCGGATAGGTGCCATCAAAATGGATGATGCTCACCAAAGGATGTAGATTGACACAATGGTAAAAGGCATCGTGTTCACTCACGGAATTAATCCGATAGGGCTTATCCATCTTTTGCCAGTTTAAATCAGTCGAATGTACTGCATAATGGGTGCTGCCAATAGCTGGCCGCCAATTTCTGTAAAAATGGTAAGGAATACGGTCGCTGGGGTAAGAAAGAAAATACGACTAGCGCCAACTTTGTATGACAAAAATAAGACACAATGACAACGATGAATGGAAAAGTAGCCCTGGTAACGGGTGCCGCTTCAGGACTTGGTTTAGCAACCGCCATCGCCTTTGCCCGATCGGGTGCGGCCGTGGCCATGGCCGATTTTAGCGAACCACCGTTGAACAAAGCCGTTCAATCCTTGAAAGACGAAGGACACAGGGTATTGGGGATCGTGTGTGATGTGGCCGATGAACTTCAGGTAAAAGCGATGGTGGCGCAAACGGTGGCAACTTTCGGTCGACTCGACGCCGCATACAACAATGCCGGCGTGCAAAATGTGCTCGCCACCGCTGCCGACCAAAGCGCTGCAGATTTTGACCGTGTCACCAATATCAACCTGAAAGGCGTATGGAGCTGTATGAAGTATGAGCTGCAGCAGATGCGTCAACAAGGCAGTGGCGCTATTGTAAACTGTTCGTCGATCGGTGGCATTCTCGGTGGTGCACAACGTGGCACTTACCATGCCGCCAAACACGGCGTGATTGGCTTAACCAAAAGTGCTGCGCTCGAATACGCTGCCCAAGGCATCCGTATCAATACGATTTGCCCTGGCGTCATGCACACACCGATGGTAGACCAGATGATTGCCAATGGACAAGGGGCTGCCCTGGAAGCGATGACAGCCAATATCCCGATTGCGCGTTTCGGCCGCGCCGAAGAAATCGCCGACGCCGTATTGTGGTTGTGTAGCGATGCGGCCAGTTATGTCATTGGCCACACACTCGTGATCGATGGCGGCTATAGCATCCAATAATCGTTACCAGATGAATTTTCTGCTGACATCGACACCATAATCCCCCACCCACTTTTCATTTTCCATTGCATACCGGTCATCGGGCTTTTCCTGATGGGGTCGATGGCCACCCCCAGATAAACTTTTTCGAGCAGCCGTTTTTTTGTTTATTTGCTAAAATATTTAGCATTATGGATGCCCAGACACGCAAACGGCTGGAGATCCCCTTCGCGGATATCTCGGTACCGGCTGGCTTTCCCTCGCCGGCCACGGACTATGCCGAAGAGCGGATCAATCTTAATAATTTTCTGATACCACACCCGGAATCCACTTTCCTGGTCAAATGTTCGGGCGATTCCATGATCAATGCCTTTGTGCCGCCGCGCTGTTTGCTGCTGGTCGACCGGTCGCTGACCGCGCAGAATGGCGACATGGTGCTCGCGCATCTCCAGGGAGAATTTACAGTGAAATACCTCCAGCGCAACGACCAACGCTGTCGCCTCGTGGCCGCCAACCGCAAATACCCCGATATCGACATTAGCCCCGAGATGGGCCTGGTCATTTGGGGCGTCGTCACCCGAATCATCACCGATCCCAAAGCGCTCTAACATGTACGCGCTGGTGGATTGCAATAATTTCTATTGTAGCTGTGAGCGGGTTTTCCAGCCCACCCTCAACGGCAAGCCCGTGGTGGTGCTGTCGAACAACGACGGTTGCGTCATCGCGCGAAGCGAAGAGGCAAAACAAATCGGCATTGTGATGGGTGCGCCCGAACACTTGATGCGCAGCCTGATCGACCAGCACCAGGTGACGCTTTTTTCCAGCAACTATACGCTGTACGGAGATATGAGCGAACGGGTGATGAAATCCCTCGCCGGCTTTGTGCCGCAACTGGAAATATATTCGATCGACGAAGCCTTCCTCGACCTGCGCGCAATGCGCCATATCGATCTTTTGCAATTGGCCACGACACTGCGCCAAACCGTTTTTCAACACACCGGCATTCCGGTGTCGGTTGGCATCGCGCCCACCAAAACCCTCGCCAAACTCGCCAACCGCTATGCCAAAAAATTCCACAAGGACCTCGGCGTGCATTACCTGGCCAACCAGCACCAAATCAACCAGGCCCTGGCCGTAACCCCCGTGAACGACATTTGGGGTATCGGTGCCAACTATGCCCGCCTACTGGAAGTGAACGGTTTTAAAACGGCCTTCGACCTGGCGCAAGCACCACCCGATTGGGTGCGACAAAAAATGAGCGTGGTGGGCCTGCGCCTGCGCCAGGAATTAAATGGCATGCCTTGTCAGCCGGGGGCATTCGAACCGCCGAAAAAGAAAAACATCGCTACCACCCGATCCTTTGGCAAGATCACCGACGATCGAAGCCTGTTGGAAGAGGCGATCGCGAACCACACCGCCACCGCCGCCGCCAAATTGAGAAAGCAAAACAGTTGCGCGCGACAACTCCAGGTACTCATCCAAACCAATATTTTTCGTCAACAAGACCAACAATACAGCCACCAGATTACGCTCGAATTGGAAGTGCCTACGAACGACAGTCCGGAGTTGATCAAATACGCCCTCAAGGGACTCGACCTGATTTTTCAGCCCGGTTACAAGTACAACAAATGCGGCGTGGTACTGCTCAACCTGGTCGACGAAGCCGAGGGGCAACGCGGCCTCTTTGATACCCGCAACCGACAAAAACAACGACAAATGGCCGCTACGATCGACCAACTCAACCATGCCTTTGGCAAGGATATGGTGCGTTTTGCGGTACAGGGTTTTGAGCGACGATATCGCCTGCGCGCCAACTACCTGTCCAACTGCTATACCACCCGATTAAACGAAATTCTGCATGTGCGCATATAACCCCTTTTTTCCCTTCCACTACAAAATGATCGACCGCCTGCGCACCATGGGCCATCGGTACCTGGTGAGCCAAACCTTTGTGCACGACAGCGATCCGCTGGGTAGAACGCTGCTGCTCCTCACCGATTACGAAAAAGAGAACACTGCCAAAGTTCATTTCGCCGCTTTGCGACAAGATGCATTCAAAAGCATCATCGACCTGGAGAAAGAAACACACCGCGAAAAACTAACCGAACTGCTGCAGCCCGCCGCGCGGTACCGGCTCCTGTCCGCCTTTCTGGCCAACAAAGAAGCGGCGAAAGCCGACCTAAAAGAAAAGTTTGAAAAAGAAATCCGGCAATACATTCGTGCAAAGACCAACTGGCAAATTGGCGGCAAAGACACATTACACGTACATTTAGAAGTCATCTTTGGCGAACTGTACGTCGTGATGCAGTACAGAGGCCAACATACCAGAATTTCGCTCGCCGCCTTAAAAGCATTCTAACATGTGTTACGATATTTCCTTTACCGTCAACATACGGGCCATTCAGGATTATTTTCCCGACCTGGTTTTTGACGAACAAATTGACCTGGAATTTGGACCGGTCGACCATGTACAAGGCGTGGGCGTGTTCAGCAAATATCCCGTACTGTATAGAAACCGGGAAGATGGCCAGTTGCATTGCGACCGGTTTGAATGGGGCATCATCCCTTTTTATGAAAAGGAAGAGCCCGCATTACTCGTGCGCAATAAATATGTAAACATTCGTGCAGAAAGAATTCTCGACGATCCAAAAAGTTATTGGTACAAAATCAGAAACAGAAGATGCCTGATACCCGTCACCGGTATCTTTGAGCATCGTACCATCGTGGGCTGGAAGAAGAAAGTGCCGTATCTCATCAAACCTGCGCAAGATGAATTATTCTTTCTCCCTGGGCTCTATTCCATCGCCGAGATCGTTGATAAAACGACGGGCGAACTCGTGAAAAGAAAAACATTCGGCCTAATTACCCGGGCGGCGAACGCGTTGATGCGACAGATCCACAACGACGGCGAGAACCGATACAGAATGCCGTTGTTTGTATCGTTGGCCAAGGCCACGGAATGGTTACAAGAAGAGCTGACACCCGACCAATACCGAAACCTGTTGGCAGCGGAAATACCTGCTTCCGCACTGGACGCCTATCCCGTGTACACCATTCGATCACCCAAGGGCCGACCCGATGGGCTTTGGAAAACAGCGCCCTACCACTGGGAACAATTGCCGGCACTTGGCGTGGGTGACCCCGCGTAAGCCTTAACGTTTTATTCACGTAGTTATTAAGTCGTTAAAACGGTTGGCGGGAATTTGTGATAGCTTCGCACATTCTAATTTTACCACACAATTACGCGCATGAAGTTTCTACAGCTCCTGTCGATCGTACTCTTTCCCGTATCCATATTGACCTGGCAACCCGATATGCAAACGGCCAAAAAGAAAGCAGTGGATGAGCACAAACTGATCCTGCTCAACTTTTCGGGTTCTGATTGGTGCATCCCCTGTATCAGAATGCACCAGGAGTTTTTTACCGACGAGCAGTTTCAATCGATGGCCGATGCATCGTTCGTGCTGCTGAATGCCGATTTTCCGCGCACCAAAAAGAAGCAACTCGAAAAAACAGCGCAGGCAAAAAACGATGCCCTGGCTGCGGCCTACAACAACACGGGAAAATTTCCTTTGACGCTGTTGTTATCAGCCGATGGCAAAGTTTTGCAGCAGTGGGAAGGTTATAACAGCCAGGACAAAGAAAAACTACTGGCCGACATGCGACAGGTCATCGCGAAATATTTGCGGTAATGCCTGAATACAAACGCCGCGAACGGCTGATGGGTAACCAGTTTGAATTCACCATTGTGGTGGATGCGCCCAACCACGCGCCGGCATTGCTCGACCTGGCGGTGCAGGAAATAGCCCGGATCGAAGCGCTGTTGACAACCTATGCGCCCACCAGTCAAACCAACCTGATCAACCAGCAAGCCGGCCTACAGCCCGTGGCCGTTGATGCAGAATTATTCCAACTGATACAGCGTGCCAATACCATCTCTCGCATTACGAATGGCGCATTCGACCTGAGTTATGGATCCATTGATAAACGTCTCTGGAATTTCGACACACAGATGGATGCATTGCCCGATCTGGCGACGGCCAAAAAAATGGTGCGACTCATCGACTACCGCAATATTGTGTTGGACGAAGCAAACCAAACGGTTTTTCTGAAACACAAAGGCATGCGCATCGGATTTGGTGGTATCGGCAAGGGCTATGCTGCGGCCTGCGCCAAAAATGTATTGATCAAGGCTGGTGTGCAAAATGGCATTGTGAATGCATCGGGCGACTTATGCACCTGGGGCTACCAGGAAAATGGACAAGCCTGGACCATCGGCATTGCCCATCCCGACGATCGCAACAAAGCTTTTTCCGGCATGCATATTTCCGGACTGGCCGTTGCTACGTCGGGCAACTATGAAAAGTTTGCTATGATCGCCGGCAAAAAATATTCGCACACCATCGATCCCAAAACAGGTCTTCCCATTCAAGGCACGAAAAGCGTCACCGTGATCGCCAACAATGCCGAGCTTGCTGATGCATTAACCACGCCAATTGCCGTGATGGGTATCAAAGCAGGCCTTGCCCTGGTAGAACAGTTACCGAATGTGGCCTGTATCATCATCGATGATTGTAACCAGATGTACACCTCCTCAAATATTAAATGCGCATGAAAAACAGCATGATTATCGGTTTATTGTTCGCTTGCGCGATCAGTACCAGTTCCTGCAGCTCCGTAAAAGAATACCAAAAAGCAAGATTGAACGATGCGGAGATGACACTCAGCAATCGCCGTGTGCAGAAAACAGAAACGAGTTTTCAAGTGTACCGTGAAGGTGCTTCGGGCGCCAACGGTGGCAAAACCGGCGGCGGTTGCGGTTGCAATTAAGTGGTGGATGTAAAAAAATAACCAGTGAAAAGAATTTTTCTGACAACAATGGCGCTTTGCAAACTCATTGCTTCGTTTTCGCAATCCGCCACCGATAGTAGTCATTACCAGTCAAGGAAATTATCGATCGACGAGATCAACCTGGTGTCGAGCTACTACCAGCAAAACGGCAACAACTCGGCAGTTACCGGTGGCATCGGCACAGAAAAGTTGAACGATATTTCGAACAACCTCGACATCCGGCTTTTTATGTTTGACCGGAAAAAACGCAAGAATATTTTTGATGTTGAAATTGGCATTGATCATTATACTTCTGCTTCGTCCGATAAAATTGACCTGAAAGCAAACAGCTCTGCGTCCTATGCCGACACCCGGATCTATCCGTCGGTAAACTGGAGCCGCGAGCATGAACAAAAAGGCACTACGATCGGTGCCGGTTTGTCTTTTTCCAACGAGTTTGATTACCAGTCGAAGGGCATCAATTTGCTCTTCGCTAAAAAGACAGCCGATAAAAATGGCGAGTTCACCGCGAAGCTGCAAGCATACCTGGATCAGGTCAGCCTGGTGACGCCCACTGAATTGCGCAGCGGCGGTGGTTTCGGCGAACACGAAGATTATGGAACAGCCAACCGGAATACATTTGCTGCTTCCCTTTCTTATACCCAAATCATCAATACCCGGTTGCAGGTCGCCTTTCTGGCAGATCTAATACAACAGAATGGCTACCTGGGCTTGCCTTTTCATCGTGTCTATTTCACCGATGGTTCTGTTCACCAGGAAAACCTGCCGGACAGTCGGCTGAAAATTCCGCTGGGTTTCCGTGCAAATTATTTTGCAGGCGATCGCTTGATCATTCGTTCTTATTATCGTTTCTACACCGACAATTGGGGCATTAGCGCGCATACGGCAGACCTGGAACTGCCTGTCAAAATCAATCCTTTCTTTTCGATATCGCCCTTTTACCGGTTTACGCACCAAAAAGGCACGCGGTATTTTGCCCCTTACGAGGTACACAAGGCCACTGAAACATATTATACCAGCAACTATGATTTGTCATCTTTCAACAGTCATTTTATGGGTGCGGGTTTTCGATGGTCGCCCGTGAAAGGCGTATTCGGCATCGCTCACCTGCAATCGATGGAGCTGCGCTATGGTCACTACAACCGATCGACCGGATTGCAGTCTAATATTGTATCCCTCAATTTGCGTTACAAATAATCGGTGCCTATATTCGCCTATGGCTATCAGGATGGTTTTTATTTTGCTGGCGGTAATTGCGATGGTGCGTCCCGAAACATCTTTGGCGCAAATAGCCAATGATTCTTCGATGTTGAAGACGACAAGTAATAATTTTAAGCCGCAACTATTGATCCCGGGCGTTTTAATCGGCTATGGTGCGGCCAGTTTGACCATCAGAAAAATCAGGGATATCAATAGCACGACCCGAAATGAAATTGCCGAACACAATCCAGGTCACATCAAACTGGACAATTACACCCAATATGTACCGGCCGTATTGGTTTTCGGATTGGATGCCCTGGGCTTAAAAGCGAAACACAGTTTAAAAGACCGGGCCATTGTATTTGCCACGTCGCAACTTTTGTCGACCGCAATGGTAACCCCATTAAAACACCTGACCCACGAAGAACGACCGGATGGTTCCAGTAATCTTTCCTTTCCCTCGGGTCATACCACGACGGCATTTTCAACTGCGCAGTTTATGTTCAGGGAATACAAAGACGAGCATTTCTGGTTGAGTATTTCCGGTTATGGATTTGCCGTGTTTACCGGTGTTTACCGTACATTGAACAATCGCCATTGGGTGGGCGATGTGGTTGCCGGTGCGGGTTTTGGGATATTATCGACCGAACTTTCTTATTGGTTGCTACCGAAAATAAAACGAACTTTTGGGAAGAAAGGAAACGATGCGGCTTTGTCGATCGCGCCCTGGTACCGGCACGGTGCCCTGGGGGTTGGTTTGGTCTATTCGATTACTCGTTGACAACCTTCTTCTACCCAGCCATGCAAACATTCTTCAATTTCAATACCAATAAAAATGGAACCTGACAATACGCTCGAAGATTATCTCTCGCCGCATTATATCCACAAAAGCAATTGGCTGCGTGCGGCGGTGCTTGGTGCCAACGACGGACTATTGTCAACGGCCAGTATCACCATTGGCATTGCCTCCGCCAGTACAGAACGAACGTCGATCATCCTTGCGGCGGTTGCCGGCCTGGTGGCGGGTGCAGCTTCCATGGCGGCGGGCGAATACGTATCGGTCAGTTCGCAAACGGATATTGAAAAAGCCGATATAGAACGGGAAGCGAAAGAGTTGAAAGAGATGCCGGAGCAAGAATTGCAATTTCTTGCGAAAATTTATGAAAAACGAGGCTTGTCAAAAACAACAGCCCTCCAGGTGGCCAAAGAGCTGACCAGTCACGATGCACTTGCTGCGCATGTAAGAGACGAGCTCGGTATCAATGAAATCAGCCAGGCCCATCCGTTGCAAGCGGCCATCGCGTCGGGCGCTTCCTTCACTTGTGGCGCTTTGTTACCCTTGGTGGTGGCTATTTTTATGCCGCTCAAAAACATGGTTTGGTACCAATATGGCTTTACTATATTTTTCCTGGTGTTGTTGGGCGTTGTAGCGGCTAGAACCGGGGGATCAAGTGTTATCAAAGCGTCTGTCAGGATAGCGGTGTGGGGCACTTTGGCGATGATATTGACAGCCCTGGTAGGCCGATTTTTTGGTGTGGTCGCCTGATGCGGCGTTCCACTATACTTGATGGCATTTTTGAATGGGCCAACAGCAGGTTTTAGCCTTGAATTGCATTTCAATAACCACTTGGTTCATTTTTCTTGCAAACACTTTATTTCTGCAGCGATTTGTTTGTACTTATCCAATGCTTCGGCCAAGGGCAAGCCAACTGGCATTTCGGGGCGTTTGTGACCGGTAGCGCCCAACCAGGCATCTTTCATCATCGCCTGTCGCCGGGCAACCAGCGCGACTATTTTTTCATTCTTTTCGGTCGAGAGCAAGGCTTGGCGGATATCGGCAGGCACTTTTTGATGCAGGTAAGCCAATAACAGCCTGCTGGTAAACCAATGCCCTTCGCTACCCGGATGCACCTGGTCTTTGGCATAGCGGAAATTACTGTCCGCCGCAATACCGGTCTCCAATGCTTTAGTCATTGCCGCATGCAAATCAACCACTTCCCAACCGCGCTTCTTGTGTTGTGCGACCAGCCACTGGCTATAGGCCGCCATCAAATCATTATAACCCTTTGTACGGGTCTTCTCGTCGTCGTAAACAAAGGGCGTGATGTGCACAATTCGTTTTACGCCGGCCTTTACCAGGCTTTGGTGCAACCAATCCATACCGCTCCTAAACGCCGCAAACCGGTCGGGTGCCAATGGCTGGTAAATACCATCATTGATACCATAACAGGCAAAGACCATGTCGGGCTTAACCGCTTTCAATACCCGTTGCAATCGCTCGTGTAGATCTGGTCGGGGAAATCGATCGCCGGCATGGCCTTCTTCACTAAGGCCGGAAACGGTTTCACTCGGCAATCCGGCATTGACAAACTCAATTTGATGAGCAGGGTAGTTTTCCACCAACCAGGCTTCCAGGTTGCTGATATATTCACCGCTGTAAGTGATGCTATTTCCCAGGAACAAAACCCGTTTTATATGCGCACCAAAAGGCCATTGGGCAAGCAAACTGCCGCCGCAGAAAAAGACAACGGCGACAAACAAGAAAGTTTTTTTCAATGTCGCGTGAGTCATTGGTACAACCATTGAAAATCAATTTACAGAAAAAACATTCCCCTTTATTGTACAAATAGTAATCCATAGACATTATAGGCCGAATGCAGGAGTACCAATAGCGCAAATGATGTTTTAGGGTTCTTAGAAGAATGCAAATAATACCAGTTCATGATGATTCCGCCGACCAAAGCCATTAACCAATACACCGGATGATATAAGTGAAACATGGAAAACAAGAGTGCGGGGAGTAGCAGCAATAAAATTGGCGAGGTAAATTTTATTTTTCGCAAGAAAAGATGTGGAAGCAGATAAAACAGCACCGACTCTACCACCGGAGCAATTAGAACGATTAGCAGAACTTGAGCCGTTTTCGAGAATTCAGTCAGCCCATTTCCTGCCGATGAATAGTGAAAGTATTTTTCATTTAAGTAGTTGAAAAAATAACCGTTTGCGACGGCTAGCAAAAAGCAGTACAAAAATTTTAAGTAGCTGTACATCTACACTATGTTTTACATCTGTAAAAATGCAGGGGACAAAAACAAGTTTACCATTTTCGTTCCCCTGCCTCAAATAATAAAAAATAGGCTCTAAAGCTATTTAACTCCGATCAATTCTGGAGGTTGCTTCAGATTTTCATGTACCCATTTCACGCCGTCATAAACGCCTCTTGCACCAGCGCCAATCCCGTAAGCAATCCAGTACCAAAGTGTCTCTCCTCCGTTGATACTTAGTGCTTCATCCATAGACAGCTCTTTTAACTCAGGATAATTGCTTTTCATTTCCATCAGAATAAATTTTTAAGTGAGCGAATCAAATTCGGAATGTGATTCATTAACCAAATGATCACAAAGAAAACAATCCAGAAAAGAACAAAGTCTTTCATTTTAACATTTGCATATTTTCTCAGCTTTTCGAAGAAATGCATAAGAAATGATTTAATGCCTGGGTTTGCCATTCCAGCCATCGACAACGCCTTCCCTAATGTCTCCAAAATTGCTAATGGCGGAAACAACTAAAGCAACTACAGCGGCGACAGGCAGCCAGCCACCGTTCGTCTCTTCACTATTCTCTTCCGTCATTGCAGAAACATGCATGTTTCTCAGGTCTAGTGTCCGATTCATTTGTTTGTAGTTTAAAAATATCCTTCCCTTTCTCTCGCCTTGGGCTGGTTGTTCAACGTCCAATTTTTTAAGTGCTATGGAATGCACAGTCCCCGCTTTTTTCTTTGGGTTTTAGGGTTTACTTCCCTCAATTCGTAGCTACTGAATTATTTGTAACCTTACTGGCGTTACTCTTTAGAGTTGGGAGTTTTTTCAATTTTAAATCCAAGCTACTCCAGCATTTTGATTTGACAACAGGTGAAAAAACGGTATTATTTATTTAGAAAATAACTGACCTATAGGGAATAGGTCTTAAAAACCGCACTAGATCTTAAAGCTCCGATTAGCCCCAACAAAGAATGATTGTTGTGCTCGATATGACGGCGGCTATTGCCACCGGCCAATAGGCATTGATCTTCCGTTCTTGGGCTAGCAAGTAAAACAAGCTGAAAACAACATTTAGTAAAAATAGCAAGCTGGCCGCGGACAAAGATCGAAATTGGAGCAGGCCGGATAAGAGGGCGATAAGGAAAACGGCCAGCAGGGGTTTGCCAGTCAGTGTAACCGCCGCTTCCAGAAAATACTTTTGAAAAATCAGCACGCAAGCCATCGGTATCAAAATGCCGCCCAATATTAACCGCTCCGGTAAGGAAGTGGCTGCTTTAATGAACGGCGAATTCCGAATGCCCGGGTCAAGCATGGAGACCAGGTAAAACAGGCCAATCGACAACAGAATAACCAGCAAGCCGACAAAGAACAGCGGCTGTCTTTGTTTATGGTTTTTCAATAACATAAGCGCAAAATGCAATTAGGTTAAAAAGCACCATGGCTCGCGCATAGGTTTAAGAACACGGGTTGCTTTTTTTCAATCATAAAAAACAGCTTTTGGCGGTTAGTTATTCAACAGGTGAAATCACCCTGTTCTGGCTGCGTTAAAAAACCTGCTCCCAAATGGGAACAGGTCTTGTAAACCGCTACTAGATCTTTAAGCCCCAACTATGATGCAGGGGCAAACTAACACGAACGATTTACCTAAAAATGGGTGAAAACACCGGATTTTGTATCTAAAAAATCCTTATACTTCCGGACTGAACCCAAAGCGGTCGGCGGTTGGCGGCGGCCGTCTACCGCTGCCAGGCGGCTACCGGAACCTGCCAGCTGGTTCCTGCTTTCATCAAACGCCGTTGCTGTTTGTCGCCAAATTGCACCACAGCTTCGCCATCTCGGGTAGCCATCACCGTTATAGCCGATGGTCGCCCGCTTTTCCAAGCCAGGTCTACAATATATCCACCACGCGCGCGCAATCCTTTTACCGATCCTTCCGGCCATAACGAAGGCAGGGCCGGTAATACTTCTATAAATGCTTCGTGGCTTTGCAATAGCATTTCAGCAATGCCCGCTGCCCCGCCAAAATTGCCATCGATCTGAAACGGCGGATGCGCACAGAAGAGATTGGGATAGCTACCGCCGGCACTGTTCATCTGCACGCCCACGCCGTAGGCCGGCCTTAACAATCGATCCAATATTTTCAAGGCATGGTCACCATCATGCAACCGGGCCCAAAAATTAATTTTCCAGGCAAGTGACCAACCCGTGCCATCATCGCCACGGGTTTCGAGCGATGTACGCACGGCAGCCGCCAATTCCGGCGTTTTGTGTACTGTTATCTGATCGCCCGGGTGCAAAGCATACAAATGGGAAACATGCCGGTGCTGCGGCTCCACTTCCTTGAATTCCTGCGCCCATTCCATCAACCGCCCATCATGGCCAATACCGGGCATGGCCAGCATACTATCTGTGGCCGCCAGCCGGCGAAGAAAAGGATCGGCGGCATCGATCGACAAAACAGCCGCTGCTTTTTTTGTAAAGCTGAACAAGTCATGTATCACTTCCTGGTCGTGTGCCGGCCCCATACTCACACCACCGATGCTGCCATCGGGCGCCACAAAAGCATTCTCTGGTGAACTGGCCGGGCCCGACACCCATTTGCCACTAACTGGGTCTTTCACCAACCAATCGAAATAAAATTGACAAGCGCCTTTCATGATCGGATACACTTCCTGCAAATAGGCTTTGTCGCCGGTAAACGCATAATGCTCCCACAGGTGTCGTACAATCCAACCGGTAGCACCCACGTGCAAACCCCAACTGGGGTGCTCACCCGGCGAGGTATAGCCCCACACATTGGTAATAGGATGAATACACCAGCCGCCCATATTGTATTGCACGCGGGCGGTCTTGGTGCCCGGTTCTACAAGCGATTTGATCAAGTCGGTGAGTTGCAGGTGACACTCCGACAAGTTGGTGAGCTCTGCCGGCCAATAATTCATTTGCACATTGATATCAGTATGGTAATCGCCATTCCAGGGGGTTTGTATTTTGTTTGCCCACAAACCCTGCAAATTGGCAGGCAAACCGCCCGCCCTCGACGACGACAACAACAAATACCGGCCGTATTGGTAATACAAAGAATACTGCGCATGTGCATCACCGTTACCCAGCTTCAACCACGATCGATTCATCTTTGCCGAAAAATCATTTATATGGTCCTGGCGCAACGCCGCAAATGATTTCTTCAACACCCGATCGGTAACTGATGCCAGGGACTGCAAATAATTTTCATTTTTGTAATCCGGGTAATGCAAACGGTAATCTGTAGCTGCGGTCAGCACAATGGTTACCGCATTGGCTGCTGTAACAATGAGTTGTTTGCCATCGCTCGTCAATTTTCCGCCATACAATACCGGTATTACATTTACCTTGTATTTCATGCCATTACCAGCTTTGCCATCAGACAACTGCCCTTGCATGACAAGCCTGTCTGCAGCGGCAATGGTCTCAAATCGTTCCGGACGATCAATCGATAACCGAAAAGACAAGGCCCCAGGTTTGTTGGCTGTTAACCGGACCACCAGGGCCTGATCAGGATAACTGGAAAATACTTCGCGCGTATACAAAATACCGTCCTGTTGATAACGCGTAGTGGCAATGCCTTTTATCAGGTCGAGGTCACGATAATACGACTGGCAGGCGGCTTTGTTATCAAAGTCGAGCCAGAGATCACCCAACGTTTGGTAACAGCCATAGGGCGCATTGGCACCATTGCCCTGCCCCGAACCCACGCCCTTGCACACCTGCGTTTTATTGGTGAGTTCAGTGGCTTCGCGGTACTTACCGGCAAACAACAAAGACCTGATTTCGGGCAGCGCTTTCACCGCTTCAGGATTGTCGTTGTCGTCTACGCTGCCGCTCCACAACGATATCTCATTTAATTGCAGCCTTTCTTTTTTGACATCGCCGAAAACCATCGCGCCCAAACGACCATTCCCGACCGGCAGGGCTTTTAACCAGGCCGTATCATTCACCCAACCAGCACTGGTATCTTTTGCAGACGCATCGGCAGGGTGGTCAAACTGGAGGCGGGTCGACTGTGCCTGCAAGGCCATCGCCGAAAAAAACAATATAACAAACGAAAAGAATCGCATGGCCAGTTTGGTTAAATAGCGGGAAAAGTTATTTAGCGGAAACAGTTAGTTGTTGTCGAAGTTCATAAGCACCATCGGCCAGCCGGCCTTCGATGGCCAACGGAAGCGGTTGTCGATAACCGTTCGTATCTCTGATGACCAGTACCAATTGGTAGTTGCCGGCCGGCACATCGCGCAAGGTCACCACATCAGTCGTTACGCGCACGGCACCCGGTAAAAATCCTTTGATCTTCATACTACCCACATTGGTCCACACCATTTTTCCATCCGGTTTTCTTAATTCATAACAAACCATCCAGTTTTCATAATTGGGCGCGTTCCCGATGTTTTGCCAATCGAGGTAAATCTTAAATGGTTCGCCCACTTTCACACTTTCGGGCATGCTGCCGCCTTTTAGTATCAATCGATAACCGGCCATCTTCCATGCATTCCGCAAAGCTTCTTTTGCTTCTGCCGATGCCGTTTGGCTTTCATCACCGCCCTTGCCATCTCCCCAGTTGCCATTCGCAATCTGCGAGGCATGGTAGTCTTTCACTTCTTTGCGCATATTGTAAAAGGGAAACCGGCCTTGCTCAGCCGTTCCATAGTTTGGTCCCTCGCCATTGACTGGTGCATATTTCCATCGGTTCTGGATGGCTGTGTCGAACCGTAGCCCCTTGTACACCGTTTTGTTTTCGATGGTGGTAGCGCGTATATACGATTCAAAGCCACGCCCCCAGTTCATTCTTTTATACCCCAGTTTACCCCAGCGATTGGCCGTGGTAAGCGCATAATAACCGACTTCTGGTGGCACCATCACATTTGGAAACTGATTGCCATCAAACACATGCATAATGGCCACCAGCGGCAAATCTGGAAATGCATTTCGATAGGCATCAATAATCCTGATCAGCGAAGCTGCCGTGGCCTGTCTGCCCGCGGGATAGTCGTCGTTGCTTTTCACGATACCACTGTGGTTCCACTCACCCCAGCAACCGAAAATACCAATGTCGATATAGCTGATGGCTTTCCAGTACGGCACCTTCTTGTAACTGGTTGTTTTGATATGCGTACCCAGGGCTTGCAACAGCGCTTCTACCCTGCTTAAAAAATAAGGATGGTTCCAATTCGGTACCCAGTTCGAAGCGCGGTCAAATGACTTGCTGATCCAATCTGCCTGTTGCGCACCATCGGCCTGCATGCGCTTGTGCACATACATCGGATAATGCATATAGGCTTCCTGGTCTTTGATGCCATCAGTAGCACCGGGATGCAGGGTCATAATATTGAAAGCAAATTTCTGACCGATACCCCGGTCAATACAGGAATTGATCAGGTCGTCAAAGGCTTTCCAATCGTATTGGCCTTCGCTCTTTTCGAGTTTGTCCCAACTCAAGCCGCTCCTAAAATAAGCATCGAGGGGTTCTATGTTTTTTTCTTCCGTCGGGTAATTGACTACCTGGTTGGGCAACATATTGTGCCAGCGTTCTGGTCCACGGAAGGGCGACACAATATCAGGCGCCGACCAGGGAATGGCAGTAAACTGAAAAGCATGCTGCGCCTGCGTAACAACCGTACAACACAACCAACATGCAATGAAAAGTCTTCTCATTTTCTTCATTTATTCGCTGCTAATCTTCTTTCTTTCATGAGTGCGGCCAATAGTTTGGACACCGGATCTGGTTTCGCTTCTAATTGTTCAATGATCGCGTGAAAATTTTTATCATCGCGGTTCTGGCTCAGCTTGAAAGCCGCCTCCCAATGTTCAATTTGTATCTCGAAAGCCACCAGTCCTTTCATGTCGGCCTGTACCGATGGCGGTAGGCTATCCAATGATACAGGATTAGCTGAACCCGCTTCATATTTGTTCACCAACCGGCGCACAGCTTCCCAGGCTTCGGTTTCGTTGACCAGTCGCAGCCGGCCCGTCACTTGCACCGACACATAGTTCCAGGTGGGCGCATTGGGATGATCGTACCAGGAAGAAGAAATATATCCGTGAATCGGCGACAAGTACACCACCCGCACCTGCGGGTATTTTTCAAAATCTTTCCATTGTTTATTGCCACGGGCGATATGCCCCCACAATACCTGCTCACCTGCTGCATTGGTTTCCAATTCAACCGGAATATGCGTGGCCTGCGGATAGGGATCACCGTTGGTAATCAAGGTGGCGAAGCTATTGGCTTTCACATAATTTTCCAGCACCAACTGATCGCTCACTTTAAAATAACCGGGAACATACATTTTATTTTTTTTGCTGAAACACTGTTTTACCGCCTACCACCGTCTCCAATACCCGCACTGTTCTGATGGTTTCTGGCGCTATGCTAAAAATATTTTTTTCCAATACCGTAAAGTCGGCGAGTTTTCCTTTTTCAAGCGAGCCTTTTTTATGTTCATCGAAC
>Ga0209794_1001393_pt1 | contig 19044 bp, 20 predicted proteins | sample EBPBio232013_DNA_FD_185869 | JGI IMG/M metagenome (GOLD analysis project Ga0209794, IMG submission 185869) | Wastewater treatment Type I Accumulibacter community from EBPR Bioreactor in Madison, WI, USA - Reactor 1_5/23/2013_ DNA (SPAdes)... | ecosystem: Engineered > Bioreactor > EBPR >... | reverse complement strand
AAAAGGACGACCTGACCCCGGCCATGGTGCGCTGGGAAGGGCAGTATTCCGACCAGTTGCTGGAAATCATCGACTGGTGCCTCAATCTCAATTACCTCTACCGTCCGCAAAGCGTGATGTCGCTGCAGAAAACCCTGCTCACCCCGGCCGAAGCTCCCACGCCGAAAGAGACCCCGCCCGAGACCTGGGTCGGGCGCCTCGTCGATAAGCTGAGAAACAAATGAAATTCACCATCTACCAGGCCAGCCTGCAGGGCGGCCGCTCCAATAACGAAGACCGCATCGCCTATTGCTACTCGCGCGACGCGGTGCTGATGGTCGTCGCCGATGGCATGGGCGGCCACTATTTCGGCGAAATCGCGGCGCAGATCGCGGTGCAGACGCTGACCGAATCCTTCCAGCGCGAAGCCAAGCCGGAAATCGCCGACCCGTTCCGCTACCTGCAGCGCACGATGACCAATGCGCATTACGCCATTCTCGACTACTCCTCGGCGCACAACCTTGGCGATTCGCCGCGCACCACCTGCGTCGCCTGCCTGATCCAGGACAACGTCGCCTACTGGGCGCACGCCGGAGATTCGCGCCTGTTCCTGATCCGCGGGGGCAAGGTCGTCGCTCAGACCCGCGATCACTCCCGCGTTCGTATGCTGATTGAGGAAGGGGTGATCAACGAAGCCCAGGCAGCGGTGCACCCGGACCGCAACAAGATCTACAGTTGCCTGGGCGGCGAAGTGCCGCCGGAAATCGATTTTTCGCGCAAAACCCCGCTGGATCGTGGCGATATCCTGCTGCTGTGCACCGACGGCTTGTGGGGCGTCACCTCCGGGGAAGAAATGGCCGCCCAACTCAAGGGGGCCAACCTGATGCAGGCGGTGCCGAGCATCATGAAGCGCACCGAGGAAATCGCCGGGCCCAAGGGCGACAACCTCTCGGTCATAGCCGTCTGCTGGGAAGAGAGCTACCAGGACAGCGCCGACAGTTTTGTGTCCACCCAAACCATGGCCCTCGACGAAATCACCACCCGGCTCGACGAATTCGGCCGCCAGCCCGGCCAGAAAACCGATCTGACCGACGACGAAATTGAACGGGCGATCAACGAAATCCGTTCCACCATCGAAAAATATAGCCCGGAGAAATAGCCCCAAATGCGACCCAGCCAACGCCAGCCCGACCAACTCCGCCCGCTGCGCATCACCCGCCGCGCCACTCGCCATGCCGAAGGCTCCGTCCTCATTGAAGTGGGCGATACGCAGGTGCTGTGTACCGCCAGTGTCGAGGAAAATGTGCCGCCTTTCCTGCGCGGCAAAGGGAAGGGCTGGGTGACCGCCGAGTACGGCATGCTGCCGCGTTCGACACATACCCGCACCGCGCGCGAAGCCGCCAAGGGCAAGCAGACCGGGCGGACGCAGGAAATCCAGCGACTGATCGGCCGCGCGCTGCGCGCGGTGGTCGATCTTGAAGCGCTGGGCGAACGCCAGATCACCCTCGATTGCGACGTGCTGCAGGCCGACGGCGGCACCCGCTGCGCCTCGATCACCGGCGCCTGGATCGCGCTGGCCGACGCCTGCGACAAGCTGGTCGCCAACGGCAAGCTGGCGGCCAGCCCGATCCGCGACCACGTCGCCGCGATCTCGGTCGGTATTTTCAAGGGCTTGCCGATACTCGATCTCGATTATCCGGAAGATTCCGACTGCGATACCGACATGAACGTGGTGATGACCGGTGCCGGCGGCATGGTCGAAGTGCAGGGCACCGCCGAGGGCGAGCCTTTCAGCCGCGACGAGATGAGCCGTCTGCTCGATCTCGCCGATCAGGGCGTGCGCCAGTTGATCGCTGCGCAGAAAGCGGCGCGCAACGCATGAAGCTGGTACTGGCCTCGAACAACGCCAAGAAGCTGGTCGAACTCTCGGCCATTCTGGCGCCGCTTGGATTCGAACTGGTTCCACAGGCGGAGCTTGGCATCGATGAGGCCGATGAGCCGCATGTCACCTTTGTCGAAAATGCGCTGGCCAAGGCCCGTCACGCTGCGCGCCTGAGCGGCTTGCCGGCGCTGGCCGACGATTCCGGCCTCTGCGTCGCCGCGCTGGGCGGCGCGCCTGGTGTCTACTCCGCCCGCTATGCCGGCGAACCGAAATCGGACACCCGCAACAACGAAAAACTACTCGCCGAAATGCAGGGGCAAGCCGACCGGCGTGCGCACTACACCGCGGTGATCGTCCTGGTTCGCCATGCCGACGACCCCCAGCCGATCATTGCCGAAGGCGAGTGGCATGGCGAAGTGTTGCCCACCCCGCGCGGCGAAGGCGGGTTTGGCTACGATCCGCTGGTGTTGATTCCGGACCTTGGTCTGACCGTGGCTGAAATTCCTGCCGACGAAAAGAATCGCCGCTCGCATCGCGGGCAGGCGTTGAAAGTCCTCGTGGAAAAACTGCGCGGCTGACTCGCCGGGCAGATCAGGCAATGGCGCAAATGCGCCGCAGATCGACCACCAGCGTCCGGAAACCGAACAGGCGCTGCCCGCTGGCATTGGCGGCCTGAATCGCTGCTCTCTCCTCGGCGAAATCGACCAGAAAGACGAAGCCGTCGCGACAGGTCTCCAGATGGGAGACCCCGTGCAAATCACCGAAGGGCTGCATCATTGCGCGTAACGCGGCAGCAATTTCGGCAGCGCTCTGCAGTTGGCAGAGCTGCCGCATTTCCCCGCGCAGATCGGTGGCCGCCGGCCGAACTGACGGATCCAAGGCTGTATCTACCATCTACAGTTATCCATTTTGCGTTGTCAGCGACATTTATTCATCTATTCTGAATGTAGCCATTTTCCTGTTTTTGTATGCCGTACGGGAATCCGGGTTTCCCATTATGGGAATAGCTAGCAACCCTTTGACTGGCGAGGGTTTACCCCAATTTGGGAAACAAAGAAGGTTGCTTGAAGACGTTCATCGGTAGAATCGTTTTTGCTTATGTTGTCTCAAAAACAGCACATATTACTTTTTGCATAATTAACACAATAAGGCATGCATCATGCATAAGCCGTCTGCGGAGAAAACTGGCTGTCCGCAACCATCGGAAGTCAAGCCTTTTCTTTTTGACGGTCACTGTCCCTACTGCGCTTCCTTCGACGAAGAAAAATTCCTGGCTAACCCCCATCCGTCGCTGTTCGTTCTCTACGGTCTGATCACTCGGCACCTGAAAACCTTCTATCGGTTATTCGATGGCGATCTGGTGCTGGCGTTGGTGATGTGCGAAATCTGGCACTACAACATCGGCCGCTATTTCGACCGCACCGGTACGGAAAGCGCGCCCAACGACCTGACCGACCCGGAAAAGCGGCAAAAGCTGTTGCCGCCCTGCAATGCCTACTCGATCAGCCAGGTACTCGGCGTTCCCAGCGAAACGGTGCGCCGCAAGGTACGCAAGCTAGTGGACAAGGGCTGGGTGCTGCGCAGCAAGGATGGCGAGCTGATCGCTGCACGCGAGGTGGAAAAGGTGTTCTCACCGGCGATTACCGTCGAGGCGATGGGCGAATTCCTCAGCGCTGCCCGTCACGTCATCGCCATGGTGGAAAAGTAACGTCTCTCGCTCGACTCTCCTCGAGCTCGCACCCCGTTGTTCGCAACGGGGTTTTTTTTGCCTTGCTAGAATGGGAAGATGTCCGTGATCCCGATCCAGCCACATTCCGCCGCGCGCGGCATCAGCGTCCCGCCCCCGCTGGCGCTGTACATCCACATTCCGTGGTGTCTGCGCAAATGTCCGTATTGCGATTTCAACTCGCACGAAGCCCGCGAAGGCATCCCCGAGGCCGGCTATATCGACGCCCTGCTCGCCGATCTGGAGCACGCGCTGCCGCTGGTCTGGGGACGGCGGCCGGTGAGCCTGTTCTTTGGCGGAGGCACGCCGAGCCTGTTTTCGCCGCAGGGGATCGACCGCTTGCTGGCCGGGATGCGCGCCTTGCTGCCCTGGCAGCCGGATGCCGAAATCACCCTGGAAGCCAACCCGGGAACCGTTGAATCCGGCCGCTTCGCCGAGTTTCGCGCGGTCGGCATCAATCGGGTGTCGTTAGGCATCCAGAGTTTCAACCACCGGCATCTGCTGGCGCTCGGCCGGGTGCACGACGGTAACGAAGCGCGCAACGCCGCGGAAATCGCCGCGCGACATTTCGAGACATTCAATCTCGACCTGATGCAAGGGCTCCCCGGTCAATCCGCAGCCGAGGCCGCCGAGGATCTGGACACCGCGCTCTCTTTCAGGCCGCCGCATCTCTCCTGCTACCAGCTGACCCTCGAGCCCAACACCCGTTTTGCCGCCGATCCACCGGCCGACCTGCCCGATGCCGACCGTGCGGCCGACATGCAGGAAGCGGCCGAACAGTGCCTCGCCGCGGCCAGTTATCGCCATTACGAGACCTCGGCGTATGCGCTGCCCGGCCACGAATGCCGGCACAACCTCAACTACTGGCATTTTGGCGACTATCTGGGGATCGGCGCCGGCGCGCATTCCAAGCTGACGCTGCCCGATGGCATCATTCGGCAGATGCGCTGGAAGCACCCCGAGGCTTACCTGCGGCAGACAGCGGCCGGCAAGCCGGTGCAGGACGAACACCGCGTGGCCGGGGCTTCGCTGCCCTTTGAATTCCTGATGAACGCACTACGCCTGGAAGCCGGGTTTCCGCCGGCGCTCTATACCGCCCGCACCGGCAGAGCGCTAGAGGACATCATGCCACTGCTGAAGGCTGCTGCCGCCGAAGGCATGCTCGTCGTCTCGGCTGAACGCATCTTCCCAACGGAAATGGGCCGGCGCTTTCTCAACGTCCTGCTCGAACGCTTTTTGCCGGGCTGACGCCTGCAATTCGGTTTCGGCCAGCAGTTCACGCACCGCAACGAAAACCGCTTCCGGGGTGACGCTTTGCAGGCAATCGCTCAAGCGCCCACCGCCACAGCCTTCCATGCCGCAGGGACGGCAACTGTGCTCGCTCTTCATCACCCGATGCGGCACTCCCCAGGGCCCCCAGTGCTTTTCGTTGGAAGGCCCGAACAAGGCCACTACCGGCGTGCCGACCGCCGTTGCGATGTGCAAAGGCGCGGAATCGACCCCGATGAACAGCCGTGAGCGGGCAGCCAGCGCCGCCATATCCTTGACAGTCAGCCCGCCGGCAACACTCAGCGCCGGGCGACGCAGGCGCTTCTGGATGGCCTCGACCAGAATTTTTTCGTCACGACTGGGCGCAGCGGTCAGCACCACCGTCTGTCCGGTGGCCTGCAGCATTTCGATCAGGCAGGCGGTGTATTCGACCGGCCAGCACTTGAAAAACCAGCGGGACGCCGGATGAATCTGGATGAATTTGCCCGGTGAAATGCCCAGATCGCGCATTTTGGCGGCAACACGCATCTCCGCCTCCCGCCCGGGAACCAGCAGCAAACGCCGCTCATCCGGCTCCGGGTAGATGCCGATACGCCGCAACGCGTCCAGATTGCATTCAACCGCATGCCGGGCGGCACTGCGCGGATGTGCGTAAAGATGGGTGAAACTGTTGCGCCAGCGCGGATCGTGCCGCGACATTGCCACCGCCCAGTCGGCCCCCAGCAGGCGGGCCATCCAGGCTCCCCGCGGATGTTCGGAAAGATGCACGATCAGATCGTAACCACAACTGCGCAACAGTTTGAAAAGGTGCCACTCTTTCGACCAGTGGCCGAAAAATCCCAGGCGGCGCCAGTGCCGCTCAACCACATGAACCTCGTCAATCGCCGGGTGCAGAGACAGCATTGCCGCCGTATCGGCATAAACCAGGGCATCGATCCGGGCGTGCGGCAAGTGACGCTTGAGCACGGAAAACACCGGCGAGGAGAGCAGCACGTCGGTATGGTGACGCAGCTTGATCACCAGCACACGCTGGACACGGTCCGGCGGAATGGCATCGTGCAAGGGGCGGATGGGTTGCATGGGCGGTATTCTAGCGATTAATCCGTTCGAATTCCGCGCCCTCCCTGGATAGGGTAACGCTGGTCACCGTGGCAAAACCGAATTGCAGTTCCAGCCAGCGGGAGGGCGGCAGGCCCTGCCAATGCGCCAGCAGGGCGCGGATCACGCCGGCATGGGTGACCAGCACGGCTTCGGGCGCGCGGACTTCGGCCAGGAATTCGAGTGCCCGCGACTGCACCGCATAGCCGTTCTCGCCGCCCGGCGGCGCAAAGCCGGCCACATCGGCGGCCCACGGGTCGAGCGCGGCGGCGCCGATGGCTTCCCAGCGCTGCCCCTCCCACTCGCCAAAATGCATTTCCGCCAGCCGCGCATCGATCCGCGGTGCCGGATGCAGCCGTTCCGCCAGGCGAAGGCAGCGCTGCAGGGGGCTGGAATACACCGGCAAACCCGCCGGCAGCAGGGCCGCCACTCTTGCCGCAGCCTCCGCCACCGCCAGCGCCGGCACGTCGAGTTGGCCGTAACAGGTACCGGGCGGCAGCTGCGGCGGCGGGTGACGAACCAGATGCAGGATCATCGCTGCCACACCGCCAGCACGCCAAGGTAGAAGGCCAGTTCCGCCACCTGCTGCGTCGCTCCCAGACAATCACCGGTATAGCCGCTCAGCCAGCGCCGGAACAGGCGCGCCAGCCATAAGGTCGCCAGCGCCGCCAGCGCCACCCCTTGCGCGGCCGTTTGCCAGGGCAATCCGAGCAGGCCGGCCAGCGCAAACACTCCCGCCACCACCAAGGCTCCCGACGACAGCCGGGTCGCCAGCGGCTTGGCTTTGGATTGCAGATCCTCGCGCACGTAATCCATGGCATACAACAGCGTCGTCGAGGCGAAGCGCGAGAGGGCGTGCCCGCCGAGCAAGGCCCAGGGCAGAATCTCGGCCGGCAGTTCGCAAAGCAGCACGAACTTGCCGAGCAGGGCCAGCACCAGCGCCACGACGCCGTAACTGCCGACGCGCGAATCCTTCATGATTTCCAGAATGCGCAGCTTGTCCCAGCCGCCCCCCAGCCCATCGGTGGCGTCGGAGAGGCCGTCCTCATGGAAGGCGCCGGTGGCGTATATCGTCGCCGCCATCGACAGCAACACGGCCACCGGCTTGGGCCACAGGCAGGCCGCCCCGAGATAGACCAGCGCCGCCAGCGCGCCGATCAGCAAGCCGACCGCCGGAAAATAGCGCGCCGAGCGATTCAGGCCTTCCGCCGAATGGCCGACCCAGGCCGGCACCGGAATGCGGGTAAAGAAGCGCACGGCGCCGAGAAAGGCCTCGGCCTCGCGCCGGATCACAAAGCCTCCGCCACGCCGGCTGAGGCGAAGCTGGCCATGTCGTTCATGAAATTGACCGCCGCCTGCACCAGCGGGTAAGCCAGTGCCGCGCCGGTGCCCTCGCCGAGGCGCAGGCCCAGATCGAGCAAGGGTTGGGCAGCCATGGCCTGCAACTGGGCGCGATGCCCCGGCTCGGCCGAGCGGTGACAAAAAACGCAGTAATCGGTGAAAGCGGGCGCACACTTGGACGCCACCAGCGCCGCGGAACCAACGATGAATCCATCGACCAGCACCAGCATGCGCGCCTGTGCTGCCGCCAGCATCGCCCCCGCCATCATGGCGATTTCGAGCCCGCCGAATTCGGCCAGCACCGCCAGCGGCGAATTCTCGCCTTCGGTGGCCTGCCAGCGTGCCAGCGCCTGCCCGAGCAGCGCCCGCTTCCTGGCCAGACCGGCATCGTCCAGCCCGGTGCCGCGTCCGACGCATTCGGCCAGGGGCGCGCCGGTCAGACAATGGGTGAGCAGCGACGCCGACGCGGTATTGCCGATGCCCATTTCACCAAAGCCGACGACATTGCAGCCCTTGGCCGCCAGTTCGCGCACCAGTGCCACCCCCCGCGCCATGGCGAAATCGCGCTGCGCCGCCGTCATCGCCGGCTGTTCGAGATAATTGGCGGTTCCCGCTGCCACCTTGGCATCGATCAGGCCCTGGCGCGGCCCGAACTCATGCGCCACCCCGGCGTCGACCACCTGCAAGGTCAGCCCGTTCTGGCGGGCAAAGACATTGATCGCGGCGCCGCCGGCGAGAAAATTCTCGACCATCTGCCAGGTCACTTCCTGCGGGAAAGCGGACACGCCGGCCCTGGCGGCGCCATGGTCGCCGGCAAAAACCAGCAGATGCGGCGCAGTAAGGGCCGGCGTCAGGGTTTGCTGAATCAGGCCGATTTGCAGCGCCAGCCGTTCAAGTTGCCCGAGGGCGCCAAGCGGCTTGGTTTTCTGGTCGATTTTCTGTTGCAGGGCAGACGCCAGAGCGGCATCGAGCGGCGTAATGGCCGCTGAAAATTGCGAGGAATGCATCCGATTCTTCCTTTTCCGGTGAAGGCGCTTGTCCCGCCGCCGTGCCACCGGCCGGAGGGCTGCCGCCTGGAAAACCGATCCGGTTCGTCTTCTGGCTTCCGGATCGTCCGACTGCCTGCGCCTTCCCGCCGGTGTGGTCCCCGACAGTGGCCGTCTGCTGGCAGCGTCCCCGGTTACAGCGGCGGGCCCGCCACGGATTCGCACCGTGTTCCGTTCACTGGATCAGCGCGGATTATACTGCCGGGCATGAACGAACTGATCCTCGGCGGCGCCCGTTCGGGCAAGAGCACCCTGGCGGAAAAACGCGCGGCGGAAAGCGGCCTGCAGGTCACTTATATCGCCACCGCCCATGCCGGCGATGCCGAAATGGCGGCGCGCATCGCCCACCATCGGGCGCGCCGCCCGGCCGGCTGGAAAACCGTGGAGTGTGCGCTCACCCTGGCGGAAACGCTCAAACAGCAAGCCGGCCCGCAGCAGTGCCTGCTGGTCGATTGCCTGACCCTGTGGCTCTCCAACCTGCTCTTCGCCGGCCGCGCCGCGGCACAGGCCGAAGCCGGGGAGCGCGTCGATTGCGCTTTGCTTGCCGGCGAAACCGACGCCCTGCTGGCAACGCTGCCCACCCTGCCGGGACGCGTCATCCTCGTCTCCAACGAAGTCGGCTGGGGCGTGGTGCCGGCCAATCCGCTCGCCCGCCTGTTCGCCGACGAGCAGGGCCGGCTCAATCAGCGCCTTGCGGCGGTTTGCGACGAAGTGACGCTGGTTGCTGCCGGGCTGCCGCTTCAACTCAAACACACACCTACGGAATCCAATTTTGGGCTATAACACACAGCCCGGCTCAGAAAACCGCGCGTTTTTGCTCTTGTTGCCACCAGTAAGTCAGCGCTCCGACAGCAGATGTAGCAAAAAAGATTGCAACCGCCCAGTCGATTTCCGCCGAAAAAAACTGCACCACTGCAAAAAGGCTACTAAATAGCCCATAAATCAACGCCGCCTGCGATTTTTTCCGCTTCGTATTTTGCTTCTTCCCAATCAATCCAACGGCACACCAACATATCCCCAAGATGAGAGCTGCGATGAGCAGGTTGAAATTTCCCAAAGCTTCCAAGGTAATCGCGGGCGAAAAAAATATTGCGATTAGTGGCAGCGCCAACGCCAGAAGCAGCAGTTTCAGTCCCCAATGAAGCCATCGATCTATCCCGGTGGGAGCGACGGTGGTGCCTAAAAATCGTTCGATTGAAGCTCGATCCTCAGCCAACAACACCGGGAAGGTTTTCCCTAAAACGCCATGATTCTTCAAACGCAAGCGTTCTGACAGTAACTCTCGCAATACCTTGGCTTCGGCATGATCGCTCCACCCACCAATCTCTTTGCTGGAATCGGAAAAACGCGCGATCTCTAGATCGCCACTAACACCATGCAAGTTTACCGACAGCCAACTTACCCTCCGGCTTCCTCCTCGGGTTAAATATGTTTCAAGGCTCGAATTGACAGAATCGAAGTTCGCCGCATGGTACTGGACAGCTGATTTTTGAGTACCAATAACAACCCGCCCATTTTTTAGGTCGACCCAAACTTGCCGACGGCCAAGGGAAAGACCGCGATAAGTCTCCCAACTCGCCATCAAAACGAACACAACGGCCACACCGGAGCTAAAGGTAATGCGCTCCATAACCCGATATTCAAAACCAACCAACAAAAGCGCCAGCAACATCAAACAACATGCCGCCACAAGGCAGCGCTGCAAACCACGATCCCAAAAAGAATACTGGATCAGTTCACCCGACTGCTTGATCAAGAAAGTTCTCCTTCAGGCCGGCAATAAATATGACTTAATAATATCCCAATCGAGTGCAGCCTCGACCGCCTCGGCCAGCCGGTCAAGATCGGCTTCGCGCCGGGCGGCAAAATCGACGCGCTCGGTCCGCCCCGCCCCCGCCCAGGCCAGCAAGGCCGCCAGCGCTTCCGGGTGGTCGAAGAGGCCGTGGCAATAGCTGCCCAGCACCTGCCCGTCGTCCGAAATGGCGCCATCGACCCGGCCATCGGCCAGCCGCACGGCCGGATGCATCAGCGCCGGTCCGCTGCTCACGCCTTGATGAATCTCGTAGCCATTCATTGCTGGATGACCCGGCAAGGCCAAGTGACCGCTCACATTGCGTAGCTGTTTTTCCGCTTCCAGCACCGTCAGACATTCGAGCCAGCCCAGGCCGGGCGTGCTACCCGCAGCCCCCTCGCGTCCATCCGGATCGTCGATGGAGAGTCCCAGCATCTGGAAACCGCCGCACAACCCGATGATCTTGCCACCGTAGCGCAAATGCCGGGCCAGCGCCTGATCCCACCCCTGCGCGCGCAACCAGTCGAGATCGGCGCGCACCGCCTTGGAACCGGGCAAGACGACCAGATCGGCATCCGGCCACACCGCCCCCGGCGCCACCCAGGAAAAATCGATTTCCGGATGCAGGCGCAAAGGGTCGAGATCGTTGTGATTGGCGATGCGCGGATACACCGGCGCCACCACTTTCAGTTTCGCCGCCGTTTTTTCCACCACGCCTTCGGCCAGCGCGTCCTCGGCATCGAGAAAGAGACCGTGCAGATAGGGCAAGACACCCAGCACCGGCTTGCCGGTGCGTTCTTCCAGCCAGCGCAAGCCCGGTTCGAGCAGCCCGATGTCGCCACGAAAGCGGTTGATGACGAAGCCTTTGACCCGCGCCTGCTCGGAAGGCGAGAGCAATTCCAGCGTGCCGACCAGATGCGCGAAAACGCCGCCGCGGTCGATGTCGGCAATCAGGATCACCGGGCAATCGACCGCCTCGGCAAAGCCCATGTTGGCGATGTCGCGGTCGCGCAGATTGATTTCCGCCGGGCTGCCGGCGCCTTCGACGACCACCACCTCGTATTGCGTCGTCAGCCGTTGCCAGGATTCCAGCACCGCGCCCATCGCCGTGGTTTTGTAGGCATGGTAGTCGCGCGCATCGAGATCGGCCGTCACCCGGCCATGAATGATCACCTGCGCCGTCTGGTCGGTGGTCGGCTTCAACAGCACCGGGTTGAAATCGCTGTGCGGTTCGATGCCGGCGGCCAGCGCCTGCAGTGCCTGTGCCCGACCGATCTCGCCGCCATCCGCCGTGACCGCCGCGTTCAAGGCCATGTTCTGCGGCTTGAACGGCGCCACGCGCACCCCGCGCCAGGCCAGGATGCGGCACAGCGCCGCCACCAGCGTGGTCTTGCCGGCGTCGGAAGTACAGCCCTGGATCATCAGCGACCTGGCGCTCATCGTAGAATGCGGTTTTTTGAAGATCGGGATTATCCCATGCGCTGCGTCCTTGCCTGGCTGTTGTGCAGCCTTTCCCTGGCCTGTCAGGGAGAAATCCGGGTGGTCGACGATGCCGGGCAGACCCTGCGTCTGCCCCGGCCCGCACAGCGCATCGTCAGTCTCGCGCCGCACATCACCGAAACCCTGTTCGCCGCCGGCGCCGGAGAGTACGTCGTCGCCGCGGTGGAATACAGCGATTACCCGCCAGCCGCGCACCGGTTACCGCGAGTGGGCAGCTACGAGCGCATCGACCTGGAGGCGCTGCTCGCCCGCCGCCCCGATCTGGTCATTGCCTGGCAGAGCGGCACACCGCCAGCCATGGTGGACAAGTTGAGGTTGCTCGGCGTGCCGGTGTTCGTCAGCCAGTCGGCTCGCCTGGAAAGCGTTGCCGACGATCTGGAACGCTACGCACAAATCGTCGGCAAGCCGGCCAGCGGCGCGGCGGCGGCACACCAGTTCCGCCTGCGCCTGGCAGGCTTGCAGACGCAATACGCGGGCAAACCCACGGTTCGCGTCTTTTACGAGGTCTGGAATCAGCCGTTGATGACCATTGGTGGGCCGCAAGTGATTTCAGACGTGATCCGCCTGTGCGGCGGGGAGAACGTCTTTGCCGAAATGCGCGCGATGGCGCCGACGGTGAGTATCGAAGCGGTACTCGCCGCGCGTCCGGAGGCCATCGTCGCTGCCGGCATGGGCGAAGCCCGGCCGGATTGGCTGGACGACTGGAAGAAATGGCCGGCGCTGCCGGCGGTGGCACGCGGCAATCTGTTCCACATTCATCCGGACCTGATGCACCGGCATTCGCCGCGCCTGCTCGACGGGGCCACACAGCTCTGCCGTCAACTCGACCAGGTGCGCAGTCGACGCTAATCAGCGCTCGATGCGTTCGATCCGCCCTTCGACCGCGGGGGCAATTTCGCGGGCGTTGCGGATCGCTTCAATGACAATGTCGGCATCGATCGGCGAGGCTTCCGCCGGGCGCAGCACCGACAACCGGGTCATCAACCGGTAATCGTCGCCGCCGCCGGCCAGGAAAGTGGTGGTTGCCAGGCGATAAACCCGCGCGGGCTCCACGGCCTGCTCGCCAATCTGCAAGCTGACCACCCGCTTCCCGACGGGCAGACGGGGATCGTAACGCAGCTTCATCCCGGCCACCTGCGGCATGGCGCCATCCGCCCCCGAAGCCAGCATCTTGCCAAGGCCGTGTTCGAGCAACTGGCGCAGTTGCTCGCCGGTCACGGCCAGCACCACCAGCGCATTTTCGAACGGCATCCAGCTTTGCACATCGCGCCGGGTTAGCGGACTCGGGCCGGTGATCCGGTCGGCACGCAAACCGCCACCATTGATCAGCGCCACCTCGGCACCGCTCGCGCGCAGGAAGGCATCGGCCACAAAATTGCCGAGATTGCTCTCGCGGCTGCGCACCGTTGCCGTGCGCCCGTCGAGGCCCACCGTGGTTACGCCGATGCTCTCGCCCAGGCGGGCGTTGAGCTGGCGCTCGAAATCCGCAGCCAGCGCCTGCACCGCCTTGTCCTCGGCAATGCTGCCATCCACCGCCAGCCATTCCCAGGTCCAGCCCAAGAGCTGACCCGCCGGGCCAAGGCGCAAGCTGATGTGCAATGCATCGCGCGCGTCCGACCCGGCCTTGAAAATCGGGGTACGTCCGACCAGTTCCTGAATCATGTAATGCTCGTGTCCGCCGAGAATCAGGTCGAAGATTCCGAGCGCAGCCAGCGCCCGATCTTCCTCGATGCTGACATGGGTCAAGCCGACCAGCACCTGAGCGCCTTGTACCCGCAGCTCCGCCACCGCCCGTCGGGCGGCAATCGTCAGATCGTCAAAGACGATGCCCTTGCCCGACTTGGAGAGATTGCCGGTATCCGGGGTAATCAAACCGACTACGCCGATCTTGATTCCGTTGAGCACGTAAAGCTTGCTGCCGAAGGTGTTGGGCAGCGGAGCGCCGTCGACCACCCGCAGATTGGCCGCCAGCCAGGGAAAACGCGATTCGGCCAGCCGCTGGCGCAGTACCTCCGGGCCGAAATCGAATTCGTGGTTGCCAAGAACGCTGGCATCCAGCCCCAGCGCGTTCCAGGCAGTGACCATCTGCCGCCCCTTGAACAACACCGATTCCATGCTTGGCGAAAGGGTGTCGCCGCCGAGCAGGAAAAGCGTTGCGGGCTGTTTTTCCTTGATCTGGCGCACCAGCGTGGCCAATCGCGCCAACCCGCCGCGCGGCGTTTTGGCGTCGATCGGGGCGATCTGGTAAACATCGTTGACGTGGATGAACCCGATACTGCGCTCTTCGGCCACCGCCAGCACCAGCCAGCTGGCAGCCAGCAGAACAAAAACGGACTTCAGCCAACGAGGAACCATGATCGCTTTCTCCAAAATTTGCGGCAGTTGAGCAAGGTCAGAAGAATTGTGGCGAGCGGCCGCGCAGCCGCTTATTCAACACTTCCTTAGAGGTATTCGCGGGCCGTTTCCTCACCATTGAGCACGCGCAGCGCCCCCTCGGCCAGGGCCAGCAACTCATCCTCGCCCGGCAGCACCACCACCGGCGCGATGAAGCGCACGTAGTCGGCGATGCGACTGGTGAGGTATTCGGAATGGGCGATGCCCCCGGTGAGCAGGATGGCGTCGACCTGCCCCCGCACCGGAATGGCGGCGGCGCCGATATGGCTGGCGACCTGATAGATCATCGCTTCGTAAACCAGTTTGGCGCGCTCGTCGCCGGCGGCGATGCGTTTTTCCACTTCGCGGGCGTCGTTGGTTCCCAGATGCGCCACCAAGCCGCCGCGACCGGCCAGCATCTTGGCAATCGCCTCCGCGCTCAGGTTCTCGCGCTGGATCAGCTTGGCCCATTGCCCGGCCGGTAGGGTGCCGGCCCGCTCGGGCGAAAAGGGTCCGTTGCCGTCAAGCGCATTATTGACTTCAACAATACGTCCCTGGCGGTGACAGCCCACCGAAATGCCGCCACCGAGGTGGGCGACAATCAGGTTCAGCGATGCGTAGGGTTTGCCCTGGCTGGCGGCATAGCGCTTGGCCACCGCCTTCTGGTTGAGGGCGTGGAAAATGCTGACCTTCTCGATATCCGGGCAGCCGGTGATGCGGGCAAGCGGATCGAGTTCGTCGACCACCACCGGATCGACGATGAAGGCCGGGCAGCCCGCCTCGTCGGCAATGCTGGCCGCCAGCAGGGCACCAAGGTTGGAAGCATGCGCGCCGTAGCGGCAATGACGGAGATCGTCGAGAATGGCCTGGTTGATCCGGTAAGTGCCGCTGGCCATCGGCTTGAGCAGGCCGCCACGGCCGACCACTGCGGCAAAGCTGCCGGCGGTATAGCCGGCATCGGCGAGAAAGTCGGCAATGCGCTCGCGCCGGAAATCGTACTGCTCGATAATGTTCTTGAACGGCGCCAGTTCCTCGGCACTGTGGCTGAGATTGCGCACCAACACCTCCTGCGCGTCGTGATAGATCGCCAGTTTGGTCGAGGTGGAACCCGGGTTGATGGTCAGAATCTGCTGGGGCATGCGATGATCTCCTTTTGTCGGTATGGTTGAAATGGCGATGATCAAACCACAATGTAGCATCCCGGGCGGACCTGCGGCAGAGTGCCACAGATGAACGCTCCGTCGGCGATGAACACCGAGACCATGCAACGCGCCAGCCGGCTGCGCTGGACCAGCTACGCGCTGCTGATCGCCGCCTACATGCTCGGCTATTTCCATCGGCTCGCCCCGGGCGTGCTTTCCAGCGAATTACAGGTCAGTTTCTCGACGACCGGGGCCTCGCTGGGGATACTGGCCGGCGCCTATTTCTACGCCTATACCCTGATGCAGATTCCCGCCGGCGTGCTGGCCGATACGCTCGGTGCCCGCCGCATCGTCGCCATCGGCTGCGCGGTCGCCGGTCTCGGCGGCCTGGCCTTCGCGCTGGCGGATAGTCTCTGGCTGGCCGCCGCCGGGCGTTTTCTGGTCGGCATCGGCGTTTCGGTCATTTTCATCGCCATCCTCAAGTTCACCGCGCACTGGTTTTTCGACCATCAGTTCGCCTCGGTCACCGGGCTGACCATCCTGCTCGGCAATATCGGCGGGCTGACCGCCGCCACGCCGCTGGCCTGGTCATTGCAATTCGCGCACTGGCGCACGCTGATGACCGCGCTGGCGATCCTGCTGGTGGCGATTGCCGCCATCGTCTGGCTGCTGGTGCGCGACCGCCCGGGGGATGCCGGCCTGCCTTCGATGCGCGCCCTGGAGGGCAAGACGGAACATTCGGAGATCGCCGGTGGCTGGCGGCAGGGATTGCAGGCGGTATTGTGTAACCGCGATACCTGGCCCGGGTTTTTCTCCAGCCTGGGCATGGGCGGCATTTTCTTCACCCTGGCCGGGCTGTGGGCGGTGCCCTACCTGCGCGACGTGCAGGGGCTCGACCGGGCCAGCGCTGCCAGCCACACCACCTGGATGCTGATCGGCTTCGCCGCCGGCTCGTTTGCCGTCGGCCTGATTTCCGACCGGCTGAAACGGCGTCGGCCGGTGCTGCTGGCCTTCACCTTCGGCGCCATTCTCTGCTGGGTGCCGATCCAGATGGCCTGGAGCATGCCGCTCGCGCTCAGCCTGCCGTTGTTCACCCTGCTCGGCTTCTTCGCCACCGCCTACACCATCACCCTTTCCAGCACCAAGGAAGTCAATGCGCCAGCGCTTTCCGGCATGGCCACCGGAGTGGTCAATACCGGCACTTTTCTCGGCGCAGCCATCCTCCAGCCACTGATCGGCTACCTGATGGATCTCGGCTGGGACGGGCGGTTCGCGGAAAATGGCGCGAGAATCTATTCGGCCGCGAACTATCAGGGGGGCTTCGCGGTCATGTCCTTATGTCTGGCGATGAGTCTGCTCTTTGCCTGGCGTATCCGAGAAACCCATTGCCGCAATATCACCGTATGAAAAAATTCTTCGTCGCATTGGTTTTTGTCTTGCTGGCCGGCCCGCTGCGGGCCGAAATCATCGATATCGACAACGCCGAACTTGCCCGCCTGACCGCCGCCGGCGTGCCGGTGATCGATATCCGCACCGCGCCGGAATGGCGTGATACCGGGGTGGTGCCGGGCAGCCGCCTGCTCACTTTCTTCGACGAGCGCGGCCAATACGACGCGGCCGCCTGGCTGGCGCAAGCCAGGGGCATCGCCAAACCCGAGCAGCCGGTGATTGTCATCTGCCGCAGCGGCAACCGCACTCAGGCGGTCTCGCGCTTTCTGGCGCAACAGGCCGGATATCAGACGGTCTACAACGTGCGCGATGGCATCCGCAGCTGGATCAAGGAAGGTCGCCCGCTATCGCCGGCCGGCTGCCCGGTGGCGCAAAAGTGCTAGGATAATCCCGCCAACGATGGAAAGACGAACATGGAAAAGTTGATCTGGAGCGAGGATTTACGGGTCGGGGTCGAGGAAATCGACGCCCAGCACCGCCAGTTGATCGACATCCGCAACCGCCTGGCGGAGTGTTGTTCCGCCGGTGCGAGCGAGCGGCGCGAATCCTTCCATCACATCCTCTCCGAACTATTCGAGTATTCGCGTGCGCACTTCCTGGCCGAGGAACATTTCATGCAATGGCAGGGTTTTCCCGGACTGGAACAGCAGCGCCAGGAACACGCCGAATTCATCGAGGCGGTGTTCGCCTTCAGCAAGGCTGCTTCGGAAGGCGAAGATGCCTGCGTGCAGTGCGTCAATTTCCTGACCAAGTGGCTGCTGAACCATATTTGCCAGTCGGATATGGAGATCCGCTATTTTATCGAGGGCCGGCACGGGGCCTGACCGCCGGGCCACATATCATTCGGGCAGGAAAACGGTTCGCCCATCCACGGTGAACGAGCGCAGCGGGTGCCCGAAGGCATGCCGCAGTCGATCGCCGCGCAACACCTCATCCACCGGGCCGCAAACCGCACCGCCGTGACCGTCGAGCAGCAGCACCTGATCGGCATAGCGCGCCGCCAGATTGATGTCGTGCAGCACCAGCAACACGCCGCGGCCCTGATCGGCCAATTGCCGGAATAGATCGAGCACCGCCACCTGGTAACGCAGATCGAGATGATTCAGCGGTTCGTCAAGCAGGAACAGGCGAGGCTGTTGCGCCAGCACCGCAGCCAGCGCCACCCGCTGGCGCTCGCCGCCGGAAAGGCTGAGGATATCGCGCTCGTCGGTTCCTTCCATGCCCAGCGATGCCAGCGCCGAGCGGGCGATCTTGAGATCGGCCGGGCCTTCCCAGCCCCAGCGGCCCAGATGCGGGTGCCTGCCGACCAGCGTGGTTTCCAGCACGGTCGACGCGAAATGATCCGGCTGTTGCTGCAACAGCAGGGCGCGGGAACGCGCGGCGGCGTCGCCCGCCCAGTGCGCGTAAGCCCGGCCTTCGAGCAGGATCTGGCCGGATTGGGCCGGGCGCAGCCCGGCCAGGGTGTGCAGCAGCGTGGTCTTGCCGGCACCGTTCGGGCCGAGCATGGCCATCATCTGCCCGGCTTCAAGGCAAAAATCGAACTCCCGGCAGAACACCCGCTGCCCCAGCGCCACCGTCAGTTTTTCCGCTGCCAGCAGGCGACTCATCGCGGGTGCCTCCCCAGCAGAATCAGGAACAAGGGCACCCCGATCAGTGCGGTCAGCACACCGACCGGGAGCTGTTGCGGCGCGAGAACACTGCGCGCCAAGGTGTCGGCCACCAGCAGCACGCCGCCTCCCGCCAGCGCCGAGGCCGGCAACAGCAAGCGCTGGTCGTTGCCCGCTGCCAGGCGCACCAGATGCGGCACGATCAGGCCGACGAACCCGATGGCCCCAGCCTGACTGACCGCCACCGCAGTCGCAATCGCCGCGAGAAAATAGATCAGGCGGGTCAGGCGCGGTACCGCCACTCCCAACGCCCGTGCGGTTTGCGGGCCGCGCGCCAGCAGGTTGAGTTCGCGGGCAAAGGGCAGGGCGGCGATCAGCGCCAGCGCCAGCACCGCCAGCGCCAGGCCCGGCGCGGCGGCCTGCGACAGATCGCCCATCAGCCAGAACAACATCCCGCGCAGCTTGTGCTCCGGAGCGATGGTCAGCAACAGAGCCACCGCTGCGCCGCAGCCGGCGGCGACGATCACACCGGTCAGCAACAAGCGGGTCTGGGTCCAGCTGCCATCGCCATGCGCCAGCCCGAATACCAGCAGCAACGAAGCCAGCGCGCCGACAAAGGCCATGCCATCGACGCCCAGCCCGGCCCAGCCGAACAGGATGGCCAGCAAGGCGCCGACACTCGCTCCGCCGGAAACACCGAGCACATACGGGTCGGCCAGCGGATTCCTGAGCAGCACCTGCATCAGCGCGCCGGCCAGCGCCAGGAGTCCGCCGCAGGCAAAGGCGGCCAGTGCGCGCGGCAAGCGCAGTTCACGAATGATCTGCGCTCCGGGAGCCTTG
>Ga0209794_1001389_pt1 | contig 19081 bp, 15 predicted proteins | sample EBPBio232013_DNA_FD_185869 | JGI IMG/M metagenome (GOLD analysis project Ga0209794, IMG submission 185869) | Wastewater treatment Type I Accumulibacter community from EBPR Bioreactor in Madison, WI, USA - Reactor 1_5/23/2013_ DNA (SPAdes)... | ecosystem: Engineered > Bioreactor > EBPR >... | reverse complement strand
GCTGGCCGGCATCGAGGGCGTCGAGGTGATCACCTCGATTTCGCGCGCCGAACGCAGCCAGATCTCGGTGCGTTTCAAGCTCGAACGCGAGCCGGATTCGGCCGCCGCCGACGTCCGCGACCGCGTTTCGCGGGTGCGCAACCGCCTGCCGACCGAGGTCGACGAGCCGGTCATTGCCAAGGTCGAGGCCGACGCCAATCCGATCATCTGGCTGGCCTTCTCGTCCGAGAAGCATACGCCGCTGGAAGTCACCGACGTTGCCAACCGCATCGTCAAACCCAAGCTGCAGACGCTGACTGGCGCTGCCGACGTGCGCGTGTTCGGCGAGCGCAAGTTCGCCATGCGCATCTGGCTGGACAAGCAGCGCCTGGCCGCCTACCGGCTGACGCCGGCCGACGTCGAGGACGCCCTGCGCCGGCAGAACGTCGAAGTCCCGGCCGGGCGCATCGAGAGCGTCGAACGCGAGTTTTCCGTGGTGTCGACCACCGACCTGCGCACGCCGGAGGAATTCCGCGCCGTCGTCCTGCGCAATGTCGACGGTTACCCGGTACGCATCGGCGATGTTGCCCGGGTCGAGATCGGCGCCGCCGCCGAACGCACTTCGGTGCGTTTCAAGGGGCGCTCGGCGGTGTCGCTGGGGGTGATCAAGCAGGCCACGGCCAACCCGCTCGAACTGTCGAAAGCCCTGCGCGCCGACCTGCCGCGCATCGCCGAAGAGCTGCCCGAGGGCATGCGCGTCGATATTTCCTACGATTCCTCGGTCTTCATCGACCGCTCGATCAAGTCGGTGTTCACCACCATCGGCGAGGCCATTGTCCTGGTCCTGGCGATCATCTTCTTCTTCCTGCGCAACCTGCGCGCGACGCTGATCCCGCTGGTGACCATCCCGGTGTCGCTGATCGGCGCCTTCGCCATCATGTTCGTGCTCGGCTTCACCATCAACACGCTGACCCTGCTGGCGCTGGTGCTGGCCATCGGCCTCGTCGTCGACGACGCCATCGTGGTGCTGGAGAACATCTATCGTCACATCGAGGAAGGCATGCCGCGGCGCGAGGCGGCGTTCAAAGGCGCCAGGGAGATCGGCTTCGCCGTGGTGGCGATGACGCTCACCCTGGCCGCCGTGTACGCGCCGGTAGCCTTCATGACCGGACGTACCGGCAAGCTCTTCGTCGAATTCGCGCTGACCCTGGCCGGCGCCGTGCTGGTCTCCGGTTTCGTCGCCCTGACGCTGTCGCCGATGATGTGCTCGGTGCTGCTCAAGCACGAGCAAAAGCACTCGAAGGGATTCCTGCTCATCGAGTCCTTCCTCAACTGGCTCAACGCCGGCTATCGCCGCGTGCTGACGCAGGCGCTGACCCATCGCTGGATCGTCCTCGTCGGCTTCGTCGTCGTCGCGGTCGCCTGCGGCGTTCTGCTCAAGGCACTGAAATCCGAACTGGCGCCGATCGAGGATCGCGGCATCATCCTCGGCGTGTTCAACGGGCCGGACGGGGCAACGCTGGAGTACATCGAGAAATACGCCCAGCGGCTGGAAGACATCTACGGTCAGACGAAGGACGTCGAGCGCTACTTCGTCGTTTCCGGCAACCCGACCGTGAACCAGGGGATTTCCTTCGTCGGCCTGAGCGACTGGAGCGAGCGCTCGCGCAGTTCGTCCGACATTGCCAAGGAACTGTTCCCCAAGTTTGGCGCCATTCCCGGCGTCATGGCCTTTCCGGTGACGCCGCCCTCGCTCGGCCAGAGCCCGCGCGAACGGCCGATCAACTTCGTCATCGTCACTTCAGCGCCCTACGAGGAACTGCAGCAAGTGACCCAGCAGTTCCTCGGCGAGCTGGCCAAGAACCCCGGGCTGACCAATGTCGATACCGACCTCAAGCTGAACAAGCCGGAGCTGTCGGTGGTGGTCCGCCGCGACAAGGCGGCGGACATGGGCGTGCCGGTCGAGACCATCGGCCGCACCCTGGAAACCTTCCTCGGTGGCCGCCAGGTGACGCGCTTCAAGCGCGACGGCGAACAGTACGACGTGATCGTCCAGGTCGCCGACAGCGACCGCCAGTCGCCCGACGACATCCGCGACATCTACGTGCGCGGTGGCGACGGCAGCATGATCCCGCTCGACAACCTGCTTGATGTCCAGGAAACCGTGGCGCCGCGCGAACTCAACCACTTCGGCCAGCGTCGGGCGGTGACCATCACCGCCAACCTGGCGCCCGGTTACACCATGGGCGAGGCGCTGACCTACATGGATAACGCCGCTGCGCAACTGCTCAAGCCGGGCTACGCCGTCGATTACAACGGGCAGACGCGCGAGTTCCGGCAGTCGTCGGCCTCGCTGGCGCTGACTTTCGGCCTGGCGCTGGCCTTCATCTATCTGGTTCTGGCGGCGCAGTTCGAGAGTTTCCGCGATCCCCTGATCATCATGCTGACCGTGCCGCTGTCGATGGCCGGCGCCCTGTTCGCGCTGTGGGCGACCGACGGCACCCTGAACGTCTATAGCCAGATCGGCCTGGTCACGCTGGTCGGCCTGATCACCAAGCACGGCATCCTGATCGTCGAGTTTGCCAACCAGTTGCAGGAAAAGGGCCGCGAACTGCGCGAAGCGGTGATCGAAGCCGCCGAACTGCGCCTACGCCCGATCCTGATGACCACCGGCGCCATGGTCCTTGGCGCCGTGCCGCTGGCGCTCGCCACCGGGGCCGGCGCCGAGTCGCGCCAGCAGATCGGCTGGGTGATCGTCGGCGGTCTGCTGCTCGGCACCTTCCTTACGCTATTCGTGGTGCCGGCGGTCTACACGCTGCTGGCCACCAGAATCCAACACCACCAACCAGAGATTCATTGATGAAACTTTTTTCTCCCTTGTATCGCCGCGCCATGGAATGGTCGCGCCACCCTCATGCGCCCTGGTATCTGGGCGGGATGAGCTTTGCCGAGTCATCCTTCTTCCCGGTGCCGCCGGACGTGATGCTGGCGCCGATGGCGCTGGCCAACCCGGCGCGCTGGTGGTGGCTGGCACTGATCACCACGGTGACCTCGGTGCTTGGTGGTCTGGCCGGCTACCTGATCGGCTACTTCGCCATCGATTCGATCCTCCCCTGGTTGCAGCAAAGCAGCTACTGGCCGGCCTACCAGACGGCGGTCGACTGGTTTGCGGTGTGGGGCTTCTGGGCGATTTTCGTGGCTGGTTTCTCGCCGATTCCGTACAAGGTATTCACCATTGCCGCCGGCGGTCTGTCGATGGCGCTGCTGCCTTTCATTGTCGCTTCGGTGATCGGCCGTGGCCTGCGCTTTTTCCTGGTGGCCGGGCTGATGGCCTGGGGTGGCGCGCGGATGGAGGCCGTTCTTCATCAACAGATCGACCGGCTGGGCTGGGCCGTGGTGGTCGTGGTCGCCGTTGCCGGCCTGTGGTACGGCCTGGGCTAGCCAGTGGGCGCGGGGCAGCGTATGGATAGCAAGCTTGAGGTATTCGTCGTCGATGACGATCCGGTGATCCTGGAGATCCTGGCGGGTGCGCTGGAGGACGATTTCAGGGCGACTTTCTTCACCTCGGGCGAAGCATGCCTCACTGCTGTTGCCGCTGCGGCACCCGACATCGTCATCCTCGACCTCAGCCTGCCCGGGATGAGTGGCATCGAGGTTTGCCGCCGGCTCAAGGCGGATTGGGAGACGCAGGCCATTCCCATTCTTTTCGTCTCGGCCAGCGATGATATCGAAACGCACCTGCTCTGCTACGAGGCGGGCGGCGAGGATTTCATCACCAAACCCTTCGATGCCTGGGAAATCCTGCACAAGCTCAAGGTGGCGGCGCGCATCCTCGACGAGAAACGCAACCTCAACGAGCAGGCCGGTTACGCCCAGCGTACGGCAATGTCGGCGATGGTCAGCATGGGCGAACTGGGGGTCGTCCTGCAGTTCCTGAGCAAGTCCTTCACCTGTGGCACGCCCGGTGAACTGGCTGCTGCCCTGCTCGACAGCCTGCGTCAGTACGATCTCAATTCGGCGATCCAGCTGCGTTCGGATGATCGGAGCCTGTCGCTCAGCGACAACGGGCTCGATTTGCCACTTGAGGTCTCGGTACTCAACCACGTGCGCGATTCGGGGCGGGTGTTCCAGTTCAGTTCGCGCTGCGTGTTCAACTTCGGGCATGTGACCGTGCTCATCAACAACATGCCGACCGGCGACGCCGACCGCTGCGGCCGTATCCGGGACAATGTCGCCCTGCTGGCCGAGGGGGCCGATGCGCGGATGCGCGCTATCGAAGCCGAGGAGCTGGCGCGCCATCGACGGTCGGGAATCGAGGCGGCCTTGCCGCGCGTGCGCAGCACCCTGGACATGGTGCAGACCAACTACCGGCGCAATTCGCTGGAAATGACCCAGGCGATGATCGAGTTTCACGAAGCGCTCGGAAAATCCTTCATTTCGCTCGGGCTGACCGATGATCAGGAGGACTTCCTGACCGCGCTGGTCAACGAGCACATGCAGCGCATGGTCGCCAGTCAGGACGCCAGTCTGCTGACCATCGGCCAGTTGCAGGAGCTGGCCGCCAGTCTGGAGCAGGTGCTCAGGCGTTGATGAAGCGGTCGGCACGCTCGGCGATGCGTTGTTCCAGCGCCGGGTCGAGACAGTCGAAACTTTCAGCCGCAAAGGAATTGCCCAGCCAGGTGATCTGGCGCTTGGCCAGCTGCCGGGTGGCGAAGATGCCGCGGTCGCGCATCTCCGGCCTCGATATCAGGCCTTCCTGCGCTTCCCACACTTGGCGGTAGCCGACGCAGCGCATCGATGGCAGTTCCGGGTTGAGCCGGTACTTCTGGCGCAGCATCGCCACCTCGTCGTCGAGGCCGGCCAGCAGCATCTCGTCGAAGCGGCGCGCAATCCGCTCGTGCAGCACGGCACGGTTCGAGGGCAGGAGCGCCAGTTGCAGGAAATTCCAGGGCGGTGCCGCCGCCTGGCTGTCAGCGAGCAGCGCCGACATGGGCCGGCCGGAAGCGAGGCAGACTTCGAGCGCACGCTGGATGCGCTGGCTGTCGTTCGGCGGCAGGCGGGCCGCGGTCGGTGGATCGAGTTCGGCCAGGCGGGCGTGCATGGCCGGCCAGCCGAGGCGGGCGGCGTCGGCATCGAGGCTGGCGCGCAGTGCCTCGTCGGCTTGCGGCAATTCAGCCAGGCCGTGGAGCAGGGCGCGGAAATAGAGCATGGTGCCGCCAACCAGCACCGGCACCCGGCCGGCGCCGCGGATTTCGTCCATCGCCGCCAGCGCGTCGGTACGGAAGCGGGCCGCCGAATAGCGTTCTTCCGGTGTGATCAGGTCGAGCAGGCGGTGCGGGTAGCGGGCCAGCGTCTGCCGGTCGGGTTTGGCCGTGCCGATGTTCATGTCGATGAATACCTGGGCCGAATCGACGCTGATCAGTTCGACCGGGAAGCGGTCGGCCAGGGCCATGGCGGCGGCGGTCTTGCCCGAGGTGGTCGGGCCCATGATGAGGATAGCTGGCGGGAATTTCATGGCGGGCAATGCTAGCACGCGGCGGGCTATAATCTGCTGACCATGACCGCCATCCTCAGTCGTCGTCGCCTGCTCTCCGCCGGCCTGCTCGCGCCGGCGGTTTCCCTGTTGCCATCGTTTGCCGGGGCGGCCAGCGAGCGCCTGCCGGGTTTGAGCGCCCGTCATGCCTACGTCGGCAACCTGGACGAAACCCTGCTGGCGATCGACGCCGACCGCCCGGTGCAGATTGCCTCGATCAGCAAGCTGATTTCCGCCTGGGTGGTGCTGAGTGCCGATCTGCCCATGAACGAGACGATACGCATCGAGCAGGCCGATGTGGTCCGCTCGGAATACACCCGCTCCAGCCTGGAGGTCGGCTCGCGCTGGCGCCGCGAGCAGTTGCTCGAATGGCTGGTGGTGACCTCGGACAACCGCGCGGCGGCAGCGCTGGCGCGGACTTTTCCCGGCGGTTGGGAGGAGTTCCGCTACTCGATGCGGGCGCTGATGACGCAGATGCAGTTGCTCAGTTTCGATTTCGGCGACGCCGCCGGCCTGTCGCCGGTCAACCAGGCCAGCGCCCGCGACCTCGGCGTGCTCCTGGTGACGCTGGCGCAGATTCCCTATTTCCAGTCGCTGTCGCGCAAGACGGCGGTTGGCGGCAAACTCAACGTAAACCGTTTCGCCCACGACCGCTCGGTTTCCCTGCTCGCCGGCAAGACCGGGTTCACCTCGCTGGCCGGCTTCTGTCTGGCCGAAGCCGAGCGTTTCGGTGACCGGGTGGTCGCCATGGTCGTGCTCAATGCCAGCGACCGCGAAGCCCGGGCGCGCGACATGAACCGCCTGCGCAGCTTCGCCCGCGAAAGGCTCGCTGGCGCCTGAGCCTAGCGGACCATGGCGCGCAACATCGCCTCGGCGATGGCGGCACTGGCCGGGCGCCCGAAATGGTAGCCCTGCATCAACGAGCAGCCTTGTTGCAGCAGGAATTCGCGCTGTTGCGTCTGTTCCACGCCTTCGGCGATGACTTCCTTCTGCAGGCTGGCGGCGATGGCGATGATGGCGCGGACGATGGCGACGTCGTCGCTGTCGTCCGGCAGGTCGCGGACGAAGGACTGGTCGATCTTGATCCGGTCGAAGGGCAGGCGTTTGAGGTAGCCCAGGCTGGAATAGCCGGTACCGAAATCGTCCACCGACAGCTTGATGCCGATTGCGCGAAGTTGCTCCAGGACCTCGATGATCCGTTCGGTGTCGTGGATGAAGGCGCTTTCGGTGATTTCCAGCTCCAGCCAGCGGGCATCGAGGCCGGTCTCGGCGAGGATGGCGCTGACGCGCAGCGGCAGGTCGGGCTGGCGCAGCTGGACCGCCGACAGGTTCACCGCAACCACCACCGCTGGCAAGCCCATGTCCTGCCAGCGGCGATTCTGGCGGCAGGCTTCACGCAGGACGCGCTCGCCGATCTGGTGGATCAGGCTGCTTTCCTCGGCCACCGGGATGAAGCGCGCCGGCGGAATGTTGCCGAGTTCGGGATGCTGCCAGCGGACCAGTGCCTCGAAGCCGATCAGCCGCTGCTTGCCGACATCGGTCTGGGGCTGGTAGTGCACCAGGATCTCATCGGTGCCCAGCGCCCGGCGCAGGTTGTTTTCCAGCGTCACCCGCTCCGAGATGCGCAGGTTCATTTCCGGCGTGAAGAAACGGTAGGTGTTGCCGCCGGTGGCTTTGGCCTGGTACATGGCGGTGTCGGCGTTCTTGAGCAGGTTGCCGATATCCTTCCCGTCCTGGGGATAGACGCTGATGCCAATGCTGGCGCCGACCCGCAGCTCGTGGCCGGCGACGAAGAAGGGGTTGGCGACCATGTCGATCAGGTGCTGGGCGATGCTCGCCAGACGCGCGGGTGCGCCGTGATGGCGGACCAGGATGGCAAACTCGTCACCGCCCTGGCGACTGATCGTGTCGTTCGCATCCAGGCTGGCCCCGAGCCGCTGGGCGACCTGCAGCAGCAGCTGGTCGCCGATGTCGTGACCGAGGGTGTCATTGATGTTCTTGAAATGGTCGAGGTCGAGGAACATCAGCGCCAGCTCGGCCTGGTTGCCCAGGGTTTCGGCCAATGCGCTGGCCATGTGCTCGGCGAGCAGGGCGCGGTTGGGCAGGTCGGTCAGCAGGTCATGTTCGGCGAGGTGACGGATGCGTTGCTGGTCTTCGTGCAGCTGGGTGATGTCGCGGGCGACGCCGGCGACGCCGGCAAGCACGCCGCGGTCGTCGAATACCGGGGTGGCGATGCACTCGAAGTGGCGCTGGCTGTTGCCCTTGCCGGGCAGGCTGATGGTCCGCTTTTGCTGACATTGTTGCAACAATGATTCGCCGGACAGATTGGTCAGCGCTTCGGCCAGCATCGGCGGCAACACCGCGTCGACCGTCTGGCCGAGGATCGATTCGGCGGGTTTGCCAGCCAGTCCGGCGTAGGCCCCATTTGCTGCGATCAACAGTCCCTGGCGATCGCTCAGCCAGGCCGGATCGGGCAGGCTGTCGAGCAGGGCGCGGGTGCGGCGGAAGGTGGTTTCGTAGGCGCGGGTCATGCCTTGGGCGATTTCCCGGGCACGGTCGTAGGTGCGTATCCAGACGACGATCCAGCCAGCCAGGACCAGGGCCAGCAGGGCGATGCTGAGCATCGCCCAGAATCGCTGTTGCTGCCAGTTGGCCAGGAAATGCTCCGGGGCGTGGCCAACGACCACGTAGAAAGGGTATTCACCAACCCGGCGGACCACGTACAGGCGTTCGATGCCGTCAAGTGAGGATTTGGCGGTGAAACTCGTGCTCGTTCCTTGCTCCCGGATCAGCTTGAGGATTTGCGGATGGCTGACCTGCTGGCCGATCTTCTCCGGCGCTGGCGGGTAGCGGGCGATCAATAGTTCCTTCTCGTTAACCAGGGCAATGCTCTGGCCCTCGCCGAGGTCGAGACTGGCGAAAAAATCCTGGAAATGACTGGCCCGGATGGCAGCCTGGATCAGACCCGCGAAGTTTCCCCGGTCGTCATCGATGCGCCGGCTGAGGGTGATCACCCAGTTGTGGGTGATGCGGGCGAACAAGGGGTCGGAAATGATCAGTTTGCCGGACGGGTCGTCGCGATTGCGCTGGAAGTAGGCGCGATCGTCGATACGTGCGCTCGACTTCTTGCCGCTGGCATCGAAAATGAAGCGGCCTTCGCGGTCGGCAACGCGCAGGCTTTGCGATTCATCGGCGATCAGTTCGAGAAAACGGGCCAGGGTGGTATTGGTGTTGGGGGCGTGGCGGAGCTCGGTTGGCGAGAGATGGACCTTGCTGCCGAGCAGGATGGTGTCGATCTTGTCGATGGTGCCGCGGGCGTGGTCGTCGAGGACGCGAGCGAGATTTTCCAGGTTGCGCAAGGCGAACTCGCTTTCGCGCTCGTGGGCAATGATCAGGCCGATCGACAGCAGCGTGGCATAGGTGATGAAGGCCAGCGTTCCCAGGCCGAGCAGGGCAAGGCGCCGCCAGTTGTCCTGCTGGTGCGAAACCAGTTTGCGGATTCGCGAGATGAGGAACTTCATCGATGCTCCGGGCTTGATCAACCCGGATTATCGACCGCGAAGAAACAATTTGTCGAGTTCGTCGAGCGACAGCTCGGTCCAGGTCGGCCGGCCGTGGTTGCACTGGCCGGCGCGTTCGGTCTCTTCCATCTGCCGCAGCAGCGCGTTCATCTCCGGAAGTGCCAGTTGCCGGCGGGCGCGCACCGCGCCATGGCAGGCCATGGTGGCCAGCAGTTCGTTGCGCCGGGCGGTGGCCAGCTGGCTGATGCCGTGCTCGCGCAGGTCGGCGATCAGCGAGCGCGCCAGCGCCACCGGGTCGCCCGACTGGAGCAGCGCCGGCACGGCGCGCACGCCGAGCTGGCCGGGGCCGAGCGGGGCAATCCGGAAGCCGAGTTCGGACAGCGCTTCCGCATGCTCCTCGACCGCCGCGACATCGAGCGGGTCGGCCGAGAAGACGGCCGGGATGAGCAGGTTCTGGGTTGCCACCTGGCGGCTGTCGAAGGCGGTCTTCAGCTTTTCGTAGAGGATGCGCTCGTGCGCCGCGTGCATGTCGACGACGATCAGCCCGCGCGCGTTCTGCGCCAGGATGTAGATGCCGTGCAATTGCGCCAGCGCGTAGCCGAGCGGCGGGCCGTCGCGGTCGACCGGCACTTCCGGGCGGAATTGCGGCGCATCGGCCGCGTTGCTGCCGCTCGGCGCCGGGCGCTGGGCGGCCTGGGCGAAGGCCAGATAGGCCGTGGCGGCGGGCTCGGCAACGCCGAGGCTGGCCTGGTGGCGCAGCGGCGGCGGGAAGGCGGGGGCGGCCGGCCTCGGCCTTTGCTCGGTGATGAGCGTGGCCGGCCCCCGGTTTTCGCTGGTCGCGGCTGCCGAGGCCTGGATCGGTGTCGCCAAGGTGCGCTGGATGGCGTGGTAGACGAACTGGTGCACGGCGCGCGAGTCGCGGAAGCGGACTTCGGTCTTGGCCGGGTGAACGTTGACGTCGACCAGCCCGGGGTCGATTTCGAGGAACAGGCAGACGGCCGGCTGGCGGGCGCCGTGCAGGACGTCGCGGTAGGCTTCGCGCAGCGCGTGGCCGATGATCTTGTCGCGCACGAAACGGCCGTTGACGAAGACGTTCTGGCCGTCCTTGGCTTCGCCGGCGCGGGTCGGGTCGATGGCGAAGCCGGTCAGCGAGATCGGCCCGGCAGCGGCGTCGACCGCGCGCGAGGCGGCGACGAAGTCGTCGCCGACTACTTCGGCGATGCGCCGGGCGCGGTCGGCCGGGGCCAGCTGGAACAGGCTGCGCCCGTTGTGCGTCAGGCTGATGGCGACATCCGGCCGGGTCAGCGCCAGGCGGCGGACGGCGTCGGCGCAGTGGGCGAATTCGGTGCTCTCCGACTTGAGGAATTTGCGCCGGGCCGGGGTGTTGTAATAGAGGTCGCGCATCTCGACCACGGTACCGGCCATCAGCGCCGCCGGTTCGGGTTCGGCGCCATTTTCGCCGCGCAGCTTCCAGGCGTGGCCGGCGCCGCGCTCGCGGCTGGTGATGGCGAGCCGGGCGACGGCGGCGACCGAGGCCAGCGCCTCGCCGCGAAAGCCGAAGCTGGCGACGCGTTCGAGGTCGTCGAGGCTGGCGATTTTCGAGGTGGCGTGCCGGGTCAGCGCCAGCGCCAGTTCGTCGCGGGCGATGCCGCAGCCGTCGTCGGTGATGCGGATCAGCTTGACGCCGCCTTCCTCCAGGTGCACCTGGATCGCCGTGCTACCGGCGTCGAGGCTGTTTTCGAGCAGTTCCTTCAAGACCGAAGCAGGTCTTTCGACGACCTCGCCGGCGGCAATCTGGCTGATCAGGAGGTCGGGGAGGCGGGCGATTCTTGGAAAATGAGCGGGCATGCCCGCATTATAATGCGGCCTCTTTACTTCCCCGGTGCCTGCATGCGCGGCTCGTCCTCCTTCCTTCGCTTGTTGCTCGCAGCCGCGCTGCTGTTCTCGGCGAGTGCCTGTTCGACCCGTCTGGATCGCGAGGGGCGCCCGGAGACCCGGGTCGAGGCGCGCTACCTGCTGAAATCCGAAATCGACCGGGTCACTGACGTCAATCGCGACGAAGTGGTGGCCGGACTGATGCGCATCGCCGACAAGCTGTACAAGCGCAACCCGCGCGAATGGCGACAGGCCGGCCTGGCCAGCCGGGAGGCGGCGCTGGAGCGTCTGCGTCAGCGTCAATCCTGGCCGGCGCTGGCCGGCAAGCGCGAACGCCTGGCCGCGGCCCAGGCCTTTGCCGAGGACTATCGCGACGACCGCGTCGGGGCGCTGATGTTCGGCCTGCTGACCATGGTTGACGCCGCTTTCGAGCACAAGGACGATTTCTACATTCTCGACAGCCTGAACGAGACCAAGCTGTTCAATGCCGCGCGCAACATGGAAATCGCCATCTGGAAGCTGGGCCACGACCGCAACCCGGCCGGTGAGCCTTACCTGCTGTCGAACGAACTCGATGTGAATAACCGCAATCTCTCCTTCGAACGCGAGTTCGGGCGCGTCGTCGGCCTGCTCGACTTCATGGCCCAGATCGTCGCCGACCGCAACGGCCGGACGCTGTCGCGGGTTACCCAGTCGGTGGCGACGGCCATTTTTCTCCCCGTGAGTTTCTGAACATGAAAAACATCGTCATCCTGATTTCCGGCCGCGGCAGCAACATGGAAGCCATGCTCGCCGAACGCGATGCCGGCCGCCTGCCGGTCAACATCGCCGCCGTGATCAGCAACCGGCCGGATGCCAAGGGCCTGGAAACCGCTGCCCGCGCCGGCATCCCCGTCCGTTCCCTCGATCACAAGGCCTTTGCCGGCCGTGAGGCTTTCGACGAAGCGCTGGCTGCCTGCATCGACGAATTCGCGCCGGACCTGGTGGTCCTGGCCGGTTTCATGCGCATCCTGACGCCGGCTTTCGTGAGCCGTTACGAGGGCCGGCTGCTCAACATCCACCCGTCCTTGCTGCCCTCATTTCCCGGCCTGCACACGCACCAGCGGGCGCTCGACGAGGGCGTGCGCATCCACGGCTGTACCGTGCATTTCGTGACCGCCGCGCTCGACCACGGGCCGGTCGTCATCCAGGCCGCCGTGCCGGTGTTCGATGGCGATAGCGAGGACAGCCTGGCGGCCCGCGTGCTGCGCCAGGAGCATCGCATCTATCCGCAGGCGGTACGCTGGTTTGCCGAAGACCGCCTGCGCCTTGACGGCGGTCGGGTTCGTCTCGTCGACGCACCGACCGACGAAACCGCACTGATTGCGCCGCCCTTGCGCTGACGGGCATGCCCCTGCTTCTCCTGGCAGCTTTGGCCGTTTCCCTGCTGGTCCACGCGCTGTTCCTGTTCGGCGCCGATTACCGCGGTTTCGCCGAACGGGTGGAACCGCCGCCGCTGCAGGCTGAACTGAAAGTTCTGCCGCCCTTGCCCTTGGTACAGCCCGCAGCGCCAGCGCCGCGGTCCGAGCCGGTGTTCAGGAAGAAGCCGGCGCAACCGGTGCCGGTCCCGGCGCCGGTTGCGCTTGAGGAGACGCTGCCGCTGGCACCACCGCCGGAGTTGGTCGAACCGGCAGCGAAGGAGGCGGCGCCGGCTCCGGTGATGCCTGTACTGGCCGGCAGCGGCCGGACCAATTTCATCGTGGTCCGCGATTCGCCGCGGATGAACATCGGCCGCGCCGTGCATCAATGGGAATTTCCCGGCGACGGCACTTACCGCCTCACCGGCATGATCGAAACCAGCGGCCTGGTCGCGCTGTTCAAGCCGGTGCGTCAGGAGTACGAAAGCGTCGGCCGCCTCGGGGCCAAGGGGCTTCAGCCCGAGTGTTTCCGCGTCCTGCGCCAGGGGCGTCCGGCCGCCGAGGGGGCTGATTTCGACTGGGACAAGGCGGAAATCACCCTGCTTCGGGATGGCAGTATCCTGCCGGTGGCGCCGGGAACCCAGGACCTGCTGTCGATGAACTACCAGCTGGCCTACCTGCCGGCACTTGAATACGGTACCAGCATGGGGGTGGTGACCGGCAAAAAATACGAACGTTACGCGCTCGATGCCTACGGTGGAACCTGGCTGGAGACGCCGGCCGGCCGGTTCCGCACCTTGCACTTGCGCGCTGCCGGAGAAACGCTGATGGATATCTGGATTGCGCTCGATCATGGGCGCTTGCCGGTTAAAATCCGCTTCACCGATAAAAAGGGCGACAGCTACGAGCAGATCGCCACCGACATCGAGCCCGCTCCCGTTGCGCTCGATCCAAACACATCAGGAAACCCATGAAAGTCCGCTTCACGCCCGCCCTCTTTGCCCACGCCGAAGCGCTGCTCGGGCAACTCCTCGATTTCGAGCACCCGGCCGATGCCGTGGTGTCGCGTTATTTCCGCGAGCATCGCCAGTTGGGCCACGCCGATCGCGGTTTCGTCGCCGAGACGGTGTTCGCCGTGCTGCGCCGCGGGCGCAGCATCGAAGCGCGCTGCGGCGGCGAGTTGACCGACCGGCGTCGCCTGCTGGTCGCCCTGCTGACCGTACGCGGCTGGAACCTGCGGGAACTGGCGCCGGTGCTGAAATCCGGCGAGGAAGCCTGGCTGGCCGAAGTGGCGGCCTTCGACGAGGCGGCTTTGCCGCCGGCAGTTCGCTGCGATCTGCCCGACTGGTTGTACGAACGCCTGCTCGGCAGCTTTTCAGCCGATGAAGTGCCAGCCCTGGCGGCGGCGCTCAACCGGCCGGCGCCGCTGGATCTGCGCGTGAATAGTCTGAAATGTGATCGGCCGGCGCTGCTCGTCCGGCTCGCCGAAGCCGGTATCGCCGCCCAGCCCGGCGCGCTGTCGCCACTGGCCGTGCGCCTGCGCGACAAGCCGGCGCTGGCGAAGCATCCGGCTTTCCTCGACGGCAGCTTCGAAGTCCAGGACGAGGGCAGTCAGTTGCTCGGCCTGCTGGTCGAGGCCAAGCGCGGTGAAATGGTCGTCGATTTCTGCGCCGGTGCCGGCGGCAAGACGCTGCTGCTCGGCGCCCAGATGCGCAACACCGGCCGTCTGTATGCCCTCGACGTGTCCGAGCGGCGCCTGAGCAAGCTCAAGCCGCGTCTGGCGCGCTCGGGCCTGTCGAACGTGCACCCGGTGCGCATCGAGCACGAGCGCGACCAGAAAATCAAACGCCTGGCCGGCAAGGTTGATCGGGTGCTGGTCGATGCGCCGTGCTCGGGCCTCGGCACCTTGCGCCGCAATCCCGACCTGAAATGGCGCCAGGATGCGGCGGCGATTGCCGAACTGAGCGCCAAGCAGGCTGCCATCCTGGCAGCGGCGGCCAGCCTGGTCCGCCCCGGCGGGCGGCTGGTCTATGCCACCTGCAGCCTGCTGGCCGAGGAAAACGAGCGGGTTGTCGACGCTTTCCTGGCCGCGCATCCGGCCTTTGCCCTGGTGCCGGCGGCGCCGATCCTGGCCCGCCAGGGCGTCGAGCTGACCGGCGACATGCTCCATCTTTTGCCGCATCGCCACGATACCGACGGTTTCTTCGCCGCCGTTCTGGAGAAGCAGCATGGATGATTCCACGCGTCAGGCGCTCAGCCTGATCGGCAAACTGCTTGCCGATTTCCGCGATCCGCTGTTCGTCTGGCAATTGGCCGCACTGCTCGCCTGCCTCGTGCTGGCCTGGGGAATTGCCCGCTGGTGGCGGGCCACGCATCCGGAAACGGCGACCGACCGCTTCCGCCAGGTCGGCAGCCGGCTGGCTTTCCCGTTGTCGGCGCTGTTCCTCGTCGCCGTCGCCCATACCGCGCTCAAGGGGCAGCTGCCGGTCAGCGTGTTGCACGTGGCGATGTCCTTGCTGGCTTCGATGGCGCTCGTGCGCAGCGTCGTCTATGTGCTGCGCCAGGCTTTTCCCGGCGCCAGCTGGCTGACCTCCTGGGAGCGCCTGATCGCCACCCTGGTCTGGGGCTGGATGGCCCTCTACATCACCGACCTGGCGCCGCTGGTCATCGATTCCCTGGCCCAGTTCCAGTTCAGCATCGGCAAGCAGCAACTGAACTTGTGGCTGATCCTCAGCGGCCTGGTCACCGTCTTCCTGACGGTCGTTTTCGCCCTGTGGGTTGCCGGCGTCATCGAGGCACGCCTGATGCGCATGCAGACGCTCGACGGCAACCTGCGCATCGTCGGCGTACGCGTCGCCAAGGCGCTGCTGACGGTGATTGCGGTGCTGTTCAGCCTGTCCATGGTCGGTATCGACATGACCGCGCTGTCGGTGTTTACCGGTGCGCTCGGTGTCGGCCTCGGCTTTGGTCTGCAGAAGATCGCCAGCAACTACGTTTCCGGTTTCATCATCCTGCTCGACCGCTCGATCCGCATTGGTAACATCGTGCAGGTCGGTGCCGATAGCGGTGTGGTGAACCAGATCACCACCCGCTACACGGTCATCCGCCACCCGGGCGGGACCGAATTCATCGTTCCCAACGAGACGCTGATCAGCAGCGTGGTCCAGAACCAGACCTATTCGGACAATCGTCTGCGCCTGAGCACCACGCTGGGCGTGGCCTACAACAGCGATCTCGAACTGGCGATGCGCCTGATGATCGAGGCTGCCCAGGCGCAGCCGCGCGTCCTGGTCGATCCGCCGCCGGCGGTGATGCTGACCCAGTTCGCCGACAGCAGCATCAATCTCGAACTGGGTTTCTGGGTGCTCGATCCGGAAAACGGCAAGATGAACGTCGTCTCCGAGATCAACCTCGCCATCTGGCGCGCGTTTCGCCAGCACGGCGTGGAGATTCCCTTCCCGCAGCGTGAGGTTCGCTTGCTGCAGGCGACGGCGGAGAATGACCGGTCTGCTATGTAATTGACATTGTCCTTGCCGCGGCCTATCGTCGCTCCTTTGAGCTCGATAGAGGGGACGCGGTGAGAACTCAGCTTGCACTCGCGCTGGGCTGCTTGCTGGCAGCCGGCGGTGTCGCTGCCGAAACGGCCGACGCGGCGGCGCTTCCGCTGATTGAAATCACCGAAGTGCAGTGGGCGCAGCGGGTCGATGCCGCTTCCAGAAACGTCATCGGTGCCCAGCAGCAGGCCCGAGCCTATGTGCCGCTGGTCCTGTGGATGCGCATTCATGCCGGCGAAGCTGCCTTGAACCGGCTGGAGACGGCCGGTCGCCTGCCGATCCGCCATCGCTGGTTCCGCGAGAGCTATGCCGGGGTTTCGGCCGAGGGCGTGACCGACATGACCGATTCGATCGCCCTCGATGCCGGCAGCCGCGAAAAGCTCGGCGCCTTGCGCCAGGAAGTCGCCGTGCGCGGCCATTTCGACTGGCGCACCTGGAGCCACAAGGCCAGACCCGGACCCGGCCGCTGGCGGGTGGCGGTGGTCTATGCCGACAATACGCCGGTCATGTGCGGGAGCGAAAATCCGCAGCCCTGCCGTTACTCGATCACGGTGAAATGATGCCGGTGGCAGCGAGCGATCAGGAACTGCAGCGCGCCATCGGCGAAGCCGAGTTGTTGCTGGCCTATGCTTCGGCCAACGGTATCGAGCTGACGGAACCGGTGCTGACCACCATCGTCGAGGCGGGCACCTGGCGACCCCTGGAGCTTCCGCCAACGGTGGAGGAAAAAACCCGTTTCTGGATCGCCTTCCGGGCACTGGCCCGCGCTGTGCACCCGGTTTCCCCGGCCAGCATCGAAGCGACCATGGCCCGCCAGGGGCGGCGAGGATTCCTCGCCGGTCCGCTCGACCGCTTGCTCGGCCCTCGCCTGACCACCCACGCCGAACGTTCGATCTATCGTTTTTCGCTGATGTCCTTCGCCGTGCTGGTGCTGCTGCTGGCGGTGCAGATGTACTGGGTAATCGGTTCGCGCCTGGAAGCGCAGTCGGCACAGCTGATTTCCCAGGCTGAACAACTGGGCGAGCAGGGCGCGCGGCTGAGGAAAGCGGGCGGCGCAGAGAGCGACGCCGAGCTGCTGCAACTGGAGGCCGACGGCGCTCAGCTCGACCTCGAACTTGGCATCCGTGTCGAGGCCCTGGATCGCTGGAACGGTATCTGGCGCGGACTGCTGCCGGGGATCGGGCAGGCCGAGCCTGCCGCCGACGGCGCCAGCCCCTTCACCACCCTGCGCAAGGCCAGGCTGGAAGCCAGCCTGGCCAAGGAATGCATCGAACTCTATTTGCTGCCGCTGCTCTACGGCCTGCTCGGCAGTTGCCTGCACGTGCTGCGGGCCTTGGCGAGCAGCATCGAAACCCGTACTCACGTCGTCAGCCGGTTGTATCAGGTACGCATCTACACCGGAGGCCTGTCCGGGCTGGTGATCGGCTGGTTTGGCATCGCCAGCGACGGTTCGGCCACGCTGGTGTCGCTGACTCCGTTCGCCCTGGCGTTCCTGGCCGGCTACAGCGTCGAACTCCTGTTCGCTTTCATGGATCGCCTGGTTTCGGCCTTTTCCGGGCGCAGCGACGGAAGCAGGTCGAATCCGACAACACCGGCTTCCTGAATCCGCGAGGCGAGCTAACAAGAATCGATTGTATTTCTCGAAACTGCTGCATATACTCACCCTACAGCGCTGATCTGTCGGGGGTTTTATGCTGGCTGGAACGATGAGTAAATATCTTTTCCGGATCCGGACGCGCAGCGGCGTGATCGTCGAACACCTGTCCCTTTTCGGTCGGGACGAGGAAGAGGCCAGACGCAAGGTCGAGCAGATTTACAACCGCTGCGAAATCCTCGAATGCCGACACCAGGAAGTGAGCATGAACGGCCGGCTCGGGTCGATCAACTACGAGGACGTGGTTGATCTGATCAGCGCTTCGTGACCGGCAGGCTGCCCCGTTCAAGCAGTTCGTCGAACAGTTTGGCGTAGTCACGGGCGCCTGTGCTGCTGGCGTTGTGGCGGAAGACGTCCTGGTTCAGCGACGGGCTTTCGGCGACCGTGACATTCTCCGAGATCAGCGTGTCGAGAACTTCGTCGCCGTAGCGCTCCAGCAGTCGGTTGCGCACGTCGTCGCTCATGCGGCGGCGGCGGTCGAAACGGGTCAGCAGATAGTAGCGGGGCAGGCGGCGTTTCATCACCGGTTCGAGCACCTGCAGGGTACGGGTGATGTGGTCGGCGGCCTGCAGCGACAGGTAGTCGGTCGATACCGGGATGATCAGGCAGTCGCAGGCAAAAATGGCATTCAGCGCGAGCACGCCGATGTAGGGGCAGCAGTCGATCAGGCAATGCCTGTCCGGCTGGGCGTCTTCAAGGACATCCAGGCCGTGGCGCAGTTTGTTGAGGATGGCCGGGCCCTTGCCGAAAATCGAATCGACCTTGATCAGTTGCTGGTGGGCGGGGATCAGCCGGCCGATGTGCTCCCAGTCCACCTCCAGTTCCTGCAGCGCGCGCAGGTCCTGAAAGAAGGCGAACAGGCTTTGTCCGGCGTCGAGCGGCGTCTGACCATGGATGCTCGACAAGTGCCCCTGCGGATCGAGATCGATGAGGAGCGGAGCGTTTCCCGAACGATGCAGGGCGGCCCCGAGGTTGAGCGTGGTGGTCGTCTTTCCGACGCCGCCTTTCTGGTTGAATATGGCGATTCGCATGGTGTGGCCGTTCTATACAAGGCGCTATTTTTCACTTAACATTCAGCTTTCTGCAACTCTTTCCGGAGTTTTTTGCCGGTCCGCGTTGCGATCGTTCCGGCGGCGATGGCCGCCGTTTTCGTTTTTTAGGGTTTGCCTCATGTCGCATGTCATGAACACCTACGCCCGCCCGCCGGTGGCTTTCAGCCATGGCAAGGGCAGCCGGGTCACCGATACCGAGGGCCGCGAGTACCTGGATGCGCTCTCCGGGATCGCCGTCAATACCCTGGGCCACGCCCATCCCAAACTGGTCGCGGCGATCGCCGAACAGGCCGGGCGCCTGATCCACACCTCCAACCTCTACGGCGTCACCGGTCAGGAAAAACTGGCCGACAAGCTGTGCGCGCTGTCCGGCATGCAGGAAGTGTTCTTCTGCAATTCCGGTTGCGAAGCCAACGAGGCGGCGATCAAGCTGGCGCGTTTCTACGGCCACAAGAAGGGCATCGAGCTGCCGACCCTCATCGTCATGGACAAGTCCTTCCACGGGCGGACCATGGC
>Ga0209794_1001388_pt1 | contig 19091 bp, 13 predicted proteins | sample EBPBio232013_DNA_FD_185869 | JGI IMG/M metagenome (GOLD analysis project Ga0209794, IMG submission 185869) | Wastewater treatment Type I Accumulibacter community from EBPR Bioreactor in Madison, WI, USA - Reactor 1_5/23/2013_ DNA (SPAdes)... | ecosystem: Engineered > Bioreactor > EBPR >... | reverse complement strand
AAATCCGTCTCCGGCGTCGCAGACTGAACCGTCAGCTTCACCTTGCCGGCATCGCCCGAGCCGTAAATCGCAATGCCAGCCGAATCCGGACCGCGGTCCGTCATCGTCACAAGCATCTCGCTCAACAACTCGCCCAAACGACCCTCAAGCGATCGGTCCTTCAAAAACAATCCTACAATCCCACACATGGATCACGATCTCCAAATTCTCACTGGAGACAGAGCTAGCAGGCTTTTCACAGATGATCAATAAAGGGAAAATAATATTCATTTAAGGAAACAAAACTTGCCTTGTGACCCGGATCGAGGCGAGTCTGGCCTTGTCACAAGGCCCGATCATGATCGCTGGAGAGCGTCCGCAACGATCAAGAGGTGGTGATGGCAGGAAAATTTCGGACGAAAGTAACCTTGTCGTATTCATTCGCCTTCATAAGGGCAAGAATAGAGACATGCTGTCTCCTCCTGCAAGAGCAACGGATGATCCGATGATAAGCGTCAATTCCGCCAAGACGAACCTTCCCCACCGCATGCGCATGCTGGCTTTTTCGAGTGTTGCGCTGATGGCGAGCCTGCAGCCCGGTTTCGCCGATGCGGCGTCCTGCTTTCGCGGGATCAACCTTGCCGGGGCCGAATTCGGTGAGGGCAATGTCTATGAAAAAGACTACAAATACCCGTCCGAGGAGACGATCACCCATTTTGCCGAGAAGGGGTTTACGTCGGTGCGCCTGCCGTTTCGGTGGGAACGTCTGCAGCCGCGGCTGAACAAGCCCTTTGACGAAGACGAACTGGCCCGCCTGCAGGAGACGGTTGAACTCATTAAAGATAACGGCATGAGTGTCGTGATCGATCCGCATAATTATGCGCGATATGAGGGTAAGGTCATCGGTACGAGCGATGTGCCGGATGTGGCATTTGCCGATTTCTGGCACCGCTTGGCGCAGGCCTTTGCCAATGACGAGGCGGTGAGCTTTGCCCTGATGAACGAACCGCATGATGTGGCCGCGACGCAGTGGCTCAAAAGCGCCAATACGGCGATTGCGGCGATCCGTACCGGCGGCGCGCGCAACCTCATTCTGGTGCCGGGCACATCGTGGACCGGAGCCCATAGCTGGCGGGCGGAGCTCAAGGATGGGTCAAACGCCACCGTCATGGCCGGTATCAAGGACCCGGCCTCCAACTATGCCTATGAAGTTCATCAGTATCTCGACAGCGATTTTTCCGGCCACAAGGGCACGTGTTCGCGGGGTGCGGATGCCATCAAGGCGCTCGAAGACTTCACGCTGTGGCTGCGCAATCATGGGCAACGGGGTTATCTCGGCGAGTTTGGCGCGCCCGCTGGCAAGGATTGCCTGTCCCACCTGACGGCCATGACCAAGGTGGTGGAAGAAAACCGCGATATCTGGGTTGGCTGGGCCTATTGGGCGGCAGGCGACTGGTGGCCGGCCGAGGAGCCGCTGAACATTCAGCCGGTCAAAGGTGTCGACAAGCCGCAGTTGTCCGCCTTGACCCCGATCCTCAACGATCGTTCCAAGCGGGGCTTGTCCTGCCCGGCGCTGGAGCGCTGAACACCGAAGAACGGCGGGGAGTAGCATGGCTTCCCGCTGCCTTGCCCGGCATCAGGGTGCGCTTGAACCACGATATGTGGGCCGGAATGTCGGCATGGGTGGCCGTGCCGAGAATGAACCACAGCAAGGCCCCGGTCTTGATCGAGTAGAACGAGTTACTGATCAGCATCAAAAGCAGAAGATAGATCAGGACCATCGAAAGATAGGGCCAGGCGCGGGCGCTTTTGACCGGCAGGAAGACCAGCGAACCCCACAAAGAGATAAAGCCCAGAAGGCCGAACTTGGTCAGCGTATAGGCCAGACCGGAGTCTGCGGTGAACTTGTCGGTGGATGCGGCCCCGAAAACGACATCGGTCGTCAGGCCCGTCAGAATGTGGGCGGTGACGGCCATGCGTCCGCCGAGGCTGTTGTCGCCGCCCTTGGTGCCGGTCGCGATGCCATAGGTCGCGACTAGGGCGAGCATGATGAAGGGCAGCACCAGCCAGACCGGACGCGGGATGAAGCGCAAGACCGGGGATACGGCGGTGATGAGCACGCAGGTATAGAGACCGAAGCGGGCATCGGCCATGGCAATGACCGTCAAGGCGCCGAACATCACGAAGTAACGCCCGCGCATGCCCGAGCGGAACAGTGCCCAGCTATAGGCAATCACGCCGAAATTGCCGGTCGAAACCGGCTCCAGGAAGACGGAGGCAACGCGGTGCTGTTCCAGAAGGAAGGGCAGGATCGTGCGCGGTTCAGGCCGCAGGCCCGAGATGAACAGACCTCGGGTATGGCCGAAGGTTTCCGTCAGGTTCAAGGAGCCACGGGCCAGATAGTAGCCAAGCACGTTGAAGAAATCGAGGTAGAGGTCCGTCGCCAGATATTCGAACATGCCGAAGGTGACGACAATCGCGACCGATGTGGCCACCAGCTTGTCGGCCAAGGCCAGATCGCGCATCTTCGCGCCCATGAAGTAGAAGACCAGCGGAACGACGATATCGCGCACGGCCTTGGAGTCCACCTGACCGCGCAGCGTGAAGAGGAGCACCATATAGGTGACGAAAACCGCGAGGAACATGTACATCCCGGCACGGCGATCAAAGGCCACGACAAAGGCCAGCGCCACCAGAATCAGCTCGCAGGTGATGACGTAGGAATCCCACGTCGTGGTGATGCGGGTATTCACAAAGCACAGGAAGAAATTGAACGTCAGGCCGCCGATGACCGTTAAAACGACCAGAACGCGGCAAAGACGTTCGTAAAAGCTGGCCTTCGTACCGTCTGCCTGCTCGCCGGGGGCGCGAGGCCTTCCGGCAAAGGATGCGGCGGGGGCGAAGGCGGCCGTTGCGTTCATGCGTCCTTACCGATGACCACCATTCCCGGAACCTTCTCCCGGAACGGATCGAGTGTGTAGAGCATGTCTTCGGCGTCGTTGCGGTCGACCAGATCAAGATTGGTGATCGGCACGATGGCATCGCCGCTTTCCAGAAGCGTCGGCAAGAATTCGCAGGCGGCCGTGCCGCAGGCATTGATCAGGACGATATCGGCGGGCGGCATCAGGCGCTGACCATAGCGAGAGGATGACGTTTCGCCTGACAGTCGCTCGTAAACCAGACGATCACCGAGAAGGAGGAACTGATCCTCATCCTCGTCAAGATCCTGACGGGTGGCGAGCATGCCGCGAACGGGGCGAACCGGGCGCTGGCTCTGGCGGGCGGTGCGAGACAGCTGACCGGGCGCATAGGCCACGTTCTGGCCAAGGCTTGCCAGAAGCTCGGCCACTTCCGCCACTAGGCCTTCGTCCTCATCCTCGCCCGGCGCCATGAAAATGATGGCTGCGGGAATTTGCCGGCCACCGAAGTGGTTCAAAAGCAGGTGGGCGATGCGCAGCATGCCGATTTCGCGGCGACGGTGATCGTCGCGACGACCGCTGCGCTTGGGCGTGCGACCCATGCCCATCAGCGCGCCCATACGGCTGCTCTTGCTTGTCTTGGTTTCGGCCGGGAAGCTGGCAATGATCGGAATGCCGGAGCGCAGCAGATGCGTGCGGGCACCGCTGCCATTGCTGCCCAGAATTTCGCGCAGCACGGCCAGTACGCTGCCCAGCGCAACGCCGAACATCGCGGCGGCGGCCAGAACAATCTTCTTGATGCCGCTTGGCGGTGCGGAGGGCGGTACAGCGACCGAAATCACATGCGAGTTGTTATTGTTGACGCTCTGGGACTGGCCCAGTTCCTCCGCCTTGCCGAGGAAGGTCTTGTAGATGGTGCGAACCGCATCGGCCTCGCTTTCCAGCTGGCGCATGCGGGTCAGCGCCTCGCCCTTGTCGAAGCTGGACTTGGTCAGCTTGTTGAGCTGGTCGGAAATGGCCTTGGTGTTGGCCGCCGCGCGCTCATAGCTGGCGCGCATGCTTTCGCGCAGGCGGGAAATTTCGGCGTTGATCGACTGCCGCACCCCGGCCAGCTGCGAACGCACGGCGCGCATCTGCGGATGGTTGGTGCCAAGGGCCGCGGCCAGTTCGGCCTCGCGCTCCAGCAACTGGGTGTAGCGCGAGCGCAGAAGTTCGATGCTCTGGGATTGGGCCGCTTCGGGAATGGCGCCTGCTTCAATGGCGGCCACCGTCAGATTGCGGGCCTGGTCGAAATTGGCCTTTTGCTGTTCTTCCGCGACACGAGCTGCTGTCAGCTGCTCGCTGATGCCGGAAACCTGCTGGTTGATCAGCAAACCGCCTTGCTCACCCGTCGTCGTCAGGCCGTTTTCAGCCTTGAAATCCTCAACCGCAAGCTCTGCTTTCAGCACGCGTTCGCGCAGTTCGCCGGCCTGCGACTGGAAGCTTTCGCCAGCGCGACGGTTGGCTTCAACGCGGGTATCGGAGATCTTGCTGAGATAGGTCTGGGCAATGGTGTTGGCGATCTGGGCGCTTTTTTCCGGATCGGAATGCTCGGCCGAAATGGTCATGATGAAGGACTGACCGGCGCGCTCCACCTTCAGGCGTTTGACCAGCGCACCAAGGATAGCGTCCTTGCGCATCTCGGGGGTGGCGTTGTCCGAAAACTTGGCGGCCTTGATCAGGAACGGGTCCTGTTCAAGCGAAAGCTTGTCGATGACGTCGTTGAGGACATCACGCGACTGGACGATGTAGATCTGGCTCTCAAGGCTCGATTGTTCCTGCGGCGAGGAGCCTGCGACGATGAGATCGCGGCGCTCTGCAAGGCCCTGAGGATCGAGAAGAATGTCGGTGGAGGAGCGGTAGGTGGGAACCAGCGTTGACAGATACAGGAATGCCAGCGCGACACAGGCAATCACGGACAGCACGATGTAGTGCGCCCGCTTCTTCAATATGCCCGGCAACTGAAAAATGTCGATTTCCATGCGGCTGTCCAATACGCGACCCGGTACCCGAACCGGCAAAAGCAGCCCGCTTGGCCGCAGTTTTGCACGATCTTGCCCGCAATCTTGCAGAATATGATTAACGATTGCTAAAGCGCCGGTTTGTTTCAGGTGCAGTGCACACGGGGCCAAAAAAACGACATGAATCTCGCATTTAGCCTTTGAATGCTAATGTTGCGGATGATGACGCCAGCGGCGTTCGCGCGCCTTGAAACCCGTTAGCCACCGGGGCGAAGAGGTTGCTCGTAAGGGGATTTTAAAGACTGGCCGATATAGGTCGGGTGAGTGGGTTCCCCCCAATATACTTAACCGCGTTTCAGGGTGACACGTGACGTTGACCGCCAAGTTGCAGCATACGGGACCGACGCGGGTCTATCCTCAGGCCAAGGGGCCGCTGGTCGTTCATGTCGTGCGGCAGTTTTACCCCAATCGTGGCGGCCTCGAAGACGTGGTGATGAACCTCTGTCGGGGGCTGATTGCGCGCGGCTATCGCGTGCGCGTTGTCACGCTCGACAGGCTTTACCTCAAGCCTGAAACGAAGCTGCCTGCTTTTGAAGTGCATGAAGGGATTGAAATCGTGCGCGTGCCGTGGAGCGGTTCGACCCGATACCCGCTGGCGCCGTCCGTCTTCCACCATGTTCGTGATGCCGACCTCATCCACGTTCACGCCATCGACTTCTTCTTTGATGCGCTTTCGCTGGGCTGGCTGCTGCATCGCCGTCCGATGGTGGCAACGACGCATGGCGGCTTCTTCCACACGACGAAATTCGCCCTCATCAAGAAGATCTGGTTCCAGACGCTGACGCGGATGTCGGCGCTTGGTTATGCCCATATCATCGGCTGCAGCCGGTCAGACACGGCGCTGTTTGCGAAGATTGCGCCCGGACGCACGGTGACCGTTGAAAACGGGGCCGATACGGCCAAGTTTGCCGATTGCGCCAGCCAGACGGCAACGCGCCGCATGGTCACCATCGGTCGGTTTTCCGTCAACAAGCGCATTGATCGACTGCTTGACGCCATGCGCGTTCTGGCCGGTGAGCACCCGGACTGGCATCTGGATGTGATTGGCGTTCCCGGTGACATCACCGAAGAAGCGCTTTCCGTCGCCATCGCCGAACGCGGTCTTGAGGGCCGGGTCAGCGTTCACTGCAATCTCGATAATCCGGGGATTGCCGGGTTGATCGGTGGTGCCTCCATTCTGGCTTCGGCCTCAGAATATGAAGGCTTTGGCCTTGTTGCCATCGAGGGCATGAGCGCGGGGCTTGTGCCCGTCTTGCACGCCAATGAGGCCTACCGGCTTCTTGCCGAGCGCCATGATTGTGTAACGATCACCGATTTCACGGACCCGAAAAAGGCTGCCAAGGCGCTGGCCGATGCCTTTGATGCGGTGGAAGCGGGTGGTGCCCTATTGCGCAAGACGCTGATGGCACAAGCGCAGATCTATTCCTGGAACGGCGTGACGGATCAGTATTGCGGGATCTATGATCGCGTCATTCCTGATGAAACGGTTGGCTTGTCTCTGGTGCCGAGTGAAGGGCCGATCCATTGAGAAACGTCCTTTTCGTTACCGGGCAGCATTTTGCCGAGGCACCGCGCAAAGTCGATCTGCATTTTCTGGCCGATGCCTTGAATGCCGAGGGTGATCGCGCCGATTTCCTGTCGTTGCGTCTGAGTCAGGTCAGCCGGTTTTCCAGCGAAGGGCGTTGGGAATATGCCCGCACGCGCACCTGCAATCGCTGGGTAACGCTATCCGACCTGCGCGACGAATATATCTGGGTCAGCCTCATTCACCCCTTCGCGATGCGATATCGCCTCTTGAACTGGTTGAGTGGACTGGTCTTTCGCCATTATGGCATGCTGCTGCCGGAGGCTGCGCGCAAGCGCCTTCCCGATTACACGCATATTCTCGTTGAAAGCGGGATTGGCGCCTTGTTGACGCCGATTCTTCGAAAGCTCGCGCCCAAGGCAAAGATTATCTATCACGCTGCCGATCAGTTGCAGACGATTGGCGCGCATCCGTGTTTCGAAGATGTCCTGAAGGCCTCTGCCAAGGATTATGACCTCATCCACATTCTGGCGGAAGACCAGCGCAAGGATATGCCGGGCGGTGTTCCGATCCTGCTGTTGCGTCACGGCATTTCCACGGAGGTGTTCGACAGGGCTGAGCGCAATCCCTTCACGAGTGCGCGCAATGCGGTGAGCGTGGGGGACATGCTCTTTGATCCGCATGTGCTGACGACGCTGGCGCGATCCAACCCGGACTGGACCTTTCACCTGTTTGGCCGCAAGGCGCAGCTTGATACGCCCGTTGCCAATGTGATCGCCCATGGCGAAACGCCGTTTGAAACCGTTGCCGGTTATATTCGCCATGCCGATATCGGGATTGCGCCTTATCAGGATGGCAAGGGCGCCAGCTATCTCAGCCAGTCCAGCCTGAAGATGATCCAGTACACCTATTGCCGCCTGCCCATCGTGGCACCGCTGTTTGCAGCAGCCGGGCGCGCCCATGTGTGCGGTTATCAGCCGGGCAACGAAGCGTCGATCCTTGCAGCCTTTGAGGCGGCAAAGCAGTTTGACCGCAGCATCATCGACACCAATGAAGTGATGAGCTGGGTGGAAACGGCGCGGGTTCTCTTCGCCTAAGCCCCAGGTAAACATGCGTTTACGCTCTCGGTCAGCCAAATCTTAAGCTCGCCATGCCAGATTGCGGGACAAGATTTCGCTTCGGCTTCGCCAAAGCCCTTCCCGGTGGATTGATGAGCAGCAAGAACATTCTGGCCAATTCGGCCCTTAACGCGGCCTCCGGGCTTGCCCAGTTGTTGACGGGCTTTGCCTGTTCGATTGTGGCCGCCCGCCTGCTGGGCCCGGCTGCCAATGGCACGATTGCCTTCTCGCAGATGCTGGTGACGACGGGTTCGCTGATTGCGGAACTGGGCACGGGCGTCATGCTGTTGCGCATCCTGCCGCAGTTGACCGTTCAGGGTGTCAGCGAAAAGGACCGGCGCGGCTTTGCGGCCTATCTGCAAGTGCCTGTGGTGGCGGCGACGCTTCTGCTTGCCGCGGCCTATTTCTTCGTTGTCGGGCGTCTGGATGAAGACCATTGGCTGGACATGACGCCGATGGTGGCGACCCTGACGGGCGTTCTCTTCATCATCCAGTCGATCGGGTCCTATTCCAAGAATTATCTGATCGGTGAACAGCGTTTGGGTCCGTTTTTCCAGATCACGGTGATTGCCGCCCTCATGCAGCTTGTCGGCGTGGTCGTCGGCGCGGTGGTCTTCAAGAGCATCGAGGCGGCCTTGATCGGCTATCTGCTCGGGCAGATCGCTCCCTTTATTTACAGCGTGCGGATTTTCCTGACGCGCGCCAATCCGTGCGGCATGCACCGGCGCACGCTCGCCGCCTCGTCTTTTCTGCTGTCGCTTGAATATGTCATCACGTCGATTTTCCTGACGCGGCTGGAAATTCTCTTCCTGCAGCGGTTTTTCGACAAGGAAAATGTCGGCTTTTACGCCGTGGCGCTGACGCTTGCGAACCTGGCCTTGCAGCTGCCGGTGCAGCTGACCGGCAGTCTGATGCCCTACTATTCCGAAAAGCTCGAAGCGTCGGGTCAGGGGCGGTTGCCCATCGATATGTTCGCAGTTGTGGTCCGCAGCCTTGCCTATATCACGCTGCCGATGAGTTTTGGGCTTGCCGCCATTTCGCAGGAGCTGGTGACATCGGTGTTCGGGCCTGAGTTCACGCCGGCTGGAATGATCGTCGCCATTCTCGCGCTGGCGACGCCGGTCTTCGTGTTCTCGCAACTTTGCACGCAGTATCTGTTCTCGCAGGGGCAGATCAAAACGCGCCTTCTCGTGGATTTCATCGGTTCGGCGATCATTGTCGGCGGCTGCATTCTGCTGGTGCCGCTCTATGGCGGCCCCGGGGCTGCTGTGGTCCGCGCCGTGAGTTTTGTTGCCATGTGCCTGTTCATGGCGTCAGCCATGGAATTCGATGGCTCGATCGGCCATGTTTTCCGCACGCTTTTGCCTGTGACCCTCGCTGCCATGGTTTGCGGTCTTGCGGCGGAAGCCAATATTCTGTTGTTCGGCGGTCTTGTCGGCCTCATTCTGGCGATCCCGGCCGGGGCGGTGGCCTATATTCTCGCACTTCGCCTGTTCAAGGCCGTTCCCGAGAGCGATGTCGATGCCCTGATGAAACTGGCGGACCGTTTCCCCGGCAAGCTGAAACGTGGCCTGATCGCCATCGTTCATTTTGTCGCGCCGCATGCCCGGAGGGCTGTTGCATGACCAGTTTGCAGGATCATTTTTCCGAGGCCGCGGTGCCGGTGTCCTTCTCGGGCATGGCCGGGCTTTATGCGCCGGTTCGCGATGGTGTCGATGCGGCGGTTCTCTTCGTCAGCCCCTGGGCCCTTGAAGATATGTGCGTGCGCAAGTTCTGGCGCGTCATGTCCGAACGCCTGACCAAGCATGGCATTGCGTCGCTGCGTTTCGATTTGCCGGGGACCGGCGATTCGCTTGACCCCGACTTTTCCGAGGGCGGAATTGCGCTCTGGGAAAATGCCGTTGTCGAAGCGACCCAAACCCTTCGACGTCTTTCCGGCGTGTCCCGCATCTTCCTCGTCGGTCAGGGGCTGGGTGCCATGCTTGCCATGCAGGTGGCCGCACGGGTTGAAGGTCTGGCAGGCATTGCGGCCCTTGCGCCCGTGACCTCGGGGCGGTTCTTCCTGCGCGAACTTTCCGCCATGTCGCGGATGGTTGACGATAGTCTGGGGCTTTCCAGTGATTATCGCGAGCATCAGGGCGTCAGCATTGCCGGATTTGTCCTGCCCGACGAAATCGCATCCGGGCTTCGCGGTGTGGACCTGATGAAAATGCCTTTGGCGCCGGCCTGCCCGGTTCTGATTGGCGAGCGCGCGTCCCGGACCTCGGACAGCGAGTTTTTCGCCTTCCTTGCCGCGCTGGGCACGGATGTCGAACGCTTTCCTTTCGATGGCTATGATGCGCTGACGGCCAACCCTGCCGTTTCCGTTGTGCCAGAGGCCTTTGCTCATGCGGTGGCGGACTGGGTGGCGGGGCACGCACCGAAAGAGTGTGGAGCCGTCGTCAATTCTCCCCTGCCGAAAGCGCCTTCGCTTGATGGCGGACATTTCATTGAGACCGCAGTGCGCTTCGGTGATCGCTCGCCGCTTTACGGTGTGCTGACCCGACCGGCTTGCGAGCCGAAGGGCGCAACGGTTCTGTTCCTGTCGACGGCCTATGACCGGCATGCCGGGTGGGGAAGGGCGACGGCCACCATGGCGCGGGATATGGCGCGCCAGGGCATTGTCTCCCTGCGGTTTGACAATGCCAATGTCGCCGATAGCCCGCCCGCGCCCGGCGCGCCGGATCAGGTGCTTTATACCGACGGTCCGCAGCGCGATCTTTCGTCGGCACTCGATTTCCTGAAGGCGCAGGGCGCTGGTCCCATTGTCGTGGCTGGCCGTTGCTCGGGTGCCTATGTGGCATTTCAGGGGGCTGTCGAAGATGGGCGCGTGGCCGGGGCCGCGATTGCCAATCCGCCGCTTTTCCACTGGAACCCGGACAATGATGTTGATGCGCGCTTGCGATCAACACCTCGGGCACTGGGTGACTATGGCCAGCGCCTTTTGCAAATGTCGACGGTCAGCCGCCTGTTGAAAGGCGAGATCGACCTCATCGGTGCGTTCCTGAATATTTCGCGGGCGACCTGCCGCAGGCTCTTTGCTCCGGTTGGCTTCTTCATTCGCCATTACACGCAGGAAGGTCGCGCCGTTCATGCAGCCTTCCACGCCATTGCCGAACGCAAGGCCCCGCTCTCGCTGTTTTATAGCGAGACCGATCCCGGGCTTGATCATTTTGCCAGCTATTTTGGTGCCGATGGCAAGCGTTTGGGCGAGTACGGCATGGCCACGTTCAAGACTGTCGCCAATGCCGACCACAATCTGACGCCTGCTTGCGCCCGCGATGCGTTTCGCGATGAGGTGCAGGCGCTGGCCTTGCGGTTTTAAACCGCGCCAAGCTTTAAAAATGTGTGGCTGAACCGGACAGGCTGCGGACTTCGCCGCTGGGGCGGACATCGTTTGCGGTTCCATCGAGACGATGAAGGGCAATCACCTTGACCGCGTTCGGGGACAGGTGGAACCAGTCTTCCGCCGCACTGAAACCGTCCACCAGAATCTGAACCGACTGCTGGAACGTATCGGCTTCCAGAAGCAGCGACCAGCCGGTCTCGTCCTGTTGGAGCGCTGCGGCGATCTTGCCAGGATAGAGCGCCCGGCTGCGACCCAGCGGGAAGTGAAAAGCCTCGGCCATCGTTTCCTCACCGAGAACGAGACGCGCCACGACGACCTCATGTGAGGGCGGGCCGAAGCGGTAGGCATAATTCGTATCGAAGAACGCGCCGAAAAGATCGGTGCAGGGAATTTCCAGCGTTTGACGGGCATCGATGTGAAGGTCGCGCGCGCCGGATACGACGGGCTGGCGTCCATCGCGCAAGGCCGAAACTTCGATCCTCACGTCCAGCGCTTGCGGTGTTTCATTGATGGCATGGAGTGAAAGGCCGTTCACGCCCTCGTCCGTCAAGGCCACGCTCACCGGCTTCAGCACCCGCTTCAGCGCATGCCAGACGGGTTTCGGCGTGCCGGTGGCGTCGATCACGCCCCAGCCGGGACCGGGCAGAAGATCCTGAAGCGTCCAGATCAAAGCGCCGTTGCAGGTCGAGCCGCTGTGTCGCCATTCGCTGAACGTCTCAATCGCCACTTCGCCGGTCACGGCGCGGGAAAGATCCAGATAGCGGGCCGGATTTTCACGGCGCAGACGCACCGGGTCTTCGCCGTAAAGAAGGCCGAGATAGTGTTCGCGAATATCCTCGAAATCCCAGCTTGCGCCGCGGTCACGCGGCACACGGGCCTTCCAGTCCGGGTGATGGAGCGCCGCGACGGGCAGATGCGCATCGAGCGTTTTCTGCTGCGGCACATGGGCGAAGGCCAGGCATTCCGAGGCAAAGCGCACGCTGGCGCGGCGGGCATCATCGAGCGGGCGGCAATAGGCCCCGACGCCGTAATAATGGCCCACCCCTTCATTGACGAAGAAGGGTTGCGCGCCGCCTGACGGCGAATTTTCCACATAGACCGCATCCGGGCGGTGGGCCGCGCACAGGGCAGGCAGGATTTCCGTTGTCAGGGCGGTCTTCCATGTGCTTTCCGGCAGGCCGAGCATGGCACCTTGCTGGTACATCTCGCTGCCACCGGACAGAATGGCCAGGGACGGCGAGGCCGCTGTGGCTTGCAGGAAAGTGCCGACCTCGGCACGCACGAGGTCGATGAAAGCCTCATCCTTCGCCGGATAATCGAAGTTTGCGAACATGAAGTCCTGCCAGACCAGAAGGCCGAGTTCATCGCAGAGCGCGAAGAAATCCGGGCTTTCATAGGCCATGGTGCCACCGATGCGGATCATGTTCATGCCCGCTTCGGCTGCCAGCTTCAGCCATGGTTCATAAGCCGCGCGATCGCCGGGCAGGCCGACAATATCGGCATTGGTCCAGACGGCACCGCGGCAGAAAATGCGCACGCCGTTGACGAGAAGGGCGAAGTCCTTGCCATCCACCCCGCGATCCACCGTGATGGTGCGAAACCCGGTGCGGGCAAGCGGCATTGTCTTGCCGTTGAGGCTCAAGCGAACGTCGTAAAGAGCCGGTTCGCCATGGGTGGCGGGCCACCACGGCTTGACCACCGGAAGGGTCAGCGTGGCGGTTGAGCGGCCTTCGCGAGAGAGTTCAAAGCTTGCCTCATGGCCTTCGCAAAGGAGTTTCAACCTCTGCGGGGCGGCCCCTTCAAACGAGACGATGAGGCGGCCGTTGCCGTTTTCGTCCAGCGTTGCGGTGATTTCCAGATCGGCCAGCGAGGCGGCCTCGGGGCGGATGAGACGGACGGGCCGCCATGGGCCGACAGCATGGACGTCCGGGCACCAGCCGGGCATGTAGCCCAGCGTCGTGGTGCGGAACAGGCGAAGGCCCTGCTCGCTCATCATCTGCGGACGCCAGCGGGCGCGCGGCCCCTTGCGAGCGAGACGGGGTTTCAGCGCGCGAAAGGCGATGGCCAGTTCGTCCGATCCGGTGAGCGTCACCTCAACCGAAAGCGGCGCATACATGCTTTCGCTTGTCGCGATCTTCTCGCCGTTCAGGAAGATTTCGGCCACGGTGGCAAGACCGTCAAACTGAAGCGTGGCCGGGCCGGGCGTCTCATTCAGCGTCGTGCGATACCAGAAATCGAAGCCGTCGAGCGGGTCCGGGCGGGCGGGGTCGAAGCGACCTGCCTGCTGCAGCGCCTTTGCGACGGTGCCGGGGACCGTGGCGGAAAGAGGAACAAGCGTTGCCGGGATATCAGACGGCATGGCATAGGCGTCGGCTTCGCTTTGCGTCAGCGTCCAGCCGTCATCCAATGTCTTCTGATTGTCGGGCCAATGGAAGTCCATGGGCGCATCTCCCCGTCAGGCCGCACTCTGCCGGATCACCCCAGCTTGCGCTCCAGACCCTGCATCAGCTTGTCCCAGCTTTCGACGGCCGGTTCAAGAGCCGTTGCCAGCGGTTCGAACTTCTTGCGGGTCACAGCGCGGGCCAGCTGGAACTGGACGCTCTTGGCGTTCTCGGCGATGGCGCGGGCCGCATCGGCTTCCGTCTTCAGGGCCCCGTTCTCAGCCAGCCAGTCGAGATGGCTTGCCAGAAGCTCGAAGTTGGCACCGACCTGACGCAGCGTGTTGAAGGCGTATTTGTGGAAGAAGGCGAAGGGCCGTTCCGCCACCGCTTCGACCTGACGCGGAAAGACTTCCGCGAAGGCGGCAATCGGGTTTTCCTGCGGTCGACGGGCGAAATGCTGGCGCAACAGCCGGTCGGCCACGCTTCGCAGATGGTCCGGCGAGGCGTTGCGGCCCGGGAATTTGGCAAATTCCGTGTAAGGCAGGAAAGGCGGGTCGGTTTCCGTCAGGTGATGCTGGAACAGTCCGTCGAAATCATCGCCCTCAAGGCGGAAGTAGCCGCCATTGTGGAAGTATTCGAGGCGCTTGGCCTCCACATCCATGCGGTTGATGGCGACCGTCGTCTTGCCGTGTTCGGCGCGATAGGCCACGCCCTGCGTGTCGGGCATGTAGAAACTGTCCATCTCGACGATGCACAGGCGGCCCCGGGCAATCTGCACGGCAATGTGGTTTTCCACATTGTCGAAGATCGCCAGTTCGGTGACGCGAATGCCGTAAAGCGCCTCGATGTCTTCCAGCGGCACCTTGAAGAAGGTGAACTGGTCGCCCTCAAAGTCCTGCGTCAGCGTGAAGCCGAGCATGGCTTGCGGGTGGGTGCCGAGGCTCGCCAGAACCTCGATCCACAGGTCGACATAGCAGTTGGTCTCCGGCCACATGCGCTCCTGTGAGTGAAGCGCATGCGGCACGTAGGCCGCCTGATCGAGCCACGGAAAGACCGCAGACATCGAGAGCATTTTCGTCATTGTCTCAGCCCCAAAGAACCTTGCGGACATTGGCGGGCCACAGCTTCGTATCGAGGCCGTGAGCTGCAAACAGCGCCAGCGCGATGCGTTCCAGACCGAAGCCGACGCAGGCGGTATGGGCGACTTCACCACCTTCAAGGTTCAGGCCCCATTTCAGGCCGAACGAATCCTGATGGTAGTTGAAGCTCATGCAGGCCGTCTTCTTCACCTCGGAGGTGACAGGGATCAGAAGCTCGAACTTCAAGTTCTGGTCACGCTGGTTGTTGACAAGAAGCTTGCCGGCGCGACCGAAGAACGGGTCGTTGGCGACATCGATCTCGACGCTGAGGCCCAGATCTTCCATCATCTTCACACCACGATCCATCCACTGCTGACGGAACTCGGTGACCTGTGCCTGCGTACCCATGCGCACGTATTCGCGCATACGGAACAGCTGCTGGCGGGCCGGGTCGTTGGAGGGCTCATGACGGAAGCAGTAGGACTGCAGGTCATAGAGGCCGCCGGTCATCGGCAATTCGCCACGCTTGGCAACCGTCGGGTAGAGCGGATAGCAGGCTGCCGGGGTCAGGACGATTTCGGTCGCCTTCTGGCCTTCGGTCCAGTCGCCGCCCTCTTCCATGCATTTCAGCAGGCTGATGTGATCGAGCTCGCAACCGCAGAACGAATGCACCGTTCCGGCCAGCTGCGGGAAGCTTTTCATATAGCCGCTCTGTTCAAAGAAGGCGCGGTTCATGCCGGGCGGGAAGCGAATGGCTTCGGCGCCATCGGCACCGCCGATGCTGTCGATCAGGCGCTCGAAGGCGGCAATGACGCCCTCGAATTCGCCGGAGCGGCCATAAAGGCCTTCAACACCGGTATCAATGAGAAGACCGGAATCGAAGAGACGGTCGAGAAAGGAAACCTGCATATCCATCTTGTTACCCCAGAAGGCTCATGTCCTGTTTGTTGACGAGCAACATGGTGGACTGGTTCATCAAAATACGTTCATTCGAGATCTGCAGCTGGGCCGAATAGGCGTCGCGCAGGTGACGACCGACCGAGAAGGGCGTGTCGTTCTTGAAGCCCATGATGCCGTTGATCAACAGCGTCTGGCCGACGATGTCGATGATGGCGGTCGAGGTGGAGAGCTTCGTGTTGTTCATGGCAATCAGGAAGCCCATGGTCAGGCTTTCCGGGTTGCGGCGGATCTCTTCATACTGGCGAACGCCATGAATGATATCCGTCTTGATCATCTGCAGCTTGCCGGAGATTTCGGCGAGACGCAGCGCGCCCGGAGGCGTCTGGCCCGGCGACTTGCGGGCGGCGGCGCGCACGAAAGCCTGGGCGCGGTGCACGGCGTCAACTGCGATGCCGTACCACAGCGCGCTCCACAGCAGGTGCGCCATGGCAAGCATGGAGTGGGCGGCGATTTCGGCAAAGGGTTCGGGAATGATCTGTTCGGCGGGTGCTTCGCCCTTGAAGAGGAAGCCTTCCGAGCAGGTGCCGCGCATGCCGAGCGTATCCCAGCCATGCGTCTTTTCCAGCGTGTACTGGTCCTTCAGGAAGACCGTCATGACCTGATCCGACGATGCGGCGTCCTTATGGGCGCGCGAGGTGATCAGGATGGCATCCGACTGAACGCCGTAGGAAATGACGGTCGCTTCCTTTTCCAGGCGGCAGATGTCGCCTTCGACTTCAATGGCGCAGATCGAGTTGCGCAGATTGCCGCCGATGCCGCCTTCGGTGGTGGCGGAGCCGAGCAGAAGCTGCTCGTCGGCAATGCGGCGCATGAAGCCACGGTGCCATTCGGCACCCATGCCATGCTCGACAAGGCTTGAAAGCTTGATGTGGTGCATGGCGAAAATCATCGCCGTGGAACCGCAGGCCTGACCGAGGATCGAGCAGAGTTCGGCGATTTCGGCAATCGGCGTATCTTCGCCGCCGAGTTCGACCGGGATCTGGACGCCCATCAGGCGTTCGTCCTTGAGTGCCTGCATGGCTTCTGCCGGGAAGCGACCCTTCTGGTCGACATCATCGGCATAGCGAGCGGCCACGGCAGCGGCGCGGGCAATGCGCTCGCTCACCGATGCGACGGGGGTTTTTACATGGGCGTTCATATCAGGCAGCCTTCTGCGACGAGAGGATCGTAGCCACCGTCTTTTCAATGGCGGCGATGCTGGCGAAAGACTTGCGGTTCAGAAGGCTGTCGGGGAATTCGATGTCGAACGCCTCTTCAAGGCCGAGCATGAGCTGAACGGACGCGAAGGAGGAAAGCCCCGCCGCGTAGAGATCCGCCTCATCGGCCAGACCGTCTGCGGCGACCGGAAGACCACCGACTTTTGCGAGAAGATTACGGATCGTTTCGTTCATGCGAATGCTCCCTTACCTGCCCGGTCTTGATGCCGGGACTATCAATGATTGCCGGGGAGCATACGCGAGAAGTGATAACACACCTCTAAGTCGCGTAGTTAAGGGAATCTTGTTGTCGCAAAAGAGCACAAGAACGCCAAAATGTCAGGAAACGCGACGCTTTGGCCCGTTCGTAGGCGATCATGGCCAGATATGACGCTCGCCACGATAGTCGGAAACGGACCAACAACCCTCGCCAATAGATTGTGTTGTGGCGGAGGCCAGCGGCGTTTTACCATGGCCGCCGGGAATATCGAGCACATAGGTCGGCTGGCACAGGCCCGAATATTGGCCCCGCAGGGCGGCAACAATGGCCTGACCCTCGGCAATATCCATGCGGAAATGTCCCGTTCCGGGCGCAAGATCGGGATGATGGAGATAGTAGGGTTTGATGCGGGTTTCGACAAAGCCGCGCATCAGGGCACCGAGAATGGCGGGATCGTCATTCACCCCCTTGAGGAGCACGGTCTGGCTGACCATGGCGATGCCTGCATCAATCAGCCGGGCGCAGGCGGCGCGCGTCTTGGCGGTGAGTTCCTTCGGATGGTTGGCGTGAAGGGCAACCCAGACCGTTTTGCCCGCCGCCTTCAAGGCTTCAATCAGCTCACCATTGATCGCCTGCGGGGTGGCCACCGGAACGCGGCTATGGAAGCGCACGATGCGCACATGGTCAATCCCGGCCAGTCCCTGCATGATCGCGGCGAGACGGCGCGGCGACAGAACGAGCGGATCACCGCCGGTCAGAATCACTTCCCAGATTTCGTCATGGGCGGCGATATAGGCAAGGGCGGCTTCGAGTTCCTCGCCCGAAAGCGTGCCGTCTCCATCCGGGCCGACCATTTCGCGGCGGAAGCAAAAGCGGCAATAAACCGGGCAGACATGCACGGCCTTCAGAAGCACGCGATCCGGGTAACGGTGGACGATGCCCTTGATCGGCGTATGAGCGTGATCGCCAATCGGGTCATCCCGTTCTTCCGGACGCGTCACCAGTTCATCGGCCTGCGGAATAAACTGCAGTGCGATTGGGTCGGCGGGATCGGCGCGGTCGATTAACTCCGCGATCGCAGGCGTGACGGCAATCGCGTAACGTTCGCCCACGCGGGCGGCCTCATTGTGGCGGCTCTCCTCGAGAAGTCCGGCGGCGATCAGGTCATAGGCGCTTTTCAGCGTGCGGGGTGTATCCATGTCAGAATTCCGCAACGGGTGCCCACATGACCTGCTCGATACGAGTGGCGCCAGTGGCCAGCATGACGAGGCGGTCAAAGCCCAGGGCCGCACCACTGGCTTCCGGCATCACGGCAAGGGCGTCCAGAAAGTCTTCGTCAATCGGGTAGCTTTCGCCATAGATGCGCTGTTTCTCGGCCATTTCGTGGACAAAGCGCTGGCGCTGTTCCGCAGGGTCGGTCAATTCGCCAAAGGCGTTGGCGAGTTCAACACCGCAGGCATAAAGCTCAAAGCGTTCGGCCGTGCGCGGTTCGCTGGCGCTTCGGCGGGCCAGCGCTGCCTCCGACACCGGGTAGGCGTCGAGAAGGGTCGGGCGACCCTGACCGAGATGCGGCTCGATCTTTTCCACCAGCACACGGCTATAAAGATCGGCCCAGCTGTCATCCTCGGCCATGCGAATGCCTGCCCTTTTAAGTTCACCCGCCAGATGATCGCGGTCGGTTTCGCCATCGGCGGAGAGGGAGGCCAGAAGGTCAATGCCTGCAAAGCGGTCGAAGGCATCGGCCACCGACAGGCGCTCCGGTTCGGCAAAGGGATCGCATTCCATGCCACGAAAACGAAAGCGCGCCGTGCCTGCGGTTTCGGCGGCGAGCGCCAGCATCCAGCCGCAGTCGCGCATCAATTCCTCATAGCCTTCCCCGGCGCGATACCATTCCAGCATGGTGAATTCGGGGTGATGCAGTGGCCCGCGTTCGCGATTGCGCCAGACATGGGCAAAGCAGGCGATCCGGGGTTCACCCGCCGCCAGCAGTTTCTTGGCCGCAAATTCCGGCGAGGTGTGGAGGTAGGCCTTGTGGCCGATGCCGTCATTGCCGATGATTTCGGTGGCAAAGGCATGAAGATGGGTTTCGTTGCCGGGCGAGACTTGAAGGGCCGCCGTATCCACCTCGATGAAATCCAGTGCGCTCAAGCGGGCGCGAAACGCGGCCTGAATCCGGTTGCGCCCCATGAGGAAGGGACGCCGGTCCGCATGGACGGCGGGGTTCCACCAGGGGGAGGGCTTCGGGCCGGGTTGCGTCATGTCCGTTT
>Ga0209794_1001386_pt1 | contig 19154 bp, 23 predicted proteins | sample EBPBio232013_DNA_FD_185869 | JGI IMG/M metagenome (GOLD analysis project Ga0209794, IMG submission 185869) | Wastewater treatment Type I Accumulibacter community from EBPR Bioreactor in Madison, WI, USA - Reactor 1_5/23/2013_ DNA (SPAdes)... | ecosystem: Engineered > Bioreactor > EBPR >... | reverse complement strand
CCGGTGCAGATGGCGCTGTTCGGCAAGATCCTGGTCGACCCGGAGAGCCTGCGCATGCTGGTGTTCGGTCTGGCGCTGGTGCTGGTAATGCGGTTCAAGCCGGCCGGCCTGTGGCCATCGCCGGAACGCAGCCGGGAACTGGGCGACAAGTCAGCGGAGGCAGTGAAGTGAGCGAAATCCTCCTGCAGGCCAATCAGGTGGCCAAGCACTTCGGTGGCGTCAAGGCCCTGCGCGACGTCAGCCTGTCGATCCGCCGCGGCGAAATCTATGGTTTGATCGGCCCGAACGGCGCCGGCAAGACGACCTTCTTCAACTGCATGACCGGCCTCTACATTCCCGATGGCGGTGGCTTCACCTTCGATGGCGTGGCGCTGCAGGCGGATGCGCCGCATCGTGCCGCCGAACTGGGGATTGCGCGGACCTTCCAGAACATCCGCCTGTTCGGCAACATGACGGCGCTGGAAAACGTCATGGTCGGCCGTCATGTGCGGACCAAGGCCGGTGTTTTCGGTGCCATGTTCCTCAACCGGGCAACGCGCGACGAGGAAGCGGCGATCCGCCAGCGGGCCATCGATCTGCTCCACTATGTCGATATCGCCGACCGTGCCGACGACCTGGCCAAGAACCTCTCCTACGGCGACCAGCGGCGGCTGGAAATTGCCCGCGCCCTGGCCACCGAGCCCAAGCTCCTGTGCCTGGATGAGCCGGCGGCCGGCATGAACGCCACCGAGACCGAGGAATTGCGCCTGCTGATCGAAGGCATCAGCAAGGACGGGACGACGGTGTTGTTGATCGAACACGATGTGAAGCTGGTCATGGGGCTGTGCGACCGTGTCGCCGTGCTCGACTACGGCGCGCTGGTGATCGAGGATGTGCCCGCCGTGGTGCAGAAGGATCAGCGTGTCATCGAAGCTTACCTGGGGGCGTGAATGCTTGAAGTAACGGGACTCCACGTCGCCTATGGCGGCATTCAGGCGGTGCGCAGCATCACCTTTCACGTGAACGAGGGTGAAACCGTGGCCCTGATCGGTGCCAACGGCGCCGGCAAGACGACGACGCTGAAAGCCATCTCGCGAATGGTCGGGGCGAGCGGCGATGTTCACTTTTGCGGCGAGAAGATCATCGGAATTTCGCCGCATGAGATCATTCGCAAGGGCATTGCCCTGGTGCCCGAGGGGCGCGGCGTCTTTCCCCGCCTGTCGGTGCTGGAAAACCTGCGCATGGGCGCCTTCGTCCGTGACGACAAGGCGGGCATTGCCGACGACATCGAGCGTATGTACGCCTACTTTCCGCGTCTCAAGGAGCGCGCCGACCAGTTGGCGGGTACGCTTTCCGGTGGCGAGCAGCAGATGCTGGCAATCGGCCGGGCGCTGATGAGCCGGCCGAAGATGCTGTTGCTCGACGAGCCGTCGATGGGTCTGGCGCCGATCATGGTGCAGAAGATCTTCGAGGTCGTCCGCAACGTTGCCGCGGCCGGCATGACCATCCTGCTGATCGAGCAGAATGCCAAGCTGGCGCTGGAATCGAGCCAGCGCGCCTACGTCATGGAAAGCGGCCAGATCACGCTCAACGGCGAGTCGGCTGTGCTGATGCACGACCCCAAGGTCAAGGCCGCCTACCTCGGCGAGTGAGCCTCCGGCAGGCCGCGCTCAGCGGCCGCTCAGCAACTTGGCGCCGAAAGCGATGAGGGCGATACCGGCCAGCTTCTCCAGCACCCGCGCGGCCAAGGTGCCGCCCTGCAGGCGGGCGCCGAACCAGCGGGCGATGGAGATGGCGGTGATGCAGTAGAGGAAGGTCAGCACGGCAATGCTCGCCGCCATGAAGGCGAAGGTGAGCAGGCCAAGGTGACGTGCCGGGTCGACGAAAAGCGGGAAGAACGCCATGTAGAAGACGATCGCCTTCGGATTGAGCAGGGTGATCGTCATCGCCTGGCGCAGATAGTGGTGCGGCTTGATCTCGAGTATCGGTGCCGCCCCAGGTCTGGCCAGCAGCATGCGGGCGCCGAGCCAGGCCAGGTAGGCGGCGCCGCCCCACTGGATCGCCGTGAACACTGCCGGATGCGCGGCCAGCGCCGCGGCGACGCCGGCCACGGCCAGCCACATCAGCACCTGGTCGCCGAGAATGACGCCCAGCGTTGCTGCCAGTCCGCCCCGTACGCCGCCCTTGGCGGTCGAAGTCAGCAACGCCAAGTTGCCCGGGCCGGGAATGGCCAGGAAGATCAGGACGGCGGCGACGAAGGCGCCGTAGTCGGCGACACCGAACATGCTCAGCTGGGCGAGAAGGTGAAGGCGTCGGAGAAGAACTCCTCCTCGGGCAGGCCGCATTCGGCGACGAAGTCCTTGCGGGCGACGTCGATCATCACCGGCGAGCCGCAGGCATAAACTTGGAAGCCCGACAGGTCGGGGAAATCGGCGACCACGGCGCGATGGACGAAGCCGGTGCGGCCCTGCCAGTCGTCTCCGGTGGCCGGTTCCGAGAGCACCGGCACATAGTGGATGTTGGCGTGGGCGTTGGCCCAGGTGGCCGGCAGGGCTTCCTGGTAGAGGTCGACACGTGCCTTGGCGCCCCAGTAGATGTAGAGCGGATGCGGGTAGCCGTCGGCGATGGCCTGCTCGACGATGGCCTTGATCGGCGCGAAGCCGGTGCCGCCGGCCAGCAGGATGACCGGCTTGGCGGCTTCGTTGTGCAGGTAGAAGCCGCCGTGCGGGCCATTGAAGCGCAGGATGTCGCGTTCCTTCATGGTGGTGAACACCTGCTCGGTGAAGAAACCGCCGGGCACATGGCGGATGTGCAGTTCGAGCGGTTTGCCTTCGGCGGGGGCGTTGGCCAGCGAGAAGCTGCGCTTGCGGCCGTCCTTGAGCAGGATGTCGATGTACTGGCCGGCGAGGAATTGCAGGTTCTCGTTGGCCGGCAGGCGCAGGAACATCTCGATCACGTCCGGAGCCAGCTTGTTCATCTTCTCGATCCGCGCCGGCAGGGTCTTGACCGGGATGTCGTGCGCCGTGCGCAACTGCTTGCATTCGATGACCAGGTCGGAAGTGGCCCGGGTGCAGCAATAGAGGGCTTGGCCGGCCGCCTTGTCGTCGTCGGAAAGCTGGGATTTGCCATGATCAACGCTGCCTTCGAGCACCTGCCCCTTGCAGGCGCCGCAGGCGCCGTCCTTGCACCCGTAGGGCATGGTCAGCCCTTGCCGCAATGCGGCATCGAGCAGGGATTCATCGGCTTCGGCCTCGAACTGGCGGCCGCTCGGCTGGACTGTGACTTGGTAGCGCATCGGTTCCCCTTGGTCGTCGGCTACAATGCCGGCGTGCAAAAAATCCTGATCGTTGGCAGCGGGGACGTCGCCCGCCGCATCCATGCCCAGCTCGCCCCGCAATACCGGGTCTTTGCCCTGGTGCGCAACGCCGGACGCGCCGCCGAGTGGCGCCGCGCCGGCGCCGTGCCGGTGTTCGGCGATCTCGACGCACGCCACAGCCTGGATCGCCTGGGTGGCCTGGCCGACATCGTCCTGCACCTGGCGCCGCCGCCGGCAGAGGGCGAAACGGATACCCACACCCGGCATCTGCTGGCCGCGCTGGACAAGGCGCGAAGTCTACCACGGCGCCTGATTTACGTAAGCACGACGGGGGTTTACGGCGATTGCGCCGGGGCTGTGATCGACGAAACCCGGCCGCTCGCCGCCGACAGTCCCCGTGCCCGCCGACGGGTCGATGCCGAGCGCCAACTGCGTGCCTGGGGGCAGCGGAGTGGTGTTGCCGTCAGCATCCTGCGCGCGCCCGGCATCTACGCCGCCGACCGCCTGCCGCTGGAGCGTCTGGAAAAAGGGCTGCCGGCGCTGATCGAGGCGGACGATGTGTATACCAATCACATTCATGCCGACGACCTGGCGGCTGCCTGCCGGGCGGCGATGCGCCGCGGCGGCGCCAATCGGGCCTACAATGTGGTGGACGATTCCTGCCTCAGGATGGCCGACTATTTCGACAAGGTGGCCGATGCCTTCGCCCTGCCGCGTCCGCCGCGCCTGGACAAGGCAGCGCTGGCGCGGGTGGTCTCGCCGCTGCAGCTGTCCTTCATGCGCGAGTCGCGCCGGATCGGTAACCGCCGGCTGAAAACAGAACTAAAACTGAGCCTCGCCTGCCCGACCGTCGATGTCGGGATTGCCGAGGCCGTCTCAAGGAGAAACGCATGCTCGTCGTGAAAACCCTGCACATCTGGATGGTCATTTCCTGGTTTGCCGGCCTGTTCTACCTGCCACGCATTTACGTGAATCTGGCGATGGTGCCGGCCGATAGCCTCGCCGAACGCGAGCGTCTGTTGCTGATGTCCGGCAAACTCTACAAGTTCATGACGCCGCTCGGCGCCCTGGCCGTGGCTACGGGGCTCTGGCTGTGGTTTGCCTACGAGTTTTCCGGTGCCTGGCTGCACGCCAAGACCACGCTGGTTTTCGTGCTGGTGGCTTACCACCTGTATTGCGGCCGCTTGCTCAAGGAGTTCGTCCATGGGCGCAACACCCGCTCGCATGTCTGGTTCCGTTTTTTCAACGAAGTGCCGGTGGTGATCCTGCTGGTTGTCCTCTTCCTCGTCGTACTCAAACCTTTCTGACATGAACAAGTATTTCGCCATCTGCCCGCGCGGCCTCGAAGAACTGCTGCTCGAAGAGCTGCGCGGCGTCGGCGCCGAAGAGTTGAAGACGACGCACGGCGGCGTTCATTTTTCCGGTGACTGGTCGGTCTGCTACCGCGCCAATCTCGAATCGCGGCTGGCCACGCGCATCCTCTGGCACATCGTGACCGGGCCGTATGTTAAGGAAGACGACATCTACCGCCTGGCGGTGCGTCAGCTCTGGCCCAACCATTTCGCCGTGTCGCGGACGATGCGCGTGGTAACGACGGCAATCAAGTGCCCGCTCAAGTCGCTCGATTTCGTCACGCTGCGCGTCAAGGACGCCGTCTGCGACCGCTTCCGCGAGGACCTCGGCGAGCGTCCGAACATCGAGACGCGCAACCCGGACGTCAGCATCCACGTCTTCCTGACCGAGAACACCTGCACGCTGTACCTCGACACTTCGGGGCAGCCGCTGTGGCAGCGCGGCTTCCGCAAGGCCAGCGTGGACGCGCCGCTGAAGGAAAATCTCGCCGCCGGCATCCTCAAGCTGAGCGGCTGGCAGCCGGGGATGCCGCTGATCGACCCGATGTGCGGCAGCGGCACCTTCCTGCTCGAAGCCGTGCAGATGGCGCTCGACCGTGCGCCGGGCCTGGATCGCGGCTTTGCCTTCGAACTGCTGAAGAAATTCGATGCACTGGTTTGGGCCGGTATCCGCGCCGCTGCCGAGGCCCGCGTCAAGCCCGCCGAACGCATGGACATCCGTGGCTGGGACAACGACGACCGCGCCGTGCGGGCGACCCGGCGCAACCTGCAGGAAGCCGGGTTTGCCAACATCGTCACGGTCGATCAGGGCGACATCCTGGAAATTGCGCCGCTCAACGAAACCGGCATCCTCGTGACCAATCCGCCCTACGGCGAACGCATCGGCGAACAGGACGAACTGGCGGCCTTCTACCCGCAACTGGGGACGGCGCTGAAACGGCACTGGGCCGGCTGGAACTGCTTCTTCTTCACCGCTGACCTGCGCCTGCCCAAGCTGGTCGGCCTGAAGCCGAGTCGCAAGACACCGTTGTTCAATGGACCGCTGGAGTGCCGGCTGTTCGAGATACGGATGGTCGCCGGGAGTAATCGCAAGGCCTGAATGCTGCGCTGCGACATGGAAGGTGTTTGATTCTCCCAGGGTTTCCGCAGACAATGCGGGCGACTTCGGTCAAAATCAAAAACAAAACTCAGGAGATCAGCATGTCCGTCCAGTCCCTCTACCAGTCCAAACGCATGTCGGCCGCCGACGCCATCCAGGTGCTCAAGGATGGCGATACCATCGTCGTCCCCACCGGCGTTGGCGAACCGCCCAGCCTGCTGACCGCGCTTTCGGACGCGCGCCGCAACTACCGCGACGTCAAGGTGTCGCAGATCCTGCCGCTGCGCAAGTACGGCTACATCGACCCGGAAACCACGGCACATGTCCGCCATAGCGCCTACTTCTTCGGCGGCGCCACCCGTCCGGGCGGCCAGGAAGGCTGGATCGACTTCGTCCCGGCTTACTTCTCCGAACTGCCGATGCTGATCAAGCGTGGCCTGACGCCGTCGGAAGTGGTGTTCTCGATGGCCTCGCCGATGGACGAACACGGCTTCTTCTCGCTGTCCCTGGCCCCGGATTACACCATGGCTGCCATCGAGAAGGCGCGCGCCGTCGTTCTCGAAGTCAATCCCAACGTGCCCTTCGCCAATGGCGACTGCCACATCCACATTTCCCAGGTCGCGGCGCTGACCGAAAGCAGCGACCCGCTGCTTGAAGTCGGCCTGCCCAAGATCGGCCCGGTTCAGGAAGCCATCGGCAGCTACGTCGCCGAGATGATTCCCGACGGCGCGACGCTGCAGATCGGCTATGGTGGCATTCCCGACGCCGTGGTCATGCAGCTGACCAACAAGCACGACCTCGGCATCCATACCGAAATGGTCGGCGACGGCATCATGACGCTGGTCGAAGCCGGCGTCGTCAACAACTTGAAGAAGAACTACCACCGCGGCAAGATGCTGGCGACCTTCGCGCTCGGCTCGAAGAAGCTCTACGACTTCATGCACCGCAATCCGGCTCTGGAAATGCACCCGGTCGATTTCACCAACGATCCCTATCTGGCCGGCAAGAACGACAATCTGCACTGCATCAATGCCACCATGCAGATCGATTTCATGGGCCAGTGCGGTTCCGAAAGCCTCGGCGCCAAGCCCTACTCGGGCACCGGTGGCCAGTCCGATTTCGTGCGTGCCGCCAACCGTTCGAACGGCGGCAAGGCCTTCATCGTGCTGCCCTCGACGGCCAAGGACGACACCATCTCGCGCATCGTGCCCACCCTGAATCCCGGAACCCACGTATCGACCAGCAAGAACGACATCAACTACGTGGTCACCGAGCACGGTGTTGCCCAGTTGCGCGGCAAGAGCGCCAAGCAACGCTGTGAAGCCCTGATCGCCATCGCCCACCCGAATTTCCGGGCCGAACTGCGCGAAGCCGCGAAGAAGATGAAGTTGCTGTAAAGGTCCCGATGAACCTGGACAAGCGCTTTTCCGACCAGGAGCTTGAACGGATCGTCGACGAAGCAGCGATCTACATGTGTGCTTGCCCGGGACAGGTGGCGGAGCAGTTGCGTGCGCTACGCGAACTGTTCCGCTACCAGTACCTTTGCGAACTGGAGCCAGACCAGGAAGCCGAGGTTCATCGCACCATCGCCGAGGCGACCCGGCGTGCCCACGAAGTGATGGAAATCTGCCTGGAAAATGTCCTGGTCATGGAGGGGTGGGACCGGGCCACCCTGAACATGCCCGAAGGCCTGCGTCGCAAGCGCTCGGCGCTGATCGAGCGGGACGAGGGCGTCTGACTTACAATTTGTAGCAATCGATGGCTGGTTCCCCGGCGTCTTGTGGGCTATGCTGAATGCACATCTTGAGACGACCGAACCGTGCGCACATCCCGAATCCTCGCTCTCCTAGTCTGCCTGGCAATGATTGCCGGTCAGTCGGCCTGGGCGCATTCACCGCGCGCCCGGGTGGGTTTCGTGTTCGGCCCGATGTGGAGTCCGTTCTGGTACCCGCAGCCCTGGCCGCCATATCCGCCACCGCTGGTGGTTGCACCGTCGCCACCGCCGCCGCCGCCGGTTTACATCGAGCAAGGGCAGCCGGAGGCGGCACCTGACATGCTCTGGTATTTCTGCCGCAGTGTCGGCGGTTATTACCCGGCGGTCGGCAATTGTCCCGACGGCTGGCTGCCGGTGCTGCCTGAGCCGGCAAAGTGAAAGGTCCAGCCATGACGAATCCCCGAGTTTTCCCGCTACTGCCGCTGGTGCTCCTGCTCGGCGCCTGTTCCGTGATGCCGACCGGGCCGACCGTGATGGTCTTGCCAGGCAGTGGACAAAGCATCGAGCGTTTCCGTGTCGATGAAGCTTTCTGCAAGGATGATGCTTTGCGCCAGATCGGCGGCAAGACGGCCGGCGAAGCGCGTCGAGAATCGGCAATCAGCAGTGCGGCGGTCGGCACCGCGGTGGGTGCCCTGGCCGGCGCCGCCATCGGCGGTGACGGGCGTGGTGCCGCAGTCGGTGCCGGAGTCGGCTTGCTGGCCGGCAGCGCCGCCGGCGGCGAAACAGCCCGCAGCTCGGGGTTGGGCACCCAACAGCAGTACGACAACGCCTATATTCAGTGCATGTACGCCAAGGGCCACCGGGTCCCGATTTCGGGCCGGGTTACCTATTCCCAGCCGGTACGTGCGGCCGATGCCGGGATTCCGGCGCCACCGGCGGGCAAGCCGCCGGCACCGCCGCCTGGCGTGCGCTGATTCAGGCGACGCCGGCGCTGTGCGCCTGCTGGTCGGCCCAATAGCTTGAGCGGACCATCGGTGCGCAGGCGGCGCCGGTGAAGCCCATCTTCTTCGCTTCTTCCTCGTACATCTTGAACACGTCGGGATGGACGTAGCGCGTCACCGGCAGGTGGTGGCCGGACGGGGCCAGGTACTGGCCGATGGTCAGCATCTCGACGTCGTGGGCACGCAGGTCGCGCATCACTTCCAGGATTTCCTCGTCGGTTTCGCCGAGGCCGACCATCAGGCCGGACTTGGTCGAGACGTTCGGGTAACGGGCCTTGAACTGCTTCAGGAAGTCCAGCGAGTGCTGGTAGTCGGCGCCGGGGCGGGCCTGCTTGTAGAGGCGCGGCACGGTTTCCATGTTGTGGTTGAGGACGTCGGGCAGGGCGCCACCGAGGACGTCGAGGGCCACGTCCATGCGACCGCGGAAGTCGGGGACCAGGGTTTCGACGGTGGTCGTCGGTGACAGCTCGCGGACGTTACGGATGACGTCGACGAAGTGCTGGGCCCCGCCGTCGCGCAGGTCGTCGCGGTCGACGCTGGTGATGACGACGTAGCGCAGCTTGAGCGCGGCGACCGATTCGGCCAGTTCGCGCGGTTCGTCCGGGTTGGGCGGTAGCGGCTGGCCGTGGCCGACGTCGCAGAACGGGCAGCGGCGCGTGCAGATGTCGCCGAGGATCATGAAGGTGGCGGTGCCGCGGCCGAAGCATTCGCCGATGTTGGGGCAGGTGGCTTCCTCGCAGACGGTGTGCAGCTTCTTCTCGCGCAACATGGACTTGATCTCGCCGAAGCGGCCGGCGCTGTTGCCGGCCTTGACGCGGATCCACTCGGGTTTGCGCAGGGGTTCGGCGACCGGAACGATCTTGATCGGGATGCGCGCAGTCTTCAGTTCGCCCTTTTGCTTGACGCCTTTTTGCTTGGTTTCAGCCATGTTGTTTGTCCAGTTGCTGCAGCAGTTGCTGCGAGAGTTGCTCGCCCGCCTCGTGAACGGTGAGCGGAATGCCCAGATCCTTGGTCTGGATCACCTGCAGGCCGGGATAGCCGCAGGGGTTGATCGCTTGGAATGGCGACAGGTCCATGTCCACGTTCAGCGAGACGCCGTGGTAGGAGCAGCCGTTGCGGATGCGCAGGCCGAGCGCCGCCACTTTGGCCGGGCCGACGTAAACGCCGGGGGCGCCGTCGCGGCGTTCGGCGGTGACGCCATGGGCAGCAAGCAGGTCGATGACCGCCTGTTCGATGGCGGTGACCAGTTCGCGCACCTTGATCTTCAGTCGAGAGAGGTCGAGCAGCAGGTAGATCACCACCTGGCCGGGGCCGTGGTAAGTGACCTGGCCACCGCGGTCGATCTTGACGGTGGGGATGCCGACATCGCGCAGGATGTGTTCGGGTTTGCCGGCCTGGCCGAGGGTGTAGACCGGCGGATGCTCGACGATCCACAACTCGTCCGGCGTTTCGGCCGTGCGGCTGGCGGTGAAATCGAGCATGGCCTGGTAGGTCGGCGCGTAGTCGACGCGGCCCAGGCGTTTGACGAGCAGATTCACCTTAGAGGACGACCTTCACCAGCGGATGCGCGGTCAGGTCCATGTACAGCGCGTCGAGTTGCGGTTTCGAGGTGGCGACCACGGTGCAGGTCAGGCTCAGGTAGTTGCCCCCGGAGCTGGCGCGCATTTCCATCGTCGCGCCGTCGAAATCGGGAGCGTGTTTGGTGACGATGGTCAGCACCGCCTGGGCGAGTTCGTCGTGCGCCTTGCCCATGATCTTCAGGGGAAAGTCGCAGGGAAATTCGAGGAGGGTGTCCTTGTACGAAGCCATCTCAGCCTTTGCGCATTACCGTGTTCTTGAAATCCTGATACCACTGCCACATCCGCTCGCCGACCGGGCCGGGCTTGCCATTGCCGACCGGGACGCCGTCGAGCGTCGTGATCGCCAGCACTTCCTTGGTCGACGAGGTCATCCAGACCTCGTCGGCGGCGCGAAGTTCCGTTTCGCTGATTTCGCGCACTTCCAGGGGGTGCTGATGCTGCCTCGCCAGCTCGAGGATCACGTCGTAGGTGATGCCGGGCAGCATCAGTTGCGTCTTTGGCGGGGCCAGCAGCAGGCCGTCCTTGACCACGAAGATGTTGGAGGCGGCGCCTTCCTTCATGAGGCCATCGCGGATCAGCAACGCCTCGGCACAGCCCTGTTCAACTGCCGCCTGGCGGGCCAGCACGTTGGCCAGTAGCGAGATCACCTTGAGGTCGCAGCGCGCCCAGCGCTGGTCGGGGACGGTGATCGCCGCCACGCCGGCAGCGCGGACGGCGGGCGTGGGCGTGACCAGCGGTGAAGCGAAGGCGAATACCGTCGCCGGCACGCTGGCCGGCGGAAAGGCGTGGTCGCGTTTGTCGTCGGCGCCGCGGGTGACCTGCAGGTAGATCGACTGGTCTTCCCAGGGGGCGGATTCGATCAGCGTCAGGGCCACTTTTTTCCAGTCGGCCAGCGCCAGCGGGTTGCTCAGGCGAATGCCGTCGAGTGTCGCCTGCAGTCGTTTGAGGTGCTCGTCGATACGAAATGCCTGGCGCGAATAGACGGGGATGACTTCATACACCCCGTCGCCGTAGAGAAAGCCGCGGTCGAGCGGGCAGACGCCAGCTTGGGCCAGCGGCAGGAACTGGCCATTGAAATAGACCGGATCGGCAACGTAGGGGGTCATGGCATTAATCGAACCAGAGGCGGATGGCATCGATCGCCCGGCCGAAAGCGCCGGCGACCGGAACGTCGTCCAGGGCGAGCACCGGGTACTCGCCGTAGGGTCGCCCTTCAAGGCTGACCTTCAGGGTGCCGACCACCTCGCCGCGCTGGATCGGGGCCATCAGCGGTTGCTTGGTTACCAGTGCGACGCTCAGCTTGCTCGCCGTGCCCTTGGGGACGGCGAGGATGAAATCGTTCGGATAGCCGGCGGCCAGGCGGTTGGCCTTGCCCTTCCAGACCGGTAGCGAGGTGATTGCCTGATCCTTGCGATAGAGCACGGCGGCGTCGTGCGAGAGGAAGCCCCAGTTGAGAAGTTTCAGCGACTCGCTGCTGCGCGCGGCGTCGGAGGTGGTGCCGAGTACCACGGACAGCAGGCGGCGCTGGTTGCGGATGGCCGACGACACCAGGCAATAGCCGGCGGCCTCGGTATGGCCGGTTTTCATGCCGTCAACCGACGGATCGTTCCACAGCAGGCGGTTGCGGTTGGGCTGGGTGATGTCGGCGTAACGGAACTCCTTCATCGAGTAGTACTTGGCATACTCCTCCGGGAACTCGGTGATCAAGGCTTTGGCCAGGCGAGCGAGGTCCTGGGCGGTGGTGTAGTGCTCAGGGTCGGGCATGCCGGTGGCGTTGCGGAAGTTGGTGTGAGTCATCCCCAGACGGCGAGCTTCGCGGTTCATCATCTGGGCGAAATTCTCTTCGCTGCCGGCGATGGCTTCGGCCAGCACGATGCAGGCGTCGTTGCCCGATTGGACGATCATGCCCTTGATCAGGTCCTCGACGGCGACCTGGGTGTTGACCTTGACGAACATCTTCGAGCCGCCCATGCGCCAGGCCTTTTCGGAAACCGGCAGGGGCTGGTTGAGCGACAGGCTCTTGTCGCGGATGGCGGAGAAGGTGAGGTAGGCCGTCATCAGCTTGGTCAGCGATGCAGGCTCCAGGCGCTGGTCGGCTTTTTCCTCAGCCAGCACCTGGCCGGAAGCCATTTCGATCAACAGCCAGGATTTTGCGGCGAGGACCGGTGGTACCGGGCGATTCTGGGCGAACGCGCCGGTCGAAATCAACAGGGAGAAAACGAAAGGAAGCCAGTGACGCAACAGCATTTTGTAGGGACTCTTTTTTGGGGAAGTTGAGGATTATAGCGCGCTGGAATCAGCCCACCTGAGGCGCCGCACTGCACAGGAGTTCGATGGCCGGATGACGGATTCGGCGTTCGTTGGAAATGGCGTAGATCTGCTCGCTGACGCCATCGAGTTCGCCGATGCGGCGAGCGTCGTATTCGTTGGCCAATTGCTCGCTCAAGGCCACCGGGGCGGGGAAAATGCCTAGTCCTCCCCGGCCGAAGGTGGTCAACAAGGCGCTATCCTCGAACTCGCCGACGATGCGCGGGTGCAGGCGGCGGTCTTCGAGCCAGCGGTCGATCCTGCCGCGCAGGGCGTTGTGGCGGGTTGGCAGGAGTAGCGGTGCCCGTTCCAGATTGTCGGGGAAATCGCCGCCGAGTCCGTCAATCAAGGCGGGGCTGGCGAACAGGCCAGTCGGGAAGTCGCCCAGCCAGGTGCTGAAGACCTTGAGATTGCCGCCTTGCGGCGCAGCGCGATCGGTCAGTACCACATCCAGGCGGTGCAGGGCGAGTTCGGCGAGGAGATTCTCGAATTCGCCCTCGTCGCAAATCAGGCGGATGTCACCGGGCATGGCGGTGACCTGGCTGAGCAGGCGGTAGGCGAGCAGCTTGGGAATGCCGTCGGAAATGCCGACGCGCAGACGTAGCGTGTGCTCCTCGGTGCCGCGTTGCATTGCTTCTTCCAGTTGCTCGCCAAGCTGGAATATCTGGTCGGCGTAAGCCAGCGCCTGGCGCCCGGCTTCACTCAGCACCAGGCCGCGTCCCTGGCTGTTGAACAGGGCTTTTCCCAGTTGCCTTTCGAGCAGCCCGAGCTGGCCACTGATGGTCTGAATGGCGACCCCAAGTCGCTCGGCGGCACGGGTGATGCTGCCTTCCTTGGCAACGACCCAGAAATAGTGGAGATGTTTGTAGTTGATCATGGACTTTCGGGAAAACCGGAAATTTTCTCCATTTTGCTCCGTTTTTTCCTGGAATCCAAATGGTGTAGGATCACTCCGTTTTCATCACCAACGGAGTTCAACATGAAACGCGTCGTGCTTTTCCTGATGACCAATCTGGCGGTCATGCTCGTGCTCAGCGTGGTGACCAGTCTGCTTGGCGTCAATCGCTTCCTCACCTCTAACGGTCTCGATCTCGGGATGTTGCTGGCGTTCGCCGCGGTGATCGGTTTCGGCGGTTCCTTCATTTCGCTGCTGATGTCCAAGCCGATGGCCAAGTGGAGCACCGGCGCCAGAGTCATCACCAACCCCTCGTCGTCGACCGAAGTCTGGCTGGTCGATACGGTGGCGCGTCTGGCCAAACGGGCTAATCTGCCAATGCCGGAGGTTGCCATCTACGACGGCGAGCCCAATGCCTTCGCCACCGGTGCCAGCAAGAACAGCTCGCTGGTCGCGGTTTCCACCGGCTTGCTGCAGAGCATGACCCGGGAAGAAGTGGAGGCGGTGCTGGCACACGAAGTGGCACATATCGCCAATGGCGACATGGTCACGCTCACCCTGATCCAGGGGGTGGTCAACACCTTCGTCATCTTCATCTCGCGCGTCATCGGCTATCTGGTCGATTCCTTCCTGCGCCGCAACGATTCGGAAAGCAGTGGTCCGGGCATCGGTTACATGGTGACCAGCATCGTCTGTGAAATCGTCTTCGGCATTCTCGCCAGCATGGTCGTCGCCTGGTTCTCCCGTCAGCGTGAGTTCCGTGCCGATGCTGGCGCAGCTGGTCTGATGGGCTCTGCCGTGCCGATGCAAAATGCCTTGCGTCGTCTGGGCAACCTGCACACCGAGAGTTTGCCGCAGAACATGGCGGCATCCGGCATCGCCGGCGGCAAGGGCGGCTTCGGCGCGCTTTTCGCGACACATCCGCCGCTGGAGGAGCGTATCGCTGCGTTGTCCGGACGCTGATTGGCGTCTTTGTCAGAGGGAGGCTGCGGCCTCCCTTTTTTATCAGTAATCGATGGCGCTCAGGGCGCTGTCGATCAGTGCGAGTTGTCGGGCGATGTCCTGGACGGCACGGTCCTGAACCGCTTCGCTGGCATCGCTGAGTTGCAGGGCGAAGTTCTGCAACTGGCGGGCCAGATGGTAGATCCCCCACATCTCGATCTGCTCGGCGTGCTGGATCAGTTCGCTGGCTTCCAGTTCCAGCGCGTACACGTCGATCGGCAGGGTTTCCAGCGCTTCATGCATGCGGAGCAGGCGTTCTTCGCTGTCCTCCACGAACAGTCGGTCAAGGACGTCGGAGCGTTCGCCGGGCTTGGCCGAGGGGCGCAGCGCCGCCACCAGGCGATCGCTGAAATGGCGCAGGCGTTCGCCCAGGTGCGGGTTTTCCAGGCCGCCTTCGTCGAGCAGGGCTTCTGTGGTGGCGGTCAAGGCGGCGCTCAGGCGATTGCCTGGGGCCTTGTGTTCGAGATGGTCGGCGGCACTGGCCAGGGCTTCACCCAGGCGCAGGCAATCGGCGTCGCCGGTTTCGATGGCGATGGCGAGCAGGCTGTAAATGCCGGGGCGGATCGCCGCCGGGTCGGTGCGGCCGCGCTGCGCCCAGCAATCAGCAAGCGAGCGGCAGGCGGCTTGCCAGCGCTTGTTGAGTTCGGGTGAGTAGCGTACCGGTTGGGTCTTGCCGATCCAGGGCAGGATGGACGCCATGGCGTCCATGGTCGGGGCGAGGGCGTTGCGGGTTTTCTCGATATCGTCGTCGGGAATGTTGGCCATCGTCTTCGCTCCTCTGTGGTGGTTACCCCGCCAGTTTAGCGAAAGCTGCGACCACTTCGGGCGGTGCCTGCACCAGTTCGACCAGCACACCTTCGCCGCCAATCGGGAACTCCTCGTTGCCCTTGGGGTGCAGGAAGCAGATGTCGAAGCCGGCAGCCCCCTTGCGGATGCCGCCCGGGGCGAAGCGGACGCCGTTGGCGGACAACCATTCGACGGCCTTGGGCAGGTCGTCGATCCACAGGCCGACGTGGTTGAGCGGCGTGGTGTGCACGGCCGGCTTCTTTTCCGGATCAAGCGGTTGCATCAGGTCGACCTCGACCTTGAACGGACCCTGACCCATGGCGCAGATGTCTTCGTCGACGTTCTCGCGCTCGGACACGAAGGTGCCGGTAACTTCGAGGCCGAGCATGTCGACCCACAGGGTCTTGAGTTTTTCCTTGGACGGGCCGCCGATGGCGATTTGCTGGATACCGAGAACCTTGAACGGACGAGTCATGCTTATCTCCCTGTCGGGCTGTGGTTTGAGTAATCCATAATTATAGGGATTTCCGGCGGTAGGCAAAGACTAGTAACGCGATGCCGGCGAGGATCATGGGCAACGACAACCACTGCCCCATGCTGACCGTGTAAGACTGGCCGAAGATGCCATGGTCGGGTTCGCGGAAGAACTCGGTGATGAAGCGGAAGGCGCCGTAGCCGATCAGGAAGACACCCGAGGCAGCGCCGGTCGGCCGCGGTTTTGCAGTCCATAGCCAGAGGATGGCAAACAGCGCCAGGCCTTCGAGGCCGACGTGGTAAAGCTGCGAGGGGTGCCGGGGTTCCAGGCTGCCGGATTGCGGAAAGACCATCGCCCAGGGCAACGAGGGGTCGGCCAGCCGCCCCCAGAGCTCACCGTTGATGAAGTTGCCAACGCGCCCGGCAGCCAACCCGAGCGGTACCAGTGGGGCGATGAAGTCGGTCACCGTCAGCCAGCGCAAACCGGTCCTTTGCGCCCACAGCGTCATCGCTACCAGTACGCCAAGAAAGCCGCCGTGAAAACTCATGCCGCCTTTCCAGATGGCAAAAATCTCCAGCGGATTGGCGAAATAATGTGCGGGTTCATAGAACAGCACCTGGCCGAGGCGGCCACCGATGATCACACCGAGTACGCCGTAGAACAGCAGGTCGTCGAGTTGCTCGGCGTTCATCGGGGCGCGGCCGCTGTTGATGCGCAGGCGACCGAGGGCGATGAACTGGGCAAAGGCGAGCAGGTACATCAATCCGTACCAGTGGATGGAAATCGGGCCGAGGCTCAGGGCAACGGGATCGAACTGCGGGTGGGTCAGCATGGTCAGAGTGATTCGGCTAGAATTGGCCGATTATAGATCGCGACCGTGACAAGAGGATTCCGGCGCCAAACCACAGTACGGAGAGTCAACATGCCCCACTATCGTTCCCGCACTTCCACCCACGGTCGCAACATGGCCGGCGCGCGCGCCCTGTGGCGGGCAACCGGGATGAAGGACGGCGATTTCGGCAAGCCCATCATTGCTGTCGTCAACTCGTTTACCCAGTTCGTCCCTGGTCACGTTCACCTCAAGGACCTCGGTCAATTGGTGGCGCGCGAGATTGAGGCAGCTGGCGGCGTCGCCAAGGAATTCAACACCATCGCCATCGACGATGGCATCGCCATGGGCCATGGTGGCATGCTCTACTCGCTACCGTCGCGCGACCTGATCGCCGATTCGGTTGAATACATGGTCAACGCCCATTGCGCCGATGCCATGGTCTGCATCTCGAACTGCGACAAGATCACCCCGGGCATGCTGATGGCGGCGATGCGGCTCAACATTCCGGTCGTCTTCGTCTCCGGTGGCCCGATGGAGGCCGGCAAGGTCGACTGGAAGGAGCAGACGATCAAGATCGACCTGATCGACGCCATGATCAAGGCGGGCGACAAAACGGTTTCCGATGAGGAAGTCGAGAGCTTCGAACGTTCGGCCTGCCCGACCTGCGGTTCCTGCTCGGGGATGTTCACCGCCAATTCGATGAACTGCCTGACCGAGGCGCTGGGTCTCAGCCTGCCCGGCAACGGTACCGTGGTGGCTACGCATGCGGACCGGAAGCAATTGTTCCTCCGAGCCGGTCGTCTGGCGGTCGAGCTTTGTCGCCGCTACTACGAACAAGACGATGCCTCGGTATTGCCGCGCAGCATCGGCAGCAAGGCAGCGTTTGAAAATGCAATCACGCTGGATGTGGCCATGGGCGGTTCGACCAATACCGTCTTGCATCTTCTCGCCGCTGCGCGTGAGGCGGGTGTGGATTTCACGATGGCCGACATTGATCGCGTTTCGCGGCGCACCCCGTGCCTGGCCAAAGTGGCGCCGGCCACGCAGCAGTACCACATCGAAGATGTGCATCGCGCCGGCGGCATCATGGGTATCCTGGCCGAACTGGCGCGTGCAGGCCTGCTCGATACCAGCGTGCCGACGGTGCACATGAAAACGCTCGGCGAGGCCATTCATACCTATGACGTGACCCGTAGCGCTGCTCCGGATGTGCTTGAGTTTTTCAAGGCAGCACCGGGTGGTGTGCCGACCCAGGTCGCCTTCTCGCAGAATCGCCGCTATCCCGAGCTTGATCTGGACCGGACCAACGGTTGCATCCGCAACCTGGCCAATGCCTATTCGCAGGATGGCGGACTGGCCGTGCTTTACGGCAATATCGCGGTCGACGGCTGCATCGTCAAAACCGCTGGCGTGGATGAATCGATCTGGAAGTTTGCCGGGCGCGCGCGCGTGTTCGAAAGTCAGGACAGCGCGGTGGAGGCAATTCTGGGTGGCTCCGTAGTCGCGGGTGATGTTGTCGTGATCCGCTACGAAGGCCCGAAGGGTGGGCCGGGGATGCAGGAAATGCTCTATCCGACCTCCTATCTGAAATCGATGGGGTTGGGCAAGGAATGTGCGCTCCTGACCGACGGTCGGTTTTCCGGTGGTACCTCGGGCTTGTCGATCGGTCATGCTTCGCCTGAGGCTGCAGATGGTGGTGCCATCGGTCTGGTCGAGGAAGGAGATCGGATCGAGATCGACATTCCGGCGCGGCGTATTCAGCTGATGGTCGACGATGAGGTCCTTGCAGCCCGTCGGGCAGCCATGGAATCTCGCGGAGATGCAGCCTGGAAACCGATCGATCGGCAACGAGTGGTCTCCGCCGCCCTGCAGGCCTACGCCATGATGGCAACCTCGGCCGACAAGGGCGCGGTGCGCGACATCGCGCAAATTCAGCGCCGCCCCTGACACGGCACGTCAACTTTTACTGCTTTGGGCCGTTATATCAGCGACTCGGGATTTAATGGTGTCCGGAGTATTTGAAACTTGTTGTTGCATTTGATGGTTTGCAGTGGCTCATGAAGCTCTATATCATTGGTTCATGATTTGCTGCCTCCGGATTCGCCGGCACACTTGATCAACGTTTAACCCACCAATAACGGAGTGAGAAAATGAAAGTAGCATACATTGCCATCATGGCTGCGGCCGGTGTTGTCATGGCCGGTCAGGCGCATGCTGACGAAGCGCTGGCCAAGGCCAAGGGCTGCATGGCCTGCCATGCCATCGACAAAAAGCTGGTCGGTCCGTCTTACAAGGACGTTGCTGCCAAGTACAAGGCTGACAAGGGTGCTGTGGCTACCCTGGCTACCAAGGTGATTTCGGGTGGCAAGGGTAATTGGGGTGCTGTGCCGATGCCGCCGAACAAGGTGACCGAGGATGAAGCCAAGAAGCTGGTGACCTGGGTTCTGTCGGTCAAGTAACTTCTTCGATCTTCGAAAAAGCCGGCGTAGTCCGGCTTTTTTATTGCGAAATTGTTGTGTGAGCTGTTGACAGCCTGGGTTGAGGTCCGGATAATCCCGGCTTCTCCCGGAGGGGTACCCAAGCGGTCAACGGGAACAGACTGTAAATCTGTCGGCTCTGCCTTCGAAGGTTCGAATCCTTCCCCCTCCACCAGAGTAATGCTGTAGCGGTTAGTGCTGCGGGCAGGGGTTAAGCGGGTGTAGCTCAATGGTAGAGCTGAAGCCTTCCAAGCTTAAGACGAGGGTTCGATTCCCTTCACCCGCTCCACGACGCGGTACGGCTGGAGTTTTAAGGTAGGCCCATGTGGCTCAGTGGTA
>Ga0209794_1001383_pt1 | contig 19180 bp, 16 predicted proteins | sample EBPBio232013_DNA_FD_185869 | JGI IMG/M metagenome (GOLD analysis project Ga0209794, IMG submission 185869) | Wastewater treatment Type I Accumulibacter community from EBPR Bioreactor in Madison, WI, USA - Reactor 1_5/23/2013_ DNA (SPAdes)... | ecosystem: Engineered > Bioreactor > EBPR >... | reverse complement strand
GTTCGGCCTGGCGGGCTCGGCCGGCGAGAAAGTCGAGGAACAAACAAGTCGCCCCGGGAGACCGGGGCGACAGGTGCAGGTCGGAAACGAAGAGGATCAAACCACTTCCGCTTTTTCGATGATCACGTCTTCCTTCGGCACATCCTGGTGGAAACCCTTGCTGCCGGTCGGCACTGCGCGGATCTTGTCGACCACCTCAAGGCCTTCGACGACCTGGCCGAAGACGCAGTAGCCCCAGCCCGAGCCGGACGGCGCGCGGAAGTCGAGGAAGTCGTTATCGACGGTGTTGATGAAGAACTGGGCGGTGGCCGAGTGCGGGTCGTTGGTGCGCGCCATGGCGATGCTGCCGCGAACGTTCTTGAGGCCGTTGGCGGCTTCGTTTTCGATCGGGTCGCGGGTTTCCTTCTGCTTCATGCCCGGTTCCATGCCGCCGCCCTGGATCATGAAATCCTTGATCACGCGATGGAAGATGGTGCCGTTGTAGTGGCCGGCCTCGACGTAGGCGATGAAGTTTTCAACGGTCTTCGGTGCCTTCTCAGCGTCGAGTTCGAGGGTGATGACGCCGTGGTTGGTGGTCAGCTTGATCATTGGGGAGTCCTTATTTTTCGGAGAGAATCTTGACGCTCTGGATGACGACCGGCGTCCGCGGAACGTCGCCGTGCATGCCGACATTGGTGGTGGGAACCTGGGCGATGGCGTCGACCACGTTCATGCCCTCGGTCACCTTGCCAAAGACGGCGTACCCCCAGCCGTCACGGCTCGGGTAGTCGAGCGGCAGGTTGTCGCTATGGTTGATGAAAAACTGCGCGGTGGCCGAGTGCGGGTCCATGGTACGGGCCATGGCGATGGTGCCGCGACGGTTCTTCAGGCCGTTCTTCGCCTCGTTCTCGATGGCTGCGCGGGTCGGCTTCTTGTTCATGCTGGCGTCGAAACCGCCGCCCTGGATCATGAATCCGGGAATGACGCGGTGAAAGACGGTGCCGTTGTAGAAACCGTCACGCGCGTACTGCAGGAAATTGGCGCTGCTCTTGGGGGCTTTTTCCGCGTCGAGTTCGATCACGATGCGGCCCATGCTGGTCTGCATTTCCAGCGTCGGTGCGGCCCAGGCGGCGCCGGACAGGGAGAGGGCGGCGATGATGCCGATCAGCTTGTTCATGGTCAGGCGGCTCCTTCGTAAATGATTTTCCATTGACCGCCTTCGCGCACCCAGTACTGGCGTTTCTTCATGCGGTTGTTGAGGTTGTTGCTGCGGTAGTCCTGGTCGAAGGTGACGACCACCACTTCGTCCTTGCCGGGGTTGCGGAAGACCGACAGGTTCTTCAGTTCCAGCTTGATCCATTCCTTGCCGTTGTTGACCTGCTGCTTCTGGGCGGCGAATTCCTGGAAGTTCTGGTCGCCGGCGCGGAATTCGCGCGAATAGTGCGACAGGTAACGGCTCATGTCGCGGCTTTCCCAGTCGGCGCGCCAGCTCTCGATGCTGCGGTTGAGCTCGTCGCGCTCGCGCGCCCAGTCGTCGAGCGACAGCCAGTCCACGCTGTTGCTGATGATGACCGGGGTCAGGCCGACCTGAAGATTTTCCCGGATCGCCTCCAGATCCTGGTTGGTCAGCACGACGCAGCCGTCGGAAGCGAGCGGCGGGCGGGCAAAGGTGTCGGATGGGGTGCCGTGCAGCCAGATGCCGCTGCCGCCGCGTCCCTGGCGCCGGTCCCACTCGTTCGGATAGTTGATCGGGAAGGCGCCGTTGCCATACAGATCGGGGAGCTTCTGCCGGGAGAGGTCGGCGGTGACGTGATAAACGCCGATCGGGGTCTTCTTGTCGCCTTCGGCCAGCTTGTTGGCCCCGAGCTTGCCTTGGGTGACGTAGTAGTCCGCGACAAAGCGCGGCCGACCACCGTTCTTCAGATCGTTTTCATAGAGGTAAAGCCGGGAGCGTTGCATGTCGACAACCACGGCGTAGCGCTGGTCGGGACGCATCTGCAACAGGTAGCGCGGAACGAAGTCGGCCGGAGGCTTCTCGCGGTAAGCCTGGAGGCGCTTGAGCGCTTCGTCGCGCAGATCGTTCACTTGCTCCGCGGGGGCGCCCTGCAATCCGCCAAAGCCTTCCAGCGGACGGGCGCGGGCCAGCAGCAGGTCACCCTTGATCAGGTGAGCGAGCCGATAATTCGGGTATTGCTGAAGCAGGGACTCGGTCAGTTGCAGGGCCAAGCCCAGGTTGCGTCCTTCGATTTCCTTGAAGATGCGTGCGAGCTGGGATTCCGGACCGGCATCTGAAAGTGTGGCTGGCAGTTTTGCTTCGCCGCTGGCGTCACTGGTTCGTACCGGCCAAGCAGGAAACTCCCCCGGTTGTTGAGCAACGGGGGAGGTGACCTGTGGATCCTCTTGCTGAAAATAGAATACTGCAGCAACCACTGTCAGGCCGAGAAGGCCTGCCAGGAACAACTTCAACTTATGCATCAGCGTGCGGATTCTTCCTTGATCAACCACTTGCCGCCAACGCGCTCAAAGACCAAAGTCTTGTTGCTCGAGCTGTTCAGGCCTGCGGCCTTGTAGTGCTGGCGGAAACGAACCGTAGCCCGGTCGCCGTTGATCGAAATGCGCGGTGGGTCATAAGTGACCGAGATACGGCCCGGACGGTCACCGATACGTTGCTGGCGTTCCTCTTCCCAGGCCTTGCGGCCACCGCTGCCCGGGGTGAAATCACTGGCGTAGGCGGCGAAGTAAGCCTTCATGTCCTTGCGCGACCAGGCGCTGGCCCAGGCGGCCAGGGCTTGGGCGACGTCTTCCTGGGCGCCAGCGGGAGCGGAGGCAACAGCCTTGGCGGGGGCCGGACGTGGTTCGCTGACTGCCGCAGCCGGCGCCGGGGCGGCTGCGCCCGGCGTGGTGGCGACCACGGTGGCGGTCGGCGGCGGGACGGGTTTGGCCGGTGCCGGTGCTGGGGCAGCGGCGGCAATTGCAGCCGGGGCCGGCGGCCTGACGTTACCCTTGCCCGAGGTGCTGATCAGGTCGCGGATCAAGGCCAGCTTGTTCTGGGTCGTGGTGCTGGCACCGTCCAGCTGGAGCGCCTTGTCGTAGGCCTGGCTGGCAAGCTTGGCGTAAACATCGCCGAGGTTCTCGTAGGCGATGGCGTACGAGGGATGGGTGCGAATGGCCATTTCCAGTGCCGTGCGCGCCTTGTCGTATTGCTTCTGCTGGGCGTAGAGCACGGCCAGGTTGTTGTAGGGCTCGGGCAATTCCGGGTAATCCTCTGACAGCTTGGTGAATACCGTGATGGCGTCGGCCGGGCGGTTCATTTCCGTCAGGATCAGGCCCTTGAGGAAGCGACCCTGCGCATCCTTGGGGCGGCTGCTCAGGTACTGATCGACCTTCTCGAGTGCCTGAGCATTCTGACCTTGTTTGATCAGACGCTGGATTTCGGGGAGGTTATCGGCAAAAACCGGGGCGGCAAAGCCGATGGATAGACCGAGTGCCAGGGCGCGGAGAGCCCGGAGGCGAGGCTGTAACAGGGATTTGGTGGTCATCGCCGTGCTATAATTTCCGAGGTTTTCAATCACTCAATTCTATCAAAGAAGCGGGCGATGCCATAGGTTTCGAAGGCTTCGCTACACTTCTTTTCATTCCGCCATGCTAAAGATATTCAACTCGCTCAAAAGAGAGAAGCAGGTTTTCGAACCGATCGAGGTCGGCAAGGTTCGCATGTATGTCTGCGGCATGACGGTTTACGACTATTGTCACCTCGGCCACGCCCGCGTGATGGTGGTTTTCGACATGGTTTATCGCTGGTTCAGGGCCTCCGGTTACGATGTGACCTACGTGCGTAACATTACCGACATCGATGACAAGATCATCCGTCGGGCGGCCGAGAACGGCGAGACGATTCAGCAACTGACCGATCGCTTCATCGCTTTCATGCACGAGGACGCCGATGCTCTTGGCGTGCTGCGTCCGGATCACGAGCCGCGGGCGACCGAATTCGTGCCGCAGATGCAGGAAATCATCCGCCAGCTTGAACGTAACGGGCTGGCTTATCAGGCTGCCGACGGCGACGTCAATTACGCAGTGCGCAAGTTCCCCGGCTACGGCAAGCTGTCCGGCAAGTCACTCGACGATCTGCGCGCGGGTGAGCGAGTCGAGATCGACACCGCCAAGCAGGACCCGCTCGATTTCGTGTTGTGGAAACATGCCAAACCGGGAGAACCGGCCTGGGCTTCGCCCTGGGGCGACGGTCGTCCGGGCTGGCATATCGAGTGCTCGGCGATGAGCTCGTCGCTGCTCGGCAAGCATTTCGACATTCATGGCGGCGGCGAGGACCTGCAGTTCCCCCACCACGAGAACGAAATAGCCCAGTCCGAGGGGGCCAACTGCTGCAGCTACGTCAATTACTGGATGCACAACGGCTTCATCCGGGTCGACAACGAGAAGATGTCGAAGTCGCTGGGGAACTTCTTTACCATTCGCGAGGTTCTCGGAAAGTACGATGCTGAAGTGGTGCGCTTTTTCATTCTGCGTGCCCATTACCGCAGCCCGCTGAATTATTCCGATGCTCATCTCGACGACGCCAAGCGTTCGCTCGATAGCCTCTACTTCACCATGCGTGATGTTCCGCCGCTGGCGGTGTCGATCGACTGGGAACAGGGCTTCGCCGCCCGCTTCGCGGCAGCCCTCAACGAGGATTTCGATTCGCACGGTGCGATTGCCGTGCTGTTCGAACTGGCTGCCGAGGCCAATCGACAGAAATCCGGCGAAATGTCCGGCCTGCTCAAGGCGCTCGGTGGCGTCATCGGCCTGCTGGAGCGCGAGCCACTGGCCTACCTGCGTGCCGGTCCGGTGCTCGGTGGCCTTGACGAGTCGACCATCGAAGCACGCATTGTCGAGCGCGCCGAAGCCAAGAAGGCGCGCGATTTCGCCACTGCCGACCGGGTTCGTGACGAACTCAAGGCGGCCGGCATCGTCCTCGACGACAGCCCGCAGGGCACGACCTGGCGGCGGGCCTGAACCAGCCCGCGAACAATGGAAAACGGCCCGTTCAACGGGCCGTTTCTCATGGTGGGCTTGGCAACTTCAGCGCAGTACTTTGCCACCCGGTCCGATCACGGTCAGTTCGACAAAGCGCGATCCGTAGCGGGCGGTTCCCGTGTAGTTGATGCGATAGCCGCCGAGATCGGTGGCCGACAGCGATTCGAGGGCGCTGACCAGTTTGTCGCGGTTGAGGTCGCGGCCGGCGCGGCGCAGTCCTTCGACCAGGGTACGCGCGGTCAGGTAGGCTTCCAGACCGTAATACGAGTAGCTGCGTGACTTCGCGCCCAGTCGCTGGTAATCGCGAACGATCGGAATGCTGTCGTTCCATGGATAGGGAACGACCTGGGAAATGCCGATGCCGCGTGCTTCCTGGCCCAGTTCCTGAACCAGCTGCTCGGTGCCCACCGGCGACAACGTCATGAACATCGGGTTCTGGCCGGCCTTTTTCATGGCCCGGACGAAAGCGGCAGTTGGCTTGTACAGGGTAACCATCACGACCGCCTGGGGGTTGGCCTTGGCGATTGATTGAACTGCTGCATCGACGTTGAGCGAATTGCGTTCGACAGTGCCGACTGCCGACGGCGCCAGCTTGTGCTTTTTCAAGGCGGCGGTGACGCCGTCGAGGCCGGCTTTGCCGAAGCCATCGTTCTGGTAGAAGACAGCGATGCTGCGCAGTCCGATCGACACCATTTGATTGACGATGGCGGCTGTTTCGTCGGCATAGCTGGCGCGCACATGGAACATGTATCGTGAGTTCGGGTTGGCCGAAATCGACTGGCGCAGCGTATCGGCGCCGGAAATGGTGCCGACCAGGGGAACGCCGGCCGGGCCGAAAACCTTGTTCATAGCCTCGGTGGTGGGCGATGAGCCATAGTATGAGAGCAGGGCGAAGACTTTCTTGTCGGTGATCAGGCTCCGTGTGTTGGCAACCGTGCGTTCGGTTTCGTAACCGTCGTCGAGCGCAACCAGTTCAAGCTTGCGGCCGTTGATGCCGCCCGATTTGTTGATGTGCTCGAAATAGGCCTGGATGGTCTGGCGCATGTCTTCGCCATACGCCGCGTTGGGCCCGGAGAAGGGGGCCGACATGCCGAGGGTGATGCTCGAATCGGTAACGCCGGGGTCCGCCCAGGTGGCCGTGGCAAGTGCCATCGCGCAGGCGGCAGCAAATTTTATGAATACTTTCATGCTCAAGCCTCTCCACTGAATCCTGCCCGGATTCTAGCAGTGGAAAGGCTGCGCAGGGCAGGCGATACAGCCCTGCCCTGTGCCCGGGGAATTATTCCCCGAAGAACTCCCGTACTTTATCCATCCACGATTTGGCACGTGGGTTGTGCTTGTGTCCGGTGTCGCGGCTCGATTCTTCCAGTTCGCGCAGCAGTTCCTTCTGGCGGTCGGTGAGGTTGACCGGGGTTTCGACGACGACGTGGCACATCAGGTCACCGTGGGTGTGGCTGCGCACCCCCTTGATGCCCTTGCCGCGCAGGCGGAAGACTCGGCCAGACTGGGTTTCCGGCGGAATCTTGATGGCTGCGGCGCCATCCAGGGTCGGGATTTCGATTTCGCCGCCGAGTGCCGCGGTGGTGAAGGAAATCGGCATCTCGCAGTGGAGGTCGTTGTGGTCGCGCTGGAAGACTGCGTGCTGCTTGAGGTGGATCTGCACGTAGAGGTCGCCCGGCGGGCCGCCGTTGACACCGTGTTCGCCTTCGCCGGCGAGCCGGATGCGATCACCTTCGTCCACGCCGGCCGGAATCTTCACCGCCAGGGTCTTGTGCTGCTTGACCCGGCCGGCACCGCCGCAGTTGGTACAGGGATCGGCGATGAAGCGACCGGTGCCGTGGCACTTGTGGCAGGTCTGCTGGATCGAGAAGAAGCCTTGTTGCAGGCGAACCTGACCGGAGCCGCCACAGGTCGGACAGGTTTTCGGCTGGGTCCCGGCCTTGGCGCCAGAGCCGTGGCAGACCTCGCATTCCTCCATGGTCGGGATGCGGATCTTGGTTTCGGTGCCGTGCGCAGCCTGTTCGAGCGTGATTTCCAGGTTGTAGCGCAGGTCGGCACCGCGGTAGATGTTGGAACGACCGCCACCACCGCCACCGCCGCCGCGGCCTCCGAAAATTTCGTCGAAGATGCCGCCGAAGGCGTCGGCAAAGCCACCGCCACCGCCGCCGCTAAAGCCGCCCATGCCGGACTGAGGATCGACGCCGGCGTGGCCGTACTGGTCGTAGGCAGCACGTTTCTGGCTGTCGGAGAGGATTTCGTAGGCTTCCTTGGCTTCCTTGAACTTTTCCTCGGCGCCCGGATTATCCGGGTTGCGGTCCGGGTGGTGCTTCATGGCCAGCTTGCGGTAGGCCTTCTTGATTTCGTCGTCCGAGGCGTCGCGGTTGACGCCGAGGATTTCGTAAAAATCGCGTTTAGACATGACTGGTTCCCGTCAGTTACTGCACAAAGGCCGGATCGAGCGGCGCCGGGGCGTCCGCTTCGATCCGGCCACTTAAAGCGACGCCCGGGCGCCCGAATTAAGCTTTCTTGTCCTTGTTCACTTCCGTGAATTCGGCATCGACGACATCGCCTTCGACGGTCTTTTCTTTCGCTTCGCCGCCCGCTGCGCCGGCCGCACCGGCAGCGGCACCTTCAGCCTGTTGCTGGGCGTACATCTTTTCGCCCAGCTTCTGCGCGGCTTGCGACAGCGCCTCGGTCTTGGCGGTGATGGTGTCCTTGTCGCCGTCGCGCAGGACATCTTCAACGTCCTTGATTGCCTTCTCGATGCTCTCCTTTTCGGCGGCATCGAGCTTGTCGCCGTATTCGGTCAGCGACTTCTTGACCATGTGCACCATGCCGTCGGCCTGGTTGCGGGCATCGGCCAGTTCGTGCGCCTTCTTGTCTTCCTCGGCGTGCAGCTCGGCGTCCTTGACCATGCGTTGAATTTCTTCTTCGCTCAGGCCCGAGTTGGCCTTGATGGTGATCTTGTTTTCCTTGCCGGTCGCCTTGTCCTTGGCGGTGACGTGCATGATGCCGTTGGCGTCGATGTCGAAGATGACCTCGATCTGCGGCGTGCCGCGCGGGGCCGGCGGGATGCCTTCCAGGTTGAACTGGCCGAGGCTCTTGTTGCCGGAAGCGACTTCGCGCTCGCCCTGCAGCACATGGATGGTGACGGCGGACTGGTTGTCGTCGGCGGTCGAGAAGACCTGGCTGGCCTTGGTCGGGATGGTCGTGTTCTTCTGGATCAGCTTGGTCATGATGCCGCCCAGGGTTTCGATGCCGAGCGACAGCGGGGTGACGTCGAGCAGCAGCACGTCCTTGACTTCGCCCTGCAGCACGCCGCCCTGGATGGCGGCGCCGACGGCGACGGCTTCATCCGGGTTGACGTCCTTGCGCGGCTCGCGGCCGAACACTTCCTTGACCTTCTCCTGCACCTTCGGCATGCGCGACTGGCCGCCGACCAGGATCACGTCGTCGATGTCGCCGATCTTGCAGCCGGCATCCTTGAGCGCGGTCAGGCAGGGGGCGACGGTGCGTTCGATCAGCTCGTCGACCAGCGATTCGAACTTGGCGCGGGTGATCTTCAGCGCCAGGTGCTTCGGACCGGAGGCGTCAGCAGTGATGTAGGGCAGGTTGATTTCGGTCTGCTGGCTGGAGGACAGCTCGATCTTGGCCTTTTCGGCGGCTTCCTTGAGGCGTTGCAGGGCGAGCACGTCCTTCTTCAGGTCGACGCCGGATTCCTTCTTGAATTCGTCGATGATGTAGTCGATCAGGCGCTGGTCGAAGTCCTCACCGCCGAGGAAGGTGTCGCCGTTGGTGGCCAGCACTTCGAACTGCTTTTCGCCATCGACGTCGGCGATTTCGATGATCGAGATGTCGAAGGTGCCGCCGCCGAGGTCATAAACGGCGATCTTCTTGTCCTTGCCGGCGACCTTGTCCATGCCGAAGGCCAGTGCAGCGGCGGTCGGTTCGTTGATGATGCGCTTGACGTCGAGACCGGCGATGCGGCCGGCGTCCTTGGTGGCCTGGCGCTGGCTGTCGTTGAAGTAGGCCGGCACGGTAATGACGGCTTCGGTGACTTCCTCGCCGAGGTAGTCTTCGGCGGTCTTCTTCATCTTGCGCAGCACTTCGGCGGAAACCTGCGGCGGCGCGATCTTCTTGTCGCGCGCTTCGACCCAGGCGTCGCCGTTGTCGGCCTTGACGATCTTGAACGGCATCAGGGCGATGTCCTTCTGCACTTCCTTCTCTTCAAAGCGGCGGCCGATCAGGCGCTTCACCGCGTACAGCGTGTTCTTCGGGTTGGTCACGGCCTGGCGCTTGGCCGGGGCGCCGCACAGGATCTCGCCGTCGTCGGTGTAGCCGATGACCGACGGGGTGGTGCGTGCACCTTCCGCGTTTTCGATGACCTTCGGCGTGCCGCCTTCCATGATGGCGACGCAGCTGTTGGTGGTGCCGAGGTCGATACCGATGATCTTGCCCATGATGTTCTTTCCTGAAAGTGAATTAGCGATGTTCGTGAAGTGGGGGCGTCGCCCCGGATTTCAAGTGGATTATTTGCCCTTGGCGACCATGACCAGCGCCGGACGGAGTACGCGGTCGGCGATCAGGTAGCCCTTCTGCAAAACGGTGACGACAGTGTTCGCTTCCTGCTCGGAATCAACCATGCCGATCGCCTGGTGCTTGTGCGGGTCGAATTTTTCGCCGACCGGGTTGACCTCGTTCAGCGCGTTCTTCTCAAAAGCCGCAACCAGTTGCTTCAAGGTCAGCTCGACGCCGGACTTGAAACTCTCGACCGTCTGTTCCGGCACCGCCAGCGCGGCTTCCAGGCTGTCCTTGACGGCCAGCAGCTCACCGGCGAATTTTTCGACCGCGAACTTGTGCGCCTTGCTGATGTCTTCCTGGGCGCGGCGGCGGATGTTTTCGCCTTCGGCCTTGGCGCGCAACCAGGCGTCGTGATGTTCGGCGACCTTCAGTTCAAGGTTGCGCAGCTGCTCTTCGATGCCGGGCAGGGTGTCGGTATGCGTTTCCGGCGCCACTTCCGCCTCGCTGGCCGGGACGGCGGGTTCGATCTCGGATGGGGTTTCCTGCGGGATTTCCGGGTTGGACATGCACGTTTCTCCAAAAAGACTGTCCACGGATTTGGGGGCTGATCGGTGCATTTCAAGAGCTGCCCGGGAACTTTTTCTCTACACTTGTTAACAGTCCTTTCCCCGCCCCCCCGTGCTAGCATCCGGGTAATGGGGCATCCCGATTTTCGGCCATGGAAACGATAGGTAGATACCGAGTCATTCGCGAGTTGGGCAAGGGGGCGACCGCCACGGTCTATCTTTGCCACGACCCGGACGCGGACCGTCGAGTTGCGGTCAAGGTGATCCGCTTCGGTCAGGATTGCGCCGCCATGTCGCGGCGTATGCGCAAGCTGTTCCAGAACGAACGCATGGTTTCCACACGTCTCGATCATCCCAACATCGTGCGCGTCTTCGATGCCGTCGTCGAGGAAGAGTTTGCCTATCTGGCGATGGAGTTCGTCGACGGCTTCAGCCTCGAGCAGCATTGCCGCATCGACAAGCTGCTGCCGATGCACCGGGTCACCGGCATCATCTTCAAGTGCTGCATGGCGCTGGACGCCGCCTATCGTCAGGGGATCATCCACCGCGACATCAAGCCGGCCAACATCATGGTCGCCGCCGACGACGAAGCCAAGATCGCCGATTTCGGCCTGGCCCTGAACATGAACAAGGACATGGACCGGGACTCGACCTTCATCATGGGTGTCGGCTCACCGGCCTACATGTCGCCCGAGCAGATCAAGGGCTACCCGCTGAACCAGAAGACCGACCTCTACTCGCTCGGGGTGGTGATGTTCCAGCTGCTGACCGGACGCCTGCCGTTCCGGGCGAACAACCAGGCGACGCTGGTGTACAAGATCATCAACACCGATGCGCCGCCGGTCACCTCACTCAACCCGAACCTGCCCGAGGGGCTCAACGCCATCCTGCGCAAGGCGCTGGAAAAGGATTTGTACAGCCGCTACCGGAATGGCGCGGAGATGGCCAAGGACATCTCGGCTGTCCGCTACCAGATGTTCGAGGAAGACCAGACCGAGCAGGATACGCGGCGTTTCGAGCAGTTGCGTCGGATTCAGTTCTTCACCGAGTTCGAGAACATCGAACTATGGGAAGTGCTCAGGGTTTCCGTCTGGCGGGAGCTGGCGCCGAATGTGGCTTTGATCCGCGAGGGCAGCAACAGCAAGCTGTTCGGGATCATCATCTCCGGTGCTGTCGAGGTGTCGATCGGCGGCAAGTCGCTGTGCCGGCTGGCAGCCGGCGAACCGGTGGGCGAGGTGGCTTTCCTGCACCCGTCCAGCGACCAGCGCCATGCCAGCGTCGTTACCCTGGAGCCAACGCTTTTTCTGGAGGTCAACGCTGCTGCCTTGTCGCTTTCCTCCGAAGAGTTGCTGGAACGTATGCGCAATGCCCTGCTCGAACGGATGATTCAGCGGCTGCGCACAGTGAACAAGATTGCCGCCGCGCTGGGTGAGAAGGCGCTGGATCCGGCCAGAAGCTCGCAGTACGGCAGTGGCTTTACCCTGGAGCTGGCCCCCGACTGAGGCCGTTACCCGGCCGGCTTTCGCCGTGCCGGGAGTTTTGCCTGTTACACCTTGAAGCGGCCCACCAGATTGGCCAGGCCATCCGCCAGACGCTTCAGGTCGTGGGCAGCGCCAGCGGTCTGTTCGACTGCCGCCGTGTTGTTGCGGGCCATGCCGGCTATTGCCTCGATACTGGTTTCGACTTCACCGGAGAAACGGCGCTGCTGTTCGGTGGCGCTGGCAATCGTGTCGAGGCCCTGATCGACCTCGTTGACCGAGCCATTGGTCGCCAGCAGGACACTGGAAACCGAGGCGACCGCGGCCTGACTGCTGTCCAGGTGGTGCATGCCGGCCTCAATGCTGCGGCGGACGGCGACCGACTGGGCACTCAGGTTGGCGGTGATGTTGTCGATCTCGCTGGCTGAACGGGAGGATTTCTCGGCCAGCTTGCGGACTTCGTCGGCAACGACGGCAAAACCTCGACCCTGTTCGCCGGCACGGGCCGCCTCGATGGCAGCGTTGAGGGCAAGCAGGTTGGTCTGTTCGGCAATGTCCTTGACCTCGCGGGTCATCATGGTGATTGCCTCGGTGTTGCGCACGAAGTTATTCACCGATTCGGCCATTTCCTTGACGGCGCGTTCAACCACGTCCATCTCGCCGAGCAAGGTATTCAGATTGCGAGTGCCTTCGTTGGCGCGGGCCAGGCTCTCCTGCGACTGGTGCTGAACATGTTCGGCACTTTGCGCGATCGACGAAATGCTGGCTACCAGCTGTTCGACCGCCGTTGCGGCATTGCTGGACTTTTCGTGTTGCTGGTGGGAACTTTGCGAGACCCGGTCGGCGCTGTCGGAGAGCGCGGCGACCCGGGAGGATACCTGGCTGGCGGCATCCCTGACCTGGCTGACCAGTTGCTGGAAGTTGCCCATCATTTCGTTGAACACCTGGGCCGACTGGCCGACCTCGTCCTGGCCGCGGACCGGCAGGCGCTGGGTCAGGTCACCCTCACCACGGGCGATGTCGCGCAGGCCGCGGCGCAAATGGTCGAGCGGGACGGTGACGAAATGATTGGTCAGGAAGTAGATGATCAGCAACAGCACACCCAATGCGCCCAGCGCCATGCCGGCAATCTTGAGGCGGAAGCTGGCAACGTCTTCCTCGACCGAATCCAGCGATACCTTCATGCTGACCAGGCCGAGCACGGTACCTTCCGGGACCTGATGGCAGACGATGCAATCCTTGCCCAGATAGTTCTTCGACGCGTTGGTCGGATTGATGACGCGCAGGAAGCTGTTGTCGCCTTCTTTCTCGACGGCGACGTAGGGCTTGCCCTCACGCATGACCTGCTGTTCCAGCGTATCGAGCTCACGGGTGCTCTTCTTGTCCGGGCCGTAAAGATTGATTACGGCGTCGCTACGGGCGACATGCAGGTCCTTGATGATCGATAGCTGCTTGATCTGGTCGAGAAATACCTCGCGCTGGTCGACTGTGCCGGTGATCATCATGCCGGTCAGGCCGGCCATGGTCATTTCGTGAATGCTCTGCGAGAAATCCTTGGCCTGGCTGATGGCGATTTCCCGGTTGACGTTGGTGATCCAGATTATTGAACCTGCCCAGATCAGAACCAGCAGGAGCCAGATTGCGGCAGTCAGGCGTACCCAGATTTTCAAGTCGGCAAAGCGTGGCATGTTGTTACCTTTGAGTGGTGACTTTGTGTATCACTTTAGACAGCCAAGTCTACTTGCTGAATTGTGCCAGCACCACCATTCGCATGCAAAAAAATTCCCGAAGTTCGAATTTTTCCAAAACTCTCATTTGCCGAGCTCTTCAGTTCAAAGGGAGTGTTCACCCGGCTCAGGGCGATCGCACCGACACCCGCAGCACTGAGTGATTGCAGCGTTCCTGCGCCATTTTCATCGGGCTGCCAAAGTTGCAATTGATCCCAGGCGGCATCGCCTTCGTCGATCCATTGATTGCCGTCGTCGTCGAGTTCGGCCAGTTCGGCAAAGCCATCGCCGCTGCGCGGGCCGAACAATTCGCTGCCATCGTTGATCCGGCCGTCCTGGTTTCGGTCAAAAACCAGGTAGGCGCTGCCGCTGGCCAGGCGGGCAATGTTTTCAGTGCTGCCGTCGCTGTCGAGATCGAACGCGAAGCGCTGGTCGACCAGGCTGGCGGCGTTGCCTGAGAAATTGAGGACCAGAGGGTCGACCTGCCGGGCGGCATCGCCAAAGCGCAGGCTGACCGAGCTTTCCTCGTGGTAGGCGCGCGACATCTCCAATTCAATGGCAAAGCGGATTTCCTTCCCGTCAGCGGTTTTGACGATACCGTTGGCGGAGAAACGGGTGGTCTCTGTTTCGCTGTAGCTTTCGCGGTAATCGTAAGCGATTCCGAAGCCGGTCGCAGGCTGACGGGGCTCGACCGCTGCCCCGCTGGCTATCTGCGGTGCGGGGGCGTCACCGGACAGATCCTTGGTGTCGAGAATGCGCAAGGACTGGCCGGTCAGCTTTTCCAGCAAGAGGCGCAACAGCAGCAGGCGCGGGTCGTTTTCCCGTTCGGCTTCGATTTCTTCTCTCAAGGCGCTTTGCCCTGCCTCGGAAATTTCTACCTGCGGACGAGCTGGCGGCGTACTCGAAGGTTCAACCCGGCGCGGGCCCGTCCATACCCGGAGCGATTCGCTGACCTCGTGGCGCTGCATGCTGCTATGCGACGAGGCGAGCTGCAGTTCGGCACTGGCAATTTTCATGATGGCTCCCGGCGTGGTGTGCTGATACCTTGTTTACGGTGCCGGTGCCGGAATATTAAGCGCCGGTGACGAACAGGTAGGGGCGCAGCCAGTGCTTGAGTGCTTTCAGATCAAGGGCGCCGCTTTGCCGGGCGATCTCGCGCCCGTCGCGGAACACCGCCAGGGTTGGGATACTGCGGATATTGAAGCGGGCGGCGAGTTGCTGCTGTTCCTCGGTGTTGATCTTGACGAAGCGCATGCCGGGTTCGAGATCGATTGCCGCCTGGTGGAAATTAGGGGCCATCATCCGGCAGGGCGCGCACCAGGGGGCCCAGAAATCGACGACCATCGGCAGATCGCTGCGGCTCAACTGGCGTTCGAATCCGGCCTGGTCGAGTTCGAGCGGCTCGCCGGTGAACAGGGCTTGCTTGCAGTGGCCGCACACGGGGGCGTCGCCGAGTTTGCCGGCCGGAATGCGATTGACGCCGGCGCAATGCGGACAAACGAGATGCAGGGTTTCTTTCACGGCAGGCTCCAGTTGATAAGGAGTTGCTTATGTTGTGCCGAAACGCTGCGTTTCAAGTCCTGGCGCCGAATTTCTGCGCTTGGCTCAAGCTCTTCGCGAGCGCCGCCGGATCCTCTTCTGCCCGGGTCTCCCAGCCACTCAGATGACGTTCGGTCAGGTTCGCCAGTGCGGCGATCCAGGCCGGGTCCTCGTTGAGCGCCGGGATGTAGTGGTACTCCTTGCCACCAGCGGCAAGGAAGTCGTCGCGACCTTCCTGGGCGATTTCTTCCAGTGTTTCCAGACAGTCGGAAGAAAAGCCCGGGCAGATGACGTCGACCCGACGCACGCCGGCTGCACCCCAGGCGTGCAGGGTTGGCGCGGTGTAGGGTTGCAGCCATTCGGCCTTGCCGAAGCGGGACTGAAAGCAGATCTGGTACTGACCATCGCGCAGGCCGAGGCGTTCGGCGAGCAGGCGACCGGTCTTGTGGCATTCGCAGAAGTAGGGGTCGCCAAGGTCGAGACTGCGTTTGGGCAGGCCGTGGAAGCTCATGAGCAGGCGGTCGCCGTCGGCCAGCGGGCCAACTTGCTGCCAGTGGCGACGGACGCTGGCTTCGAGTGCCGCCAGATAGCCGGCATCGTCGTGGTAGTTGCGCAGGAAACGCATCTCCGGCTGGTTGCGTGTCTGCAGCAGCCAGCGTGCCGCTTCGTCGACGACGGTGGCGGTGGTGCTGGCGGCGTACTGCGGATACATCGGCACGATCAGGATGCGCCGGTGGCCGGCGGCTTTCAGGCGATCGAGCACGGCGCCGACCGAGGGCTGGCCGTAACGCATTGCCCAGGTGACTTCGACCCGGTGGCCGCGCTCGCCGAGCAGTCCCTTGAGCAGCTTGGCCTGGCGCTCGGTGTGCACGCGCAGCGGCGAACCTTCGTCGGTCCACACGGTTGCGTACTTGGCAGCGGATTTCTTGGGCCGGATATTGAGGATGATGCCGTTCAGGATCAGCCACCACAGCGCCTTGGGGATCTCGACGACACGCGGATCCGAGAGGAACTGCTTGAGATAGCGGCGCAGGGCCGGTGCGGTCGGCGCCTCCGGCGTGCCGAGGTTGGCCAGGATGACGGCAGTGCCAGCGGGCGTGCCGTGGCGGTAAGGCGGTTCGGGTTGGAAGCGGGGCATCAGTTGTCGTTCTTGCCGGAAAGGGCGGAGGTAAGCAGGCGGGCGGTGATGTCGACGATGGGGATGACGCGCTCGTAGGCCATCCGGGTCGGGCCGATGACGCCGACCGAGCCGACCACCTGGCCGTCCACGCTGTAAGGGGCGGCGATGACGCTGCACTCGTCGAGCGTGGCGATGCCGGATTCGCCGCCGATGAAAATCTTGACGCCTTCGGCGCGGTTGGAGATGTCGAGCAGGCGCATCAGGCTGGAGCGCTGTTCGAAGAGATCGAACAACTGGCGCAGGCGTTTCATGTTCGACGACAGTTCCTCGACGTCGAGCAGGTTCTTTTCGCCGCTGATCACGTAGGGTTGGGCGTTTTCGGTGAGGGCCGCGTCACCGGCCTCGAGCGCCAGTGACATCAGCGGCTTGATGTCTTCGCGCAGTTGCTGGATTTCATGCGCCAGACGCTGGCGGATCTGGTCGAAATCAAGTCCGGCGAAATTCTGGTTCAGGTAGTTCGCCGCGGTGACCAGTTCCGACGCCGTGTAGCTCCTGTCGCTGTGCAGGATGCGGTTCTGCACGTCGCCGTCGGTGGTGACGATGATGAGCAGGATGCGCTTTTCCGACAGGCTGAGAAACTCGATCTGGCGGATGCGGTTGGCAGCGCGGCGCGGCGCGATGACGACGCCGGCAAAGTGCGTGAGGCTGGACAGCAGTTGCGAGGCGTTGGCGATCACCTGATTGTTGGGCAGGCCATGCAGTGCCTCTTCCATTGCGCCCATCTGACGGGCTTCGAGCGGCTGCACGGTGAGCAGGCTGTCGACGAACAGTCGGTAGCCGCGCGCCGTCGGTATGCGGCCGGCCGACGTGTGCGGGCTGGCAACGAAGCCGGCCTCCTCCAGGTCGGCCATCACGTTGCGGATCGTCGCCGGCGACAGGTCGAGGCCGGAAAATTTCGACAAGGCGCGCGAGCCGACCGGTTGCCCGTCGGTAATGTAGTGTTCGACCAGGGCCTTGAGCAGGGTGCGCGAGCGATCATCAAGCATGACGCCGATTCTACCCAAAAGCGGAGGCGGCACGGCAAGGCGTTTTTTATGCAAGAATTCGCACCCATGAACCGCCTGCGCCAACCCCGAACCATCGCCCTCGTCGGCAAGTACCACAGCCCGGAAATTGCCGAATCGTTGCGGCGTCTGGCCGAGTACCTGCACGAGCGCGGCGTTTCGGTGTTCATCGAGCGCGAGACCGCCGGACACATCGGCAAGCGGGTCGATCTGGCGCGCTGGGTCACCTGCGGCTTCAACGACATCGGCGCCCACGCCGACGTTGCCATCGTCCTTGGCGGCGACGGTACCATGCTCAACGCGGCGCGCCGGCTGGCCCGTTACTGCGTGCCGCTGGTCGGGGTCAACCAGGGGCGGCTCGGCTTCATGACCGACATTGCCCGCGAGGACATGCTCAGCTGCATGGACGACCTGCTCGATGGCCGTTTCCTGCGCGAGAACCGCATGCTGCTGGCGGCCGAAGTGATCCGCGACGGCAAGGAACTGGCGACCAACATGGCGCTCAACGACGTGGTCATCGACAAGGGCGCCATCGGCCGGATGATCGAATTCGAGCTATTCATTGACGGCGAGTTCATCTACAACCTGCGCTCCGACGGCCTGATCGTATCGACGCCGACCGGTTCGACCGCCTATTCGCTGTCGGCCGGCGGCCCGATCCTGCATCCGACTCTGACCGGCATCGCGCTGGTGCCGCTGTGTCCGCATGCGCTGACCAACCGTCCGGTGATCGTCAACGACAGCGCCGACATCGAATTGCGCGTCACCCATGCCGACGATCCGCGCGTGCACTTCGACGGCCAGCTGACGCTCGACCTGCAGACCGGCGACAGCGTCCGCCTGCGCCGTTCCGAACACACCATCTGTTTCCTGCATCCACCGGGTTACAGCTACTTCGCCATGCTGCGGCAGAAACTGCAGTGGAGCGAGCGGCCCAAGGGATAAGCATGCTCCGCCACCTGACTCTGCGCGACTTCGTCATTGTCGACCGCCTCGAACTCGAATTTTCCGCCGGTTTCGGCACGCTGACCGGCGAAACCGGTGCCGGCAAGTCGATCCTGATCGACGCGCTGGCCCTGGCGCTCGGCGAGCGCGGCGATGCCGGCGTCGTCCGCGCCGGCTGCGACAAGGCCGAGATTGCCGCTACCTTTGACGTTGCTGCCGTGCCCGAAGTTGCCGCCTGGCTCGACGAAAACGGACTCGACGCCGGCGACGAGCTGCTGCTGCGCCGGGTGGTCGACGCCAACGGCCGCTCGCGCGCCTGGATCAACGGTTCGTCGGCGACCGTCCAGCAGTTGCGCGAAGTCGGCGAATGGCTGGTCGACATCCACGGTCAGCACGCCCATCAGTCACTGCTGCGCGCCGATGCGCAGCGCCAGTTGCTCGACGGCCACGCCGGTCTGGGCGAACTGGCGCGCGAAGTCGGCGGCGCCTGGAAAGCCTGGCGTGATGCCGAGCAGGCCTGGCGGACGGCGAGCGAGGGCGCGGCGGCGCTGCTGCGCGAGCGCGAACAACTGGAATGGCAGGTTGGCGAACTGGCAGCACTGGCTTTTACCGCCGACGAGTGGGCCGAGCTTGACCTAGAGCATCGCCGCCTCGGACATGCCGCCAGCCTGATCGAAGGCGCCCAGTACGCGCTGGCCGTACTCGCCGAAGACGACGCCGCCTGCGAGCGTCAGATCGACCGCGTCGCCACCCGGCTGGCCGGGCTGGCCGATTACGATCCGGCGCTGGCCGAGGTCGCCGGGCTGCTCGCTTCGGTCCAGGCCGAGTTGTCGGACGCTGTGTCGACGTTGCGCCGCTATGCCGACCGCGCCGATCTCGATCCGGCGCGGCTGGCCGAAGTCGAAGCGCGGATGGACGCAGTCATGGCCCAGGCGCGCAAGCACCGGGTGCCGCCGGTCGAGTTGCCGGCACTGCTCGCCGGCTGGCAGGCGCGGCTGGCCGAACTGACGGCGGCAGCCGATCTCGAAGGGCTGCAGGCGCGTGTCGATACGCTGCGCAGTGCCTACCTGGAAGTCGCCGGGCGTTTGTCGGCCGGACGGCGCCAGGCAGCCGACGAGATGGGTGCCCGGGTCAGCGAGATCATGCGCCAGCTGGCGCTGTCTTCCGGCCGTTTCGAGGTGGCCTTGCTGCCGGTCGATAACGGCGC